>KB659943.1_pt24 | contig 11172 bp, 13 predicted proteins | sample 558768 | NCBI scaffold set KB644980.1
CGGAGGCTGTCCTCACAGCTTCGCAACGCCTCGATGGCGGCGTATTGGGCTGTCGTCGGCGCCGAGAGCATCGTGTACTGGTGAACCCGGTTCATCGCCTCGATGGCGTCGGACGGCCCCATCGCGTACCCGAGTCGCAGCCCGGTCATCGCGTAGGCCTTCGAGAACCCGTTGATCACGATCGTTCGCTCCCGCATGCCCGGCAGTGTTGCGATCGATGTGTGCTCGCCGTCGTAGGTGAGTGCGGCGTAGATCTCGTCGGCGATCACGTTGATATCGTGTTCGACACAGAACTCCGCGACGGCCGCGGTCTCCTCGGCGTTCATCACCGCGCCGGTCGGGTTGTTCGGATAACAGAGGATGAGCGCGTCGGCATCGGCCGCCCCTGCATCGGCCATCGCCTCCGGCGTCAGGAGAAAGTCGTTGTCGGCGCTGGTCGGGACGGCCAGTGGCTCGCCGCCCGCGAACCGGACCCCCGGTTCGTAGGAGATGTACGTCGGCTCGTGGACAGCGACGGTATCGCCGTCTTCGAGAAAGGTTCGCAACGCAAGGTCGACGGCCTCGCTCGCACCGGTGGTGACGAGGATCTCCGACTCTGGATCGTACTCCTGATCCCACCGCTGGACGTGCTCGGCGATGGCCTCTCTGAGTTCGAGTTTGCCGCGATTGGCGGTGTAGGAGGTTTTGCCGGCCTGCAGCGAGTCGATGGCGGCGGTGCGGGCCGCCCACGGCGCGGAGAAATCCGGCTCGCCGACGCCCAGCGAGATCACGTCGTCGCGCTCCTCGGCAAGTTCGAAGAACTTTCGAATTCCTGACTCCGGCGTCTCGGCGACACGGTCGTTGGGCTGCAGCGTCATGGCGAGACAGAGAGCCGGTCGTCGCCGTCGCGGTCGCCAAAGTCGATGCCAGCCTCCTTGTAGGTCTCCATGACGAAGTGGGTCACCGTCTGGGTGACCGCCGGGAGTGGCGCGACCTGTTCGGAGATAAACTGGGAGACATCCTGCATGGAGTCGCCGGTCACCTTGACAGCGAAGTCGTAATCACCCGAGACCAGCCGGAGGGATTCGACCGCCGGGAAGCGAGCGATCCGGTCGGCGATCTCCTCGTAGCCGGTGTCGCGGTCGAGTTCCACGTTGAGTTCGACATGGGCGGCAACGTGGTTCGTGTCGGTGCTATCCCAGTCGATAACCGCCTGATACCCGCGGACCGGCCCCTCAGATTCAAGCTCTGTGAGCAGGCGCTCAACCGTATCGGGATCGGTGTCGAGCTGGCGCGCGATGTCGTCGACATCCTCCCGCGCGTCGGTCGACAGCAGCGACAGCAGTTCGCGTTTCGCATCCATACATAATGTCGCATCCGCGACTGCATATGATTTGCGACACTCCGCGGGACCCGATTTCAGAACGGCTAACCCGGTGGCGGCCCGACCAGAGGGTATGAGCTATCTGCCGTGGGCGATTGTCGCACTTGTCAGCTACACGCTAGTGCCCATCTTACTCAAAGTCGCCACGACCGGATCAGATGCGATTCCGAGCGATGTCGCCGTTATTCTCTCAAATGGGGTGCTGATCGTCTTGGCCTCCGGTGTCGTCATCGGAACCGATCAACAGGTGACGCCACATCTGTCGAGTTCGAAGCTCTGGTACGTGCTCGCGGGCGGGCTGTGTCTCGGCGTCGGGATTCTGGCATACTATCGCGCGCTTGCCTTGGGACCGGTAAGCGTCGTTACCCCCGTATTTGGGATGTTTCTGATCACAAGCTCCGTCGTCGGTATCGTTGCGCTCGGCGAACCGGTGACACTCCGCAAAGTCGTTGGGATCGGCCTAGCTGTGGTGGCTGTGTATCTGGTCACAGTAGAGTAGGAACCCCATTCAGCCACGACTTCTAAACCAGTCCTCGCCCTGCAGGGCTACATGGGCGATACAGAGCGAACACCGACAGTTGATCCAGACCGCCGCACCACCGACGACCACGGCCACGATATCGTCTCGCCGCTGCAGGCCGCAATTCTTACCGTCTCGACCTCCCGCGCCGAAGCCGACGGGCCGGTCGACGACCCCGGTGGCGACCATATCGAATCACTGTTTGAGGCTGCCGGCCATCGCGTTGTCGACCGCCGGCTCGTTCCCGACGGCGTCGGCCCGATCCAGCGCGAACTCGACGACCTGCTCGACGACCCAACCGTCGACCTCGTGGTGACGACCGGCGGCACCGGCGCGACCGTCGACGACGTGACGCCCGACGCGGTGAGCGAGCGGTTCGACCGCGACCTGCCCGGGTTCGGCGAACTGTTTCGGGACCTCTCCTACGAGGAGATTGGCCCACGGACGATAGCGAGACGGGCGACCGCCGGCATCGCCCGCGACACGCCGGTGTTCGTCCTCCCGGGCAGCACCAATGCCGTCGAGCTGGCGACCGAAGAGATCATTCTGCCCGAGGCACCGCATCTGGTCGGGCTAGCGACGCGGCATCTGGTCGCGGAGAACTGATCGATCCCAGGGGCCGCCGAGTAGTCGCCGCACACCACGGAGCCACTTCTTTGAGGGCCGCGGCTGTAGGCCGAGTCACCAATGTCAGAGCCACCTGTTGGCGTCGGAATCGTCGGGCTTGGCGGGATCGCCTCCCTCCACGCCGAGCACCTGCGCGACCACAGCGCCGACCTTGTCGGCGGCGTCGACATCGACGACCACGCTCGCTGGGAGTTCGGCGAGGAGTGGTCGGTGCCGACCCATGCCAATCTCGACGCGATCGTCGACGATATCGACGCGCTGTTGGTCACGACGCCGAACCGATATCACGAGGAGTACGCCACCACAGCCCTCGACGCCGGAGTTGATATACTCGTCGAGAAACCGCTGGCCCACAGCCTCGATAGTGCCGAGCGGATCGCCGACGCCGCGGCCGACGCCGATGGGTTCTGCATGGTCGGCTTCAACTACCGTTTTTCAGCGCCGGTCGATGTGCTCACCGCCTACCGCGACGACGGTCGGTTTGGCGAGATCAACCACGTCGAGGCGAACTACGTCCGCCGCCGCGGCATCCCCGGTCGTGGCTCGTGGTTCACCGACGAGGAAACCGCTGGCGGCGGCGCGCTCATCGACATCGGGGTCCACGCGGTCGACCTCGCGCTCAGTTTTCTCGATTTCCCGGAAATAACCGAGGTCTCGGCGACGACGCGTGCGGAGTTCGGCACCCGCGACGAGTACAGCTACATGTACATGTGGGGCGACGACGAGGGGGCCGACGCGTTCGACGTGGAGGATTCGGCCTCGGCGTTCATCCGGACGGCCGACGGCGCGACCGTCTCGCTGGAGGTCGCGTGGGCGACCAATCGGCCGCGCACCGACGAGTACGTCGTTCGCGGCACCGACGCCGGCGCGATCTACGACCGCAAGAGTCAGGAACTGACGCTCTACGAGACCCGCACCGACGGCGCGGAGCATTTCACCGAGACAGCCATCGAGACGCCCGATCGAAACAGTCACGCCGCCGAACTCGACTACTTCCTCGACCACGTCGCGGGCGACACCCCGCCGGAGCGCAACACGGTCGCGGAGGCACTGGCCGTCCAGCGGGTGATCGACGCCATCTATCGCTCGGCCGACCAGCAGCGAGCCATCCAGCTGGGTGATGGCGATGGCTGAGAACACCGCTGACCGTCGGGATGATCGGCTACGGGTTCATGGGACGGGCCCACGCCAACGCACTCGCCCGACTGCCGATGTTTTTCCCCGACGCGCCCGCGGTCACCCGCGACACGCTCGTCGGCCGCGACGAGAGCGCCCTCGGCGAGGCGGCCGACCGACTCGGCTTCGAGCGAACCGCGACCGACTGGCGCGATGTCGTCGGCGATGTCGATGTTCTCTACAACCTCGCGCCGAACCACCTCCACGCCGAGCCGTCGATTGCCGCACTGGAGGCCGGGACAGCGGTGCTCTGTGAGAAGCCGCTAGCGACGACCCGGGAGGGCGCCGAGTCGATGGCCTCAGCGGCGGCAGACGCCGACGTGCCCGCCTGTATCGGCTTCAACTACCGGTTCGTCCCCGCGATCCAGTACGCGAGGCGGCTGATCGACGCCGGCGAGATCGGCGAGATCACCCAGTTCCGCGGGCGCTACCTGCAGGACTGGCTGGTCGACCCCGACGCACCGTGGTCGTGGCGGCTGGACGACGACCGGGCGGGCTCGGGCGCGCTCGGCGACCTCGGCGCCCACACCGTCGACCTCGCGCGCTTCCTCGTCGGCGACCGGACGGGCGGCATCGACCGCGTGAGCGGCAACCTGCGGACGGTCACCACGGAACGGCCCGTGGCCAGCGAGGGCGACGAAACGACTGGCGACGCCGAGACGACAAGCGACGACGAAACGGCGAGCGACGATGAGTCGACGACCGAACACCGACCCGTCACCGTCGATGACGCCTTTACCGCTCAGCTCGGCTTCGCAAACGGCGCGGTCGGGACACTCGAGGCCTCTCGCGTCGCCGCCGGCCACAAGAACGACCACACCATCGAAATCCACGGTACAGAGGGCAGCCTCCGGTTTTCGCTGGAGCGACTCAACGAACTCGACGTTCACACCGGCGATAGCCGCGGCTACGAGACGGTGCTCGTCACCGAGGAGAGCGACCCCTATCTCGACCGCTGGTGGCCGCCGGGTCACGTGCTGGGCTGGGAGCACACATTCGTCCACGAGAGCTACGAGTTCCTGACGAGCGTGGCCGGCTCGACGACTGACGAATCGGCGAGATGGGTCGACGCCCACGGTGCCGTCGTTCGCCGATGGCGCGGCGGTCCAGCGGGTTCTCGACGGGATCGAACGCGCCGCCGAGGCGGAGACGTGGGTCGACCTCGGCGGACGACTACTGAGAGCGGACGCACTGTGGGGGTTGCGGGGGCCATAACCGAAACGGCTTTTCGAGTCGGCGCTATCCACCTGATATGGCTTCGAGCAGCGTCAGCGGCTTCGAGATGGTCATCACCGTCGGGATGGGCGCGGTCACGGCCGCTATCCTCGTCGGTCCGACATCCTCCCGGCCACAGTTGCGATCCCGTTCGTCTCGATGGTGCTCATCGGCTTCATCGCCAGCCGAACCGTGCTCGGCCGCCGGTGGAGCTGGCGATAGCCTGGATCACCGACCTCAACATTCATTCACGTGGGCGGTCTGGACGGGAGTAACCACCACGCGTCATGAGCACACCCGACCAGCCCCCCGAGCCTGCAACTGACGCCCGTGCCGACTACGACTACCGGAGCGACGAGATCGAGAGTCCGGAGCTCGTCGCCGACCTCGACGCCATCGTCGACGGCGAGGTTCGCTTCGACAGCTACACGCGCCACCTGTATGCGACCGACGCCAGCGCGTACCAGCAGCTCCCTATCGGCGTCGTCGTCCCGACCTCTACCGCCGACGTGGCTGCGGTCATGGAGTACTGCGCCGACAACGAGATTCCGGTCCTCCCGCGCGGCGGCGGCACCAGTCTTGCCGGCCAGACGGTCAACGAAGCGGTCGTGCTCGATTTCAAAAAGGAGATGAACGATGTGGTCGGGATCGATCCCGACGCCGAGACCGTGACCGCCGAGCCGGGAATCACGCTGGCCCATCTCAACGGCGCGCTCGAACCCCACGGGCTGAAGTACGCCCCCGATCCGGCGTGGGGCGACAAGAGCGTGCTGGGCGGCTGTATCGGCAACAACTCGACGGGCGCACACTCACTGAAATACGAGAAGGCCGACGGCTATCTCGAAGCCTGCGAGGTCGTGCTGGCCGACGGCACCGTCACCACGTTCGACTGGCTTCCGGTCGAGGAGATTCACGAGCGAGCGGCCGCCGCGGCGACCGACGATCCGAGCATCGAGGCGCAGGTCTACGCCGTCGTCAGCGACATCCTTCGGAATCACCGCGAGGAAATCGAGGTCGCGCTACCCCGACCTGATGCGCAATGTCTCGGGGTACAACCTCGACAAACTCGTCGCGGACGCGGAGGAACACGGCGCGGTCAACGTCGGCCGCCTGCTGGCCGGCAGCGAGGGGACCCTCGGGGTCGTCACCGAGGCGACCGTCTCGCTGGAGCCGATCCCCAACGAGACCGCGGTGGTTATGTTGACCTACGACGACGTGCTCGACGCGATGGAGGACGTGGCGCCGATCCTCGACCACGACCCCGCCGCGGTCGAGGTGCTGGACGACGTGTTTCTCGACCTCGCCGCCGACCGTCCGGAGTTCGCCGACGTGGTCGATATCCTGCCCGAGGGCACGGACTCGACGCTGCTCGTGGAGTTCTACGCCGACTCGATGGCCGACGGGAAACAGAAAATCGCGGATCTGCTGGCCGACCGACTGCCGAGCGTCGATGCCGCGGTCGAGCCCAGTAATGGTGATGGTGCTGGTGACAAGACAACGGACGAGACCTACGCAGTCGACGCGCTGGAGGCTTACGACGCCGACCGCCAGACCAAATTCTGGAAGATGCGAAAGGCCGGTCTGCCTATCCTGCTCTCGCGGACGAGCGACGAAAAACACTGGCCGTTTATCGAGGATACCGCCGTTCCCGCCGAGAACCTGCCCGAGTACGTCGCCGACATTCAGGCGCTATTCGACGAGTACGACACCTTCGCCTCCTACTACGCTCACGCCGGTCCAGGTGTGCTACACATTCGGCCGCTGCTCGATCTCAAGGCCGACGACGGCATCGAGACGATGCACGAGATCTGCGACGACGTGACCGACCTCGTCATCGAGTACGGCGGCTCGGTGTCGGGCGAACACGGCGACGGCCGCGCACGGACGACGTGGAACAGAAAGCTCTACGGGAGCGAGATCTGGTCGCTGTTCCAGCGACTGAAAGCCGCGTTCGATCCCGACCACCGCCTCAATCCCGGCAACGTCAGCGGCGACGCCGACCCGACCGAGAACCTGCGGTACGACGCCGACTACGAGTTCGACGCCGGGTTCGAGCCGACGCTCAACTGGGACAACGAAAACGGCTTTCAGGGAATGACAGAGCTCTGTCACGGCTGTGCGGGCTGTACCGGCCACCAGGACACCACCGGGTCGGTCATGTGTCCGACCTACCGGGCGACCGAAAACGAGGAGATCACCTCGACCCGCGGCCGAGCCAATATGCTCCGGCAATCGATGAGCGGCGACCTGCCGGACGACGTGTTCAGCGAGGAGTTCAGCCACGAGGTGCTGGATCTCTGTATCGGCTGCAAGGGCTGCAAGCGAGACTGTCCCAGCGGCGTCGACATGGCGAAGCTGAAAACCGAGGTCGCCCACGAGCGACACCAGCGCGAGGGCGTCGCGCTCCGCGACAGACTCTTCGCCAGTGTCGAGACGCTGTACAGCCTCGGCAGCAGTCTCGCACCGGTGTCGAACTGGGCGACGAAGCTCCCCGGGTCGGGCCTGCTCGCCGAGAAGACGCTCGGTATCGCCCGCGAACGCGAGTTGCCAACGTTCAGCCGCACCACGCTTCAGCAATGGGACCGCGGCCGGACGCCGGCCGTCAGCGAACGCGAGGCCGACCGGCAGGCGTTGCTGATCGCCGATCCCTACACCAACTACACCCAGCCCGAAGTCGGCAAAGCGGCGGTTCGCACACTCGAAGCAGCCGGGGTCCACGTCGAGATCGCCGACGAGGTGACCGACAGCGGCCGCCCGGCCCACTCGAAGGGCTGCTCGATCAGTCGAAAGCGACCGCCGAGGCCAACGTCGAGGTGCTGGGTGACCGCGTCGCTGAGGGCTGGGACCTCGTCAGCGTCGAACCGAGCGACGCGGTGATGTATCAGGATGACTATCTCGATCTGCTCTCCGGTGAGGCTGTCGAGGCGGTCGCCGACAACACATACAGCGTGCTGGAGTACATCGACACCTTCCGGCTCGACGACGCGCTCGACACGACGGCCTCTGACGAACTCGCCTACCACGGCCACTGCCACCAGACCGCCGCCAGCCGGGAACACCACGCCGTCGGCGTGCTCCGGCGGGCAGGATATGAGGTCGACGTGCTCGACACCACCTGCTGTGGGATGGCCGGCTCCTTCGGGTACGAGGCCGAACACTACTCGATGAGTCAGGCGATCGGCGACCTGCTGTTCGACGCGGTCGACGACTCGCCGGCCGCCGAGGTCGTCGCGCCCGGAACATCGTGTCGCTCGCAGCTCGGCGATACCGACCGGTACGACGGCAAGCCAGCCCATCCAGTCGAGAAAGTTGCGGACGCGCTCGTCGATTAGGCCGACGTGCTGGAGTTTACAGCGTCGCGTCTGGCTCGTATTCCTCGGCCATCCGGGCGGCTTCCGTGCTGTACTGTTCCCGTGTCGCGGCGTCGTCGACGCTGCCGAGGTTGCCAGCATCGACGGCGAGGCTGACCGGCGTCTCGCGGTGGTCGCCGCTAAAACTCGTCAGCGCGCGCTCCTTCCGGAAATCCTGCCGGTCGTCGGGCGTCGCGTACGTGAGGATGATCAGGTTCTGCTCGTCGTCGGAGTAGGTCCGCTCGACCAGCCAGACGCGCGTTTCGTCACTCACTGGCCTGCCCTATGCAGGCAGCTACGGAATCCATTTCGGCCTCCGTCGAGACCGCATGCACCGAAACGCGCACCGCTTCAGGATACGGCAGCGACCGGATGACAATGTCCGCTTCGGCACAGCGGTCGACGACAGCCTCGGGGTCGTCCACCGCAATCGTGACCAGCCCGGACTCGAAGGACTCGGGGCTCAACAACTGCTCGTCGTCGATCTCGGCTTTCAGGCGGTCGGTCAGCGATTCGATCCGGGACTCGATGGCGTCGATCCCGACGGCCTCGATACGGTCGATGGCCTCGATCAGGCCGGCGTGTGGCGCCGGCGATGTCGTCCCGATTTCGAAGCGCGTGGCGCCCGCTGCGTAGTCGAGATCGTCGGCCGTTGGATCGGTCACACTCCGGTACCCCACGGCACTCGGGACCAACGAGTCGGCGACCTCGCGGTCGACGTAAAGAAAGCCAGCACCCCACGGTCCAAGCAGCCACTTGTGGCCGGCCGCGGCGACGGCGTCCGCGCCCCACTCGTGAACGTCCATCGCTCGGTGTCCGGGAACCTGCACCGCGTCGACGAGCGTGAACGCGCCGGCGTCGGTAGCGATCTCGACGAGGTCGCCGACCGGCAGCCAGGTGCCGTGGGTCCACGTGAGCGCGCTAAAGCAGACGAGTCGAGCGTCGGCGACGGCTTCGGTGTAGTCGTCGATATCGATTCGGCCATCGGTGGTTTCGAGGACACGAACCTCGACGCCCTCGCGTTTGAGTTGTTGCCACGGGAGCACGCCGGCCGGGTGTTCGAGATCAGTGCGGACCACGACATCGCCCGGCTCGAAGTCGATAGCGGTCGCAATGCGATTGATGCTGTCGGTTGTGCTTTCGGTGAGGGCAACCTCCGCGGGGTCGGCACCGATCAGGTCGGCGATTCGCTCGCGGGCGTCGTCGTAACTGCCAAAGGCTGTTTCGTAGGGGTCAGCACGGCCGGACCCGAACTCGTGGTCGGCCAGCATCTCCGTGGCGGCGTCGACGACGAACTCGGGGCTCGGGCCGTGGGCGCCGAAGTTGAGATACGCCGCCTCCTGCAGTGCCGGGATATCGGCCCTCAGATCACGTGGGTCCATGGTAATCTCCCCGTTGTGGCGTCATCGGATCAGAACGACAGCAGTGGTGTACCAGCACAGTCGCTAGGCGAGATACTCGGTCACGCTGGTTTCGAGCGCCTCGCCGGTCTGGGCACCGACCATCCGCTCGGCCTGTTCGCCGTCAGCGTAGACCAGCAGTGTGGGAACCCCCTGTACGTCGTGAGTACTCGCGAGCGCCTGAAACTGATCGACGTCGACCTTGAGCACCGCGGCGTCGGTGTCCTCGGCGATAGCCTCCAGTGTCGGCTCCATCATCTGACAGGGACCACACCAGTCGGCATAGAAGTCGACGAGCACGACAGCATACCGGGCGGTCAGGTCAGCGTACTCGTCAGCATCTCCGAGATGGATCGGTTCGGCGGGAGCGGTTTCGAACTGTGAACTCATCACTATCTCCTATGAGCTATCGGGCTAAAACTGTTTTGGGCTATTCGTACAATACTATATGTTCTGTCGAACGAGTGGCACCGACAAGTGCTGCGGCCCGGGACAGGGCCGCGGTTATCCGACGGCCTCAGCAGCGAGGGCTCGAAGCACGCCGGCTGGTGCTACCGCAACGCCCGTGACGCCCGTCAGCCGTCCGAGCAAGCCGGCGGAGCCGTCGGGGTCGTAGCGCGCCACGGTATGGCCGCGAAGCCGAATCTCAGCTGGTGCATTGAAAACCAGCGGCGTCTCGTCCGGGAGTTCGTCGCCGGTGGGAAGCCACTCGCCAGCGGACCCCGTCACGCTGTTCCTGCAGGTCGTACAGCGCGAACAATCCGCCGATGCTCTCGACGGCGACGACGAGCGTGCCGTCGGCTGTGGAAATCGAGACATCGGCCCGGTCGGACTCCAGTGTGAGATCCGCCCCGACGACGAGTTGCCGCTGGGGTGATCCGGACTCGGCGTCGGTCACACTCGTTACTCGTCGTTTTCGCTGGTGCGGATCGTCAGCGTGCCGTCAAGTCGCCAGCGCGCGTGGTCGGCGTCCTCGCCAACCTTGTCGGGCACATCGACGTACATATCCTCAAACTCGTAGGCGATTTCGGCGCCACGACCGGTCAGCCGCTCGTACAGTCCGATTGCCAGTTCCGGCCACGTTTGCGTCTCTTCGACTTCCGCATCATCTGATGCCATTGTAGCTACACACAGGGGCGGCGACAACATAGGGCTTCCGGCGATTATTGTCGCGCGAAAGTGAGGAATCCAGTGTGACCAACCCCGGCCGTCGTAGGGCGTGTCCCGCGATCATCAAACGTTAGCTCCCGCTGGATTGTTTCGATTGTTTCGATATCCGAGAGCCCGGCAGCCTCGGCGGCCTCGGCACTCGCCCGGGAATTCTCGACAAACGGGGAGTAGACGGCGAGATAGCCACCGTCTGCAAGCAGATCCGCCGCACTGGCAACGACTTTTGGCGCATCCTCGGTGTCGAGTGTCAACAGATCGAACGGGTCGTTAGCGGCCAGCTGATCGATTTCCTCGGTTATGTCGCCGGTGTGAACATCGACAGTGTCCTGTACACCGGCGACTCCCATGTTC
>KB659972.1_pt105 | contig 11171 bp, 9 predicted proteins | sample 558768 | NCBI scaffold set KB644980.1
GTGATGCAATCCCCACAGGGGTCGGGTCGAGAGGGTACTGTCACCGATGAATCTCGCCTCACCCGCCTGACCTGTGACAAGGCCTGTTCAGACGACGCCACCGCTGTCTGCGGGCGGTGCAGTATCCCCCTGTGCGGTGACCACCAGAACAGACATCGTGACCCCCTGTTCAGTGATTTTTCAAGAGCGTTCGGAGCCTTCCTGCTGGTCGTTGGACTGGTGATTGTGGTTCCGGTTGCCTGGACGACGATAGATCCTGTAACGATACTCGAGGAGGAGGTCATCAGCAATCAAGAGGATATCTCTATTCCGGCAGACCTCAGGACCACCGTGTTGCACTCCTCGATCCTGCTTGGATTCGCATTCCTATTCACCCTATGGGTACAGGGTGCCGATCGAAAGACATCCGCACGGTTTCTCCAGCGAAGACGGCCCGAGCGAGTTCTGTGTGAGGACTGTAGTGCCGACACCCAACTCCCACGACTCATATTGTACGTTTTTGCCGCACTGGCAACTTTGCTGGTTCTGCTCGGCGCGTACCTCGCGTGGAACAGCAGTGGTGTCGGTTCGCTTCGTCTTTCAGCACTCGGTCTCCTGATCTACATTATCAGGGCAGACACGGTCATGCTGCTCGGCAAATTATTCGAATAATATCAAGTCGGGCTCATCCCCGCGATAGAGAGCGAAGCTTTCGCCTCGAATTTCAGTAATCGGCGAAACCCCGGACTCGACGATCTATAACTTTCGCGCCGAGAGACGGTTCGTGACACGACCACGCCGTGGATACACAGCACAGTTCGTGCTTACACTCCGGGCAGCGGATACATCATCTCAGACTGTCGACGAGTTCGTCGGCCAGTCCGGTGTAGCCGGCCGGCGTCAGCGCGAGCAGTTCCTCGCGCACGTCCGCCGACACGTCGAGTTCCCGGAACAGGTCCCGGAAATCCGCGAGTGTCACCTCCTGTCCGCGGGTCAGGCTCTTTACACGCTCGTAGGCGTCCTCGTGGCCCTCGCGGCGGAGAATCGTCTGGACAGCCTCGCCGAGTATCTCCGGGGTCGATTCGAGGTCCTCGCGCATCACCTGCTCGTTGGGCACCACCTTTTCGAGCCCGCCTTCGAGTTTCCGGTAGCCCAGCAGACAGTGTGCGAGTGCGGCCCCGATGTTCCGCTTCACTGTCGAGTCCGAGAGGTCCCGCTGCAGACGCGAGTTGGTGAGATACTCACCCAGAAACGTTAGGTCACTGTTTGCCTTCGAGAGGTTCCCCTCACAGTTCTCGAAGTCGATCGGGTTCACCTTGTGAGGCATCGTCGAGGAACCGGTCTCGCCGGCGACGGTCTCCTGCCCGAGATAGCCATCGGAGATGTACAGCCAGCAGTCCAGCGCGAGGTCGAGCAGGACCTGATTGACACGCCGGAGCGCGTCGAACAGCGCCGCGAGGTCGTCACAGGGGTTGACCTGCGTGGTCAGCGGCTCGTGTTCGAGACCGAGCCCCTCGACGAACTCGCGGGCGAACGTCGGCCAGTCCACCCCGGGGTAGGCGGCCGCGTGGGCCGCGTAGGTTCCGCTCGCGCCGGCGAGTTTGCCCGAGAGCCCCTCGACTGCTTGGTCGAGCGCCGCCGTTGCCCGCCCGAGACGGGAGGCGTACACCGCGAACTCCTTTCCGAACGTCGTCGGCGTGGCGGACTGTCCGTGGGTGCGGGCGAGCATCGGGGTGTCACGATGGGCCCGGGCCATCGCGGTTAGTTCCTCCCGGAGACTCCGTAACCGGGGACCGAGCACCGTCTCGACCGCGGGACCGAGCAACAGCCGGTAGGCGATGTTGGTGACGTCCTCGCTGGTCAGCCCGAAGTGGACCCACTCACCGCCGACCCCCGGCGGCAGGTGGTCCCGGATAAAATACTCGACCGCCTTCACGTCGTGGTTGGTCGCCGGCCGGCTCTCGTCACCCTCCGTCTCGAGCTGTTTGACCCGCTGTGCGTCCTCGTGGCCGAACTCGTGGTAGACCTCTCGCAGTTGCTCGCGGTCGGAGCCGACAATCGAGACCGGTGTCACGTCGAGGTCGGCGAGTGCGAGCAGATACTCGATCTCGACCTCGACACGGGCCCCCACGAGCGCCTGCTCGCTGGCGTAGGGCTGTAATGGCTCCGTGTACCCGGCGTACCGACCATCCAGCGGCGACACCGCCGAGAGCGGCCCGTTGTCTGTCATACTCCTCGTTCCGCGAGGCGGGGAAAAAACCTGCCGGTCGCCTCCGGTGTGCTGTGAACCCGGTGGCTCGCCCCGGTCGACAGCCTCCGACGACCCGCGCTGTGGGTCGCTGGAGTGATATCCGGGCCCACAGTCGCGGCCGCTCTGTGGCGACCGGCAGGTAGTGTTCGGCTGTCATGGATAGATTGATAACCAGCAACAAACTACTCGCGTGTAGATGGCAGGGGCACTCGACGAGGACACGGCACAGACACTCGCCACCGGTCGTCAGACAATCGCGTCTGTACTCTCCTCTGCACAGGACAAACTCAAGCGCGTCTTTCTGGTGTTTGTTGCCGCCTGGCTGCTGACGTTCTATCTGCTTCGCGCGTTCGTCTGGTCTCGTCTGAAAGACGACCTCGTGTTCAACCGGCTCAGCGGGGCGGCGCTTGACCAGACCGAGATCGTCGCGACGGACCCGTTTCAGGTTATCCTGCTACAGGTAAAGATCGGGCTGATTGTCGGTATTCTCGTGGCACTCCCGGTGATGATATACTACAGTCGTGACTCGCTAAAAGAACGGGGTATCTGGCCCGACGCCAGAATCCCGCTCTGGAAGAAGCTCGGCTTCGCAGCCGTTACCTTCGGGCTGTTTCTGATCGGCCTGTCCTACGCGTACTTCTTTTTCTTTCCGATCATGTTTGCGTTTCTCGCAGAGAACGCTGTAAAGGCCGGGTTCACGCCGACCTGGTCGATTGTGAAGTGGACAGAGTTCATCGTCTTTCTCTCCCTGTCCTTTGCGCTGGCCGCCCAGTTGCCGCTCGCGATGAGTGCGAGCGCACGAACGGGTGTAATAAAGTACGAGACGTTCCGGAACAAGTGGCGCTACGCTGTCGTCGGTATCTTCGCGTTCGGTGCGATGTTCTCGCCGCCGGACCCGTTCACGCAGGTGATGTGGGGGGTCCCGTTGGTGGCGCTGTACTTTTTCAGTCTGGGAATCACCAAGCTCGCGGTGCTCTCGAAGCGGGCCGGAGAGACTGTCTCCACCGGCTCTATTATTCGTGAGCGCTTTCCCGACCTCGCCGGGATGGCAACGGTCACACTCGCCGCTGTCTACGGGTTCCTGTTTGCGGGCGGTGCCGAGCGCATAAACGACCTGCTCGCCGCCGTCAACTCCAATTACAGGTTCGTTCCGGGGCCAGAGCTCGAGCTGTTCGGGCTCGATCCGACTGCCGCCGCGGTGGCGATAGGGGCAGCGTACGCGACCGTGGTGGTTGGGGTGGCGCTGTTTTATTTCCGGGTCCAGCGACTCGAGGCGGTCGTTCGCGAGCAGTCGACCCGGACGAACACACAGCAACAGTCAGACGACGCAGACCCCGGTGAGAGCGCCGAGGTCGACGTGGCCAGTATGAGTCAGAAGGCGATCGAGGCTGCCCCGGCAAAGGCGTTTGCCGGCCTCGACCAGGAAAGGGCGCTCCAACTCGCACAGAACGCGGCTGACAACGAGAACCCCGGAAAAGGGAGAGCGATCCTCGACCGGTTCGACGAGGCACAGGAACTCGATCTCGACGAGGCTGAGGACGACGAGGGTGAAGACGAGGGCGAGAACGAGGACACAGACGAGGGTGGCGGCTTCGTGACCTCGACCGCAGCCGGTATGGTCGACCCGTTCACCGAGAGCGATACCGACGAGGAGGATATCGGTGGGTACTACTACGACCTCCGGTTCATCCTCGACTCGCTCACCTCAAAGGCTATCTGGATCGTCGCCGTGTTCATGATCGTGCTCGCCGGGTCGTTTTTCGCGCTGTTCCAGGGTGGTATCGGTGTGATACGGGAGTACTTTTTCTCCAATATGCCAGACAGCGTTGCCGAGGAGCCCGAGATTGTGGTGTTGCACCCGGTAGAGGCGCTGATATTCATGCTGAAGTTCTCGACACTGCTGGCCGCACTGTCGATCGTGCCGATCGTGCTGTACTTTGCGTGGCCGGCGATCGAACAGCGGTTCGGGGTCAGCGGCGACCAGAACGTGTTGCTCGTCTGGGGCGGCACGATGTTCGTCACGCTGCTCGGCGGCACCATCCTCGGGTTCGTCTACGTCGCGCCGAGTATCGTCTCACTGCTCGCCTGGGACGCGATCCAGGCCAACATGATAATCACGTACCGCATCAGCAGCTTCGGCTGGCTCATCATCCTACTAACGGCCGGCATCGGTGCGCTCGCTATGATCCCTGTGACGATGCTCCTGTTCAACCACGGAAGTATCATCTCCTACTGGCGGATGCGAAAGAGCTGGCGTGGGGTCGTGCTCGCGATATTTGCCATCTCTGGCCTGCTCTCGCCGTCCGGTCTGTTCACGATGTTCCTCGTTTCCATCCCCGCCTCACTCTCGTACGGACTCGGACTGGGTCTAGTCTCGGTGTACGACCGGGTCACCTCCTGACCAACACCTATCCAGGAGCATATGTCCTGTTGAGCACCCCCGCGGCGACGGGATCCGCTCTCACCCCGATACCGCTGTAACCAGGTGTCCGGATGACAGTATCGCCAGGAGGCTCCGTCCGAGACTCGACTCCCGGACACAGAGCAGAACACAACTGGCGGTCCAGCCGGGTCGGTGTCGGCCGACCCAGCGAGTGTCTGTGCATCGAACCGGGCGCCGCCCGGTCTCCCGGACAGACGGCTCCCAACTGTGTGCGTCGGCGATACCGTGCACAGTTGACAGGCCGAGACCGGTGCTACCATTCTGTGAGAACCCGTATCCGAACACACGCTCGCGCCCTGTCCCGGGGATGGCTTGCCCGTCGTCCGAGAGACAGATCCCTCAACCGGGTCGTCGTTGTCGAGTGCTCCAATCCAGACCGTGAGGGGTGTGTCGGTATGTTCGACGACGCTGCGGACCAGATTCTCCGGTATGCTCCGGACGAGGCCCAGGTCACACTCGACAGTCTTTGTCCTCCCGAGGACGGGCATCCCATCCCCGGTCTGTGGGGTCTCCCGGGCCTGCCGGACGAGCGCTGCCAGCGACACACCGCGTACCCCGTCTGCCCTCGTCTTGAACACCACTGGACACCGATTATCTGTTTGGTGATAACGTGTTCACCGTCGACGAGAGGTCCGGCACCCGGTGTGCCGTTCAGCGTCGCTATCGTGTATCTGTTTACTATCGACGATATAACCATTCGGGCAGTCGGACCAACTACCCCTCGGATACCCGGTCCAGCAGTCGGGACAGCGCCGGGGAACCGGACACCTACACTGGAGCTATCCCGGGAGCCGGCACCGTTCGGTTGCTGTCTCCGGCGTTGCCACCGTCTGACGACGGTTCCAGACACCGAGTCTGTCTGTCGACACCCCCGAGGAAGGGGTTCTCAGCTGTCACCATCGCCGACGGGTTCGGCAAAACCGAACCGGGGTTTCACCGCGTCGACACTGACAGTGACCCGGTCACCCACTGCCGTGTCGGACACGAAGAGAGTGAACCCGTCGACCTGTGCGATACCGTCGCCCTCGGAGCCGGTGTCGACGATCTCGACCTCGAGTTCGTCACCCGCACGGATGGGTGTGGTCAGCCGGTTCTTGCCGACCAGATACAGCTCCGAGGACGCGTCCCGGGAGGCGTCGGGGCGGACCTCGCGAACGTACTCGAACTCGGTCTCGACTGTCGACACGAGATCATCGAGGTCTCGCCCGTCGAACACCTTCACCGCGAGGCTACCGCCCGCCGCGAGCAGCTCCTCGGCGAGTTCGAACGCCTGCCGCGCGAGGTGGACCGACCGGGCGTGGTCGAGGCTGTACTCCCCGGTCATGTTCGGCGCCATATCCGAGAGCACGGTGTCGACCGGTCGGTCGCCGCCGTCGAGCGCCTGACGGACCTCGTCTGCGGTCCCGTCGTCGGTGACATCCGCCCGGAGATAGGCGACAGTCGGCGCCGCGTCCTCCAGCGGGTCGATGCGCTGGCGGTCGACACCGACCACCCGACCCGCCTCGCCGGTCTCCTCTGCGGCGACCTGCAGCCAGCCACCCGGTGCTGCGCCCAGGTCCACCACCGTGTTGCCCGTTCCAAGGAGGCCCGCAGTCCGGTCGAGCTGGCGGAGCTTGTACGCCGACCGGGCACGGTACCCCTCCTGTTTCGCGCGGTTGTAGTACATATCCTTGTTTGTCATACCTGCTAGTTTGACTCACAGGTGTTTGTCTGTGACGGAACGCAACGAGCAGTATCAGACTCCCCGCCGAGCTCTATCCACCCCTCTTTATTCGACTCTGTGACACAGTCGTCGCAAAACATCTCCCCTTCGAGATATCTGGAGTGGTCTAAAACCACACCGTAGCGGTTAGACACGGGTTCAACGCAGGTAAAACAACTGTCGCCCGTCTGGTCTACATCACTCGTCGGTGATAGTAGCCGTACCGATATATCATGAGCTGAAGGTAGATACTGCTCGATTGATTGGCTCGTGTGAGCGTCAGCGATTTGAGGCGCTGTCGGTCATACTATCTGGACTCCGTCATGCTGGTTTAGTTATATCGTCACTAACATTGTGTTGAACGGAAGAGTTGGAATCTCGCACCTAACAGAGCACGGTCACAGGACTGCACTAACAGGGGCGTTGCTCAAAAGGGGCAGAAGGGGTACACCGGGTAGGCGGCACAGCGTACCCGAGGCTCACAGGCACCACGTCGCTGACTCACCCAGAGTCAAACTCGACGCCCGTGATCTCGAACTGTGCCCCGCCATCGGCACTCTCCGTGACGTGTATGTCCCAGCCGTGTGCCTCGACAATATCACTCACAATCGAGAGCCCAAATCCGGTGCCTTTGGTGCTGGTTGTGTAGCCTGTCTCGAACACATCGTCTCGCTCGTCTTCGGGGATTCCGTCCCCGTCGTCTGCAATATACAACCCATCCTCGAGCTCACCGACAGTGATCGTGACATCCTGCTCTGTGTGTTCGATTGCATTCCGCATCAGGTTCTCGAACACCTGTGCCAGTCGCCCTCGGTCGGCCTGGACAGTGCCACCGATCTCGAGGTGAATCGTTGCGTCGGCCCTCTCAATGTTTTGACAGCAGTTTCGAGACTGTTTAGCGAGATCGACCGGTTCTGTCCCACTCACCTGCTCATCTGTGCGGGCTAACTGGAGGAGATTATCGATGAGGTCGTCCATCCGGGTCAACGCTGAATCGATGTTCTCGATTCGGTCGCTGTCGCATTCCTCCCGCAGGAGTTCCAGGTTCCCCTCTGCAACGGAAAGTGGGTTACGGAGGTCGTGACTCACGACGCCCACAAACTCATCCAACTGCTCGTTCTGTTGCTCAAGTTTTTCTCTGTTTTTAATCTGCTCGGTGATATTTTGTGCCACCGCCATCACATGAGTGATCTCCTGTCCGTCGGAGTTCACAGGCGTTACGCGAACTCGGTATCGGTCACCTTTGTACTCCTGTTCGACGGTAGTGGCAACCCCGTTGAACGCCTGTTCGTACTGGTGACAGGCTTCATCCGCAAGTTCATCAGGAAACACCTCGTGTGGGACGTGCCCCTCAACATCCGCAGACGAGAGGTCAACTCGCTCCAACTCCTCACCGCCAGCACGGACATATTCGAAGTTTTGATCGATTAGGTACACCGCACCGTCGGGGAAATTCTTTGCCAGCGTCTGATACTCCTGTTTCAACTCTATCAGTTCCTGTCTGCGCTGTTGAACTTCAGTAATATTACGACTTGCGCCAGCAATATACTCGACCTCGTCATCGATAACAACTGGAGCGATTCTGGTTTCCCACTCGATATCCTCATCCCCAAACTGAACCCGTTCCTCGTATTTGAGTCCGCCCGCTGTTCAGCACACCTCCGATATCTCTGTTCGATCTTCTGTGCTGCTCCTCGCCCAGCACGTCCTGTATCGTTTGCCCGCAACTCTCCCCGACTGAGATCCCTGGTATATTTTCCCAAACTGGATTGAGCCGTTCGATCGTAAACGACTCACCGGTCTCAATCAAAAACAGGTGATCCTGGGTATTCCGGAACAGTGTCTCGATCTGTTCAAGTTCCTGGCGACGCTCTCGTTGCTGTGTGATATCACAGATTGCGCCTCGTATCCTGACGATATCGTCGCCGTCGTATACTGGCTTGCCAGTGGTACGTACCCACTTTTTTTATCCCCAGCGGTAACGAGTCTCAGCTCAATCTCGTACGGGTCCCCGTGAGTCCGACAGTTCTTTACTGCTGTCTCGATTGTCGCCCGATCATCGGGATGATAAAACTCTATGCCAGTCTCGATCGATAGTTCAAATGTTCCCTCGGGATCGACCTCGTGAATTGCGTACGTTCCTCGGGTCCAACGCATCTCTCCAGTTTCAATATCGACCTCCCACCCACCGACATCAGCCAACTGCTCGGTGTGTGCAAGCAGTTTGCGGTTCCGTTCGAGTGCTTCCCTGTGTTCGCTTCGGTCTGTAATATCTGTATAGATAGCGAACCCGCCTGAACCGTTGTCGTAGACAGCATTTTGTAGAAGGAACTTACGCAGTCCGTCTGCAGTCTGTCGAATCACCTCTCTCGATTCGATACTGCCACCAGACTTGACGTGCTCGTTAATCTCCGCGGCCTCACCAGTTCGGCCATCAGGAACAACGTGTGTATCAAGCGAATCGCCGATCATAGTCTCAGATCCGTACCCGAATACGTCCTCAAAGGCCGAATTAATCTGCCTGACGATGGGTTCATCGGCCTCATACCGAACTTCCACGACAGGTTGTGAGAGACGGTCAAAAAGAACCTCAGATCGCTCCTGCTCTGTTCTAATCTGTTGCTCGGCCCGCACCTTGTCGACGGCATTCAGAATACGATTGGTCAGCAGCTCATACTGTTCGGTTCCGGACGATTTTTGTAGGTAATCGGTGACTCCTGCAGAGATTGCGTCACTGGCGACGGTTTCACTCCCCTTTGCCAGTGAACAATATAAACGGTAGATCAGGCCACTCCTTACGAACCGCTCGGAGGAACTCGACGCCGTTCTGCCCAGGCATCTCGTAGTCCGAGATAACGCAGTCAAACGTAGACTCAGCGAGACGACTCAGCCCGTCGCTCGCACTGGACACCGTCTCGGTATCGAATCGATCGTCCTCCCGTTTGAGAAAGCTCGTAGTCATATCGGCAAAGTCCAACTGATCATCGACGTGGAGGACACGGATCGTGTCCTTGTGTCCTGCTTGGTCAGTCATATCTGATTTTGTACCCCTATCATGAAAAAAGTCAACAACGCAGTCGCCACCGCTGATCGTACAGATACGATCGGTATTCAGTATCTGTCTGAGGATGGCGAGTGGACGTGATACTATTTTTACTTACACCGATACTGTGAGTGGAACGCAGCTGTAGGCTGTCTCGTAAGGAGGAGCTGTGAACAGTCTCAGCAGCACCTGAGGTCACGGTGAGTTGCCGAACTGGTTCGAGAGGTTCCTGCCACTGTCTCCGGGGAGCCGTTCGGCCAACTCTTTAGCTACCTTTTCAGGGTACACGAACCCGAAAAGAGCCGGCTGAAGCCGAGTTTCAAACCCGCCTGGGCGTGCTGAAACGAACCGTGATCTAGTGAGCAGTCAGAATCGGTGAACGTAACATATCGACAATATTTATCGTAACAATCGTCTTTGCCGGTCGTGACCGACGCCTCCGTATCCGCCGGGCACTGCTCGTACGGAAAGACAGTGTTCTCTGCATACCCGAAGGGAGGTTGTCGACACTCAGACGTCTGGTGTTACGGTGCAGGATCCCAGTTCCGTCGGAGTGGTGCCACGGCGGGGCAGTACCCTGGTCACGCGACCCGGGAGATCCAGGCGTCGGGGTCGTCAAGCTCCGTGTCGGTCGGCAGCGATTCGGGGTCGTCCCAGACGCGGGCGGCGACGGTCATCCCCGCCTCGTCTACAACAGCATCAAAGAACTCCTTTCCGCGCTCGTACTGGCGGCGCTTGACACTCAGACCGAGCAGCCGGCGGATCAACGTCTGTGCGGGTCCCCGTCCGGAGCGGCGCTGTTCGACCTTGCGCCGGAGGTCGGCGTACTCCTCGTCGAAGGCCCGGTCCATCACGAGCTCGGCGTAGCCCTCGACGGCTGTCATCGTCGTGTCGAGCTGGCCCAGCGACTCGCGGTCGATACTCCCCGATGTGAGATCGTCGATCGCCTCCTCCATCGCCGTCTCGAGGTGCGTCGAGAGCCACGGGGCAGCCCCGAACTCCGCGGCGTGGGTGACCTCGTGGAAGGCGATCCAGCGACGGAACCGGTCGTACTCGACATCGAGGGAGTCGGCGACACGCCGGATGTTCGGGCGGACAAAGTACAGTGCGTGCTCGTCGCCGTCGGCGAGCAACAGCGGGTCGTACTGGCCGAGGACGTTGTCGGCCAGAAAGGAGAGTGTAAAGGCCATTGTCCCGGTGTTGACAATCCGCGCGAGCCCGGGGACCTGCCCCATCTGCTCGCCGAGTGGGGCCATCACCCGCTCGAACGTTTCGACGTTCGCGTCGAGCCAGTGGTGTCGGTTCTGTACCTCGACACGCTCGGGCAGGTCGAACCCGAGTGTCGTCACCGTTCGGACGCGGTCACGGGCGTCGCGGACATCCTCGGCGTACCCACGACGCTCGGCGGACGGCACGTCGACGCTCCCGGCGTCGGTCACCGCTTTTGCCGCCTCCGTGACCGCCGCCCAGTCGATGTGTCCGTCACCGCTCGCTCCTGTGACAGCACGGACACTCCGATAGATACTCATATCTTATCCTGATGACCGACGAATAAAAGAGCTTTCTCCTACTCGTCGACGGCGACACCCACCGGCCGGTTCTCGTCGTCCTCGGGTGTCTCGATGTCGACATCCGGGTCGTCGCCGCCGAGGAGCCGCCGCAGGGCCAGGACAGCCCCTAGCGCGACGAGCACACCGACCGCTGCGAGCGCCGTTGTCGGTGTCTCCGTGCTGTCTGTTGTCTGTGCCTCGTC
>KB659972.1_pt601 | contig 11165 bp, 10 predicted proteins | sample 558768 | NCBI scaffold set KB644980.1
ACCGGCGACCGGGGACTGATACTGCCTGACTGAGTATCTCACCTGGGTCTATCGAGACGCTGTCTGTCCTCCGGTCTCACACCCGAGTTACGACTTGCTGTGTATGTACCTCTGTCCGGTACGAAACCGGAGACTGTCCTATCGCTACCGCCAGGCGACCCACAGAGCCAGACAACCCACAGATTGTCGAGAGACCGGCACGGTGCGGTCTGCGTCGGTCCTACAGACCGGTGCCGGTTGCGGGCAGCACTCGTCGGATGATCTCGGTGTGGTGGTCGAGCGATAGCGTGTCGGTGCGGTGGTCGACCGATAGCGTATTGTTCCGTGCCCCCGAGTCCACGGGCATGACAGGACGCTACTACGGTGAGTTCGAGGTCGGTGAGACCATCAGCCACGAGCGCAGTCGCACCGTGAGCGAGGCCGACAACCAGCGGTTCTGCGATATGACGATGAACCAGCAGCCCCTGCATCTCGACGCGGAGTTCGCCGCCGACACCCAGTTCGGCGAGCGAATCGTCAACGGACTCTACACCATGTCACTCGCGGTGGCTCTGACAGTCCCCGAAACAACAGACGGCACCGTCGTCGCCAATCTCGGCTACGACAACGTCGAACACCCCGCACCGGTGTTCCACGGCGACACCCTCCACGTCGAGTCGACCGTCACGAGCAAGCGCGAGACCAGCGACGGCGAGCGCGGTATCGTCGAGATGCACGTCGAGGTGTGTAATCAGAGTGACGACCTGGTCTGTGCGTTCGACCGGACGGTGCTGTCACTCAAAAACGGGTAGCGCGGTCAGCGCCCGGAGCTGTCCTCGTCGGTTTCCTCGGACTCTGTCTCCGCTCGCTCGCGGTCACGGGCGAGTCCACCCGTTTCCGGATGGTCCATCGCCCCTGGGACACCGAGTCCAAACGGGATCCGACTGAGTATTGCCCGGAGACGGTCACGGACAGAGATGGCTGTGTGTTCGTAGGCGATACAGATACTCTTCCGGGCACCGGTGAACAGGGCCGCGGGCAGTCGACACCGGGACCTGGCGAGACAACGTACCGTGGGACGGCGAATCCGCGCCCTTCTTGTACTCGCTGACCGACCGTCGAGTATGTCTCTGCAGGTGGTCGACCGACTGGGTTGGGCAGACGCGATGACGCTCCTGAACTCGGGTATCGGGGTGTTCGCGCTCGCGGCCGCCGTACTCGGGGAGGTGCTGCTGGTCGCGCAACTCATACTGCTCGCGGCGGTGGCGGACGGGCTCGACGGTGTCATCGCACGCCGGTTCGGGAGTACCGAGGTCGGCCCGTACCTCGACTCGATGGCCGACATCGTCTCCTTTGGAACGACGCCCGCCATCTTCGTGTTCGTCGCCGCCCGTGAGGAGTTCCGCGAGGAGGCCTGGACGGTATCGGAGGAACCGGAGTTGGCCGCCGTTGCAGGTGCTGTCGCCGCGGGCTTTGTTCTCTTCTCGCTCGTCCGCACAGCGCTGTACACCGTCTACGTCGGCGAGGACGAAACCCGCCCGGGGATCCAGAATACGCTTGCGTCCTCGATTCTCGCTGTCGCGTACCTCGCGGGGCTGACGAACGTGCCCGTCCTCCTCGGGGCCACGGTGGTGCTCTCCGTGCTGATGGTCGCGCCCGTTCCCTACCCGAAACTGCGCGACCGGGACGCGATCGTGCTCGGGGCACTCCAGATGGGCGCCATCCTCATACCGATGGTGTTCGGGCGGGTGTTGCCGCGAACACTCCTGTTGTTTGCGCTCGCCTATCTTCTCCTCGCGCCGCGGTTCTACTGGGGGGAGTGAGTCGTCGCCGAGACCGAGGAGGGGTGTGTTTCTTTCGACCAGACGACCGGCGAGGAGCGCGTCTCCACGGGTGCCCCGTTTCTCACGCTCGGTGGCGTCGCGGACGATAGCCGGGTTCTCACCTGTGTACGCGACGTGACGGCCTGCCGGATTCGATACCCGGACCTGGGTCACCGGGGACAGAGACGGCTCACCGCTCGCGTCTGAACCGCTCCGTTCCCCTCTCGTGTAGCTCCCGGGAGGTCACGGCAACCGTCTCCCGGAGTTCGTCGTGGTATTCGAGGAGTCGCTCGCGCAGCCCGTCGTGTTCACGGGCGAGTATCTGGACCGCCGAGAGCGCGGCGTTGAACGACTTGCCGGCGTCGACGGCGACGAGTGGGGCGCCTTGTGGCATCCCGATGACCGACGGGACCGACTTCTCCTGGACGGGGACACCGATGACCGGCAGCGGGTAGGCGATCGAGGCTGTCATATTGGGCAGGTCGGCGCTCTTGCCGCCCGCCCCCGCGATGACGACATCCAGCCCGCGCTCCTCGGCTGTTTCGGCGTACGCGTACATCAGGTCAGGCGTCCGGTGGGCCGAGACGACGTACGTCTCGAATGTGAACCGCGACCCAGGCGGAGCACCGTTATCGGTCTGTTCCTCGAATCCGAGCGTGGTGAGCGCGTCGTGTGCACCGGGCCGGCCCGTTTCCGACCCGGCCATCACCTCCAGGTCCGAGTCCGACCCCATGACGATGCCGATCTCCGGTGTGTCCTCGGATGGCCGGTCGCGTTCGGCCTCCGCCCGGAGGTCCGAAACGAGCGCGTCGAGTTCGTCGTCCGGTCGGGAACCGCCGTCCGACCGGAGGCTGTCGCGGCGCTGGTCTGTGCGTGTCGGACCCATATATGAGGCTGTGTCCGGACAGACCTAAGCGTTGGTGGTTCTCAGGACAGAACAGTCAGGCTACCACGGGGGTCTACAGCAGACCGAGGTCCTCGGCGACGATGTCCTGTAGCTCCTCGGCGATCTCGGGGTCGACCTGCGCGACATCCTCGCCGTCGTGCATCTGCTCGTTGTGTCGTTCGACGCTGTCGGCAACCTCGGAGATAGGCATACGCGTCGTCGTGTCACACTCCGGACAGAGCACCGGCACAGTGGGTTCGTCGGCAGTCATATCGGGCGATACAGTACCCAGTCTCTTGGCCGTTGTGTCTGCCGACGCCGGTCACAGAGACAGACAGTCACAATCGGCTGGAGGCAGATAGGTAGTAGCGCTCGGACGTCCGGGTCGGGCAACCCCGTCGAGTCCACGCTCGGGTGTCTGCACAACATCGCGGGGTAACGGCCCCGAACACCGTTCCCCGCTGTGTGTGCGTGTCGCCACCCCAGGGAGCGAACACCGACAACACCGCGAGTTTGTTTACGAACTCCGAGTGAACCCACACACGTTCCCTCGGCGGGTGAAACAAAACCTACCGACCCGTGGCTGGCCGATTGCTCGGCAGACAGTGCTTTTGACTCCCGCGGATCGGGCGACAACCACAGGGTGCTGTGACGGCGGCCCTGGCACCCGCTGTGGGCTGTCGAGCGGTCTCACTCGCAGGCGAGGGGGTTGTACGAACCGGTGATGTCCCACTCGTGGACACAGTGTGGTTCACCGCGCCGTGGTGTCCCGTCGGGTGCGGCCGCGACCCAGGTACCGATACTGCTGTTCCAGCGCTCTACCCGTCCGCAGCGCTCGCACTGCCGTTCGTTCGGAGGCGCAATACTGTCCATACGCGACTGAACGTGTCGCTCCGTATTGAATGGTCGCGTTTCGCCGGCGACACAGGTGGCCTGTGTTCGACCCGTCACCGGCTCGTGGCGCGCCGAGTCCAGGCGGATAGTCGGGTTTCCGGACCGCTCTGAGGCCAGCGCGTGACCCGCCGGACAGGGTGAAGACGGGGGAAAGTGCATTATTCCACCGGTCCTCAGTGGAGATATGCGGGAGACACTCGCCAGAGGGGTGATTAACCGGTTGGACTCGCCGCTCGCGGTTCTCGATGACGGAGGGACAGTCGTGTATACAAACGACACGTGGGAAGGACTCGATACTCCGGAGACCGTTCCGGGGGCGGTGACCGTTGGCGAACCCTGTCTGCCGGCCTGTGAGGCGATCGCCGACGAGGCAGTCGCCGAGAGGGCTCGCGAGTCGCTCGAGACGGTCCTGGCCGGTAACACCGACAGTGTCCGGGTGTCGTACACCGCACCGTGGCCGGCGACACTCGGGCGCCGGTTTCGCCTGCAGGCCCGCCGCTTCGACAGCGAGAACGGCGAGCACGTCCTCGTCGAGCACCGGGAGGTGACCGAGGAGTACCGGGTGAGCAGGGAGCGTGACCACTACGAACAGACCCTGGCAGACGTGGCATCGGTCGTCTCCCACGATATCCGGAGCCCGATCACCGCGGCGCTCTCGTGGGCCGAACTCCTCGACGCCGACCCGGACACCGACAGCGAGCAGGTCGGACGGGTCACGTCCGCGCTCGAACGGATGAACGCGATGGCAGATACCACCGTCACGCTCGCCCGCGAGACCGGCGTCGACGATGTCGCTCCGGTCGAACTCGGTCGAGTCGCCGAGACGGTCTGGACGGACATCGACACCGCGGGCGAACTCGTCGTCGAGGAGAGCGACCGGGTGCTCGCGGACGAGCGCGCCCTGGAGGTGCTGCTCGAACACCTGTTCCGGAACGCGACCCAGCACGGCACCCGGGTGGACGGTGGGACCGACGCCGGGGACCTGACCGTCCGTGTCGGACTGCTCGCGAGCGGGTTCTACATCGAGGACAGCGGTGCCGGCATCGAGGACAACCTCCGGGACAATCTCTTCGACCCCGGTGTCACAACCGGGTCGGCACAGGAAAACACCGGTATCGGTCTCACCATCGTCGAGCGTGCCGCCGGGGCCCACGGCTGGGAGGTGACCGCCGGCGAGGGCGGAGACGGCGGTGCCCGGTTCGAGATAACCGGTGTCACACCCGGCTAAACTGCACCGGGACTGTCTCGCCCGTGGACACAATCCTCAAGACGCTCGCCGGGATAGCTGCAGGCAATGAAAGTTAGCATCGTCGGGAGCGGTTACGTCGGCACGACAGTCGGGGCCTGTCTCGCGGATCTCGGAAACGATGTCTGGAACATCGACATCGACGAGGCAGTCGTGGCCGCGCTGAACGAGGGGGAGTCGCCGGTCCACGAACCCGGACTGGACGAACTGGTGGCCGAACACGCCGGCGCCCGGTTTCGTGCCTCCACATCCTACGACGTGCTTCCCGGGACGGACGTGACGGTGCTCGCGATTCAGACCCCGAGTGAACCCGACGGCGGTATCGACCTGTCGGCTGTCAAGGCCGGTGTCCGCTCCATCGGTGAGGCGCTCGCGTCGAAAGACGAGTACCACCTCGTCGTCGTCAAAAGCACTGTCGTCCCCGGGACGACCGACGAACAGCTTACCCCGATACTGGAGGCGACATCGGGAAAGACCGTCGGCGAGGACCTTGGTGTCGCGGTAAACCCCGAGTTCCAGCGCGAGGGCAGTGCTGTTGCCGATTTCATGCACCCCGACAAGGTCGTCACCGGAACCGGGGACGACGAGCGCGCGAGCGCACTGCTCCGGGAACTCTACGACCCGGTTCTCGACAGCGACGGCAAGCATATCGAAACCGGCCGCCGCGAGGCCGAGATAATAAAGTACGCCAACAACTCCTTTCTCGCCGCGAAGGTCAGCCTGATAAACGACATAGGCAACATCTGCAAGCAACTGGGGGTCGACGCCTACGAGGTGGCCGACGCGCTCGGCGCGGACGACCGCATCGGCGAGCGGTTCCTCCGCAGCGGTGTGGCTGGGGGGGAGTTGTCTCACAGGTGACCAACGAGTGCTGATACAGGACGAGTCGGAGACGAAGCTCATCACACTGGCAGGACTGTTCGACCGGTATGCGGCCGATGGCTCTCTCGACGATCTGTCTGTTCTCAGTTACGCTGAGGACGGCTCCCTCTCGTTCAAACCGGTCACCGCGGCAACTCGACGGCCGTACGATGGGAAACTGCACACAGTGCAGACGAGGATGGGGAAAGAGCTAACAGTAACCCACGACCACCCGATGCTAACGGTGACGGACGGAGAGACGGTGATTCGTGAAGCACAGTCGCTTTCGCCAGGAGACCGGATCCCCGTGCAAACAGAGATACCCACCGACGCGGTTGGTTCGTTCGATATAATCGATGTCGTGGCCAGTTCACCATCGTTCGAGAACGAGAGCGTCTACCTGAAGCCCGAGTTCGAGCTGGAGAGTATCAGCCAATCGCTTCGGAGTAAACTGTCCGAATACAATGAGCGGTTCAGTTACGACAGAGTCTACGAGTTCAAACGGAACAACTACATCACACTCGATGCGTTCCTCGAATTCGAGGCCAGTCTGTCCATCGAGCGGAGCGCCCTGCGGATATACACGACAGTAGGCGGAGAACAGACCTACGTTCCAGCCGTGCTTGATGTAGACGAGGAGTTCTGGCGGTTCATCGGATACTATCTGAGTGAAGGACACATCGGCGATGACAGCTCGGGACACGGTTCAACAACGCGGAAACGGGTTTTTTTGAGTTTTCACCCGAGCGAGCAAGAGGCGTGCGTCGCAGATGTCGAATCCTATCTGGAGGACCTCGGTATCCGGTACCGGACGAGGACGGGGACGACCGCAACACAGATCGAGGTGTCGAGCCGGGTCCTTGCGGAGTTTCTCGACTGGCTCGGTTGCGGTATCGGTTCGTACTCGGCAGCGGTTCCCGATGCGGTGTATCGAGAACCGGAGAGAAACAGGAGAGCACTCCTGTCTGGATTGTTCCGCGGCGACGGTCATATCGAGTACACGAGTCACTCGAACGCAGTAGTGTACGACTACGGGTCGGTGAGCGAGGAGTTGATTCAGGGAATGCAGTTTGTACTCCACAGCTGTGGGATTGTGCCGAGTTACAACACATCACCGTCAGAAAAATCGACGCAGCCGGCACATTTTCTCCGGATAAGCTCGAAACAACAGCTGGCCGCTCTGGCGGGGATGTTCCTGCCCGAGGAACAGGACCGAATCAACGAGCGTCTCGACAGCTACGACAGAGACATCAGACCGACCGGACACGCGAGAGGGGAGACACATACGACTGTCCCCGTGCAGGACATATGCGCAGGGGACACCACGACCGAGGTGTACTCCATCGAAGTTGCTGACAACCACACGTTCGTTACGACCGATGGACTCGTCGTACACAACTGTTTCCCGAAAGACACGGCGGCCATCAGACACGCCGCACGCGAGGCGGGGTACGAGCCGGCGATGCTGGACGCGACGGTTGCGGTCAACAACGAACAACCCCGTCGACTGCTCTCACTGCTTGACGAGCACGTCGACGTGACAGACCGCCGGGTGGCGGTGCTCGGACTATCCTTCAAACCCGGTACCGACGATATCAGGAACTCACAGGCGATACCAGTAATCGAGGGGCTACGAGAGCACGGCGCGGACGTGGTCGCATACGACCCCGTCGCAACCGGGGAGATGCGCGAGCGGTTCCCGGAGATCGGGTACGCGGACAGTGCCGCGGCCGCCCTGGAGGGGGCACACGGTGCGGCTGTCGTGACCGGCTGGGACGAGTTCGCCGCCCTCGACGACGAGTTCGACGCGATGGTCACACCCGTCGTCGTCGACGGGCGGAACGTCATCACCCGGCGAACTGGGATCACCTACGAGGGGTTGACGTGGTGAGAACTGTCGTCGTCGTCGCACACGAGGCGCCCACCACACCGGGGTTCTCGCTGGACGACCTGCCGGGGGCGGGGCGGATGGACCTGTTGGCCCGGTCGGTGACGGCCGCGCTGCTTCGTTCCCACGATATCCGCCGGGATGTCCGTGTCGCACTCGTGCTCGGAGACACCTGCACGGTGCGCTTCGACGGCTCCGAACTCAGGGGACTCCACCCCGACGAGCGCTCGACAGCCGCGCTCGTTCGAACGGCACTCGAGGAGCGCGAGGAGGCGATCGGGCACGTGCCTGTCGAGGTGTCACCGGGGCTCTCGCTCGTCCGGAAGGGGCTGGCCGACACGCTCGGGGACACGGACGGACCGGTCTACCAGCTCCACGAGGACGGCCAGCCCGTTGCCGACTGTGACCCGCCCGAGAACCCGACCCTCGTGCTCTCGGACCACCAGTCGTTCCGCACGGCGGAGACGGAGCTACTCGACGACACAGATGCTCGGCAGGTGTCACTGGGTCCCGAGGTGCTGCACGCCGACCAGGCGATCACGGTCGCGCACAACTGGCTCGACACCGACGGGTTCACCGAGTACTGACAGTTACAGGAGTCCCACTGTCGGGCTGATATGCCGGGCGTGGCGACAGCAGCGACCCGGGGCCGCGCGACAGCACACCCGTCCAACTGAGACGCGTCGAGAACCTGGGGCGAACTCGACCGCTTGCTCTCGGCACCCGTCTCGGCACACAACTGATTCCCGGCGACTCCGACCCCGTGTCACTGTGAACAGAACAGAATAAAACAGCGCAGGCAGAACCAGTTTTCCAGTGTAACGTGGACCGGTTCAGCGCATCCGGTGTAACGCGGGCCCGTTCACCGTTTCGGGTCCGAAACGGGTCGGTTTAGTCGGATCCAACCGCACGCCCCTGGTTCCTACGCCGCGAGGTCGTTGAACAACGACTGGACGTCGAAGATGGTGACCTCCGGGTCATCGGGGTCGTTCCTGTCGAAGTTGAACAACGACGGGGCGGTCTTTATCGAGTCTTTCTTGAAGTTGTTGAAGAACGTCTGCACGTCGAAGATACTGAACTCGTCGTCTCCATTGATATTGTTCAGTTTGCCGTCGCCGGTAGTGTCGGTCGGCAGATTGTTGCCGCCGATGTCGAGTTCGACCGCGGCGGTTTCCTGGTCAACGATGCTGACTGCCGTCCCGTCCGAGACGTTGTCACCAGGTTCGTACTCCTGGCTCAGACCACTCGTCGGGATGATGTGAGCGGTGTGGGAGCCCTGTAGGCCGCCGCCATCCTCGACCGTTACCTCGACACTCTCGTTGTCGAACACACCGACCTCGAGACCGGCGATGACCAGTTCGCCGTCCTCGGGGTAGGTTACCACGACTGCCGACTCGACACCACCGGACTGGACGCTGTCGACAGTGACGTTGCCACCGTCGATGGACTGATCACTGAAGTTCAGGCTCTGGTCCGGCACGCTAACTGAGATATTCACCGTCCCCGGGTCGGTGACGCCACCAAGTACGGACCCGTTCGCGCTCTCGTGGGTTAAGATGGGGAACGTCGCGGGTGGGAAGAGATCACCCTCCGAGACGCTCTCGTTGTCGACGACGTGGATCATCGCGATGTACTCGCCGGTCGTGTCGAACTCGATCGGGTTCCCGTTGCTGTCCCGCAGCGGGATGGTGACATCCTGATTGGTCCCGCTGAGCACCGCAGAGGCTCCGACATACGCGCCGGGTCCACCATTAGCGGTGGTCTCGTGAAGATTGGCTACAAACAGTGTGTCGGGGTCACCGGTCAGGTTCGCGGTTGCTGCGGTGACCTCTGTCGTGGGACTTTCGTAAGACTGGTTGGCAAAGTCGAGGGTTCCCTGGAACACCGTCGCAGTCTCGTTGTCGATGATTGCACTCGCAGTCTCGTCGGAGACAACATCACCCGGACTGTAGTCCTGACTCAGGTCCGCAGTCGAAATAATGTGTGCGGTGTGGTTACCGGGGAACCCACCAAACTCCTCAACAGGCACAGTAACAGAACCGCCGTCGAGATCACTCGCGTTGGACGCATTCAGTCCTGCAATGACCAGATCAGTCGCTGCTTGGTCGGTGGTGTCACCCACCATGTTGCCGCTGTGGATGGTACATCTGTAGCCGTCGAACTCGGCAGTGAGCCCGGAGGTAGCGGTGAAGCTGACACTGTTACCGGAGTCGGTCCAGCCAACAGCCGGGTCGTCCTCGTAGGAGCCCATTCCATCCTGGCTCAGTAGCGCGTCACCGTTCGCATCGAAGAACTCGAGCGGGTGACTGCTACCCGGCAGGCCCTCGAAGGTGTATTCGACACCCTCGACGAGTCGAAGTGTTGGGTTGTCACCGCCGTCGACTACGACATCGTCGATGCTGTCGGCGTCACCGGAGACACCGTTTATCTCCCACGCGCTGAATCCAACGTTGTCGAGATCGATTGTCACCTGGTCGCCAGTTTGGAGGGTCGAATTAGAATAGGTGACCACCACTGTGCTATCGACGTCCGAATCGACCGATTCGACAACGACACCGGGCGCCGACGGGGTGTCAGAGGTGAACGTGCTCGATGCGGTTGCCTGGTCGCCGAACGACACCGACGCGTTCGGCGTGTCGACTGTCACCGTCCCTGGGTCGGTGACACCACCAGGCACACTCCCGCTCGCGCTCCTGTGGGGCAAGATGGGGAATGTCCCGGGCGGGCGAAGATCACCCTCCGAGACACTCTCGTTGTTGACGACGTGGATCATCGCAATATACTGGTTGGTCGTGTCGAACTCGACCGGGTTTCCAGCAGTGTCCCGCAGCGGGATGGCGACATCTTGATTGGTTCCGCTGAGCACCGCAGAGGCCCCGACGTACGCGCCGGGTCCACCATTAGCGGTGGTTTCGTGAAGATTGGCTACAAACAGTGTGTCGGGGTCACCGGTCAGGTTCGCGGTTGCTGCGGTGACCTCTGTTGTAGGACTTTCGTAAGACTGGTTGGCGAAGTCGAGGGTGCCCTGGAACACCGTCGCAGTCTCGTTGTCGATTATTGCACTCGCAGTCTCGTCGGAAACAATATCACCCGGACTGTAGTCCTGACTCAGGTCCGCCTCGGGAATCAGGTGTGCGGTGTGGTTACCGGGGAACCCACTGAACTCTTCGACCGGGATAGCAACAGAACTGCCGTCGAGGGTACTCGCGTTGAACGTATTCAAGCCCGCAATGACCAGATCGTTCGTCGTCTCGCTCGTGGTCTGGGCTGCACCCTCCATACTGCCGTGGACGGTACATTTGTACCCGTCGAGTTCGTCCAGGAGTGCCCCGGTGGCGGTGAACGTGGCAGTGTCGCCGGTGTCCTCCCAGCCGACATCAGGGTCGTCCTCGAACGAACCAGATCCGCTCTGACTCAGCAGCACGTCGTCGCTGTAGCCACCACTACCGAAGAACGCGAGTGGGTGGAAACTCCAGCCGAGGTTCTCGAAGGTGTACGTGACACCCTCGACAAACTGGATTGTCGGGTTGTTTCCAGTGTCGACAACAACGTCGTCGATGCTGTCGGCGTCACCGGAGACACCGGTTA
>KB659968.1_pt21 | contig 11155 bp, 11 predicted proteins | sample 558768 | NCBI scaffold set KB644980.1
AGCCGCTGATCCAGCATCTCACCAACCGCGTGACGATCAACGATGTCGCCAACAGCACCCTCCACTGGGGCGCGCTGCCGGTGATGGCCGACGGGCCGAACGATGGCCCCGAGATGGCCCGCGGTGCCAGCGCGGTCTTGCTCAACACCGGCCAACTCAACGACTCGCTAAGCGAGGCGATCTACGAGACAGGGCTGGCCGCAAACGAACTCGGCGTCCCGGTTGTTCTTGACCCGGTCGGAATGGGATCAACACCGACCCGCAACGAACTTGTCGAGGAACTGCTCGCCGACGTTGAGTTCGCGGCGATCAAGGGCAACTACGGCGAGATCACCGCGCTGGCGGGGGCGGAAGCCGAGGTTCGCGGCGTCGAGTCTGTCGGCGAGTACGACGAGATCGAGGAGACAGCACAGGCGGTCGCCGAGTCGGCCGATACCGTTGTCGTCGCCTCCGGTGAGACCGATATCGTCGCCACCGCCGACGCTGCCTATCGTGTCGCGGGCGGTCACGAGATGATGGGCGAGGTTGTCGGCACGGGCTGTATCCTTGGCGGTGCGGTCGCCACCTTCTGTGGCGGCGTCGACGACACGCTGACGGCCGCCCTGCACGCGACGCTGGCCTTTGGCTTGGTTGGCGAACACGCCGGGGAGACCGCGTATGATGGCCCAGCAAGCTACCACACGAATCTGCTGGATGCGATCTGGAACCTCACCCCCGAGGCCGCCGGCGATCTCGACGTCGACCTCGAAGATCGGGTCGAACGCGTCGAGTGAGCCACTCACAGTAAGGGCTAACCCACCTCGTCGGCAACATAACCCATGAGCAACGCCGAACAGATCGAACAGACAGCAAGCGACGCTACCCTACGCGAAGCCGCCGAGACCGCGCTTACCCAGTGTCTCGATCTCGGCCCCGAGGAAACCTGCCTGATCGTCACCGACAACAAACGCGAGCCGATCGGTGAGACGCTCTACGCCGAAGCCAGCAAGCTCACCGATGACCCGGTGATCGTCCGCTACCCGCCCGGCCCACAGCACGGCGCGGAGCCGCCCGAACCCGTTGCCAGCGCGTTGTCAGCGGCCGACGTGTTTCTTGCGCCGACGACAAAAAGCATCAGCCACACCCGCGCTCGCGGCGACGCCTGCGAGCACGGCGCGCGCGGCGCGACGCTGCCAGGGATCACGGAATCGGTGTTTGTCACCGGGCTCGATGCCGACTACAACGCCATCGCCGATCACAGCGAGACGCTCCACGAACAGGTCGTCGGTGCCGACGAAATGCGAGTGACCTCACCGCAAGGCACCGACATCACCGTTGAGATCGGCGACCGCGAGTGGCTGTTGGATACCGGCATCGTTCACGACGACGGGGGCTTTTCGAACCTGCCCGCTGGCGAGATCTTCGTGAGCCCGGAAAGCGCAAACGGCACCTATGTTGTCGATGGGACGATGCGGCCACACGGACTGTTAGACAAGGGCCAACAGCTCACCTTTGAGGTCGAAGACGGCTATGTAACCGAGATCTCCGATGACGAGATCCGCGGGCAGATCGAAACCGCCGCCGAGGAAGTCGGCCGCGACGCCTACAACCTCGCGGAGTTGGGCATCGGCACCAACGTCGGCGTCGACGACCTCGTCGGCTCAGTGCTGTTAGATGAGAAGGCCGCCGGCACCGTCCACCTCGCGATCGGCGACAACGCGGCTATCGGCGGGGAAACCGACGCACCGTTGCATCTGGATGGGATCTTGCGGGAGCCGACGGTGTACGCCGACGGCAAGGAGATCGAGTTGCCAGCATAGCCGGCCACCAGCCAAGACGTTCAAGAGCCACGACCGTCCACATCTCGATATGGAGCTTTCGGCGGCAACATGGCCCGAGATACGGGACTGCGAGAGCGACCTTGCGGTGCTCCCGGTCGGCAGCACCGAGCAGCACGGCCCCCACGCGCCGCTCGGTACCGACACGCTCACCGCAACCGCCGTCGCCGAGGCAGGCGTCGAGGCTTACCGCGAGCAAGCCAGCGAGGATGTACCGGTCGCGCCGCCGATCCCGGTCGGCGTCGCCGCCGAACACCGCGCTTTCGACGGGACGCTGTGGGTCAGCCCGGAAACGTTCCGCGCGTACGTCCGCGAAACAGTCGCCAGTCTGGCCCATCACGGCTTCAATCGGGTCGTCATTGTCAACGGCCACGGCGGCAACACCGGCGCCCTCCGCGAGGTGACCGGAACGATCTCACGGGAGGACACAGCCTACGCGGTTGCATTCACCTGGTTTGATAGCATCGACACCGAAGAAGAGATGGGCCATGGCGGCGCGGTCGAAACAAGCCTCATCTCGCATCTCGACCGCACGGCGATCCAAGAGAATGAACTCCCGGCCGGTCGTGAGGGAGCGGGCGATGGCTGGGGCGAGTGGGTCGCCGGCGTCAACCTTGCCCACGACAGCGACGTGTTCAGTGACAACGGGGCTGTCGGCGATCCAACCGCGGCGACAGTCGAGCTCGGCGAGCGACTACTGACTCGAAGCGGTAACGCGCTCTGCGAGGTGCTGGTGGCTGTCGACAGTCGTGATCGCGGCGGGGCCGATTAGTCGTCGGCCGCTGCGGTGTCGTCGGCGTCACTGTCGGCATCACCAGCCGTTGCGGCCTCGTGGGCGTCCTGTAATGAACTCCGGAGCTGCGGAACGGTTCCGGTCAGCTCGCCTACGTCGTCGTGAACGGTTGCAAGCGTTGTCAAAAGCTCCTCGACTGTCTCGATCTCGGCGGCCAGATCATCCGCGTCCTCAAAGGCATCGGCACGTTCGCCGAGGGTGTACCACTTTTTTGCTTGTCGGAGGTGGTCGTCTGCCTCCCCAGTGTCGAGAGCGGATTTCAGCCCGTTGAGTACGCCGAGAATGTTGTCCGCATCGGTTGCCCAGACAGCGTCGGCGGTCGGAAGCTCCTCGCGGGCCGCCGACAGATGCTGCTCAACATCGTCACGTGTTTCGGCGGCGGCCTCGCCGAACAGCTCGTCGTCATCGAAGGTTGCTTGACTCATAGTTCATGTTCGTTATGCATGGATTTAAAAACGAGCCCGAAAGTGAAAGTGAACCCACCCGTGTTGGCGGCTCACTCGCTGGTGTCGTCGTCGACAGCAACAAGCTTCATTCGCGGGTAGCCGTCCTCCATCTCCATGCGCGTCCGAGCGGTTACACCGTTGTACTCGATCCGCATCTCGACGGTCATCAGATGGCCGGTCAGCTCGGTGTAACCGTTTTCATGCTCGATGTCGGCAGCGACGCGATCGTCGTCGATATTGACGGTGACCGACTCGCAGTACGGCTGGTTTTCGATCGACTCGGCGATAGCGGTCTCCAGGCTCCGGGTGCTGTCGGGACTAACCGGCGTTCCAGCAAACTGGTGATACAAGGAACCAAACTTGATACCGGCCTCAAAACAGACCTGTTCGGTGTCAGTGGGCATATATATAGCTCGGCCGGTGGCGGCTAAGAGGTGTCGGCTTGCAGCGCGCAGATGGTAGCAGTGGTTGTGGGGCAGCACCGAACCGCGCGTTACTTAGGTGTCGTCCACCCTTAGACGAGTGAATGCCGCGATCTGTGCTGCTGACTGGGGCCGGCGGTCGTGTCGGGCAGGCCATCCTCCGGAATATCGGAGCGGAGTACGACTGGCGGCTGTTGGATCGGGAGCCACTGCCGGAAGCAAAACTCCCTGACGGGGTCGACAACGGTGATGTCTATGTTGCTGACGTGACAGACAGAGAGGCGGTGCGCAACGCCGCCGCAGGTTGTGAGATCATTATCCACCTCGCGGGCGATCCGCGACCAAACGCTCCGTGGGAGAGCGTCCTCCACAACAATATCGACGGCACCCAATCGGTGTTGGAAACCGCCGTCGATGTCGGCGTCGACAAAGTTGCGCTCGCCTCCTCAAACCACGCGGTCGGCAACTATGAAACCGAATCAAAAAAGCCCGATCTCTACCGCACCCACGACGATTTTCTGCTTGATGGCACGGAACTCCCACGAGCGAGTAACCTCTATGGCGTCTCAAAGGCTGCCGGCGAAAGCCTCGGGCGATACTACCACGACGAAACCGATCTCTCGGTAGTCTGTGTACGGATCGGTAATCTGACCGAGGGCCATCCACCACGCAACTACGAACGCGGGCAAGCGATGTGGCTCTCCTACCGGGACTGTGCGCACCTTTTCGAGCGGTGTATTATCGCTGACTACGGCTTTGAGATCGTTTACGGCATCTCCGACAACGACCGGAAATACTACTCGATCGAAAACACCCGCCGTGTACTTGCCTACGAACCGGTCGACAACTCCGCGGAGTACCACCTCGACGGCACGCCAAAGGACGAATCCGAGGCGTAATCAACAGCAGATCAGCCTCCGATCGGTGATGGCTGAGTGAATACACGAGCACAGCAGCACGCATCGCTCACGCTGAGTGGCTCGGTCAGGCGATAAAGGGTAGGGGGGTTAAGGGGGGTCAGCGAATCAAGGCTGAGTGGTGCCTCGATTCTCAGTGTTGAACATGGTACCCGTCTGCAGTGATACCACCATTAACAGACGGTAACTGAATATAACTGGGAGAAAGGTAATAAAAATACTGACCCTAAAATCAATGTTAATAATTAGGATCGTATACAGCTGCGACACAGCCATCATCAACAGTCACGAGGCCAAAACAAGCACAGAACTGAGACAGATGTAGGATCGAAACAGGCACGCTTGCTCACAGGAAGTGAAAACAAACAGATGAAAAAGACCCGGAAGAGGTCGGTCAGGTAGGGTGTGCAATCGAGAGTAGCCGCCTGGTGTCAACAGTCAGGCGTACCATGTTCAACACTGAGAACCGAGACACCAGACGGTACCAGATTATTGTGGGTTGTGTGTAATAAAGATACCGGCTATGACGGAGATAACTGAACTACTCGTCGGCGGTGACGGTTGCGGGTTCGGCGGTCTCAACGTCGTCAGCCTCGGCGGCTTCCGCAGCGGCTTCGGCCTCGGCTTCTTCTTTCTTTTCTTTGATCTTTTTCATCCGGAAGATCTCCTCGCGCTCCTGTTCTTCGAGCTTTTGCTCGATGTACTCCTGGTTCTCGTAGAGTTCTGGCAGGAGTTTGAACTCAAGAGCGTTAACACGGCGTTTTGTTGTCTCGATCTCGGTGAGCATCTTTTTCATCGCCGTTTCGACCTCTGCGGCGAGGATGATCGTTTCCAGAAGCTCCTCGTAGGCGTCGGCAGCCTCATCGATGCGCGCTGAGGAGCCAAGCAGCCCATAGCCGCGCTCGTCAAGAGATTTTTTTACCTTCGAGGATCCGATCTGGGGGACAACAACGCCCATGATATTCTTCGATTGGATCGTGATCTCCGGCTGTTCTTTGAGCGCGGCCGCGGCACCACGCACCGCCACATCGCCCTCCATCGCCCGGGCCATGTCGAGCTTTCGCTGGGCGGTCTCATAGTTGGCGTTGAGGTCACTGCGTACATCTTGGGCCTGATCGAGGATATCCATAAACTCCATGATCAGCCCGTCACGCTTCTGTTCAAGCGTGTCGTGACCGCGCTCGGAGAGCTCGATGCGGTCTTCGATCGCCATCAGGTTCTTCCGAGTTGGTTTAACATCCTCAGCCATCGGTTACCATACTGTTAGCGGCCACGGTGTTAATCCTTTCAGTTCGCTCGAAAAAATGAACCGCGGTGTCGCGTCTGTAAGTCCGTGCCGATCAGTCTGCGGGCTGGGCACTGCCGGAGCTCGAATCGCCGACAGATTTCAGCACATCGTGGTTCTGTAGGAGGTACGCACCGTAGCCGACCTTCGCGGTGATATCAAGCACCATGAAGGCAGCCGTCTCGGTGTACAGCGGAATGAACTCAAGTGTACCTTCCGTGCCGAGGATCCAGACCACCGGATAGGCGAGCCACAGCACAATCAGCGCGTTTTTCAGCGTGTTTGTCAGGCTGCGAGCTGCATCGGACTGGTTTGCTGCCGCCGTTTTCAGCGTGCCAGCGAGCACGTACAGCAGGACGAGCAGCGCGGCCGTACTGATGCCCCACCAGGCGATCCGGTAGATCGGCTGGGCGGCGAACGCGCCAACAAGTCCGGTTGCGATCATGAACACGTCGAGGCCGACCAGCGTGTAGATCGTCTCCCGATCAGCGTTGGCCAGCAACGCGATATCCAACAGGAGCAGCGGTGTGGTGAACAGCCAGTCGGTGTACCGCGCCCAATAGATCGGGAGCTCTTCACCGCCTGAAAGTGTTACATTTGCCACACCAAAGCCGGTTGCCATCGCGAAGTACATGCTGAACGCGATGGTTGTGACAAAGATGTTGATCGCATAGAACTGTTTGAGTTTGGTATCCTTTACGCCCCACCCTCGGCCAAGGAAGTACAGTAGTCCGAGGGCCATTCCCGCGGTGCCGATCCAAAGGAACAATCCTTCGGAACCTGGTGTGTATCCAACCATAATCCATACTATGTTACGTCTGGAGTGTATAAAAAGTAACTACCAGACTGGTCAGGTTAGACCGGCTATCTTTGCGCATTGTCACCACACCCGCATGCGATTACGCTGACACCGAAACCACGCCGGGAGTGTCCGCGATAAGACCATCAACACCGGCAATAGCGAGTGTGGCTGCCGCATCGGGCGTCACAATTGTCCAGGCGTTGACGACGCGGTCGGCGGCGTGGGCATCTTCAAGTAGCTGCTCGCCAGCCGCGGTGGCCGCCCCCGACTCGTTGAGCAGCGCGTCGGCCGGTGGATGGATCGCCGCGGCGTCGTGCCGGGCGGCAAGAGTGAGTCCGGCCGCGAGATCGTCAGAAACGAGTGGGGCAAGCGGGATCGTCGAACCGACACGCCGGGTCGCCGCCAGCGCGCCCTCATAGAACGAGGAGACAAGCAGGTTGTGGTCGGTCGAGGTCGCAACCCCGAGGGCGTGCTCAACGAACGGGTGCCAGCGGTCGGCGGCGGCCTCGCGGGCGTCAGTGTCGTCGATCGCACCGAACTGTAACCCTTCGACACCGGGATGTTTGAGTTCGATGTTGACTGTGATCGACGCAGGGATCGCCGCCAACACATCCTCCAACAGCGGGATCGACTCGTCGGTGTCGCCGATGGTGTACCGGCTGATCTCGTCGTACGAGAGCTTCCACACCGGCGTCTCGCTGACGGCTGGTGGGGCATCCGTCAGCCGCGAGAGATCATCGTCATGGAAGACGACTACACGCTCGTCGGCTGTCGCCCGAGCGTCGATCTCGATCGCGTCGGTGCGGCTATCGGCGGCGGCCGCACCCATCGCGGCGACGGTGTTTTCGGGGTTGTCTGCGGCGTAGCCGCGGTGGGCGATCACTCGTGGACGGTTCTGGCTCATTAGTGTGAGGTTGACGCGGATGAGCCTAACTTTCAGGGGTGGCTGCGTCGGTCGCCGGAGAGAGCCGACTCGTCGGCGGAGTCCTCTCGACCCATTCGTGCTGGCACGTTTCGTGTGAACCGACGTAAGTTGGCGGGTCGCCGGGCCGTCGTGTCGCCGCTGTGGTCTCGTCGCGTGCGCCCGGATAGATGCTATTTTACGCGACACCCACAGAGAGGCCGTATGGACTACGACCCGCAGGAACTCGAAGCCGAGTGGCGGGAGCGGTGGGACGCCGAAAATCGATACGAGCCCGATCCCACCGACGCGGCAGCCCCCGAAGACGAGGAGACGACCTTCATCACGGTTCCCTACCCCTACCCCAGCGGCGGCATGCACATCGGCCACGCCCGAACCTACACCGTGCCCGATGTCTACGCCCGATATCGCCGCCAGCAGGGCGACAACGTGCTGTTCCCGATGGCGTGGCACGTCACCGGGACGCCGATCATCGGCGCGGTCGAACGCCTGCAGAAGCGCGAGGAGTCCCAGCTGTCCGTGCTGCAGGACACCTACAACGTCTCCGACGACGTGCTCGAAGACCTCGAAACGCCGATGGGCTACGCCCACCACTTCATCGAGGAGCACTACAAGCAGGGGATGCGGTCGCTCGGGCTCTCTATCGACTGGCGGCGCGAGTTTACGACCAACGACGACCGCTACTCCAAGTTCATCACGTGGCAGTACGAGACGCTGAAAGAGCGCGGCCGACTGGAAAAGGGCCTCCACCCGGTCAAATACTGCACCGAGCAGGAGAACCCGGTGACGACCCACGACCTGCTCGAAGGCGAGGACGTGGAGTATCAGGAGTACACGCTGATCAAGTTTGAACAAGGCGACACGGTCGTTCCGATGGCGACGCTTCGGCCCGAAACGGTGCGTGGCGTCACCAACGCCTACATCAACACCGAGGCGAGTTACGCCGAGGCAACCGTCGATGGCGAGGAGTGGCTGATCTCTGTTGAGGCCGCCGAAAAGCTGGAGCTACAGGATCACAACGTCGAGACTCACCGCGAGTTCCCCGGTAGCGAACTCGTTGGCGAGCACGTCACCAACCCCGTCACCGGCGACGAGATCATCGTGCTCCCCGCGGCGTTTGTCGATCCCGACAGCGCGACCGGCGTCGTCATGTCGGTGCCGGCCCACAGCCCCGACGACTATCTCGCACTGCAAGAGGCCAAGGCCGACTCCGACCGGCTCGAATCTTACGGGATCGACCCCGACGAAGTCGCCGCCATCGAGCCGGTGCCGATTCTCGATGTCGACGGCTACGGCGAGATTCCGGCCAAGGACGCCGTCGAATCCGCCGGGGTTACCGACAGCACCGATCCAGAGCTCGAAGAGATCACACAGGACGTGTACAACGCCGAGTTCCACACCGGAACACTCCACGAGGAGTACGGCGAGTACGCCGGCGAGGTGATCGAAGATGTCCGCGACGAGTTGGCCACCTACTACCAGCAACAAGGAGCCTTCAGCGCGATGTACGACTTCCCCGAACCCGTCGTCTCGCGGGCCGGCGGCAAGGTCGTCGTCGCCTATCAGGATACGTGGTTCCTCACGTACAACGACGAGGACTGGGCCGACGCAGCAAAACGCGCGGTCGAGCAACTCGATACGACGCCCGACAACACGCGCGACGAGTACACCCACACCATCGACTGGCTCAACGAGTGGCCCTGCATTCGCAACTACGGACTGGGCACCCGGCTGCCGTGGGACGACGAGTTCGTCATCGAGCCGCTGTCGGATTCGACGATCTACATGGCCTACTACACCATCGCCCATCGCCTGCAGGAGATTCCGGTCGAGGATCTCGATCGGGAGTTCTTCGACGCGCTGTTCTACGGCGAAGACGCCGTCGAGGGCGCAGCCGACGAGCGCGCACTCGACCTCCGCGCGGAGTGGCAGTACTGGTATCCCGTCAGCCAGCGGTTCTCCGCGAACGACCTCATCTCGAATCACCTCACCTTCTTTCTGTACCACCACGCCGAACTGTTCGACGAGGCCCAGTGGCCGGAGGGGATCACCATCATGGGCATGGGCCTGCTGGAAGGCGAGAAGATGTCCTCCTCGAAAGGCCACGTCGTCCTGCCGGGCAAGGCAATCGAGGAGTATGGCGCGGACACGGTTCGCTTCTTCCTGCTGAACTCCGCGGAGCCGTGGCAGGACTACGACTGGCGGGCCGATCAGGTTGCCGGCGTCGAAGACCAGCTCCGGCGGTTCTGGAACCGTGCACAGGAGCTGATCGATGACGCGGCCGTTGCGGCCGACCGCGTCGATCCCGAAGACGATCTGGAACATATCGACCGCTGGCTGCTGTCGAAGCTCCAGTCGACGGTCGCCGAGACGACCACCGCCCTTGACAACGCCGAAACCCGAACCGCCTCACAGGCCGCGTTCTATGGCTTCGAGGAACACCTCAAGTGGTACCGCCGGCGGACGGATCTGGATCGGGACGGTGCGCAGTGGACGCTCCGGCACGTCCTCGAAACCCGGCTCCGACTGCTCGCGCCGTTTGTCCCGTTCATGACGAACGAGCTTCACGAGCAGTTGACCGGCACGCCCGCCGAGGACGCGCCGTGGCCCGCGGTCGAGGAAAGGTGGGAGTCACCACGAACCGAAACAGAGGAGCGGCAGATCGAACGCCTCGCCGACGACGTTCAGGATATCCTCACCGTAACCGAGCAGAACCCTGAGACGATCCGGGTCTACGTCGCCGCCGACTGGAAGCGCGAGGTCTTCAATACCGTCCGCGAGGTTGGCACCGACGTGGGACAGATCATGGGCGAGGTCATGCAGGACCCCGACCTCCGTGAGCGCGGCGACGCTGTCAACGATCTCGCACAAGATCTGGTTGAACTTGTCCGCGGCGTCGACAAGGAGACGCTTGACGCGATGGCCGAAGTCGATGAGGTCTCAACCTACGAAACGGCCGTCGACTTTCTCGAACGCGAGTACGACGCCGATGTGGCAGTGTATAGAGAGGGTGGCGATGATATCGTCGACCCGGGTGACAAGGCATCAAGCGCGGTGCCGTTCCGGCCGGCGATCCATATCGAGTAGGCGGCTGTTGTCAGTCAGGCGTCACCAAGGCCGAGCAGATCAAACCCGGTTCCGTTGTCGGCCTTGTTGGCCTCGGTGTAGACGACATGGGCGGCGGCGATATCCTGAATCGCCAACCCCGTTGAGTCGAAAACTGTGATCCCGTCGTCGGCTCCCCGGCCGGGCTTCTCGCCGACGACAATCTCGCCCAACGCGGCGTGAATATCGCTGTCGGTGAGCATCCCCGCGTTGTAGGGAACGTTGATCTCCCCTGAGTGAGTTGTCTGTTCGTAGTCGTCGATCACAAGCTTGGCGTCCAACAGAATCTGATCATCGAGTTCGTGTTTACCCGCGGCGTCGGCACCGATGGCATTGATATGCGTATGTTCGCCGACATCGGCGCGGTCAACAAGCGGCGATTCAACCGGCGTGACGGTAGACAGCACGTCGCAGGCGGCAGCCTCACCGATCTCGCCGCCTCGTACGTCGAAGCGGTCGGCGAACTGGTCAACAAAGTCGGCAACGCGCTCGGCGTTCTGGTCGGCGACAACAACCCTCTCGATGGGTCGAACCGTCGCAATCGCTTTGAGCTGGGTGTAGGATTGGACGCCCGCGCCGACGATTCCCAGAGAGGTGGCGTCCGCGACTGCGAGGTGGTCGGTGGCGACGGCGGCGGCCGCGCCGG
>KB659934.1_pt2 | contig 11144 bp, 10 predicted proteins | sample 558768 | NCBI scaffold set KB644980.1
GACGATCCGTGGCACGAGTTGAGCTGCTCAACGAGAGCTGGGTGAAGATACAGGAGCGGAGAGAGTGGTATGAGTCCCCGAACGTTCCAGGCATATACAAGGAGCACAAGTACATCTTTAACGCCAACATGGGCATGGGGAAACCATATGAGAGGGAGTTCGAGCAGAACATCGACGACAACTCGTTCGCCACGGAGTTCTACGTGACGGAGGAGCTGCCGAGCGGCATAGGAGATGGAGAGCTTAGGATAACAAGTGAGATAAGCACCCAGTATCCCCCGAGTGACGATAACGGTTTCTGCCTCGTCGAGTACCTGGTTTCGACGGAGATCAAGTACTCGGTTCCGAAGGGCATCACATGGCTTCCACGCCTCCTGGCGCGGCCGCTGAACAGGCTTTTCCGCTTCGCCTTCTACCTGGCGATCGCGGCCGACATGGTGGAGCGCGACGGAGAGTACGCACGGGAGCGCACCGCAGAATACTTCCAGTACCTCCGGCAGTACCACGGCGAGGAGCCAACGCAGGAGAAAACCCGCAGAGCCGACTTCGAGCCCCTGCCAGAGGAAGGAGTCTTCTTCCAATAAATTAATATTAGAAGATGAACCGGCATTTCTAATTGCTAGGAGCCAAGCAACCGTGGTCGATGAGCTAAAGTATCTCAAGCAGATAAAAAGGAGTCAGCACAGCTTCGATCTGTTGACTTCTGAAGTGGACTTAGAGGCGCAAATCGAAAAAGATGCCTCCAGGGAAATTGTGAGAGAACTAGGGAACTATATTTCTGAAGTTCTGAACGTTTCCGAGCTCAATCACCGACACAGAGCCGCAGCTCAGTATGTCTTAGGACTCAACTCGAAAGCTGACCTCGGCGTCGACTCTAGCTTCCCAAAACCCGTCCTAAATCAAAAGAAAAAACAGCTTATCTCGGATGCTGTATCGAAAGGCTACGTTAGTTTCTCTTTGAACCTCCCTTGGCATGCAAGCTTGGCCTTGGATCGGTCTCAACCCGACACCTACCCATTCCAGCATAGTAGCATGCTCCTATATACCGGACAGGACAAACACATGTTTCTCAAGGAAGAGGAAAAACAGTTCCTTCACGAAAAATACGATGAGCCGAGGAATCCTGAAAGCATTCTAAAACAGGGTTATCTCCGGAGAGGAGTAAGCCATAATGACAGAGTACCTGCTGTTTCTGAGAACGCTGCAGACACAAGAAACGTGAGTCCTGATACGCCGGAAGAACGTGGAACCAGAATACCAGGTATATACTGTTCAGCAACTCCCCAAGTTCCGAGAGGCTACGCTGAAAGTTCGGAAGATTCGCTCTTAGGTACTGGAGTGGTGCTAGAGCTCCAGATACCCTCAAAGTGGATAACTGCTTTTTTCCGGGGGCCTGGAGAGGGGGACGCTGGGCCGAAGCTGCACAATCTTGAGCAGATGAAAAACAAAATTGAGCATCCCAGTCGTATTCGAGAGCTTCTGCAAAACGATGCCCTTCCATTTGAGTTCATAGAGAGAAGTGCACCGCTACCGCTTGAGTACATAACAGGTGTCTGGGATCCAGAGAGAACCCCAAAACCTGCATTTGTACCTATGGAAGAATTTGTACCGCTCATAAGATCCGACATCGACAAAAAACTGCCTGATAAATCTCAGATGCATGGAGCAATTCGGGATCTAGATGACACTAAGGTCGAACTAGAAACGGAGATTGAAACACTCAAGAAAATAGAGAAGATATCCAATCCAGGTTCGAACTCCCCCACCCAATATGAGGACGCGGAAGGAGGACTGAATCCATTTTCCCATAAGCTCAGCTCTAGGATGGAAAAAATGGCGGAGTATGCGATAACGTATGACAAAGCTGAAGAGGCTCTTTCATGCGCTAGTTCAATCAACCAGCACCTCAGCGAATACGATGAACTGATTGAAACTCTGGTCGAGATATCATATGGAGTTCTAGACGAACAACCCGACGTTAAAAACGTGAAATATCATCGCGAAATCGAAAGATTTTTACAAAATTTCGAGCCTAACGCCATACCTCCCGACTCGGCGTTCGAGAAAAACCGAGATACTCTTCAACAAATATTCGAAATCACAGCGAAAGAGCTACAGAGCTTCTACTCAGGCGAGATTGAGAGCGCGAAGGAAGCTAAGGATATCGAGACTCAAGTCCAAAAAAAATCTTAGCAGAGGAGGAGTCACTATATAAGGTGCTGCGCTCAGAGCAAGAGGCGATCGAGTATGTTATTGACAAATTCACTTGAAAGCTGGTGGTTGTATCTAAGATTGCTGTCCTGCCTACAGCAGTGGGTCGAGGGCCTCTCCGAGAGGGCGGGGGCGATGCACACCCGTGTTACAGGGCAGCCAAATAACTCCTACTTCAGCTCGGACGCCCTCTCCACAATGTCCCGCGGCGTGTGTTCCGTGTGGTCGTAGTGGAATGTCTCGCAGCCAACGGCCTCGAGCTCTTCCTTCGTGTCGTCGACAAGCAGATCGATGCCGCTTACCTGTTTGTCTCTCTGGGCTATGCTGTGGTGGTCGACCACGATGAATCCGTCTACGTACTCGAGCACCCCTGAGTTCCTTACCTTGAGCTCCTGCCACCACCTGAGGCCGCGCGTCACCACGAAGGCATCGAGGTCCTCGAAGTGGTGGAGGCCGTCGAACGTGAAGTCCCTGATGCTGTTCTCCGCGAACTCTATCACTCTCTCTGGGTCGACACCGCTGGACCGTGCGTGAGACCTGATATCGTACAGCCCTCCCGGGTAGTGTGCGTCGGTCTTCTCCTCGAAGCTGAACTCGTCTTTCAGGGCGTCCGCGAAGCCGTCGGTATCGAACAGAACTCTATCGAAATCTATGCCTACCTTGTTTGCCTCCTCCGAACCCCTGTTGTTCTCCACGACCTCTCCTGGCCTGATTGCGGCGTTCCTGCCTACCTTCCTTCCGGGCTGTATCGAGGCGTTCACACCTATTCTTGCGTTGCTCCCGACCACGGCACCGAGCTTCCTTCTTCCGGAGTCTAGTATCTCTCCCTTCACCTTGATTCCTACTGAGTCCTCATCGTGCCGCAGGTTCGCCGCCACCGCCCCGGCACCGAAGTTCGCATCTCTGCCGATGTAGCTGTCGCCGGCGTAGCTGAGATGAGGAAGCTTTGCCCCCCTGCGAAGAACGGTGTTCTTAGCCTCCGAGGCAAGCCCAATCTTGGATCCTTCCATGAGCACGGTGCCTGGTCTGACCCTGGAGCCGTGACCTATTTCGGCGCCGGATCGCACTACCGCTGGTCCCTTCACGAGGGCGTTGGACCCGACCTCGGCGCCCTCCTCCAACACAACAGGTTCCTCGATCGTGGCGGAGTCGTGTACCTCTGCTTCAACGCGGTGCTCCAGCTCTTCCAACAGCGTTTCGTTGGCTTCGACCAGCTGCCAAGGGTAGCTACAGGGCAGCCAGCGCTCCGCTTCCACGATGTCGACATCGTTCTGCTGTATGTAGGCTTGGAGCGCGTCCGTGATTTCAAGTTCTCCGCGTTCGGACTCCTCCACTTTTTCCAAGAGATCGAAGAACCTCGACTCGACCCTGTAGCACCCGGTGTTAGCCATCTCTGATGGGGGGTCGTCGGGTTTCTCCACCACGCCTGTGACCTGTTCGCCGTCCCTCTGGAAAACACCGTATTCCGTCGGGTTCTCCACTCTGGAGGCCAGCACCGCCTCGTCCTCGCTCCAGCATGGTCTGGAGGCCTTCGCCGTATATGTCGTCGCCGTTCAGAATCAGGAGGTCGTCGCCGACCACGTCCTGGGCCTGGAGGGCTGCGTGCGCGGTTCCTTTGGGCTCCCTCTGCTCGACTATCGTGATGTCCTGGTCGTTGCCGTACCTGGCGTAGAACTGCTCCCTCCTGTACCCCGACACTATCACGATTTCGTCGACGAGCCCCCGCAGGACCTCGATGTTGTGCTCCACTATGGGTTTGCCAGCGACCGGGAGAAGCGGCTTCGGTGTGTCGTCGGTAAGGGGTCTCATGCGTGTTCCCTTGCCGGCGCACAGGATGACGGCCTTCACACTTCTGGCTAGTACCTCCACTCTTTTTGACTGAACTGGTTCGTACCGAAAATCCCAAAGCCGTGGATTCAGAGTTCAGGTGTGTGGACGGAATCGGTCGTGACACAGGCCAGGCCTTGTTGAAGCACCTCTCCGGGGGCCTCAGGCAGCACGTCAACCCCTCGCAGCGACTGGACTTGATGCTATTGGCTCTTGGTGAGAAACCGGGTGCGCTGGTTATCGGAGTTGAGGCTGGTGCCGTTCCTGTGCTGGAGGAGTTCTGCCATGACCTCGATCTCCACTCCGCTGTTGACTACGGCCAGAACCGGTCGCTGGTTGACCGCGTCCTCCGCCGAGACACCAGATTCCTCAAGGAATGTTTCTTCGCCGCTCGCCACCGGGAAAGGCTGAGTCTGCTTGATCCGAATGGTGACTTCTGCGGCACGACCGACCGCGCAACCGGCGAGTTCCTCGGCTACCCGGACAGGGCCGTCGACCTCTACGCAGACAGCGAGACCGCGCCCGCCCAAGAAGCCTCCCAAAAGGCAGAGAAGATGCTGGAGACTGGGGCTGTCGACCAGGCTGACCTGCGCCGCACCAGAACCGTCTCGTACGTTCCCTGCCCCGAAACCCAGTCTATCCTCGACTGCGTGGAGACCGCGAAGAGGAGGACCAGAGCCATAGAAGCTTTTGACGAGCGTTTCGATACCGAGGTCGGCGAGCGCCTGATGGACTCCGCGAAGCCAATGCTCGGAGCCGAGCGTTAGATCCGAAACTGTATCGGGACTCCTGTCCAGACCTGATACAGCTCCTAGTTCTGTGTGTCTTCTTGGTCCTGTGAATCTCCTGCTAGCTTGTCAGCGGCCTCACCTATGTCAAGGTCGGAGAGGTCGACGTCCTCGGTAACCTTGTCTACCAGTCCTTGAACCGGTGACCCGCCCTCGTCGTCTCCTCCGCCAGGCATCATTTCGGCGGGTATCGTGACGATGGTGGAGTTCTCCTTTGCCACGTTGTCCACGGTTTCCAGGGTTCTGAGCTTGTAGCCGCCGCTCCCGAGTACGTCTGCGGCAGCTCTGATTCTTGCGGACGCCTGCAGCTCTCCGCGGGCGTGCGTGACCCGAGCCCTCCTGTCCCTCTCAGCCTCTGCCTCGGACGCCATTGCCCTCTCCAGCGACTCGGGTATGGAGACGTCCTGTATCTCCACGTCCCTGATGTGGATACCGAAGTCGTTCGTGGCCTGGTCCAGTCTGTCTCGCAGGTTGTCAGCTATCTCGTCTCGGTTGTGTAGTATCTCGTCCAGCTCCCGCTCACCTATGATGGCGCGGAGCATGGTCTGGCCGTAGTTCACTGTAACCTTCTCGTAGTCCTCTACCTCCAGAACCGATTTCCTGATTTCCTCGGAGTCCTCGCGCACCTTGTAGAACACTATTGCGTCGACTGTCGTCGTGACGTTGTCCGCGGTCAGAACCTTCTGCGGTGTGACGTTGACGGTCTTGACTCTGTAGTCTATGACCTGTACCCATTCCAGGAACGGTATCTTGAGGTTGAGTCCGGGCCCAAGAACCCTGTCGAAGCTCCCGAGACGGAACACGACGGCGCGCTCGTACTCCTGGTTGATGACGATAGAGAAGTAGAACAGGATGGCTACGCTGCCTCCCACGACACCTATTATTGGATTCACGAGGGCGCCACCCCCTCCAAGGACGGCGAGGAGAACCGCGGTCATCACCAGCTCAACGGCACCGCTCCCTGTTCCAGCACCGCTCGACCCTATGTCTCCTTGACCCGGTTTGTCCATGTCACGCATTATCGGGCTGACGCCATTAATAACTTGTCGCGTCAACGCCCCCACGTCACAGCACCTAAAAACCGGCCTCACCCAGTCTGCGTGTGAAGAAAACAATAATCACAGCCCTGTTGTTGCTGGCGCCTGTGGCGGCAGCCACCCCGGAGCCTAGGGTCAACGTCGAATCCATAGAGCCGTCCTCTGTCGCTCCAGGGAACAGCTTCGAAGTGGATCTCGTGGTGGCGAACGACGGTGATTCAGCGGCGAGCTTCGGTCCTGTCTCAGTCGAGACCGTTGAGGGCGTGCAGTACAGGGGAACGACCTCGACGCTGGACGGCTCGTTCACGCTGGGCGACAGCAGCCAGCAAATAGGCACGCTGTACATGTCCACCTCCGACAGCCTCAGCTCCGGAAGCTATCCCGTGGAAATAGAGGTTCCGGTGGACGGCGCCTCGTACTTCGAAACCGCGACCATCAACGTCGACGGATCGGCGTCGCTGGTCTCCAGCTTCTCCAGTGCCGAAATCGAGCAGGGTAGGTCGGGCGAGGTCTCCGTCACTGTGGAGAACTCCGGCACCGACGCCGCCTCTGCCCCGTCCCTGAGCTTCTCGTCGGATGAGGTGTTCTTCTCACCTAGCTCCGTATCGCTCCGCGAGATACCTGCTGGGGAGTCCGTGACCCGGACGTTCAACGTCACGCCGGACGAGTCGTTGTCCTCCGGCACGCGCCAGGTTACAGGCACGGTCGAGTACCTTGAGGACTCGGAAGCCGAGACAGCGGAGGTCCAGGGAACAGTAACGGTCTTGGACAGGGCGGAGATGGCCTTGGACTCCCTCGACCTCGAGAATCCCGTGGTGGGTCAGGAGTCGGAGCTGTCGGTGGAGCTGGAGAACCTTGGTCCGGGCGAGGCCGAGAGCATCACCATCGAGGTCAGCTGTGACGGCGCGGACGTTGGGTCGTCGCGCACCTTCGTTGGTCAGGTGGATGCGGACGAGTCGGTTCCGGCGGTTTTCCCGGTGACGCCTACGTCGGAGGACGTCTCGTGCACGGCGTCGGTGAGCTACGTTGACTCCGAGGAGCGCAGCCTGAGTCAGTCGGCGGGCTTCTCGGCGTCCACACCCCCGCCGGTGCCGCCGGCCGCGGTGGCGGTTGTTGTGGTCTTGGTTCTCGTAGGTGCCGGTGTCTGGTACCGCAGGAGGAGCAGGGATGAACTGGAAGAGGTATAGGGTTGTCTGGCTTCTGGCGAAGCGAGACCTTCTTGCAGACAGAAAAGTAACCTTGGTGGTTGTGGCGGCGCTCAGCTTCGCTTTTCTGAACCTCGCCTTTTTCCCGTCGTTTATACAGGGATTTTCAGGTAGCTTCGTTGACAACATAGTTCAGACCTCTACCGGCCACGTCCAGATAACGGCCGAGGACGGGCGCCTGGACGACGTGGACTCGATTGAGAGAACGGTGCGGTCGCTGCCCGGAGTGATGTCCGTGGAGAAGCAGCTGCAGTTCAACGCAGACATCTCGACCGCGTCGGACTCTATCTCGGCCACAGTGATCGGTCTCGAGGCCCGGGACTTGTCGGTTTACAGGTCGCGGGTGCAGGAGGGCAGGTTCGTGGACTCGGGCGGTGACGGCGAGGCCACGCTCGGAATCTTCCTCGTGGAGGACACCACGGTAGGTGACAGGGGGCTGGCCACCGGTGTCGGTAGACAGGTGGAGATGTCGACGGTCAATGAATCTAAGGAGCTGAAGGTTGTCGGCACGGTCGGAAGGCAGGGGCCCGCGGGGGCGAACTCTAATGCATATATGTCCTACGAGGACGCGGAGGAACTGCTGGACGCGGACGGCGAGGCCTCCGCCATCAAGATACTGCTGGATACCCGGGACGATGCCGATGAGTTCAAGACCCGGCTCGAACAGCTGAACCTGCCTGGCAACATCCGGACGTGGGAGCAGGTCTCGGAGGTGGGAGGCTCGATAAACGCCACGTTCGGTATCGTGACCGGTGTGGTGTCAATTGTGGGCCTGATTGTTGCGGTCGCCACGGTTGGTGTCGTTGTGTTCATCAACGTCTCGAAGCGCCGGCGCGAGATCGGCATACTCCGCAGCATAGGCACGTCGCGCCGCACAGTCCTGCAAGTGTTTCTCTTGGAGGCCGTGATATTCGGTCTCGCCGGCGTAGTTATCGGGAACATCATAATGATAGCGACGCACGCGTACCTGACGGCGAACCCTATACAGACGCCTCTTGGACCGTTGAGCACGGATCTGACGCAGAGCCTGCTGGTGACGAGGACGACGTGGCTGCTCTTGGCCTCCCTCGGCGCGGGCGCGCTCCCGGCATGGCTGGCGTCCCGACAGGAGATTGTGGAGGCGATCGAGAACCGGTGAACGCGATAGAGACCCGCGACCTCAAGAAGGTCTACGAGATGGGTGAGCTGGAAGTAAATGCACTGGAAGGCGTGGACCTCGAGATAGAGGAGGGCGAGTTCGCCGCCATGATGGGTCCGTCCGGCTCCGGAAAGTCCACCCTGATGCACCTCCTTGGCCTCTTGGACACGCCCTCGTCCGGCGAGATAATGATCGACGGTGTGGAGACCTCGAACTACTCGGAGCACCAGCGCGACCAGTTCAGACTGCGGAAGATAGGGTTCGTCTTCCAGTTCTACTCCATGCTGTCCGGCTTGGAGGCCTACAACGACGCCAGGCTACCGCTTCTGCTGTCAGGTGCCTCCGAGAGGGCATCGCTCAAGAAGGCGAAGGAGGCACTCCAGCGCGTCGGCCTGGGCGAGCGGATTGAACACGACTCGTCGGAGATGTCCGGCGGGCAGAGGCAGCGCGCCGCAATTGCTCGCGCCATCGTCAACGACCCGGAGATAGTGTTCGCCGACGAGCCTACGTCCGAGCTCGGCACAGAGACGTCTGAGGCGGTGGTAGACCTCTTCCGCGAGATATCCGAGGAGGGCCGAACAGTTGTTATGGTGAACCACGAGGAGGAGATGGCTCGCAGGGCGGATCGCGTCATCTACCTCGAGGACGGCAAGGTAGTGGACAGCGACTACTGATACGCATGGAGCTCACTCCTGCTGGGACACAGCAGTTTTTCAGTAGCCGGACTCTGTTCGTCTCCGTGGTCCACGGATGAGGCTATTCCGTTCAGAGGAGAGCAGAAGGAACGTCATTCTCAGAACAGCGACTGTCCTAGCGGCGGCTGTTCTACTGTACGTTCTCACCCCGTCACTCGACTTCCTCTCATCCCCCGACGCTGTAAGAGACTATGTCCGTGGCTTCGGCGTGTTGTCCGCCGCAGCGTTCGTACTTCTGCAGATCGCACAGACCGTGATAGCTCCTATACCTGGCCAGGTCACCGGCGTTGCGGCGGGCTATCTGTTCGGCACGTGGGTCGGAACCCTGTACAGCATGATCGGCGTCAGCATCGGGAGCTACATCGCTGTCGTTCTCTCCCGCCGCCTCGGTCGCCCGTACGTCGAGAGAGTCGTCAACCCACTCATCCTCGACAGGTTCGACGGGTTTATGACGGATAGAGGCCCGGAAACCCTGTTTATCGTGTTCCTTATACCTGGTCTGCCGGACGACGCCCTGTGCTTCGTCGCTGGACTCTCTGATATATCGGTAGCCCGGCTGATGACCGTGATTATCATCGCCCGCATACCAGTATACCTCATAGCGGCAGCCACCGGAAACAGCCTTGCGCTCAACAACCTTGCCAGGTCCGCGGGCCTGGTTGCCGTGGTCGGTGTTCTCTCGCTCCTGAGCCTGTGGAAGATAGACAGCATACTAGAGTTCGTCGACTCTCACTTCTAGCTTTACTCAGTTTAAGACCAGAAATTCTAACCTATCACATAAATAGCTGCCTCTACAGACACTAAAAATCGGAAAGGACACGTTCAGACTACTTGAGAAGCAGCAGTGCAAGGGCCGGGGAGACGGCTGAAGTGTTCCGCGACGACTAATCTGAGCTTTGTGAAGAGTAGTGTTATGTGACCGTAAGGGAGATCCCGACTTTTTGTATTACTTGACTGGTTGGAATACTGTGTGACCGCAGCTCCTGCATTTTTATGGGCTGGAATGGTATCTGTTTCGGCATTTGCGACACCCGTTGTTCGCTCCTTGGGTCGACTTGGGCGACCAGCCAAACATACATTCAGGGTTGTGATTCGACGGCTTGAATCTATCTTTCTATGCTTGGGGGAGGCTAACAGTTGTTTGAGGACACACTTAGACAGGTAGAAACCCAAGGAACCGCTTGAGAGACTATGATGATGAGAAAAAGTCTCGAGGTGACCTCCAAGAGTGGCTGGACGAAAACCTGAATTCTGAGGATGGGGGAATGATGGGTGGCGGCCAACGGGAGATACCTATTGGAAAGGCGCGCGGAAAAAGAATAATCCAATATAAATTTCTTCCCGCCGTGTGAGAAGGGAGAAGCCGTCTCATAGACACAACTGTAGATTAACGGAGTCTAGGACAACCTGAGCCAGGAAACTGATGCTCTTCCCTCGAAGCAGGCCTGCAGCCGATGGAAGGCTCTGATAGAGTCTTCGCTACTCATTCCGTCTCTATGCACTTCCATTTTTAAATGGTGTGAATTGAAGTATCAGTGTGGAAATCAGGAGTTTCACATCGGGAATACTAGTCTTAATGGCGTTGCTTGTCTCTTCAGGGTGTACTTCCGATGCGTCGCTTGACTCTTCACAAGACACAGAGTCCGCCGAAGAACCAGATTCCAGTACGAACACCGCGTCAACTGACTCGTCCTCCGAGCAATCGGAGCCGAGACCTGATATCTCCTTGACCTCGCTCAGCGTGCCGCGCAGCGTAGAGTTAGGACAGGAGTATACAGCTACGGCCACCTTTAGCAACGATGGATCTGCCAAAGGCGAGTTCCAGTCTACATTGATGACTGAGCAGGATATTGGCGGTTATTCACCAACCTCGTCCGAAGTCAGTGGTGAGGTAGCTGCAGGTGAGAGCAAGACATTCGAAGCGGATTTAACAGCTAAGAGGGTTGGCGAGCGCAAATTTAGGATGGCGGGAACCGAAGAGACAGCTACTGTCGCAGTCACTCCCATGGAGTTGGACTTCGATGAACAATACGTCACATCAGATAATGTGAGCGTCGAGGTAACAGATGTCGAAGTCGAAACCTCGTACGAGACCGAGGGGTACGGTGGCAGCAGGGTTGTCGAGTCGGAGCCAGGTCAGCAGTTCGTATTCATAACCGTCAGATCGGAGAATCAGGCACTAGTACCTGAGGTTGCGCCCTCTGATAGAGAGTTCAATCTGGTCGCTGGGAACCAAGAATACA
>KB659943.1_pt74 | contig 11140 bp, 11 predicted proteins | sample 558768 | NCBI scaffold set KB644980.1
TTAAATACCATTCTCTCCCGCTCAACTGTTCGACCTGCGTCTCAGTGTCGTCTGACTCTGATTCCGTATCGGACGTATTGGTCGATTGATTCTGTGATTCTGTATTCGCTTGAGACTGCTCGGGTGCTTGCGCCGCGCAGCCAGCCACTGCCGTCAGCCCGAGCATGGCCACCACTCGCCGCCGCGTGTGCATGTGCAAACCCGTTTGGCGAGAGGGGCTTAATTCTGCTGGCCTGTCAGATTGGATGGCCGCGGTTCCTCGCAGCCGTTATCACCACGAGCAGGCTCGACGCTCCGCAATCTCTATGTGTCGAAATGAACAGCGGTGTGAACAGACCGATGGTGTGAAATCGAAACCGGTACATCCAGCCGTGCTGTGCGTTACCGGCGAGAATACTGATATGGATGCAACTCCATAGGCTTATTGCTATGGAGGTAATACCATACCCTGACGGATGGCGTCCTACACCACCATCGAGGACTGGCAGGCCGTTGAGGCCGACTACGTCCTCGATGTGACCATCCGACAGACAGCGGCCGAACAGTATCCCAGCGGGTGGGATTACAGCCTGCACCTCGGAACGCTCGACGGCGAGACCGTCCTGCGATACGACAACGCACACGAACGGACGAAAGGCCACGAACGCCATACCGGGGATGCCGTCGAGCGAATCGAGTTTCCGGGGATGCTGGCGCTATACGACCGCTTCAAGCGCGAGGTCACCGAGACGACGACCGTCTCGTGGGACTGGTCGGTGTAGGAGCCACCAGAGGACCAACAGATGCCAACACTCAAAGTAACCGTCGGCGAACGCGACCGCCTCGATCAGCGAACACGCGACCGAATCGAAGCCGCACAGGCAGGTGAGGAACTCGACGATGCCCAGCCAGTGTTGAACTTCGCGTCGTATGCCGAACTCAGCCGGCTCCTCAGCCCGAAAAACCTCGAACTGCTGGAGACCATCGCAACGAACGCACCGGCGAGTATCAGCGAGGCTGCCGAACTGGTGAATCGTGACTACAAGCAAGTCCATCGAAACCTGACCGAACTCGATGCTATCGGCGTTATCGAATTCGAGGAGAGTGGCCCGGGGCAAGCAAAGACGCCAACGCTGGCCTACGATGGCCTCGAGATTGATCTTCCATTCACCGCGATGGATGAGAACATCGACGCAGCCGCTCCCTGATAGCTGTCACAACCAGTACACACAGCAGTAACGACTAGTTTGGACGATTTTATCGCTCAGTCGGCCTCGCCACGGGCGGCCTCAAACATCGCCAACGCGTCCTCACGTCGTTCGCTGTGATCGACAATCGGATCGGGATACGCAGGGGCGGCGTTGCGCCGCTGGGTGAGTGACGCCTCGTGCCAGCCATGGATGATCTCGGGGTCGACGCCCTCCAACTCGGGAACATACTTTGCGATGTACTCGGCGTCGGGGTCGTAGCGTTCGCCCTGCGTCATCGGGTTGAAAATCCGGAAATACGGCTGTGAGTCCGTCCCGGTCGAGGCGGCCCACTGCCAGCCGCCGTTGTTGTTGGCGGTGTTGTGATCGACCAGTTTTTTGCGGAACCAGTGATACCCCTCCCGCCAGTCGATCAGCAGATCCTTCGTGAGGAAGGAGGCGACGATCATCCGGACGCGGTTGTGCATGTATCCCTCGGCGCGAAGCTGTCGCATCCCGGCGTCGACAATCGGATACCCGGTTTCGCCGTCCTTCCACGCCTGCAGGTGCTCGGGGTCATCATCCCACTGGATCGGGTTCTCGTACTCCTTGTAGTTCTCGTCGACGACCTCGGGGTTGAACCACAGAACGTGGGTGTAGAAGGCCCGCCACGCGAGTTGGGACTGAAACTCCTCGATCTCCTCGCGTTGTTCGTCGGTCGCGTCGGCCTTGGCGTCCTCGCTGGCCCAGTAGACCGTCCGAATTCCGATGGTGCCGTGGGTGAGGTCGGCCGAGAGCCGCGAGGTCGACTCCCGCGTCGGGTAATCGCGGTCACTGTCGTAGCGATAGATACCATCGTCGCAAAACGCTTCGAGTCGGTCGCGTGCGGCTGCCATCCCGGCGTCCGGAAGGTCGGCCTCCGGCTCGTCAAATCCGAGGTCGGCGAGCGTCGGAATCTCGCCAGCATCGACGGCGAGGGCATCACTGCCGACGAGGTCGTCTGCCGTCGGTGCCGGGTATGGATCGTCTTTCTCGCGGTCGTGCCACTTCCGGCCGAAGTAGGTAAACACCGAGTAGGGGTCGCCGTCGTTGGTCGTGATCGACCCCGGTTCGTGACAGATTGCGTCGTGGAACGAGTCGCGGGCGATGTCGGCGTCGTTGAGCGCCTGCCGGACCGCGGTGTCGCGGTCGCGTGCGACGCCGGAGTAATCCTTGTTCCAGACAACGCGGTCGGCCGACAGTTCGCTGGCAACAGTGGCGATGACAGCCGCTGGGTCGCCATGGCGAACGAGCAGTTCGCCGCCGCGGTCGCGGTACCACGCTCGGAGTTCGGCCAGTGCCTCAAGCAGATAGGCGAGGCGCGGCGCCCCGGCATGAGTCAACACGGCGTCGTCGAACACGAACAGCGCGAGTACACCGTCGTCGGCCGCCTCGGCAGCCGCCGCCAGCGCGCGGTTGTCTGTCCCACGGAGGTCCTGACGGTGCCAGTGGAGTTGCATACAACCGACTGGGCCGGCAGGCTAAGGAAACTTGTGGCTGGGAGTGTCTGCTGTGTTATTCTGTCGTCAACGATTGCAGATCAGTCGTCAGCGACTCGCGTCGGCCGGCCAGCACGCTGAATCGGTCGTCGCGCCGTCGCTCCAGCCAGTACAGCAGGTGTTCGGCCCACCGAAGTTTGCGGGCTTTCAGCGGATCGACCGCTGGATCGTCAAAATCCCAGCCGAGAAACCGGAGCTCTGCCGCACCGAACGCGTGGGCGAGAAACGCCGCCCGGTCGCCGTCGGTGAAGCCGCCGAAATTTGCGACGGGGCCACTGGGGGCTGCCTGTGTCGTCACCAGCGTCTGCTCGCTCTCGAACTGCGGGAGCCATTCCTTGAGGGCCGGGATGTTGTCGCCGTGGGCGTGGGCAGCGACCGGTGTCCCGCGTTGTGTCAGGTCGCGGGCAGTCGCGGTGTTTTTGTCGAGATCAGTTACCATGAGCTCGACCTCGATATCGGCGTCCAGCAACACATCGGCAGCGGTCGAGGCGGCGAAGACGGCATCAACACTCGTCGGATCAAAGGTGTCGATATCCGCCGATAGCGACGGCGCCGCGCCGACGATGGCGACCGTCGCGCGGTTCAGGCTATCGAGACGGCCACGGTCGAACGAGTCTGCAAGGTCGACAGCCACATCGCGGGCTTGCTCGTCGGCCGCGCGGTCGAACCCGAAATCCGCCAGCATCGCCTCGTAGACCGGTTCCCACTCCTGAAACGCGATGCCGTTGCTCATGTATTCGAAAAAAATGCACTGCCAAGCAAACTGCTCGACAGTGGTGATATTGTATGGGCCGGATCGGCACTAAGTACCCCTACCCAGTGGCCGCTCCGGCGTCCACCTCTTCGTATTGCGTCATCCGGCATAAGTTTTCTCGTCACAGCACGTTTGTCTGATACGTTCTCCCACGGCATCCAGTGGGGCGGCTTCGACGGTGAGTCGGTCGGTTAGCGTAGCGAACGCGCTCGGCGTGCCAACGAGTATCAGTGTCTTGTCAGACTCACTGAACACGCAGTTCACCGGTGTTTCCGCGCTGAGCGTCGCCACCTGATTCCGGTCGGCAGGGTCGAGCCCGGTCACCTCGATCAGCCGGGTGACGCTCTCGCCGGCGACGCTCGTGTCGGCGTCGATCCGGTCGAGATGTCGCTCGCCTTCGCGGGCGGTGGTCACGTCGAGTTCCTCGACAGCAACGCCGTCGTTGAGCGAGTCTCGCAGCCGGTCGCGGCTGAACTCGTCGCCGATCAGGGCGGCGTCTCGCGTTTCTGCGACGTCGTGAGTGCGGATGACGTGCGCGCCGCGTTCGACGGCCATCGCGGTCGCCGCCAGCGACACCGGAAGTGCACCCTCGGTATCGCGGCCGGCGACTGACCGGAGGAAGTTCTTGCGATTAATCGAGACGAGCATCGGGTGGCCGTAGCCGCGGAACTCCCGCAATCGGCGAAACGTCTCGCGGTCGTCCTCGACGGTCTTGTCCTCGCTCCAGCCCCCAAACGCGGGGTCGATGATCGTCTTGTCCGTGAGGCCGTTGAGTTCCAAAGCATCGTAGATATCGTCGACATCCTCGACCGCGCCCGGCCGTTCGAGATCCGGCGGCGAGGCCATCTTGGCGACCGCCACGTCGTACTCCGCGCAGACATCGGGCATCTTCGGGTCGGCGAACCCACAGATATCGTTGACCATATCGAAGCCACCGTCGAGGGCCGCTTCAGCGACCTCGTGATACCGGGTTTCGATAGAGAAAACGGCGTCACCCGAGACACTTTCGAGCGTCTCGATGGCGGTATCGAGCCGGTCAAGTTCCTGGTCGGCGCTGAGTACGTCGAACTTCTTGTTGGCGGATTCGAGGCCGATATCGACGATGTCGGCACCCTCGTCAATCAGTTCGCGGTCGACGTACTCGGCCGCCTCATCGGGGCTGTTGAACACACTGGGCTTGTAGGGTGATTCACTGCTGATGTTCAGGACACCCATGATTCGCGGCGGCTGATCGTCACCGATTGCCAACCCGGCTGCGTCGACTGTTCGCATAGCTATTGTAGGCCTGCTACCGATATAGGCCCCGCGATCCATGCAAGAGACAGACGCTTTTTATCGGCCGAGTGGCTATCGCCGATATGGGCAAAGTCAGTGTCGGGCTGCGCGGGTGGCGGTTCGACGAAGCCGAGATCTTCACCGACGCGGGGCTGTTCAAGGAGCTCGGGGAGATCCCGCTCGACGCCAGACAGCGGCTGATCCGGCTCGTATTCCTTGTCGACAAACCGTGTGACGCCTGCCGGATTCAGCACGGCGAGGACAGTGTCGAACGTGCGAATCAGGCCGCCGCCGTCTACGGCGAGCCAGACGACGAGGTGGTGCTCTGTGACGATCACGAGGCAGAGTTCATCTACTGGTATCAGGAGGCCGGCGGCAGCGAGTACCGCGGCGATCCCGACCTTCCTGAGGCGTTTTACCAGTGGTTTGGCGATGGCGGGCGAGTCCCCGACGCGTTCGGGACGGTCGAACACGTCGAGACCGACCCCGAGGAGCTCCCTGACCCGCCGGACGGTGAGGAGATACAGGCGAAACTGGAGGAAGACCACGAGCCGGAGCGGATCGATCTCAGCCGGTACGCTGAACAATGTGACGACGGGTGAGGAAACAGAGATGGTCGACGACGAGGCTGTCGACAGCCTCGATACCGAGTATCCGACCCCCGACGAATGAGTGATCCCACACCCACGGTCGTCGTCGTCGACGCCGAAACGCCGGGCAACGTCGGGACCATCGCTCGCGCGATGAAGAACTTCGGGCTGTCGGATCTCAAGCTCGTCGACCCGCCGCCGCTGGAGCCGGGTGGCGAGGCCTACGGCTTTGCCGGCCATGCCCGAGAGGACGTGTTGCCGAACGCCGAGACGATCAGCTTTGACGAGGTCGTTTCGAGCTACCACACCGTCGGCTGTACCGCGATCACGGGCGAGGACAGCCGTCGCCACCGGCGGTTTCCGTACACCACGCCGGCAGAGGTGGCCGACAGCCTCCAGTCGGTCGAAAGCCGGACAGCCATCGTCTTCGGCCGGGAGGGCCGCGGACTTTTCAACGAGGAAATCGAGCAACTCGATCAGATCTGTTCGATTCCCGCCAGCGACGACTATCCCGTATTGAATCTCGGGCAGGCCGCAACGGTCGTGCTCTACGAACTCCGGGATCTCACGGTTGATGAGACGCAGTTGCCGGATCGCGACCACGAACGCGCCGACGAGGAGGCCATCGAGCGATTCTACGACTACGTTGCGACGTTTCTCGATGCGCAGGGGTACAACGAACGGAAGAGGGACAAAACACAACGGCTCGTCCGCCGGCTGATCGGGCGAGCGCATCCAACCGGACGAGAGATTCACACCCTGCTGGGTGTGCTCCGGCGGGCGACCGACCAGCTCAAGCACCGCCGCGAGCTGCTTGACGAGCACGACCTTCCCGATCCGTTCGGCGACGAGGAGTGAGACGGAAAGAGCCTTGCCGGCGGTGGCACAACCGTCGGTATGGATCTGCCGACGCTCGTGGATCGCCTGCGAGCCGACGCACAGACGGCCAACGAACGGCGGCTCCTCGCGCTGACCGGCGACCGCGAGACCGGTATCGACGCGGCCTACACCGCCATCGCGGCGGCCGAAGCCGACGACGACGGCCGTCAGTCTGGTAACGACACGCGAGGGGTTTCGCTACCACCGGCTGCATCCCGACAGTGCCGATGAGCTACTGGGAACAACACGAGAGATTGTCGTCCTCGATTGCCACGAGGCGTTCTCGGCGAACACGCTCGGGCAGGTCACCGGTGCGGTCGACGGGGGCGGGCTGCTCGTGGTGCTGTTGCCGCCGCTGGCGGAGGTTCCGACCGCACTGGAGTCGCTCGTCGATCAGGTAGCGGTCCCGCCGTTTTCGCGTGACGACGTTGGCAGCCGATTCCGCAAACGACTGGTCGAGACGCTACGAACCCACCCCGGTGTCGCCATTGCTCGGCTCGAAGCGTCAGAAACTCAGGACGACGAGAACAACGGTCGTAGCGACACTGACGACGGTGTCGAGAGCGACGACAGGGCGGCGGCCACGGTAGAAATCGAGCGAGATGGACTGGACGTATCGACACCGTCGACGACCACCAGCGAGCCACACAGCTACGACGACACCCCGTTCCCGGCAGCAACATACGAGGCCTGCCGCACGGGCGATCAGGCCCGTGCCGTTGCCCGGCTGTCCGCGCTAACGAGGCCGGGTAACGCGGTTGTCGTCGAGGCCGACCGTGGCCGGGGGAAGTCGAGCGCGGCCGGACTGGCGGCCGCCGCCATGGCCGCCGCGGGACATGACGTGCTCGTGACCGCACCGGGGATCGACAGCGCCGCCGAGCTATTCGCTCGCGCGGGCGAGTTACTCACCACACTCGGTGAGAGCAACGGCGGCGAGAGAATCGACAGCAGCGAAAGTAGCGACGGCAGCGAATGGGACGACAGCGGCAAGAGCAACGATACAGCCAAACCACCGCTGTCGACGACGGCTGGTGGTCGAATCCGGTTCGCACCGCCGCCCGGGGCTGCGACACTCCCAGACGCGCCCGACGTAGTCATCGCTGACGAGGCGGCCGCGCTCCCCGTGAGTGTCCTCGATGCGCTGCTGGATGCGCCAGCGGCCGGCTTCTGCACGACAGTCCACGGCTACGAGGGCGCGGGCCGGGGGTTCGCGGTCCGGTTCCGCGAACGGCTAGCCGCGTCCGATCACGCGGTCACGGATGTGGAACTCGACGAGCCGATCCGCTACGCCCGGACCGATCCGGTCGAATCGTGGCTCGCGCGAACCCTGTTGCTGGATGCAACGCCGCCACCTGCCGGTCTCGCCGCGGAAGCGACCTCTGACACCGTCAGCTATCGCCGCCTCGATGGCGACGATCTCGGCGACGAGGCCCTGCTCCGGTCGGTTGTCGGGCTACTGGTAGCCGCGCACTACCAGACTGAGCCGGACGATCTCGTCCGACTGCTTGACGCGCCGAACGTCGAACTGCGCGCACTCACCCACGATGGCCACCCGGTCGCGGTCGCGATGCTCGCCCGCGAAGGTGGACTGAGCGAGAGACACCGCGAACGGATCTATCAGGGCGAGCGCGTGCAGGGCAACATGCTACCGGACGTGCTGGCGAGCCAGCTTCGAGATCCGGCCGCCGCCGCCCCGGTCGGCTATCGCGTCATGCGGATCGCCACCCACCACGCCGCCCGCTCGCGGGGGCTTGGCTCGCGGCTTCTCACCGAGTGTCACGCCGAGTTCGGCGACGCGGTCGACTGGTTCGGTGTCGGCTTCGGCGCGACCCCGCGGCTGGTCGACTTCTGGCGGGCCAACAACTACCGCATCGTCCACCTGTCGGTCACGCGCAACGCGATCAGCGGCGAGCACTCCGCGCTCATGCTCACGCCGTGTTCGGCTGCTGGGCAGGACCTCACCAACCGCCACGTCCGGTGGTTTCGTGACCGGATTCCGGCCCAACTTGGCGACAGTCTCGCCGGGCTCGATCCGGATGTCGTCCGGGCGACGCTACGAGCAGCGACCCTACCCGATGAGAGCCCGACAGTCGATTTCGACGAGCGAGACTGGCGGCTGCTCGCGGGGTCGCTGACGGACCCGGCACCTACGAGGCCGCGCCGCACGTGTTTCGGGCCCTCGCGGTGGCCCACCTCGTCGACCCCGACGCCGATCTGTCGCCCACACAGGAGCGATTGCTCGTCGAGAAGGTGCTACAGGGCCGACCGTGGGAAGCCGTCGCCGACGAACTCAGCTTCGTGTCCGAGCGTCAGTGCAAGCGGGCGTTCGGCACCATCGCAACACGGTTCTGTGAGGTCTACGGTGGCGATGTCGTGGCCGACGAGCGGGCGCGCTACGAGTAAGGCGTCGGTGGCTTTTCGGGGCTGCCGCCGCCAGCAGGCGTATGGTCGAGGTGGTCCTCGCCGGTGCCGTCGTCCTGCTTGTCGCCGCGATGGTCGGCAGCGTACTGCCCGCGGTGCCGGCCGGGCTCCTCTCACTGGCCGGTATCTGGGTGTACGCGCTGTACGGCAGCGACCCGCTCGGCTCGCTCGTTCTCGGCGGGCTGACGGTTGCCGCGGTGGCGACCGTCGTAGTCGATCAGGTTGGCGGCCCACTCGCCGCGAAAGCCGGCGGCTCGTCGAATCGGACCGTGATTATCGCCACGGTCGGCGGCCTCGTGTTTGCGCTCGTGCTCGGCCCGCTCGGTATCATCGTCGGCATCGTAATGACCGTCTTCCTGCTGGAACTCGTCGAGGGAGCCGACACCGAGACAGCCGGTCGGCGAGCTGTCTACACCGCGGCCGGGGTGCTGGCGTCCTCGGCGGTCCAGTTGCTGTTGACGGCATCGATCCTGCTGACGTTCCTGCTGGCTGTGGTGGTGTTCTGAGCCGGCAAGCAGACGAACCAGTCGAACGAGGGGCTTAATCCGGGAGACGGCCACGGTGGGAGTATGCTGACGTTCATCGGGCTCGGACTCTACGACGAGCACTCGATCACCCGCGAGGGCGAGACGGCGTTGCGGGACGCCGACCGCGTCTTCGCGGAGTTCTACACCAGCCGCCTGCTCGGTGCCAGCGTCGAGGAACTGGAGTCTCACCACGACACAGAGATCGAGGTCCGCGACCGGGCGGGCGTCGAGCAGGACCCCGAGCCGATGCTGGCGGCCGCCGCGGAGAGCGATGTCGCCTTTCTCACGGCCGGCGATACGATGATCTCGACGACGCATGCCGACCTGCGAGTGCGGGCGGCCGAGCGCGGGATCGACACGCGCGTGATCCATGGCGTCACCGCCGAAACCGCCGCCAGCGGGCTGACCGGGCTGCAGAACTATCGCTTCGGCAAGGCTGTCACGCTGCCGTTTCCCGCTGTGCACGGGGCGGGCGACGTGCCACCCAGTGTGATCGAGAGTATCGACGCCAACCGCGAGCGCGGGCTGCACACGCTCGTCTATCTCGATATTAAGATCGACACCCACGCCGAGATGTCAGTCGACGACCCGTTCATGCGAGCCAGCGAGGCGGCGGCGTTGCTGGCCGAGTCGTGGGGTGACGAACTGGGGATCGTTGTCGCTCGGGCTGGCAGTCCAGAGCCAGTCGTTGCTGCCGACCGGCTGTCAGCACTGGCCGACCAGTCATTTGGCGAGCCGCTACATCTGCTCGTGATTCCGGGCGATCTCCACCATGTCGAGGCTGACGCGCTAGAATCACTGGCTGGGGCACCGCCGGCGTTGCTGCCGGATGAAGTGTAGGAAGCAAACGAGAATCGTGTGTAGCCCGCCAGCGCATCGGTCAGATCAACCAGCACACAAAGACGGCAGCCTATGCGCCCAGTATGTAGTCAGCCGCCTTCTCAGCGATCATCGTCGTTGGCGCGTCCGTGTTTCCACTGGTGATCGTTGGCATAATCGAGGCGTCAACGACCCGGAGTCGATCACAGCCGTGGACCCTGAGCCGGTCATCAACCACCGCCGTCTCGTCGGCACCCATCTTGCAGGTGCCAACAGGATGATAGAGCGACGCAGCCGTCTCACGAATATGCTCAATCAGTTCCTCATCGGATTGTGCGTCGGGTCCCGGTGCAACTTCCTCGCCGCGGTACGCATCGAATGGCTCGGACTGCAAGATTTCACGAACCAGTTTGAGTCCGTCCAACAGGACCTCTAGATCTGCGTCCGCAGTAAGGTACTGCGGATCGATGGCTGGATCGTCGTATGGATCAGCTGAATCGAGTGTGATTCGCCCGCGGCTCTCCGGCCGAAGGCAGAGCGCGCCGAGCCAGAAGCCGTGGCCGTCAGGGTTGTCGAACCCGTGGTTGACAGAATAGGAGGGGCCGAAGTGGAACTGGATATCGGGTCTGTCAGCCGCTTCGGTGACTGATGTAAAGCCGCCAGCCTCTGCGACATTTGAGGTCAACGGCCCCCGTTTCAACACGAGATACTTGAGCACGTTCCACAGCGAGTCCGCCCCCTCAAGTGAGATCGGTTGCTCGCAGGCGTAATTGATCTTTGCCTGTAGATGATCCTGTAGATTTCGACCAACACCGGGAAGATCGTTGACCACCAAGATATCGTGGTCCGCGAGATGCTCTGCCGGGCCAACCCCTGACAGCATGAGCAACTGCGGTGAGTTGATCGTCCCCGCGGAGAGAATCACCTCTTCGCTAGCGTCGACCGTCTCGGGTTTGCCACCCCCATCCTGTTCGTACTCCACGCCGACTGCTTCGCGGCCGTCGAACCTGACCTGCGTCACTTGCGCGCCGGTAGTGGCTGTGAGGTTCTGGCGGTCCAGTACCGGCTTGAGGTATGCATCGGCAGCACTGTGTCGCTGTCCATCTTTTTGTGTCACCTGATAGAGACCGACGCCGGACTGCTCGCCAGCGTTGAAATCGTCGTTTCGTGG
>KB659972.1_pt92 | contig 11107 bp, 11 predicted proteins | sample 558768 | NCBI scaffold set KB644980.1
GTTCCGTGTGCGTGTCCAACAGACCACTGCCAGGACTCCCCGTACGGAGGTGGAGTCCGCCCTCGCGCTCGGCCTGTGAGTGATGTACCACCCGGGCCGGGGTTAGGTTCTGTACCTGTGTGTCGATGTCTTCGAGCAGTTCGAGCGCCAGTCTGGTCTGCTCGTCGCCGCGGCCGTGGTCGATGCGCCGGACCGGGAACGACCGCTCCTGCGCGGACTCTATCCCGAGTGCGGCGACCCCGACCCGGTGGTTCCGCCCGACCAGCGGCACCAGGAGCTGGTACGTCGCGTACGCCGCGAGCAAGGCCCCGGTCGGTTCACCCGGACCGGCGCTCACACAGGCACTCGCCCGGGCGTCTGTCACGAGTGTGAACTCCGCCGACTGGCGCTGCCGGTAGCTGACAGTCGAGAGTTCGCCCCGCTTTGCCAACTCGCGCCAGTGTACCCGCGAGGGTGGGTCGCCGCGGCGGTACTCGCGGGTCGAGCGAAACTCGATACCCTCGCCACCTGTCGAGGAGAGCAGATCGCCGACAAACCGGCTCCCCTCGGCCTCGATCGGGATGTCCTCCGCCTCGACCGCACACCGGAGCGTCGCCTCGCCCCCGGCCCCGACCGCCTCCTGAACCCACATCGAGCCGAGCACCGTCCGTGACCGCGCGACCGGTGACCCGAACGTGTACCGCCCTCGCCGGGCGACGAGCTCGTACTCGAAGCTGGTCGTCGCGCCGGGTTCGAGCGGCCCGCTGTCGCGTGGCCGACCCCCGACGACCCGCAGCTCCTCGGGCACGCTGTCGACCAGACGTATGTCCGGGAGCGTCTTCTCCCCCACGTTTTCGACGGTCACCGTGACGGTGACCCGCTCGGCCGGCCGGGGTCGTGTCGGCGTTACCTCGCGTGACACCGCGAGTGTCTCGCCCGGTGCCTGCGGCCGTCCGACCAGTCCGGCCAGCAGGAACACCAGCGGCAGCGCCGCCGCCGCAAAGGCAACCGGGTTGAACGTCACCAGTCCGACCGCGACCAGCACCCCGAGCAGAGCCAGAAACCCCGCGAACCGCGCCGTGTACGTCGCTGTCACCGTCTGGTCGCTCTCTCCCTCGCTCACTCCTGTTCACCCTCGCTCACGGTTTGGCTGGTCTCCCCCTCCCCGCTCTCGTAGGTGAGGTAGCTGTCGGCGTGGCTCTCGATCGCGTCGAGTGTCCGCGCGAGCCGTCGGTCGAGTGTCCGTTGCGGGCCGAGCCAGGCGGCCGCGCGCTCGGTGATGGTGAACCCCGGTACGTCGCGGTCCGTGGCGAGAAACGCCGCCGCGACCCGGTCGTCGGTCCACTCTCCGGTCGCCACCGCGCGCTCTGCGGTTGTCGGGTCACAGTCTGTTGCCGTCGCGTACGTGTCCTGTGCCGTCTCGGCGACATCGTCCAGCAGTTCGAGCAACTGCTCTCGTGACCGTCGCCGGAACTGCCTGGCTGTCGGCCGCTGTTCCCACGCCGACCTCCCTTTGCTCCTGCTCCCCTGACCCCGGCGGTCGCTGTTGTCGCTGTCGACCCTACCCTGCGATCTGGTGGGCTGTTGTGCGCCGTTCCTCCCCGTGGCCCGTCTGCTCTCTGTTCTCTGCCCCTCCGGAGGGACACTCTTACCCTCCGTCTGCCCGGTTTCCCGGTCGGGCTGTCTGCCGTCGGACGCGGGCCTCCGATCTGTCCCTCTCTGTTGACTGCTTTCCTCGCCCCTGGCGCTCTGTCTGCCGTCGGGAACAGACGGTCGGCGTTCCGTCGCACGCCGGCCACCCTCACCTGTTGACGGTGTTCCGTCACCGGTGTCCGGATCACTCGCGAGTTCGCGCCGGTCACTCCGGAGCGGTTGTCCGCCGTCCTGCTGTGCGGGTGGTCGTCTCGGCCGGTCGACACGGGGGGCAAGCGGCGCCCCGGGGAAGCCGGGTTTTGTCTGTGGCGGGTCGGGCTGTTCCGTTGTGACCTCCTCGGTGTGCCGCACGCGGCGGCCGTAGGCGACAACGTGCCAGCCGGAGCGTCCACTCCGCCCGATGCGGTCGCTGACCCGCTCGTAGGTCCTCGACAACGGACTGCTCGGTCTCGGAACTGTCGCGTCGTCTGGCTGCTCCGGCGGGGTCGAAAGTAGGCCGGACCTGTCGAGTGAGCTCTGTGCCGTTCGCCGCATCCGGAACGCGGCGACCACCGCGACGAACAGCCCGAGCAAGAGACCGACCTGTGTCGCCGTGTCGACGTCCGTCAGCGGTTCGAGCGGACCGAGCCCCGGCACCGCCCCCGGCGCAAACAGCAACACGGCACCGGCCCCCACACAGACCAGACCGGCGGCGAGCAGGACCCGGTCACGCGTTGCGTTCACTGTCCTCCTCCCGCTCCTGCTCCTGCTGCTGGAGTTGCCCCCGTGCGGACTCGGCGTCGCCGACGCGCTCCTCGGCGTCGGCGGGGCCGTACTCCACGGCCTGGAACGCCCGCCGCAGCCTGCGTACCGCGTCGGCCGGCAGCCCTCTCTGTACTGCGCGACGCTCTATCTCGACCGGTGTCTTCGTCCTGCCCGCTGCCCGGCCGGCGACCCGCCGGACCAGCCACAGCCAGTACCGGCGCAACCGGCCGTACGCCGACTGTGGCTCCTGCACGACCGCGTCGGTCTGTGCTGTCGATGTCTCCGCCGACTCGCCCCCGTGTGCCTGCTGCTCGACCGACTCGTTCCCCCCGAACAGTCGCGCGGGGAGTCCGACGAGCCACGCGAGCCCTGCCCGCAACCGCCCGAGAAGCCACCGTGGTCCCGCGAACACGACCGTGAGCCAGGACCCTCCGCGGAGACCGGCGAGACTAGCACCGAGTCGCCCGACTCCAGCCCACAACCGGCCGGCCGCGCCGGCCAGCCCGTTCCACAGCCATCCGACCGCGCCGCCGACCGGCAGACCGGCGACCCGGCGGGCTGCGCTGTCGAGCAGTCGCCCGGCCGCGAGCATCGCGCCGACCAACCGCTCACGCAACCGGCGGCGTGTCGCGGGGTTTCCACGGGCCCAGAACACGGCCCCGACGACCGGGAGCGCCAGCGCCACAACTGCGCCGGCGAACTCCAGCAGTATCCCCCTTGCCGTCGTCGAGACACTCCCGTACTCGGTTGTCGCCGTTGCCGTCACACTGTTCGACCACGGGAGTGTGAACGCCGTTGTTCCGTTCTTGCCGGTCTGACCGCCGGTCATCTGTTCGCCGCCGCTGGTGACGGTGACCGGAACGTCCGCTATCGGCTCCGACCCGGTGCTGTCGACGGCGGTTACCTCGGCGGTTGCGCCTGTCGACGGGAGCGCGAGCAGGCCGGTATTTATATCGATCTCGATACGGGCCACCTCGACGCTAGTATCGTCTGTGAACTCCTCACGCGTGAGTTCGACCGGCACAGACCCACCGAGCGGTGCGTCCGGCGGAACCTCGAACTCGACCGTGCCACTGCGGTCGGTGATGCCGACCCCCTCGCCGTTGCTGGTCACACCGACCTCGGGCAGCGGGTTGCCCGCCACGACGAACTGTACCGTCGCGGTCCTGCCCGGTAGTGCCACACCGTCGACACGCGCGGTCACGTCTGTCTGCACGTCGTAGGTGGCTGAGGAGTTCGACCCCTCGGACTGCGCGAGGCTACCTGAACCGAGATGACTCGGTGTCCCCGACGGACCGACCGGGTCGCTGCCCTCGTCGCCATCACCACCGATTGCTGGTGGTGCCGCGGTGACGCGCAGTTCCTCGGTGTAGGGAACCTGTGCCAGCAGCTGTCCGGTCGGTGCGGTCATCCCCACGACCTCACCGTTGAACGAAACAGGCACGAACGGCACCGGGTCACCGTCTTTTTCGACTGTCACCGTGACCCGCGCACCCGGTGTCGGCTCCGGTTCGACTGTGATATCGTACGGCGGAGACGGCACCTCTATCTCCCCCGGTTCCACGTCCGCCGGTTTCTGTCCGTCACCCAACCAGCCGAAGATGTCGTTTACGAACCCCGGGATGTTGCCGCCGCCGCCGCCGCCGCCACTACCACCACCACTGCCCCCACCGGCGCTGTCTCCGATCGGCTCACCGCCACCACCGCCGTCGGTACCGAGGTCGAGAACGTCGCCGTTTCCACTCAGCGATGCGGCCGCGAGAGCACCTGCCAGCAGCGCCAGTAGTGTCACTGCGATGACTGATGCCTGGAACCGGCGAGACCGCCCACCGATATCAGGACCGTCGGTCACGAGTCTATCATCCCTCTATCTACCCGTCCTTATCGGTCGCGTCACATAACTGCACCGGCGTGTGACCCACCGACTGAAGCCCGTTGACTGCCGTACGGCTCACCGACTGGACCCTATTGAGTATCCTGCCACCCACCGACTGAATCCTGTTGAGTAGCCCGCAGTTCACCAACTGAACCCTGTTGACCGTTGTATCGTGTCTCGACAGTTTCTGCTGATATCTCCCGAGACAACAGGTTCCGTAGAGTTCGTGTCCTACCGAGGTGCCGACAGTTCCGTACGTCGGGGTTTCCCTCGTGTCTCACCCGGTGCCGGGGTGGCTCACGGATTCGAACTGTCACGCTGTCGAACGGGTCACTCGCCGTCGGGACGGTAGTTCGGCGCCTCGTCGGTGATAACCACATCGTGGGGGTGACTCTCCTGCTGGCCGGCGGACGAAACACGGACGAACTCGGCGCGTTGTTTGAACGCCGGAATCGAGGCGGCCCCGACGTACCCCATCCCGGACTGCATCCCGCCGACGAGCTGGTGCAGCTCCGAGGCGAGTGTCCCCTTGTAGGGGGTGGCAGCCTCGACACCCTCGGGGACGAACTCCTCCTCTCCATCCTTCATGTAGCGGTTGCCGTCGCCGGACTGCATCGCGCCGACACTGCCCATACCGCGGTACTGTTTGTACCGTTTGCCGTTCATCGTAACGACCCGGCCGGGTGCCTCGTCGGTGCCGGCGAAGTACGATCCCAGCATGATCGCGTCGGCACCGGCGGCAATCGCCTTTATCGCGTCGCCGGAGTAACGGATGCCGCCGTCGGCGATGACCGGCACGTCGTGCCGACTCGCGATGTCGGCCACCTGTGCGACGGCCGTTATCTGTGGCATCCCCGCGCCGGTGACCACGCGTGTCGTACAGATAGAGCCGGGACCGATACCGACCTTGATACCGTCGGCGAACTCGACGAGCGCCTCGGCGGCCTCCCGGGTCCCGACGTTCCCGACGACAACATCGGCCTCAACCTCGTGTTTGACCGTGCGGGCGCTGTCGATGACACTCCGGTTGTGGGCGTGGGCGCAGTCGATGAAAAGCACGTCCGCGCCGGCCTCGTCGGCGGCCAGCGCACGGTCCATCTCCCCGGGCCCCACCGCGGCGCCCACCCGGAGCGCACCCTCGTCGTCCCGGGCCGCGTCGTCGTACTCGCGGCGCTGGAGGATGCCCTGCATCGTGACCAGTCCGACCAGACGGTCGTCGTCGTCGACGACCGGTACACGCTCTATCTTGTGTTCGTACATCTGCTCGAACGCGTCGCGGGGGTCTACGTCCTCCGACACCGTGATCACCTCGTCGGTCATCGCCTTCCGGACGAAGTCGGTCTCGTCCACCTCGAGGTGGGGCCGGACGTCTGTCGAGGAGATGATCCCGAGCACCTCGTCACCGTTACTGGTCACGGGTGCGCCGCCGACCTCTCTCCGTTCCATCACCTCGTCGGCCTCCCGGACGGTGTCTTCGGGGTCGACTGTCACCACGTTCTCGAACGGGATGACCAGTTCGTCGGCCCGCTTGACCCGCGCTATCTGGTTTACCATCTCCGGGACATCCATGTTCCGGTGGAGCACCCCTAACCCACCGTTTCGCGCCATCGCGACGGCCATCTCGCTCTCGGTGACGGTGTCCATCGCCGCCGAGACCACCGGCATACTGAGTGTGACGTTCGTCGAGATCTGTGTCGTCATATCCGCCTCGTCGGGTTCAACTGTACTCTCCTGTGGCTTCAGCAGTACGTCGTCGAACGTCAGCGCCTCCGGCACACGAAGTCGCTCTGAGAAAGGTTCCGGGTCGTTCTCCATGTAAACTGTCTGGTCGGGCCGTGCAAAAGGATTGCGAGACTCGGGCGAGCCGAGACCGCGCTCGGCACGTCTATCGCAGGTCAGGTAGCGGTTCCCCCGAACATCTGGACAAGCTGCCAGCCGGCGTCGTCCCTGACCGCAACACCACTGAATATGACTGTCGGTTCGTCACCACGGAACTCGCGTTCTGCCTCGGTTAGGTTTAGATTCTCCGGCTGAGTCGACGCGATAACGACTATCTCTTTCAACTCCTCGATATTTTCGGGGTCCAACCCCCCGGATTGGAAGGCGAATCCAGATCCCTCCAACTGACTGGCCTGTTCGGGGTCGGTGATGTGGGTGAGCGTGTGATGATTCTCGACCGACGGTTCGATCGAACTGTATCTCTCGAATGGTTGTTGTATACCTTCCTCTCCCTGGAGGTACTCCTCGTAGGTGAGGTCACTCTGGCCGAATCTCGACTCGCTGTGAAACATCGCACCGGCCGCCGCCCAGTCGTTGTCCGCGATGGCGTTCACGTAATCGACGGCAACACCCTCTGCACCCCCGGGCCCGTCGCCGCCGAGCGTGAGCACCCCTGCCCACCCGACACTGGCGGCCACGACACCGGCGGCACCGCCAAACAACAGTCCGCGACGACTCACCCCCGACTCCTCACCGTCTGCGGACACCCGCTCCGCTGTGTCCGGTTCGAACCCCTCGCCCGCCGGTCCGGACCCCTCGCTCGCCGACCCAGACTCGCTGTCTGCCGGTTCGGGGTCGCCGCTGTCCTCGGGCGAGAGCGGGTGTCCCGGTCCGAGGTCCCGCTGGGACAACTCCTCGTCGTCGGCGTCTGTCTGCTCACTATCCGGGTCAGGACGCTCGTCACTCATAACTGAGTGTCACGCAGGTGTCGACAAAAGCCCGTCGTAACAATCCGCGAGGCGGGTACAGGATGACCGTGTCGCGTGGGGTCACGTCTCACGCAAGGTCTTTACAACTTCGCAGATAACATATGAGTATGCGCTCCGACGACTCCACCATCCGTCGCAGTGTTCGCAAGACGTCTCGCAGTCACGATGGCGCGAACACATTCAAGTGGGGTATCTGCTGGAATTTCGGGATGCAAACAGCTCTTTCCCAACATACAGTACTCGGAGCGGAGTCCGGTGACACCTCCGACAGGTGTTTGCCACACCACCCAGCGGTCACGGCCACGGGTGAGGGCCGTCCGTAGCCTGGATGAGCAGCTCACGTCATCCGGTCGCGCTGTCCGTCGAGCGGCGCGTCGGTTCCTCAACCCGGTTGCTAGCGGTCGTGATGTGTCTCCCGCTCGTCGACGGTGTGTTCGTCGCGGTGGTGCTGGGCGGTGCACTGGAGACACTCGGCGGTATCATCGAGGTCGGTCTGCTCGTGTTCGCGGGAAGTGCGACTATCGCCGTCATCCTCGCGGAGATGGACGCCGGCCCGCGAGCGCAGGCACGCATCGTTCTCGGGGTCGGTTCTGTCGTTATCGCGGGTGCAGCGGTGCAGGCCACGCTCGCACCCACGATAGAGAGTCTGTTGAACATGGCCATCTTCGAGCGGTTCGCCGCGCTGGTGGTGCTCGGTGTGGCTGCCTCCACCGCGAGCGCCCGCCTCGATGAGTATCTCCCCGGACCACCGGTCGTGCTCGGACTGGGACTGGTCGCGAGTCTCGAACCCGCTGGCGCGTCGCTCGCACTGCAGACCGACCCCGGACTGATAGCCCGGGCGGTCGCCGCTGCCGTTGTCGGTGTGCTGGTGGCGCTCGCGGTTGCGGTCACCAGTCCGTGGCTGCGAACCGCCGTCGAGATCGACCGCTTCCGCTTCGGGAGCGCGGTTGCGCTCGGTGTGCTCGCGCTCTCGATCGCCGGCTTCATCCCCTCCTCGGCACCCGTCGCACTCGCGGTACTGTTCGTGACCGCGCTACTCGCATTCGATCCCGACGGGGGCGACCCTGACGGTGCTATCGTGGCCGACGGGGGCGACGGGTCCACCCCCTCCGGTGACGGTACACCTCTCGACACCGACACGGGTATCGACGCCGGCCCGGGTGCTCCTGCGGATGTAGACCCGGTTGCCGACACCGATGCCGTGTACTCCTCCGCTGACACCACCACCGGGAGTGATGCAGACGTGCAGTTTGCCACCGACGCCGATACTGGAACCGGTGCTGTGTCCTCCACCGCTGGCGCCGGCACTGGGAGCGATACTGCTGTGCATCTCGACGCTCGTGCCGACACTGGTGCACACTCACCCGCCGACGTCGACTCTGGTGTGCACTCCCCCGCCGATGTCGAGATCAAGACCGAATCGGAGTCCGAGACGGAGGCGGGCACCGCACAGGAGTTCGACGGCGACCACTGGCCCCCGGAACAGCAACCCCCTTGGTTTTGAGCGTGGCCACAACTCGACTGAACACACGAGACGGACAGGGGCATACAGGCGACTGGCCCCCTGGACGAACTCACGGCGCGAACCCGAGAGCGTTGTTTCGACGACGACGAGAACAGCAAGAAACAGGAAAGGCGAGCGGCAACACCGGGTATGAAACGCACAGTCGACGAGACAGCGTCACGGTTCGACGAACAGAGCGCGGAGTACGACGAGACACGACCGGAGCGGACCGTCGCAACCGCAAACCGGGTCGTCGAGCGCGCACTGGCCGCCACCGACGGGTCGGAGACCGCTCTGGACATCGGGACAGGCACCGGCGCGGTGGCGCTCGGTCTTGCCGGGGAGGTCGGTCAGGTGTACGCCGTCGATATCAGCGACGGGATGCTCGACCAGGCGCGGGCGAAGGCAAACGAGCGCGGCGTTGAGACTGTCACGTTCGGACACGGGACGTTCCGCGACCCTGGAGGGACCCTCGACCTGCCCGGGACGGTCGATCTGGTGGTTTCGAGTTTCGCGATGCACCACCTCGACGACGGTGAGAAAGCCGACGCCATCGAGACTATCCGTGGCCTGCTCGCGGACGGTGGCCGGTTCGTCCTCGGGGATGTCATCGTCTTCGAGGCGGCGAACCGCTCGGTCGAGTACTACAGCCCGGAGGTGGACGACCCTGCGACCGTCGAGTATCTCGCCGACACCCTCGAATCGCGGGGGTTCGCCGTCGACACAGAGCAGGTCGGTCCGATGGCCGGTGTCGTCGAGGGTCGCCTGCCCGATACGCTGTGATACTCCACCGGAGGCGGGTAGAAGAGAGCTTCAGCCGCTGGCCACGCCGTCGACCGACTGGACGGCGAGTTCGTCGTCGACGACGACGGTCACGGTCCCCTCGCCGGTCTCCGCTGTCACCGCCCGGTGAACGGGGTCCTCCGAGACGCGCTCGACGCTGGTCTCGACTGTGTGGAACCCGGTCAGCGGCGGATCGACACCGACCCTGGTCAGCGCCGCCGAAACCCGTGGCTCGAACTGGAGTGGCGTGAGAACGGGGACGACGACCAGCCAAGAACAGGTGTCACAGACCAGTTCGACCGCCGGTGACTCCCCGCGCTCGGCCCAGTCGACCTGCGGGTCGAACTGCACCTGCACCCGTCCGGCACAGAACGGACACTGCCCGGTCCGGGCCAGTCCGATGTGGTAGTCGGCGCGATGCATGACTGCCTGCTGACGCTCCGCTGCCGTGCGGCCGCGCAGTCCGTTCGCCGGGAACGAGTACGTCACGCCCGTCCAACCCTCGCAGTCGGTGCACTCGTAGGTCAGAAACGAGCGCTCGTAGCGCTCGACCATGCTTCCGCCACAGTCCGGACAGACACCCGCGATTGTCCCTGTCCGGGTCATCTCCCTGGTCGGCCGGTGTGCCAGCACCGCCCGGTAGAGTGCGGTTGCGGCCGCCGTCGGAACGTACCCCTCCTCGACCTTCTCGACGTACACACCCTGCAGTCTGCTGAGGTGGTAGTTGAACTTCCCGCTGTCCTTTACCTCGACGGCGTCCATGAGTTCCGAGAAGCGCCGTGGCTCCGTGTGGACCCCTGCCCACCCCTCCAATAGCGCGAGCACAATGTCCAGCCTGATCTCGTGTGCGAGCACCGAGAGCGCATCCTTCACTGTCTCGCTGTCCCCGTTGTTGTCCTCCTCCGACATGCCTCCTGATTGCGAACCGAGCGTAATCAGCGTGACGCCCCCGCCAACCCGGCCACACTCTCTCGCTGTCGACACTGTGCCTATCCCGGCGGTGTGTCCACCAGGACCGAGCGACGACAGCGGCAGGTCATCCCATCGCTGTCGGCACTGTGCCCGTCCCGACGGTGTGTCGCGGAACTTACTCGATGGTGTGTTACAGAGTCCGTCCGACGGTGTGCTGTCGGGTCCACTCCACAGTGTGGTCCGTGTTACTCTGCCTGGTGAAACTGAGTTCGCAAAATAATTAATATTACCCTCCACCTGTTGTTGAACATGACACAGGAATCAGCACCGGTGGCGGAGAGCCGTTCGACCAGCACGGCGGTCGTCTCGCGGCTCCGAGAGCTGTTGCGCCGAGTCAATCCGGCGATGCTCGGGTTTCTCGGTCTGCTGTCGCTGCCGGCGGAACTGTTCGACTCCGAGCTGCTCGTGCCTCTCAGGATATTCGGGATCTTCTACATATTCTTCCTGTGGATTCTTATTGCACCGGTCGTCGATATGCTGCTGGCCCACGGGGCGGAGGAGGAGACCGAACCGACCGACTGGCTCCGGGCCGGTAGCGCACGGGAGTTCGCCGTCGGGTATCTCATCATGCTACCACTGACCCTGTTGAACCCGCTTGTCGTCGCGCAGGATCTCTTACAGGCGCTGGGTGGTCTCGTAACCTTTGTTCGGTACCGCGGTTCGATCCCCGATGCCGAGAGCTACGACCAGCAGGTCGAGTATCGCCCCCCCGTCGATGGGACCTGGACAGTGGTCAACGGCAGCCCCGAACAGGAGTACTCACACTCCTGGGTATACCCGAACCAGCGGTACGCGTACGACTTCCTGATCACCGACGAGGAGGGTCGGTCCCGGCCCGAGGAGGCTGGTCCGACAACGGAGGAGTACTACTGCCACGACGAACCGGTG
>KB659933.1_pt12 | contig 11105 bp, 13 predicted proteins | sample 558768 | NCBI scaffold set KB644980.1
TCCCGATGGGTGCGGCAGAGATGAGCAGCTTCGCCCAGTTGGACTCAAGGAACTCGGGGTCGAGCTCACCCACCGCAAGGCTTGAGATTGCTGACTCCAGCGCCACTATCAGGAACAGGAGGACGCCGTCTCTGAGGCTCGTGGCCGCCACTATCTCGAGCGCGGTACCTACCACGAAGTAGTACAGGATCAGAAAACCTGTGTGCAGCAGCCTGAAGTTGGAGCGAGTGTTCCCTTGAGTGGCATAAATATACTCCTCGGCAACGTGAAGCAGCGAGAAACCTAGTAGCACTAGGCCGAATATGGCAGGTCCTAGTACTGAGGCGCCGGCGTTTATCTCCGACAGGAGCTCTATGAACACATATGAAACGGTTACTCCCGCGGCGAAGTCCTCGAGCTTCCGTGGTATCACGAGACCTTGCTTACGGATTCCGTCGGCGTTCCAGTGAACAATCGCAAGCACGGCGTTGAACACAAAGGCTACGTACAGCGACACGCCAGTTCCCGAATAGGCCACTTGAAACTAATTGCGTAGGCGCACAGCAGAACACGAAGACTTTTTAATCCGCCAAGGTTTATGGGTCTTAGAGCATGGTATACGACGCGATTGCTGGCGGAGCCAGCATCCCATGGATCCAGGCCTACATCGTGACAGCTATGCTGTCCAGCCTGGCGTTCCTATACCTGCCGAAGAAGCTCAACGTACCGCAGAAGTTCGGGATCATCCACTTCTTCATAGTGGTGTGGTCCGGCCTCATGTACACGAACTTCCTCAACGGCTCGGTACTCAGCGACTTCGCATGGTACATGGACTGGATGGTATCCACTCCGCTGATACTGCTCGCGCTCGGTCTTACAGCCTTCCACGGCGCAGACACCCGCAGGTACGACCTGCTGGGCGCGCTACTGGGTCTGGAGTTCACTCTGGTTATAACAGGACTCCTGGCGCAGCTGCAGGGAAGCATCTATCCCTACTACATAGGTGTGATACTCCTTCTAGGAGTAGTCTACCTTCTTGCTGGTCCTTTCAGAAGGATCGCAGAAGAGTCGTCGGAAGGTCTTGCGAGAGCCTACAAGCTGCTCGCGGGTTACATAGGAATCTTCTTCCTATCATACCCAACGGTCTGGTACATCTCCAGCATCGACGCGCTGCCAGGCGGTCTCAACATTCTGGGACCAACGCAGACGTCCATCGCACTCGTGGTCCTGCCGTTCTTCTGCAAGCAGGTCTACGGCTTCCTGGACATGTATCTGATCCACACCGCCGAGTAAGAGGCACACTTTCCAACCCACCCTATTTCTCTTCTTTTCTATCGAGAGTGCTAAGGACGCTGTCGTGGAATTTCTCGGAAGCTAGACTCTCAGGGGTTCCAGCAGCCAGAACGTTGTCCATAGATTCCAATTTCTGCGCCTCTCCCTCCGTGGAGGTCAGGAGCACGCACGGCAGGCTCCTCTGGGCTGCGGACCTCGCTCTGTCGTCGTCCTCGACAGTCGAGACAATGTGTGAGGCCCCTTCTACACCGGCACGTGTCCACGTCGATTCGTTCATGGGGTCGCCAAACACTACGTCCATGTCATCGGAGCCGGCTCTCTCTACCTCTTCCGGGTTGTTGGCAATCACGACCACGCTGTCAAGCGCCTTCGCTGCGGCTCTACCGGGCTCGCCGTATCCAACCAGTATGTCGTGCCCCTCCTTGTCGTTGAAGCCGTACTCGGACTCCTCGATGTCCTCAAACCTCAGGATCTCGGGCAGCGCACCATATATGCTGTCCGCGTAGCGTGTCGTGACATCCGAGGTCACGAACGTGACCGCTGCCGAGAAGACCACGGCCTCGAAAACTTGGGCAGAGAGGAGCCCGGAACTGTGGGTTAGAAGCGCAGCAAAGAGCGTGAACTCCGATACTTGATCCAGGCTGAGAGCTGTCTTGTAGGACGTGTAGGAGTCGAACCCCTCCCGACGCAGGATACCAACTATGGACAGGGGTCTAACCAGAACCACCGACGCAACTATGACTCCGGATATCCAGAGTGCGTCAGGTCCTGGAATCTGTGCGAGAGCACCCAACGAGACGAAGAATATGGCTGAGAAGAAGTCCTTAACCGACTTCAGGGACTCGATCAGCGCTGTGTTCACCGGATCGCGCGACAGGAGAAGACCTGCACCGAAGACACCTGCAATCGGATTGACTCCTGCGACCTGGGCTCCATAACCCAGAAGAACAACCGCGGATACACCGATGAGCAACATTATCTCTGGGTCCTCACGGAACTCCGATAGCAGGAATCTAGCTACGACACCGCGGAGTACGTACGGAACGACGACAAATGCGGCACCAATAAGCGCGGTCACCACGCCACCCGTGGCAGCGCCCGATACAATAACAACAGTGATTAGGGCTGCGATCGCGTCGTCTATGACAGAAATCGACTCCGTCAACCGGCCGTAGAGGATGTCAAGCTGTGCGTCGTCCTCCACGAGATCCAGAGACACCAGAGACGAAGATATCGAAGCTGTGAAACCAACGAAAAACGAGTTCAGCGGCGACAGACCGAGGTACAGGCCCGCCGCGAACCCTATGACATGCTGCAGCAGTATCTGTGCCGACGCCGCCTTCAGACCCTCTGTTCCAAACTCCCTGATTCTCGTTGGCGAGACCCGGACAGCAGCCACAAATATCAGGAACGCAGCTCCGACCTCCGCAACGCCTACAAGGGCACCGGATCCGAGAACCTCTTGGCCGGGTACAGCTTCACTGACAGCCTGACTGACAGCAGGAATCCCGAGACCAGCCAGGCCGCTGTCCGCAGCCGCAGCAAGCGCCGAGAGCAGAGCGCCCGTGACGATGTACGCGGAGTACGCGGGGACAGACAGTCGCTTCGCCAGAAGCAGCACCAGAGACGAGGCGATGAATACAGCAGGCAGAACCTCGATAATCTCGCTCATCTCTCAGCCACCCCCAGTTTGTCGAGCATATCTGATAGTTTTTCGGCCGCCGCGGCTTCCTCCAAGAACACGTAGTCGGCGCCGGCCTCTCTGAACGTGTCCGCCTCCTGCCGGGTCTCCGCCTCATAGACAACTTCGCAGTCCTCGGGCGCCTCCTCCAAAGCCTCCAGCTCCACATCGAGATCGCTGTCGAAGCTCACCAAGAGGTCGGCGTGATCTATTCCCAGGTCGGATCTGACCTCGCGGTGCCCGAAATCCGCGAACTCGAACTCGATATCCTCCCTGCCCTCCATCTCCGCGGCCACCTCCGGACGGCGGTCGACCAGTTTAACAGAGCCGTACCTCGACGCAACGTCATCGAGCACCCCCTCCACAGCCTGGTTGTACCCGGCGACTATGGCAACGCTCTCCTCGGATTCCCGGGAGGCAGCCTCTTCCGGCCCGAATATCTTGGAGTAGATGCGGTCGCTGAAGTATATCAGGTAGGACGAGGACCCCATTGTCAACAGCGCAACCAGAGTAATCATGGCGACAATCGGCGTGCCTATCAGGGGGTCGCCCTTCGCAGGGTTGCTCGCGACGGTGGCGTACACAATAGAGAATGTCGAGGTCTGCGTCATGTTGATAGAGGACTTGAAGGAGTCGTACCGGCCGAATCCCAGTTTCGAGGTCAAGGAGTAGTAGAGAATAAACTTCAGCACCACTATCGCCGCGGAGAACGCCACAGCTATCTCAGCGTACTGCAGCAGGTCACTTACCGACAGCCCGAGACCCAAGGAGACGAAGAACACCGCAAGGAAGAAATCGGTCAGAGGCTTCACCCTGCTGTGGAGCTCGCTCGAGTACGGGAGCTGGGCGATGGACACGCCGGCGAAGAAGGCTCCCACCTCGAGTGAAAGACCCATTCTCTGAGCCAGAACCACGAACAGGAACATCCACGCCAGCCCATGTATCAGGAACACGTGGCGGCTCTCCGAGACATACCTGAGAAACCGGGGAAGAAACAGCTTGGACGACAGGATGGCGGCGGCCGCCACCACCAGCACGAAGAAGCCTATCTTCAGACCCTCAAATCCGACTGTAGCGAGCGAGAAGGACCCTGCAGCAGCCAGAGAACCAAGAACAGCCATAACCAGCACAACCGTCACGTCCTCGAACAGGAGCATGGACACGTCCAGCTTGCCTGCCTTCGTCGCCACCTCTCCCCGGTCTGCCAGAATCTTCACCACGACAGCGGTGGAAGAGTACATGAAGGCCAGGGCTATCACGACAGCCTCAACGGTTCCGAACCCAACAGCCACGGACAGACCGTAGAATATAGCGGCTATCGCACCCATCTGCACCACCGAGACGGTCAGTGTCTCACCGAGAACCTCTCTTATGTCTTCTATCTTTATCTCCAAGCCGATGAAGAACAGGAGGAACGCGAGGCCAAGCTCCGACATAGTGGATATGTAGACTCCCTCAGACACGAGCGCGGAGATTGAGACACCGGGTAGAAGCGACGCCAGTGCGGCTCCGGCAGGTCCGAGAGCCAGTCCGGTAAGGATGTACATGACCAGCGAGGGCTGGTGAGTCTTCTTCCCTACGATAGCCATGAAAGCCGCGGCTGTCACAAGAAGAGCGAGCTGGCCGGCGAAGAACGTCTCTACCACTGACACAAACTACGGAGCCCCGAGATAAAAACCCGGGTTCTAAACGATGCCCTCCAGAAACAGGGAGGCCACGACCTGAAGTCCCAAACCGAAGAACAGCAGGGCTGCTCCCGCAACCTCTTTAAGGTACCGACGCCTCATGGCGTAGTATTCACCCATAGTCTGGGGAGCTCTCTCAAGCGGCAGTTGCTGTCTCGCCTTCATCTCCTTGTCTTCAGTATCATCGAGCTGCCTCGGATCCATTCTCAACAGCTGCGCAAGGTTAGACAGCGGCCTGTCAGATATTATCGAGGTTATGGTCACGGTCACAACACCGGACAGCTCCATGGCGACCCCGATGGAGTTCAGCAACGCCCAGATACCAGACACAGTACAATTGTTTTTATCGACTCAAGTTAAGTGCTGGATGTGGACTACCAGTCCGGAACCTGCAACATAGATGGCGGCGAGGCCAGGAAGAGATACGCAATGGGAGGTCTAGGATTTCTGGCCGCCGCCGTTCTGATAGCGCTAATCCATCTCAACGCCCTGTCTCCAGGCCTGATGCCGGTCGTGTTCTTCCCGCTCTACACAGATTTTTACGAGTCTTACAGGGATATCTGAACTTCTGCGCCGGCTTCGGTATGAAGGGTATGCAATCCACGGGAGGCGAGCCAGTCAACGTATCCTCGGACGAGGACGCAGATAGGGACAGGAAGAGGTCACTGAAGATACTGGTAGCTGCCGGAATTCTGTCTGGCGCGGTGACGCTGGTCGCAGTGTTCGCCTAGGCGGTAACTATCCTCACGACATCACCCGCATCCAGTTCCGCGTCCACAGCCAGCCTCCGGCCTGTCCGGCAGTCAACGCCGTGGAGCATGGACTCCGCGACATCGCTGTGGACCTGCTCCGCAAGGTCTTCCACGGTGGACTCAGGCGGCATCAGGAAGCAATCCGGTAGAGTTCTCCCGTCGCCGTCCTCCAGCCCGTCCCTGACCGGGAACACGGGAACGAGACCAAGCAGATCGAGATATGCTCTGTCCAAGACCTCCTGAACGCCTGTTCCACCGAACTCCTCCATCAGATCCGTGATTTCTTCGAGACCGCTGCGCTGGTGCGCCGACAGGCTCGCCGCGATATCGAAGCTGCTGTCCCCCGGAAGATAGCTTACCTTCCCGGACTCGGCGGCCTTCCGCAGCTCGTGCTCTGCCTTCGCGCTGCACGGAACCGCCTCAACATCGAGTTCCTCGAGGTTGTCCACCGCACCGTCTAAATCGACCTTGTTAGCGGCAACCAGCATGGGCTTGGAGGCTCTCCGCAGCTCCGTCGCCGCACTCAGTCTTTCGGCGTCGGATAGCTCAGAGGGCTTCCCTGCGTCGAGCGCTCTCTGCACCTGGGGCTCCGATACGCCAAGAGCCCGCATCCTACTAGTCACGGCGTCCACCAGCGCGGAATCGTCTCTAGGGTCGAAATCGGATAGACCTCTCTCCAAGACCTCCAGGTACCACCGATTTATCTCCCTCTCTAAGAACTCGATATCCTCACCGGGGTCGTGGTCATCCGCCGGGTTCCCTTCGGCGTCAGTCGTGCCCGAGAGATCGACCACATGTATCAGGGCGGAGGCACGGTTCAGGTCGGACAGGAACTGGTTCCCCATGCCGCGTCCCTGATGCGCACCGGGAACCAACCCGGGTATGTCCACCAGATCCACCGGAACGAAGCGGATGCCGTCCTCGACGAAACCCGTATTCGGCTGACTCTCAACGCCTAGGTCCGGTCCAGGGTCCTCTACCCGGACGAACGCACGACCCACCGAGGACTCGGTGGTCGTGAAGGGGTAGTCCGCCTCCTCGCGTCCCGACATCGTAGCTGCGTTGAACAAAGTGGACTTACCGACAGAGGGCTTCCCTACCAAGCCTGCTCTCCGTGGCATACGGAGAGTAGATAGACGAGTCTATATCAGTCCGTGGACAAGACCTCCAGCACGTCCGCCCTGTCGACCTGTCTCTCCTCACCAGACACCATGTCCTTCACCGACACCGTGCCGTCCTCCAGCTCCTCAGGACCCAGTATTAGAGTGTGGCGGGCGCCGCTGGAGTCAGCATAGGATATCTGATTACCTACGTTTTTGTCTTTGAGATCGGTCTCAACCGAGAGACCCTCGGACCGCAACTCCCTCACGAGATCGAGGGCTTCGGTGCGCACCTCGTCACTGACGGGCAGCACGTAGGCATCTGGCCCCGGATCCGCCAGCGGCAGCATCTCCTCCTCCCTGAGGAGCTCCATGGTGGTGGAATAGCCGAACCCGAAGCCGACTGCAGCCTTCTGGTCAGAGCCGAACATTCCGATCAGCGTGTCGTAGCGGCCGCCGCCGAACAGAGCACGGAGCTCGCCCTCCGCGTCGAAGGCCTCAAACACAAGACCTGTGTAGTAGGCGAAACCGCGGACTATAGACATGTCCAGCTGCACCATATCCGCGGAGCCCATAGATTCCAGGGCCTCTGCCAGGTCGTGCATCCTCTCCACGGAGTCAGCAGCCCCATCGGGCGCCAGATCCTCGAGCTCCTCCAGAGTCTCAAGAATCGGACCCGATATATCGGTTATCTCGGCCACTTCCTCCGCTGTCCCGTGGTCAAGGCCCGAGTCAGCGAGCTCGCGGACGAACTCTTCCCTGTTCATCTTTTCTCTGTCGTCGATTACCTGACGCATCACCTCATCGGTGTTGTCTACCCCGAGCGACTCCAGCACGGACTCAAGGAGGCGGCGGTCGTTGACGAGGAAATCCACCCGGTCATCGACCCCGAGCTTGCGGTATATCTCCGCGGCACAGGCCACAACCTCTGCGTCGGCGTAAACGGATTCCGCACCAATGATATCGAAGTCCGTCTGGAAGAACTCTCTGTCCCTGCCGCGCTGCACCTCCTCGTACCTCCACCGCTTCGACGTATCGAACCACTTGATCGGCGTGCTGAGATCTTTCCTAGATTGGACCATGCGAGCTCTGGTTGGGGTCTGCTCCGGCACCAAGGAGACCTCTCGTCCCCCCTTGTCCTCGAAGTTGAACATTTGCTCCATCATCTCCTCTCCGGACTTGACACGGTAGAGGTCGGCGCGCTCCACCGCGGGAGCGTTTATCTCATTGAAACCGAACTCGCGTGCTGTCTCCTCTACAGTATCAATCAAGGCGCGCCAAGATGCCCATTCGTCGGGGTAGCGGTCGTAGAAACCCTTCAGGCCCTCTATCTCAGTCATAGGTTGGTTCCAAAGAGATCCCAAGGGTTTTGTCCGAGCCAGACGCCTGTCGACTTCTCATAATGCTCCACTGGTTCCATACCGTTTTGTTTCATAGTGTTACCGCTCTCCACTATGCCGAAGTAGGCGTCAACCCCATCATACTTTGGGAAGACCTCAGAGGATCCGTTGATCGCCTTGACATCAGAGCCCGGATAGCTGTCCTCTAGGAAGAAGCGAGCTGAGTCGGGCTTCTCGGCCGCTACATAGGGTTCCTGAGACAGGTTGCCGTCCGGAGAGGCGAGTACCCTTCTTACATCTCCGAAAGACTCCTTACCTCCCTCACCATCAAGGATGTATGCTGGCATCCACTTCACGTCTTGGAGGGTCTTACCTTTGCGTAGAGCCCACTCAAACGCCCAATCAGAACCCGTCATCCCCGCGTCAAGGATTCCGTCCATGTAGCATCCGGCGACATCTGAGGCGTTCAGGAAGGAGTAGCGTGCCTCAGGTCTGTCCACCGTGTAGCTGCGGCCTCTCTCTTCCTCGGGGAAATCTCCCGTATTGACGCCCAACTGCTCTAGATATCTCGTAACTCCCGGAAGCATCTCATCGTTCTTGGCGAGTCCTACTTCGGGTTTGGGGCTTGATTCACTCATCCAAGACCACCTCAACGGTTCCGGAGCAGTACGAGAAGCTTCTAATTGGGTCGAGCGACTCGACCAGATTGATTGCTTCTTTGGTGTCTTCGACCTCACGAACGAGAACCCGTGGGGAGGAGACACACAGCGAGACCCTATCACCCGCCTCCAGCGAGAGTCTGTTCCTGATCTGTGAAGGTATAGTGATTCGTCCCTTTGAATCGAGGCGCGCGGAGAACGCGGTGGTTTGTTGATTAAGCGAAAGTGCTTCCGTGAACGCACCCACCAGTCTTGGAGCTATCGCTATCTCGAGGATTTTTGTCTTCGAACATGTCCTGTTTGGTGAACGCACTCACCTGTCATTGTACCTAAACACGTAGTGCCCAAGTATTAAATGGCGCAGTGGGTCAAACTGTGGGAAAACACGAAGAGTTGTATTCCTGTCGCACGATAGATTTTTGGTGAGCGACTTCTATGAACACCTGTCGGCCGGTCTCGTTCTAGGGACGCTGTTCGGGTCGGTGTCGTACTTCCACTACGGGCTCGGTGCCGGTGGCTCCACAGCTGTTTTCGCGGCTTGTGGCCTCGGGTCGCTCCTGCCGGACATCGATCACCACAACTCGTACATCCACAGGGCTGTGAAGACGGTTTCCAGCCTCGGGTCCGCTGCCGCTGCTGTCCTGCTGTTGAGAACCTCTGTGCTGAGGCGTCTTGCGGCGGGTGCTCTCGCAGGCGCCGTAGTCCACTACACCTTTACCGAGCTGAAGCCACCGCACCGTGGACCCACACATAGTCTTGCGTTCGCCGGGGTGACGGGTGTCGCGTCCGGCGTGCTGGGCTCGGGCGTCAGCGCCTTTGCAGTCGGCGGTTCAGCGGTAGCAGGAGTGCTCTCCCATCTCGCTCTGGATCGCGAGCTCAAGCTGGTCTAGTTGTCCGCGATATCGCCTATGGTTGCCTTTCTGTCGTCTGTGTCCTGTGTTCCGACAGCCACAGTGTCGGGGTTAACGTAGAGTTTGACGTCCAAACGGCGCTCTAGCTTGCGTCCTAGCGGCTTGTCAGGTTTCAGCTCACCCTTCTCAATTTTGGATATCAAGGAGGACTTCTCGTCCAGGCTGTCCGCGAGCTCCGCTACCGATCTCTGTTCCTGTTCGCGAGCCTCTTTGACCCGGGAGCCGTAGTTCGGAGCCAGCTCCTTTCCACGGCTGCGACCGGAACGGCTCGTCGAAGTGGTTCCGGAGCTACCGCTGCTTTGCTGGGTCTGGTTCGTGTCGACGGTCTGCCCCATCTCCGCGCACGTGGAGCACGCTTGGAGCTTGCTTCCCTCGATTTTGACTGTTTTGAGGTCGGCGTCGACGCCGCACATCTCACATTGCATGTTTGATTCCTTCCGGAGAGGTGTTGGCTGCGTTATACACTGTAATGGTGTAGTGAAAATTGAGCTTTTAACAGTTCTTTCACAGGTTCGCACACCAGAATGTCTTTGTTGGACTGTGTGTCTGGGTCTAACGGTCCGGAGAGCCGGAGGGTATAAAAACTAGGGCTGTCAATGCCTGGTTGGTGGTTTCACCATGGTAGAAGTACTCAAGAAGTCAGGCGTCCGCGATGCAGCGGAAGGAGTCAACGTTGGCTCCGACTTCTACGAGGCGCTGGATGAAGAAGTCCAGAGGCTCATCCACAGAGCGTGTGAGCGCTGTGAGGACAACGGACGCAGGACAGTGAAGGCACGAGACGTCTAGTTCCACGAATAGGAGCGGTAGATGCTCCTATCTTTTCTTCTTGTATTCAGAAATATAACTATCAGCCCGTAACGACACACATGGACGTAGAGAACTACCTTGTGGGTCTCGAGAACCTGCCTCAAGAGCACGAAGCTCCGGCTAAGAACGATCTGTTTGAGCGCCTTCTCAGATACACAGAACAGGCATCTGGTGACTGGAGGCAGCTCGGAAACCTTAAGGTGTCAGAGTATGATGCCGACTCCAGGGCACGGCGTGAAGAAAACTGGGCTATCGCAATGACGGAGAAGCTCAAGAAGTCTAACTCCCTCGCGGCTTTTTCAGGCAAGCTCAGACAAGTCCACGAGAACCCAAATGCTGTACCGACAGATTACAGAGATTCAAGACACCTGTTTCCCTACAGGGAATCTCCCGAGGAAGAGACACTAGAAATCGATGAGATCTCCAATGAAGCAGACTTAGATGACATCGAGAGCGGCAAGGGCTCAGAGAAGTCGCCGCTGGAAGGTATTGATGAGGATCAGATAGACGATATATTTGAGCAGGCGGATCTCGATGTCGATGAGTTCCAGGAGAGAACGAGCGAAGCCTTCGAGACAGTTGTCAGATACACAGTCCCTCCCGTAGTTGAGAGGTATAGAGAGACTGCCTAAAGCTCTTGTCCGCGACGCTCCTCTTTTACCAGTCTCTCCAGTGCCTGTTGAAGTCCGTCTGTGAGCTGTTCGACAGCCTCTACCGATTCGAGCTTAATCCGGCCGAGGTCGCCGTCGTTGACCTCTATCACTATCTCGCCGTTTTCCACACTGGTGGTGTATTTGAGGACATCGTACGGGCCATCGGAGAACTGGTGTAGCTCTTCTGTCACAGTACAAATTAGACTAATCCTGTTTTATTGTGTTCGCCTACTTCGATATCTCTG
>KB659972.1_pt39 | contig 11089 bp, 8 predicted proteins | sample 558768 | NCBI scaffold set KB644980.1
TGATGCGACTGGTCGTGTTTGGGATGGCGCTCGGGCTGACGCTCATTAGCTTCCGGTCCTATCGCGACCAGCCAACAGAACGTCTTCAGTTCGCGTTCCTCGGGTTCGCGTTCATCAGCATGGGCGTTGCGTTCAGCACTATCGTCGGCCAGCTCGGCAGTGAAACCGGGGAGACGACGCTGGTTCTGTTTCGCACCGTCGAGACGATGCCGTTTATAATCGGTTTCACCATGTTTTATCTCTCTCTGTACCGGTAGCTGCTGTGTGGTATCCGCACAAATCCACGGCGTTTATCAACCCCGAACTCGATACAAGTGTCAATGAGTGACTCCACACAGGTGACACGGCTGTTCGGTGGTCCGGGGAGCGGAAAAACGACCGCGCTCCTCGACCGGGTTGAGCAGTTGCTCACCGAGGAGGATGTCGACGTGCGTGACGTGCTGGTGGTTTCGTACACACGCGCGGCAGCCGGGGAGATCCGCGAGCGACTGGCCGACCGATTGGAGATAAACCCACACAATCTGAAGGGCAACGTCTGCACGATGCACGCGAAAGCCTACGACCTCCTGAACCTCTCCCGCGGGGACGTCGTTGGTGAGTCTGACAAGGAGGAGTTCTGTGACGACTTCGGGATAGAGTTCGAGGGTGAGTACGAGGGGTCACGGCGGCGCTCGGCGCGTTCGACGGCGCTCGGTAACAAGATAATCTCCACCAGTCAGTGGCTCCAGCGCACCGACCGCGAGGTCGCAGACTGGTACGATGTCCCCTTCCAGTGGAACGAGGAGCGGGTTCGTCTCCCGCCGGAGATAGACGACCGCGCACAGACCGGCAACAAGTACACACCAACCTGGTCCAGCGACGACGACCGTCTCGACATCCCCGAGGCGATCCGGGCCTGGCGCTCCTGGAAGGGTACGAACGACATGGTCGGGTTCGCCGACATGCTCAAACGGGTCGAACAGCGCTCGCTTCTTCCCAATGTCGAGTACCTCGTCATCGACGAGTTCCAGGACATCACCACACTCCAGTACTCTGTCTACGAGGAGTGGCGCCCCCACATGACACGGGTACTCATCGCCGGTGACGACGATCAGGTCGTCTACGCTTGGCAGGGCGCGGACCCGGACCTCCTGCTCGACGAACCGGTCAGCGACGATAACGTGCTCCCGAACTCCTACCGACTCCCTTCGCGCATTCTCAACGTCGTCAATCAAGAGATAACACAGATCGACAGACGTCAGGCAAAAGATCTCGAACCGCGGACCGAGGGCGGCAGCGTCGAGGCGATACGGAACCGGTCGATGCTCGACGTGACCCGCGAGGTCCGCCGGACCGTCGAGGAAACCGACGAGACTGTGATGGTGCTGTTCCGTGCGCGCTACCAGATGTTCCAGTTCATCGAGGAGTTCATCGACCAGGGTATCCCGTTCAAGTGTCTGACCGACCAGCGGATGTGGACCGACCGGCTCACAGACTACGTCAGTGCCGTCGAGGCGCTCGACGACGACGACCCGTTGACCGGGCTCGAGGTCCACCGTCTGGCGAAGATGCTCGACGAGTGGGCGTTCGGCACGAGCGACCGGGACGAGCTGTTCGACGCGCTGGAGAAAAGAAAGGAGGAAACCGGTATCGAGGACCTACCCGAGCTAACGGTCGACCCCGACGTGGTGCGCGAGCACGTCCCCCACCATCCGGCCCCCGCCGACGCCGCCGATATGCTCCGGAACGTCACCAGCTTCCAAGAGCGCTCGATCCGGGCGTACTTTGCGAGCCCCTATCGCGGGATGGCGTCTGACCGGGTCCGTGTCGGCACTATCCACTCCGCAAAGGGTCGCGAGGCTGACCACGTGTTCGTGGCGACCGACCTCACGGAGAAGGTGGTCGAGCAGATGGCTGCCACCGTCGAACAGACGGAGAAACCGGTGCCAGGGGACGAGGAGTTCACCAAACGAACGAGTCCGGTCCCCACGATGACCGACAACGAGCGCCGCGTGTTCTACGTCGGAATGTCCCGCGCCCGCAAACGACTCGTCCTGCTCGAACGGCTCGTCGACGGTGCTCCGACACTCCCGATCGACGTGCTGTTGCACGACGAACCAACCAACTCGACGCTTGAGGAACTGCTCGCCGAGGCCGAGGCCCCCGTCGCGCAGTAACACCGCTCGCGTCGGGTGTTGCCACTGCCAGTCAGTTTAAGACACCCCGGCACCAACAGATGGTATGGCCGCTTACGGCCGGCCGTCACTCCGAGACCTGTTCGACGAGGCACCGACACCGCATATCGCCCACCCTCCGCGGACGCATCACCGCGATTTCTACCTGGCAACAGACGGTTCGTTCAGGGACTCCGGCGGTGGACTCGGTGCACTTATCGAGACACGCGACGGGGAGCGGGTCGCTCGACTGTCCGTCGAGAACGACTCACCCGACAACAACACCGCCGAGTACCGGGCACTCCACTTTGGACTGGACGTGCTCGCGAACCGCTCGCCGCCCGGCGCCCGTGTCGGTGTCCTCGTCGACCACGATGACCTCGCGGCGAACGTCAACGCGTCGGTGCTCGCCGCCCGCGAGGGGCGCTTCGACGCCCACCACCGGGTGTCGGTCCCCCGGACGACCACACTCCACTGGCGTGGCATCGTCACACGCCTCCGTGATTTCGGCGAGGCACGGGCCGCACGCATCCCGAGTGACCGCAACCCTGCCCACCCGCTCGCCAACACACCCGACGAGTACGCCCACGTCAACACCGAACCCGACCGGTGTCTGCTCCCCGAGGCCCCCGCCGAGGAGCGTGTCCCCCCACCCTCCCGTGCCGACCGCCGGGCCAGCGACTGATTCTCCTCGGCCTCCGTGGCAAAAACCGGGTCAGCGCCCCACTCTCCCCCGTCCTCCCATCGACTGCCCTGCCCTCTCGCGCTGACCACCGAGTTAGTGACCGCCGACCCTCGAGAACTGTCACTCGACAGGTTCGAACCGCACCCCGTCGAACCGCTGGCTCTCGGCCGCACGCACGCACGCCTCGGGGTCGCGCAACTGCTCGACGTGGACAGGTCGCACACGGTCGCCGATCTCGACCGCGTCGGTTGTTCCGCCCAGCGCCCGGACCTGCTGACCGTCCACCTCGAAGACGACGATTGCGAGTGTGTTCGGCTCACGCACCCCCGGTGGTGTCGTCGTTGCGGTTGTCCACGTCAGCACCGTCCCCTTCCGCTCCGAGAGCTCAACCTGCCCCTCCTGCGGCTCTCCGCAGGCCGGACAGACCGGATGTGACGGGTACGTGACGTGACCACAGTCACACCGACCCGCGAGGAGTCTGCCCGCGGTGTCGTCGCCATCGCTCTCGGCGTCACCCTCACCGGTGGTGTCGTTACTATCCGGACCTCTGGGGTCGTTGCTCATCGAGCCACCTCCAGCAGTGTGGTGGTCACACAGTTGCCGAACCCGCCGATGTTACAGGTCAGGCCGCGGTCGGCCGCGACCTGTCGGGGGCCGGCCTCACCGCGGAGCTGTCGGTACACCTCGACGGCCTGTGCGACCCCCGTCCCACCCAGCGGGTGACCGCGGGCCTTCAGCCCCCCGGAGGTGTTCACCGGCAACGACCCGCCGCGGGCTGTCCGCCCCTCCACGGCCGCCCGCCAGCCCTCGCCGCGGTCGGCCAGCCCCAGCGCCTCCAGCTGGAGCGGCTCCAGCAGCGTCACCATGTCGTGTAGCTCGGCGACATCGACCGCCCGCTCCTCCCAACCCGTCTGGTCGAAGGCTCGATCGCCGCTCTCCTCGACTGCCCCCATCCAGGTCGGGTCCGGTCGCTCGTGGACGACGTGTGTGTCCGTCGCCCCGCCGACACCCGCAACCCGGACAACCTGCTCGTGATGTTCCCGTGCGCGCTTGACCGGACAGAAAAGCAGCGCCGCGGCACCGTCCGTGACCGGACAGTAGTCGTACAGTCGGAGCGGGTCCGCGACGACCGGACTGGACAGCACCGTCTCGATGTCGACCGACTTCTGGAACTGTGCGTCGGGGTTGTCGAGTGCGTTCCGGTGGTTCTTGACCGCGACGGCGGCGAGACTCTCGCGGGTGGCGTCGGTCCGGTCGAGGTAGGCCCGCGCGGCCAGCCCCGCAAACGCCGGCAGTGTCACACCGTGCCTGTACTCGACGGGGTGGGTCAGCGAGGCGATTATATCGGCAGCCTCGCGGGTCGTGCGGCCGGTCATCTTCTCACCGCCCACGAGCAGTGTCGCCTCGCTCGCGCCCGAAGCCACCGACTGCCAGGCCGCCAGCAGCCCCGCCCCGCCCGCCGCCGAGGTCTGACCGACCCGCTGTGTGTAGGCCGACTCCGCTGCGATATCACTCACCAGCGCGTTCATCACACCGGTCTGACCCTCGAACTCGCCGCTCGCCATGTTCGAGATGTAGAGATGCTCGACCGCCGACGGCGCCACCTCCGCGTCCTCGAGACAGGCTGTGGCGGCCGATGCGAGCAACCCGCGTATCCAGGTGTCGTGCTCCCCGAAGGCCGTCATCGACGCGCCGATCACTGCAACGTCCATACCACCTCTCTCGTCCGGGGCGAGTGTGTTTGTTTCGATGCCTCCTATCTGACGCCGGTCACATGAACTCGCCCAGACCGGTCTGCTCCTGGCCGGATTTCACCTCCTCCCAGGAGATATCCAGCGCCTCCAGGATGCGCTCGATCGGCCCTTTCAGCGTTTTGTCCAGCATCTTCTCCCAGTCGATCTCGAACTCCTCGGGGAGCTGGTCGGCGTACTCGAAGCAGATGACGTCCGGGTCGCGCTTGAACTCCTGGTAGACGGGGTCGTCTCGCAGCTCCGGGTTCTCCGACTCCACACGACGGAAAAAGCCCGCGTGGACACGGTCGATGTACAGCCGTTTTGGCTTCGACCCGCGCTGGAAGTTCGTCCCCAGCACCCGGTTCGCGTACTTCGCGCCCCGAACCTGTGCGGTGTCTGTGTCGTAGTTGTCCAGTCGCTTGCCGATACCCCCCGGGATGCCTATCTCCTCCGGGTCGTTCTCGCCCGTCTGGAACCCCTCGATTACCTCTGTGACATACTGCTTTATATCCGCTATGTCTGCGCCGGTCACGATGCTCTCGATCACCTCGAGCTGTACCTCTTTTGTGACCGGCGCGATATCCGAGCGCTTGTACTCGAACCCCGTGATGTCGATGTCGTCGACGTCTTTCCCCTCCTTCCACACGATGTGGCCGGCGTAGCGTTTCTTCTTGCCCGCCTGGAAGAACCGCCGGTAGAGCTTCTCGAACTCGATCTGGAAGCGGTGCTCCGACGCGTTGAGCTCCTCGGCGGCGAACTCGTCGTACGCCTCGTTTATGCGCTCCTCTATCTCGAACGAACGCTCTATCGACTCCGCCTTCTCGGCGTCCGATCCCATACTTATCATAACCGAGTCAGTGTTGTGGAGGACGATTCCACCGACTGCGTCTACGAAGTTCTCGTTCTCTCGAACACTCAGGTCGTAGACGTAGCCATCGTGTGCTACCTCGGTGAGGACAGGCTCACGGCCCGAGTCGTAGTAATCACAGGTCCGAACTGTGTACGACTCTTTCTCCTCGCGATACTTCAGCGAGTGCTTTGTTCCACGCTGTGTGAGCAGTACCGAGAGTCCACCCGCCAGCTCTCGACTCGTTGTCTCGAAATCGAAGTTTCGCTCGGCGTACTCCGCCGAGTACCGCGGAAACTCTCGTGAACCGTCCCCTTCAACGAGCATCTGGATGAACAGCTCCTGCTTTTCTGCCGGTAGATGGAATACGAACGACGGGATTTTTTTTCCACGGGATCTTTGCCCGGCGAACTCGCGAAAGAACACCGCAGCGAGTTCGTTCATCATCTGGAGTTTGAGCGTCTGGTCGTCGTAGGTGAGGGCAGTCTCGCTGTCGTCTCCCGGATGCTCGACGGTTCGCTCGTCGCGCGTATCACTCGCAACGATACTCACGCTCGTATTCTCGAACAGTCGGTGGTAATCGTCCTGGAGTTGTTCGAGCCAGGTCCGTCTCGACTCGGCGATACTCGCGCCGAATCGGCTGTCAGTCGTCTCGACGGTCGAAGCACTGCCCTCGGGGACGTACGCACCCAGGAGACGAAGCAACGCCTCGCCGTCCTCGCTGTCGAGGTCGATATACCGCTGGACCTCGACAGTTTTGTCTAGTCCGCGGTGATGCTCGTGACCGAACCAGACAGCCTCGTCGTCTGCACAGACGCGTTTGGTTTTCGTCGTGACCCCGCCGGACCCCCGACCGTCCTCGTACCTGCGCGTATACCCGTTCAGCACCTCGTACACGTCGATTGTCTCTATCTCGTCGGTCTCCGGCATATCCGGGATACGGAGCGGTGACTCGACCTCGTTCGGGGGTGCCTCGACCAGTTCGCCCCCGCTCTCGACGACATACGAGTGGTCCCGTGTCGTGACCGACTCGCCGAACTTGTGCTGTAGCTTGATGACTGGTTTGTCGGTTTCGTGGCGGACAACCTGCTCAATTGGGCTCCACTCGGACTGTCCGTCATCGTCCACAGATAACGCATCCCAACCCTCCAGCGTTGCGTACTCCTTCGACGATTCGATACCGGTGATAGGCATGCCGTCGACGGTGATCACGGTGTCTTCGGCCGGGGACTGTGTCGCACGCTGGTACAGTCTCTCGATCGGATAGATACGGACGATCCCATCGGGGTCCCGGACGACAACCGGACGCTCTCCCGTTACACTGTCCCCATATATAACCTCTTTGTCAAGTTCGTTCGTGACCTCCTCGGTGAACTCTATCACCTCCCTGCCAGTTGCGGTCACCGCTCCCCCCATCTGCCGGTCGTAGAGGCGGAACCGGTCCCAGCCGAGGACGCCGTAGAGCGACTGCCCGACGAACTGGAACGTGCCGTTGCGGCCGGCCATGAGCGTGTGGTTGTCCTCGACGGTGACACAGTAGACACCGTCGTCGGCAGTACTCGTCGACCCACTGCGGTGCATCCGCAGGGTGTTCTTGCTATCCTCTGTGACGTAGATTCGCCACGTGCCGCTGTCCTGCTGGTAGTTCGCCGTCAGTCCGAGGTGTGTACAGAGCCGTAGCACGTCGTCTCGGAGTTGCTCACTCGCCGTCGAGTATCGCCACGAGTTTGTCTGGCGGTCACCGTCACCATCGATCAGCGTTTCGAGGAACCGCCGTTTCTGCGGTTGACTGGCCCCGAAGACGAACTCGGGAATCCGTTTGGTGAAACTGTCTGTGCCTGCAATCTCCTCGAACAGGTCCCCCAGTAGCTTCGAGGTGAACTGGTAGCTCCGTTCGTCGACGTAGTAGTCAAAGCCCATCCGGTCGAGCAGGTCACCGATCGAGCCGTGATGGCTTTCGCCGCCGTCGGCGACGGCGTTCTGGGCAATCTCGACTGTTGTCGCAGAGCCGCGAGTCCCCTCGCCAAACTGCTTCGTCTCCGAGGTGTGGACGTTGCCCTCGGTGACGTACCACGCCAGCAGGTCGAGGAAGTCGGTCCCATCGTACGTTCGCGGTATCCACTTGCGACCAGCCTCCGCGTGAACGAACGTTTTCTCCGCGACCTGCTCGATGTACTCGCGGTGTTGCTCGAACTCGTCGGGAGCAAAGACGTACCCCTCCTGTCCGAGGTCGTTTTTGGGTACGGTGTCGGGGCGGTAGCCGAGTTCGGCGGCAAACGAGTGGCCGTGGACCGATGGTCGGACCCACACCTCGTACTCGTCGACGTGGTCGGTCAGGTCGATTGTTTCCACCGGATCACCATCTGGACCGTCCCAGTCGTGAGGGAGTTCGTAGTTCGTCGCGTCGTCCAGATCGCCGGCCTCGACAAACGAGTAACTGTCCTCCGTGATGCCGTTCGTCTCGTTTTTCCGGACGAGCATCCGGTGATTCGGCGTCACGCGGAAATCTGTCTTGCGCGTCTCGATATCGACGAGGTCCCCACGGTAGTCGGGGTACGATTGCGTCTCCACGACCGGCTTGACCTCCATCTCCATCGTCTCCGGGTCCAGCGAGTACACCCTATCGCCGACCGCGAGGTCCCGAATATTCCGCACACCGTCCGGCGTCAGCACGTCGGTGTCCGGTGTGAAGCAGTTCATTATCACCTTGACAGCCTGTTGCTGGCGGTCGTACTGCTCGTACTCTGGGCTGTCCGGGTCGTGGTCACTGCGGAGGGCCTTCTTGTCCTCGCGCTCGGTCAGCAACTCGTCGACCATCTCCCTGATCGCGCCGTCGGGTTCCTTTCGAAAGTGGGTCTCGTTCGGGGCCGTGTACGTCTCCCCGTCGTAGGTCTCGGGGTCGACCTTCGTCTCGGGCGAGGCGTTGATTGTCACCATACACATCGGGTAGAGGGATTTGAGATCTAGGACACTCACATTTTCACGCACACCGGTGATAGGGTCGAAGACGGCACCGCCCTCGTAGTCCTCGCTGGCCTGTCGGCCCTTCGAGGGGAGTGCGAACTTGTCGTGCAGTTTGTGGAGGACGTACATGTCGACAGCATCGCCTGGGGTGGTCGCGTCCTCGAGTTTACAGCCGACGAACTGCCGGACCTCGTTCCAGAAGGGGATGATGTTCTGTTCGTCGTCGAGTTCGACACAGAGTTCGACATCCCGGAGGTTGTACTCGAGCAGTCGTTCGGGGTTCTCCTCCCAGAGATCGCCGATATCGCCGGCGTAGCGCTCCTTTCCGATGCCGAGTTCGCGCTGGCCGACATCCTCCAACCGGTATGAGTCCAGTTCGGTGAACTTCGTGCGCTGGTAGGCGTACAGCAGGTCGAACATCACCCGGCCCTTCACGTTCGGTCCCTGCCAGTCGCTCCGCCAGACCTCGTCGACCCGTGAGAGGCGGTCGATACCGAGGCTGTGGTCGGTGTCGGGGTTCAGTTCCTCCAGCCGATCGAGCAGATACGGCGCGTCGAAGTCGGTGAAGTTCCAGCCGGTGGCGACATCCGGGTCGGTCTGCTCAATGTAGCCGACAAACGCGTCGAGCATCGCCTCCTCGGTGTCGAACACCCGGATATCGGTGTCAAGATCTGCCCTGTCGACGCTGTCCACGGTGTCCTCCCGGGCCTGTATCGGGGTGTAGTCGGTGAGTTCCGCCGGCGGGTCGGTCCCCTCCGGCGGGTCGTACAGCCAGAGCACGTACTCGTCGCGGACAGAGTCGTGACTGGTGATACAGATAATCCGTTCCTCGCCGTCCTCGGGGAACCCAGAGCGGTCGTCGACCTCGATGTCGAACGTGTTGACCCGCGGGGTCGCGTCCACCTCGACCGGGTCGAGTTCCTCGTGGTGGACACGCAGTGTCTGCCGGTCGGTACCGGTCTCGACGGTACGAACAGGCAGACGAATCCCGCTTGTGATGTCCTTGTCTATCAACAACCGGTTGGGAAAGAGGATATCGGCCTCGAAGTGGTCGAAGTCGTCGCGGAGCTGTCCCACGTCGCGTGGTGTCTGACCGAATATCTTCATCAGACGCTCACCCCGGATAGACTCGTAGGGGTCGCCGCTCGCGTCGGCCTGCTCCCACCCGGTGATGCGGTCGTACTGGCGGAGTCGCTGTTCGGTGGCCTCCTCGACCGGGGCGTAAAAGTACGGTTTGAACTCCAGAACGCGTGCGTGGACAGGGTCGCCATCGGCGGTCCGGCCAAAGACGTGCACTACGGGGTACTCGTCGTCACCGCGGCCCTCGACGGTGTAGTCGACCTGCATCACTGCAACGTCGACAGTCTCTCGACAGGCGGGAACCGCTCGCCGGTGACGGACTCGCGCTCACCCGTACCGGCCACTGCCTGCGCCTCCGCGGCTACTGGCCGCCCATCCGCGTACTGTCCCAGTTCGGACTGTCCCATGTTCTCTATTATCTGGGCCCCCGAATAAAAACACCTGCGACGTCTGCCTGTGTCTCCGCTCACACCCCCACATACCAACCCGGTTTCACGCGCACGCCACCGACACTCACGCCGGAATCAACGCACCTGCCTGTCGGAGACGGCCCCGACTCCGTTCGCCTAACAAATAGTTGATAACCCTGCGGCGCGTACACAGAGGTAGCTATGGCAACAACGGACAGTGCGTCGGGATTCAGCGTCACGTGGGTGCTCGTTGCACTCGCAGTTGGAGCGACACTGCAGGCCATCGGATGGGTAATCGACATCAGTATCTTCACCGGACTGCCGGCGTACTTTCTCGTCGGACTCCTCACCGCGTGGGGAAGTCCCGGAGACACCCTCGCCGAACCCGGAGTGGCGGCGTTTCTCATGGTTGTCGCCGGGTTCATAATCGACAATTTCCTCCTGACGGTGCTCGTCGTCGGCATCCCGCTGGCGGCGGCCTACGGCGTTGCCGGACTGCTCGCTGCACTGCTCGGCGCGTTCCTCGGCGAACGGTTCCTCGACACCTCCTGACTCTCCCGTGCGACACTCCGGGGCGAACGGCCCGGAACTGTTCCTGACTGTCTGTTTCCCACACGCCGAGCGTACCGTCTCTCTGGTGGTGACTGGGTCACCGATACGCCGGTATTCGACGATACCGGTCGAACCTGCTCGCCCTGGGACAGAACTGGCCTCGACACCAGTGGCCACGCCACGATTCGATATCGCAATATACAGTTTATATCTGTTCACGGGACCATCTGCGCGGCTGACGTCCGTCGAATCTCGGAGCGTCTCCGCCTCGACAGCGGGGGTATCCCACCGTCGGGTGCGCCCGACCGCCCCAGAGGAGTCTCTCTCCGCTCAGGGCGCTGGGGCTGTCACCATCCGCGGTTTACTGATCCCGGATCTACAGGGTACAGGCAGAGTGCCACGGGGTCGTTTGGAACTCTTCGAGTTCCGTGATGAGGAGGGACGAAGTCTCTCGAACCAGTTGACCCCGTGGATGAATGCCGTCACGAAATTCCACAAATCCAAGTAGTTGGAGCGACCAGAAATGCCCACAAAGCATGGCGTTGAACAGCTCAACACCGTTGCTGGTCGTTCGATAGGTTTGGAACTGCGGCCCCTCTCAAAATCCGCGACGGCGGTGCGGCGGGGGTTTCAACGGGCGGAGTGAAGCCGCCGACTCCCACGGA
>KB659961.1_pt18 | contig 11078 bp, 10 predicted proteins | sample 558768 | NCBI scaffold set KB644980.1
TCATGATGAGCGTGTTGACTCTCATCACAGCTACATCTGGCGTCTCTTATTATTGACCCTCAAACAATGGATGCGGAACAAAGCATAACATATTATTCTAGCATGGTTTCAATATCCTGTGCCGTTGACAGGAAATAAGTGTTGGTCTGTGTCTCATCTTGGGTAGTTGTGCGTTAACAGAGTCAACATTGACAGAAGCCAGAGGTGGCCTATGACCAGTTTCTGCGGTCAGTCAGATGCCGTCTCTGCCGTGTCAGGCAGCTGTGTCGCACACTCACAACACCGAATAAATGGCTGTTCACTCCGGTTACTCGCTCCACAGTCCGGACACAGCGTACAATCGTTGTCGCTTGTCTCCAGTTCTGGCGTCGGAGCTGCGTCGGCTGTGCTCGTCGCAGCTGCCACGCCGCTAGTTGGGAACGATCGGTCGCTACGGAGATACGCATGGAACGCAAGAAATCCTACGAGATATGCGCCGATCAGAGCCCAGATTTCCATGTGCGTGCTGTTGTGTGGCATAGTATTTGATTGTTTGGGAACCAGAGATACGGTTCGACGAGCTGCTCCGGGATCACTGGGGCGTACAACCCAGCCTGGCCACTCCCGGTCTGCTAAGCTCTTGCCAACGTGACACCGGGTTGTGAGTTCAGACTGACACAGCCGGTGAGGACCCCACCGTGCCGACATCGCCCTTGCGGGCACGCGTGCTCGGTGGCGTCGTCACGCACACAGCTGTATTTGCTGACGCGTGTCAGACATCCGGCAGACGCGTCGTGAGGATTTAACCCGCTCCCACCCGACACCACTGACGTGCCATCACCTCGGTCGAACCCGTTGAACAAGCTGGTCGTGCCAGACAAGACTCACGTTGAGGAGCATGACCTCGTGACCGACGGTGACGTAATTGTCGGGAGCCAGAGTACAGTTGAGTTCGGCGTTCGCGGACAGAACATTATCGCGGGCGAACAAGTGGAGTTTGGCGGTCACATCGAGGCCGGCGGGGACTGTCGGCTCGACATGTGGTGTACCGTAGCCGACGACGTGCTTGCCGGTGAGGATGCGTACGTCGGCGAACGGGTCCAGGTTGGCGGCGAGCTCCGTGTTGCCGGTAATCTCGACATCGGCGATGAGGTCGAGATTGCTGAGGGGTTCGACGCGAACGGCTGGATTGTCATCCGGAACCCGATGCCAACAATTGTGTATCTGTTTGTCTACCTCTCGCATCTGCTGCGCGCCGGTGACGATGGAGTCGCCGAGCAGCTGGCGGCCACCTTTGTCGCCGAGAGCGTTGCGCCGATGATTGTCCCACAGAACGCTCGGTTGGGTGACGATACCTGGGAGGTTTCAACGCCGGCTCAGATTGGTGACGACTGTCGGCTCCACGGGAATATTCGCGCGGCAGCACTGACCGTCGGCCGCGACAACGAGATTTTTGGGAGCCTTCGAGCCGCCGAGGGAGTTACTGTCGGCGCTGGGACGCGAGTCACGGGAAACGTTACGACCCGCGACGGGACGGTCCGAGTCGGCCCTGGTGCTGTTGTCCGGGGAGATATTGCCGGGGAACACGTTGAGGTCCACACCGACGCAACAATCGAGGGGATTATTCGGGCTAACAAAAAGACATCGGTGATCTCCAAGCCGGTTACCGATGCCACACCAGTCTCCGAGACACCTACAGCCGGTGATACCGGAGAGGTCGGGGGAGAGATCAAGACCGAGACCGCGGCTGGGACTGAGGCTGAGGCCGAGAGTAAGACGGAGGCAGATAAGAGTGGTCCAGAGCCTGCTATTCGGCCGCTCAGGTCTACCGGCGACGCGTCACAGGGCTAATTACCGAAATCTAAGACGGTGAGCTGGTCGAGCAACCGCTGTTCCTGCGCCCGCGTGGACATTTGGGAATCAGTCGGATAACTGGACACGAGGTCCGTGTCCGACCACCTCCGACACGAAGGCCGGTGATTGGTCCGCTTCTCGACTAATCTCGCTGGATGTCGACCGCACACTGGAGCGTTCAGGCTGGCCTCGGGGTGTCTCAGATCACGGCGACGGATAGCCGACTTGGGATAACACCGAGCTGACCGGACCCGTCTCTCCGAGCTGTTAGGACCAGCCTACCGGCCGGCTGACCAGCCAGTCGCTCTAGTACGGCGATATTCTGCCTCCATCCGGACACTGGCTACGGCCGGAGAGTCATCTTTGCCGCTGTTCTTGTTCTTCAACTTACTCTTATATCATACGACGGAAGCAGACTTCTTGATTTGCTGGTAGTCGTGTCAAGTGGCAGTCTTCGTCCCACACACTCTGGGGCAGACGACACTCACTCGTCGAGGCGCCTGTAGACCCGGCGCACTAAAGCCAAAGCTACATTATTGGGCTCGGCCTCAATTTTGTATGTTATCGGTCGCGCTTGCCGGTAAGCCAAACGCCGGCAAATCGACGTTTTACGCCGCGGCGACAACGGCCGATCCGGAGATGGCCAACTACCCGTTCACGACCGTCGAACCAAACCGCGGGGTAGGTTATGCCCGCACTGAGTGTCCTTGTCTCGAGCGTGACCGGCGGTGTGACAGCGACGACTGTGATGACGGTACCCGATACGTCCCAATCGAACTGATCGATGTCGCCGGTCTCGTGCCCGGCGCCCACGAGGGCCGTGGCCTGGGTAACCAGTTTCTTGATGAGCTGACCGACGCCGACGCGATCCTCCATGTTGTCGACGCGGCGGGCGCGACCAACGCGGAGGGGGATCCTGTTGGCGTCGGTGAACACGACCCGGTTGAGGATCTCCAGTTCATCGAGACCGAGATGGACCGGTGGCTCGCCTCCATTCTCGAGCGCAACTGGGAGTCGCTCGTCCGCGGCGCCCGGTCGCCGGGGTTTGCGATCGACGAGGCCCTGACGGAGCTGCTCACCGGCGTCGGCGCGACCCCGGCCGACGTCGCGGGGATCCTCCGTGACCTGTCCTACCCCGCGGCGCCTGCCGACTGGACCGACGACGACCGCCGGTCGCTCGCGACCGCGGTGCGGCGACAGACAAAGCCGATTGTGATCGTCGCAAACAAGCTCGACGCGGCCGACACGGAAGACGTTCGTCGTCTCCAGGCGGCGGCCGACACAGTGGTGCCGGCGTCGGCGGCGAGCGAGCGCGCACTCCGTCGTGGTGCTGACGCCGGTGCGATTGCGTACAGCCCCGGCGACGCGACGGTCCAGGTCAACGACGTGAGTGACGACCAGCAGGCCGGTATCGCCCGGGTCCAGGAGTTACTCGCGGAGTGGGGTGGCACCGGGGTCCAGCAGGCGATCGATACGGCCGTCTATGACGTGCTCGACCAGATTACAGCCTATCCTGTCCGGAACGCATCCGACTGGACCGACGCCGACGGCCGGATGCTACCGGACGCTGAGCTGCTGTCCACGGGCGCAACGCCGGTTGATCTCGCCTACGCAATCCACTCCGAGATCGGCGACGGCTACCTGTCGGCTGTCAACGCTCGGTCAGGGCGAGCAATTGGCGAGGACCACACACTCACTGAGGGGGCCGTTGTCCAGATTGTCAGTACGGCAACCTGACAGAGCGCCAGCTCGGTCCTCACCGTGGGCTAGAGTGGTATGGTTTTTTACTCGATGCCACCGACCGAGCAGGTATGTGGGATGTGCTCGATGAGTGGCAGCCGAAGGTTGACGCAGCTATCGAGGAAGTCCTGCCACGCACAGTAACACAGGAGTATCTCTCGGGGCTGTTCGGAGCACCAACCTACGAGTACCACTCGGTTGCGATCCAGCAGGCCCTCTCGGACCCGATCTGGAGGCTGCTCGACCGCGGCGGCAAGCGCTGGCGCGCCGTGTTGTTTCTCGTCATGGTCGACGGCCTCGGCGAGCCGCCCACGGAGTATCTCCAGTACGCCTGCATCCCCGAGATCCTCCACAACGGGACGATCATCGTCGACGACGTCGAGGACGAGGCACAGGTGCGCCGCGGGGAGACCGCCCTCCACCGCACACACGGAGCCGACATCGCGCTCAACGCCGGGAACGCAATGTATTTTATTCCGCTGAAAATTATTGATCAGAACCGCAGCGACCTCGCGCCTGACCAGCGGATCGCGGCCTACGAGATGCTAACCCACGAGCTGAACCGCACACATCTGGGCCAGGGAATGGATATTGTCTGGCACAACCAGAGAGCGGTCACCGTCGACGAGCAACACTACTACGAGATGTGTGCCTGCAAAACCGGTTGTCTCGCGCGGATTGTCGCTCGCCTCGCCGCAATTGTTACCAACCAGCCAGACTGCGTTGCGAGGGCCCTCGCGCGGTACGCCGAGGATATGTCGATTGCGTTTCAGATTAGCGACGACATCCTCGATATCGAGAATACGCTCGACCAGGCCGGTGCGTTCGGGAAGACCGCAGGCAATGATATTTACGAGGGTAAAAAGACATTGATGACGATCTACACCGCTGCCCGTGCGCCGCCAGAGGCCGTTGCTCGCCTCGAGGAGATCCTCTGGGCCGATGAACCGACTGACGAGGAGGTACTCGAGGCAATCGATATCATGCGGGCCGCCGGCGCCGTCGAGTGCGCTCGCGACCGGGCTCAGGAGCTCTCGGCGAGCGCTTGCGAGCATCTCAACAAGATCGATCTCAAGCCTGAGCCGGACCAGACGCTCCGTGAGTTCTCGCGGTTCGTTGTCCAGCGCGACGCCTGAGCTCAGAATGCGTCGAAACTCGCCTGGAGTCGCCCGTGGTCGGCGCCAACCTCGTGTCCGACCAGCGCCCTGAGATCGGTTGCGTACATGCTCCCGGCCCGAGCGAGCACGAGGACCCGGCCTTTTGTGCCGCGGACGGTGCCGGCGGCAACCGTTTCGGTAACCGGCTGGCGGTTGAGTTCGAGTCCGTACTCGAAAACATGAGTTGTGACCGGGCTGAACTCGGCGAGAGTTTGGTCCCACGCGGCGGTGTCAACACCTCTGTCGAGTCCCTGGTACTTACGCGTGGTCCGCACCCGGTCGGTGAGATTGTCGCGTGCAGCGATCCCGGCTTCTATCCGGCGTGCCTTTCGGCCGTTCTCGACGGTCCGAAGGTGTGCAGCCCTGTCGGCACCTTGCTCCTGGAGCCGGGTTTGGAGCCGCCAGGACCTCGTGACGCCGACTTTGAAGATTGCCGGTGCGAACGCCGCCATGTACACGGCGTGTTCCTCTCGACACGACGCGAGCGGCAGCGTGCAGCCGCCGGTACACCGCGCACACGGCCACCGGCTGGTGTGGTGCTCACAGTACGGTGTTGTCGGCTCGTCACAGGCGTGGTGTCTTCCTTCCTCGATCGTCCCGGCACAGTGTCGCTCGCCGAGCCCGTAGGACAGCTGGGTTCCGGGTGCGAGACTCACCCACTCGACAGCGCCGTCCTCGGCCACCGCAAGCCGGGCGCTGTCATCGCCGACTGGCGCGGGTTCATACCCAACAATCTGCACAGTTAACGTTTACACAGCCGGGAACAAAGACGGTTCGATACCGTGTCAGCTACCCGTATGTAGACTCACGAGCCGTCGCGCCGAGACCGCTGTGGTAGTTCAGCTGCCCGACGGAGAACGCTTGTTCTACTCGCTCTGGCCAGGCCTATCTGAGGTCTTACCGTGCGACGGTCACTGGGACCGGCGCACGACGCATCACCGACTCCGCAACACTGCCAAGTAGGATCCGTGACACCCCTTGCCGGCCGTGGCTCCCCATCACGATGTGGTCAATATTGTTCTGCTCGGCGTGCTCGACAGTCACCGACGCTGCCTTACCGACCGCTGTGGTTTGCTCTGTCTCAGCGTCGACGGTTGCCGCGAGCCGCTCGAGAGTCTGCTCGGCGCGCTCGACCGCGTCATCGTACCAGCCCTCCGGAAAGGTCGGAATGGTGGCGTCGATGCTGTAGCCTGTTTCTGCCGGGTTGATAACCTGTAGCAAGACCAGTGTCACGCCGGGAAACAGACTGGCAGCAAGAGTCACCGCCTGCTCTGACGGCTCCGAACCGTCGACCGGGACCAGAACGCGTTCAGCCTCCGCCATACCGACTGTACGGGTAAACGCGATTTGAACGTTGTGTCAGTCCGGGTCTGCCGGCTGAGACCGAGAACACCGAGGGAAAAAAAGAACCTGGACCGAGTTGATCCTATCAGCTCCGACCGTGGCGGGTTAGACATTGTTCGAGCCCGATCAGCTCGACCGGCTCGGAGTTATCTGGCGAGTGGACGACCATCTGTCCTTTCTCCATGTACGGGATCTTCGACTCGAGGTTGCTGGGCACGTTGACAGCCGAGATTGCGTCTTCATCGCCCAGGTTGAGTACGACCGTCGTGTTGATCTGCTTGAACACAGAGTCAGCGATATCCTGGGGGTCCTGTGTGATCAAAAAGAGTCCAAGACGTTCTTTGCGTCCCTGCTTTGCAGCCTCAGTAAACTTCCCGATCACCTTCCGCGCCTGGACGGTGTTGGCGTCAGTGAGGAAGTTGTGTGCTTCGTCCATTCCGATCAGCAACGGCGTCTGCTTGATCTGTTCGTGGTCGGGGTCGTTTGAGAGCTTCTGGTCGACCAGCAGCGACGCCAACGCGAGCACGATCGTCTCGGCGTGACGGCGCTGGCTCAGGTGGTAAGTCGGCACCACAGAAAGCCCGCCTGGCCGAACAAACTCAGCGATCCGGTCGGTGATCGGCGGCGCATCTTGATCGAAGACCCCGTCAAAGCCCCGTACCCGTCGTTTCACCGCGTCGAAGGTCGCCTCGTGGACCGCCCCAGACTCGTGGAGCTCCTCGCGCAGTCCGACGTTGTCGAGAAACGAACAAAACGCCGCGTAATCGCCGGCAGCGTCTTCGCGGCGGAACCGCCGGAGCAACACGTTGACCAGCGCATTGTACTGGCTGTCGTTCAGCCCACTGCCAGCGATCAGCCAGGGGTTCGAGTGGACCATCTCGAAGGGGATCGTAAACGGCACCTGCTCGGCCTCGTGGTGGCTCGCACTGTAGCTCGCTGACCCGACTCTCGGCACGAACGCGAGCGTATCGTCGTGGCCGCCGTGGGCGACTCCCTCCCGCTCGAGCGCACGCACGCTCTTGTCTTCGATGCCATCGTCGTGCATTTGTGCGTATTCGTCTTGAGGGTCGAACTGCACGACTGCCGGCCGAAGCGAACGTGTGCTTCCGGTCTCGACCCGGTAGGCCCGCTCCGAGCCGAGATACTGCCGGAGAATATTCTTCGCGAGGTGGGTTTTTCCGGACCCGGTCCCGCCAGCGATCAGCGTGTGTCGAAAGACGAGTGGGTCGCCGTCGTCGTAGTCATCGTTGAGCCGATAATCGATCGTCGGCGGCTCGGCGGCAGTCTGGACGGTCTCGCCGCCGACCGCGAGGCGGCCAAGAAAAACCCCGTCGGCCGGGATCTTGAGCCCGGTTTTGATTTGATTTACCTGCTCGGCCCGGTTGATTACGGTCTCCGGCTTTGGGACGCGGTCGGTCATCCGACGACGGAGCGTTCCGTCGTCTTCGTACAGCACCGCGACCGGCTCGAGCGTTGCCATCAGTTTGAAATCTTCCTCGTCGATCCGTCCCGACCGCATCGCCCGTCGGGCATGGATCTCGGTCGCGTCGTCGGCACGATACTCCTGGTTGTACTCGAGACCCGTCACCCGACAGAATAGCTGCTCGTCGTCCGGATACGGCGCGATTAAGTAGCTCCCAATCCGGATCCGGTCACGGTTCGCGACAGTCACGTACGCCTTGAGCCGGGTCTCGTCGGCGGTCTCGCTTACCTGCAGGCCCGCGGCCGCAGACAACACGCCGACGCCGCTGTCTGTTCCGGCCGGCGTGGCGTCGTACGGTTCGAACTGGTCTGTGTCTGATCGCGCCGGTCCCGAAGTCGTCTTGTCGGGCTGGTCATCCCCAGTCATCGGTTGTGTAGTGGGGTCGCTGCCGGAGTCATCGCCGCCGGCATCTGTTTTACTATCGAACTCCGTGAAATCCTCCAGATCAGACATACTTGAATGAATGCAGGCCCTGCACTAACCGGTTGGGGCATAAGTGGTCGCTCAAACACACGCTGCAGCGTCGCTCGAGCGACGAATAAAGATCCAGCAAGCGAACGTTCGACAAGCAGTGGCCAGCGTGACTGATCCGCTCGATCATCATTTGTGACCCACGTCACGCTTCCATTGAGGATCACCCGAGGCGTGTTGGCCACAGTGGAAGCAGCACGAAACCCCACGAGCGCGGTCTCAGCAACGAGCGAAGCAGCGTTAATCCGCTTCAGAGTGTCGCGGAGAGTCTGGGCCACAGGCTCAGACGTGGCCGGTGACCCGGGCGGGTCAGTAGCCTGTCATGTCTGGGGACGGTGAGTAGGTTTCTCTGACTCCCAGTCTGGACACTGCCTGAGAGAACCCGGTTCTCGACCGGATTACCGAACCGTGCCTGGGTTTCTCGCACAGAAACGCGACTGGTCCTCACGGGACCGAAGCGCCGGATGGCGCCAGCGAGCCTTTCGTTGTCTCTGACTCGCTCGTGTCGAACGGAGGGCAAGAACCAAGACTCGGGGGCGAGAGACTACGCCAGCGGCAAAACACTGGACTCGAACTATCCAGTGGGGACTTGCTCCGACGGCCGCGGCATAGGCTGATGACCCGGTCACGCTCGAAGTCTCGGTCGTCAATCAAGTCGACAAATCTGTCGCTGAGACGACAGTCACGGTTCGCTGGGACGGCGGCGACGCCAGCGCCGAAACGTGAGCGAACGGGCGAGCACTGATTGACGCCCCGGCTGGTGTCGACATGAACATCAGCGTCGCCCACCCAGAGTATGTCTGGAACCAACCATACACCGCATCGCTGACCGACGAGACAAGCCAGACAGAAGAAATCCCGGTGACGCTGTCTGGCGTGGCCACAATCTTCGTATGACGGGTTAAAATCCGCCTCGCTCCAACCGGTTGTTACAGTTAGATGCGGCAGTCTGTCAATTAAATATCCGTATTGGAAACTCGACACGGGCAGTCAAACTGACGATTGTTCCCGAGTGTGACGGCGCGTATCCATGGCCTGATGGCCGTGGTATTGCGCCTGTTCCGCGTATAATGTCGAAACAGTCAGAAAACCCACTACGAGATTGAAACACGAGAACGACCGCTTAGAAGCGAGCGAGCCGCTCACAGTGGAGCGTCCGACCGGCGTGTCAACAGTTTTATAGGCGAATTCGAGCATATGACAAGCAATGAGAGAGTCGCTTCCGGGAGCGTCCTCACGAGAGCCGGTGACGACCGACTCGTTGGTTCGTGACCTTCGGGCCCTTGGGGTCGAAGCGGGACAGACGCTGTTGGTCCACGGGTCGTTGTCGTCGCTCGGCTGGGTGTGTGGCGGGGCGCCAGCCGTTGTGGACGCACTTCGAGAGGTAGTGACTCCCCAGGGAACGCTCGTCATGCCGACGCACTCTCCTGGAAACATGGACCCAGGGGATATGACCATGCCGCCCGTCCCGGACGAGTGGCACGAGACGATACGGGACCAGATGCCGCCCTACCGGCCGGACATGACACCCACACAGGGGATGGGTGCAATCGCGGAGACGTTTCGCAGCTACGACGATGTCCGGCGAAGCGGTCACCCACAGGTGTCGTTCGCCGCGTGGGGGGACAACGCCGAAACCGTCACCGCGGACCACTCATTTGCCTACTCACTGAGTGAAGAGTCCCCGCTCGCCCGAGTATACGATCTGAACGGGGACGTGTTGTTCCTCGGGACGGACCACGGGATGAACACCTCGCTCCATCTAGCCGAGTACAGATCGACGCTCGACTTTGAGACAGTCACACACGCCGGAGCCGTGCTGATCGACGGCGATCGGCAGTGGGTCGAGTGGAACGAGATCGACTACGACGACGGCGACTTCCAGGCGTGTGGTGACGTCTTCGAGGAGACACACCCGAACGCGGTCGAGACCGGAGCAGTCGGTATCGGTGACGCAAAGCTGTTCGCACAGCGCGCGATTGTGGACTTCGCCGTCGAGTGGTTCGAAGTGACGCGGGAGTGAGGGCCCGTAGTCGGAGAGTGCTCGCTGTGCGAGCACGCTCAGGTTGGGAGACGGTCAGTCAGCCCGGAGAAACGCGGACAACGCCTGGTCTGCGATCTGCTTGCCGTCGCTGTGTGTCTCGTCGACGCCGCCGAGAATCGCCTCCCGCTCCGTGGCGAGAACACGCGAACGGAACTCGTTTTCAGAACGTCATCAGCAACTGCAAAAGGCCTACCTGTCGCAGCTACCTACTTTCGGAACTCAGAATCGGAATCAGCAACCGGGAGTCTGGAAGTGCTTTTCTTATAGAATTATGATAAGCTTGTGTATCCTATTATTGTCTGTACTATAGATACAGATTTACTGTACGGCCAGGTGTATTCTAATTGTACAATGTGTGGGCTGGTAAGCACTGTCGAGATTTCTCGGTAGCAAAAGACCGGGACAGTATGCACCTGTCCGACAGTGCAGCGCCACGGCATGAAGAACAAGCAAGCGGTATTGCCGGGTTCGATAGCGGTATCAAAACAGATGCAGACGTCATGCAGTATACTGATGAGCAGCAGCAATGTGTACTGCAGACCACAGCCTCGAGCAGCCAGTGGATTGCTGCCGATTGTGATGCACTCGTTGAGGTTGACTCATGAGACAGTGTCCGAGTTGCAGCAATAATGTGGCACTCGATAAGGATACCACGGCGGACCTACCAGACAGCCATGAAGAATACGCCTACCTCAACTGCCCGTGGAGTACCACGGTGGTGGCCAACTAATGCAGATGAGTGAGTGGATTTGCAGCTCGTGTGGCGAAGAGTCAAAAAAGTGCTACAGGTGCTCGGAGTGTAGCAGTGACCTCTGTGGCAGCAAGTCGTCTAAAAGCCAATGACGTGTCATAGCATCAGGACTGGGCCGACAGAAATAAAAAATCTAGCCGTTCTGTCAGTGAGGAAAATCGCATTGGCGCCGCGACCGTTCACCCGTCTGGGCAGATCCTTTTCTGCGGGCTTGAGGAACAGCAGCTGACACACAGTTTGTCAGACGACACACGT
>KB659972.1_pt144 | contig 11054 bp, 9 predicted proteins | sample 558768 | NCBI scaffold set KB644980.1
TCGTTCGAGAGTTCGATTATCTCCTTTTTGTCGGCGTCGGTGATATCCATCTCCTCGAACTCCTCGTCCTCGATCTCGACGGTGAGACCGTCCATGTAGATATCGAACATGGGCGATTTCTCCTGCTGGCTACCCTGCTGTTCGAGTTTGAGCACACCTGTGATCGAGACGTGGTCGCCCGGCGTCACCTCGCCGGTGATGTCATCCTCGATGTTGATGTCGATGCTCTGTGGGGTTTCACCGCCGCGCAGTCCCTCGGGGGACTCCTGGACGCGGAGTTTCTGTGCGTCGATGAACTCGGACTGGTCGTAGTTTATCTGGAACGGCCCCTGTCGCTCACAGCCCTGACACTCGTGTGGTTCCTGGAAGTCGCCGCTGTCCTGTGGGATGCGGGTGAGTGTACCACAGCGCTGACACTCGAAGGCGGCCGTGATGACCTTCGGACGGACGTCGGTTGCCTTTCGAATGATCCCTCTCACCCTGATGAGCATCCCGCGCTGGTTCGACCGGATAGCCCGGATATCGGTTGCATCCGGTAGGCCGGTCACACGCACGTGGGCCTGTCCCAGCGAGACATCCACCGGCAGGTCATACAGGCGAAGCGCCTCCTCGGCGTACCGGCGCATCTGGGTCGGCTTGTTCCTGAAATCGTCTGCCAGGTCTGTATCGAACCGGGAGAGGTCGCCCCAGTCGATGTACAGTGACTTCTGGTCGCTCGGGTACTTTTGTGCGAGTTCCGCAATCTCGTTGCGGTAGTAGTTCCTGTAGAACTCCTCGAAACGGTCGATGAGTTCGGTGTCGTCCGGACGGTCCATCTGCTGGGAATTTGTTTGTGCCCCCTCGGTCAAGAAGGTTGGCAAAGTGTGACGAAACTGGTCGTCGACACCAGCGGGACCGAGACTATCGGACAGAACCCCGCACACGGCGGGTCGCAGCTCGGAGTGAAACTCGGCGGGTAGACAACGTGTCTGTGCACCCGGGAGGTGAGCTGGTCTGTCAGGTCGTCTCAACTCACCGCCTGGATGCGCTTGATGCCGTCGACCTCCTCGATCACCTCGGCAACAGCGCCGGGCACAGACTGCTCCCAGTCCTCGTCCTCGCGCATCAGACTGCGTACCTCGCTGCCTTTCAGTCGGTCGCGGTCGAACATCCGGGTTTGCTGCACCTCGACACCGGCTTCCTGGAACAGGCGAACAACGAGGGGGTTGTTCGAGTAGGCCACCTCGAACCACGGCGACATACTCTGGACGTGGCTGACCCACACCGAGTTGCGGTCCATGTCGTCGAGCGGAACAACGTAGGTTGTGGCCTCTAGCGACTGGAGTGTGTTCCGAAGCATCATGATCCGCTCGCCGGCGGTAAACGGGTTGCGCGGTTCGTGGGAGGCGTCGGCGCTACCGATGCCGAGCACGAGTTCATCCACCTCGTTGACGATATTCTCGACAACCCGCATATGACCGTTGTGGAACGGCTGGAAGCGGCCGATAAGAATGCCGCGCTTGGTGTCCATTGTTGTTTTTGTGGTGTGGCTCGGATAATAAATCCCCCGAGTCCGATTGCGGGTCGACGGTTCACAACACCCAACCTGCCTCCTGCGGTTCCGGTGGCACCGCCGCAGATGGGGGGAGAAAGTATATCAGTCGACAGCCCCTCAATTAGTGTAGAGCAATTGTTGTATGAGCAAGGATAACGACGCTCCAGAATCCGACCGGGATTCGCGCGACACGTTTGAGCCACCATCCGGTGGTCCGGCGGAGGCGTCAGAGGAGAGCCGGGATTCGTCGGGACCGACCGACGAGGGCGACGACCGCGGACCTGGCTTCCCCGAGACGAGTTCCGACATCTCAACTCCGGACGACTCACCGAACGGCTACGGCCGTGGCGGGGACTCAGGCCCCGACGGCTCCGGTGACAGCGGCTACGGTCCACGCGAGAACGGTCACGACAACGGTCGTGATGCGGACTCGGAGGACCCGCTGGAGGATGCGCTCGGACGTGACGTGGACGCGGACATGGAGATCGACACGGAGATCGCCGAGGATGATCTGCTCGGCGGCCTCATGATCGACACGTCCGCCGATATCGAAGTCCCAGACAGACTAGTTGATCAAGTGATCGGACAGGACCACGCCCGCGAGATCGTGCTGAAGGCGGCGAAACAGCGCCGACACGTGATGATGATCGGCTCACCCGGTACGGGCAAGTCGATGCTAGCGAAGGCGATGAGTCAACTGCTTCCGAAAGAGGAGCTACAGGACGTACTCGTCTATCACAACCCCGACGACGGCAACGAGCCGAAGGTCCGGACCGTTCCGGCGGGGAAAGGTGAGCAGATTGTCGATGCCCACAAGGAGGAGGCCCGCAAGCGTAACCAGATGCGGACCTTCATAATGTGGATTCTCATCATCCTGGTGCTCGTCTACGCACTGATTATCGTTCAGCAGATTCTGCTCGGCATCCTCGCGGCCGGTGTGGTCTATCTCGTGTTCCGGTACATGTCACGTGGAAGTGACGCGATGGTGCCGAACCTGCTGGTCAACACGTCGGACCAGCAGACCGCCCCCTTCGAGGACGCCACCGGTGCACACGCCGGTGCGCTGCTGGGCGACGTCCGGCACGACCCGTTCCAGTCCGGTGGGATGGAGACGCCCAGCCACGACCGCGTCGAGCCCGGCGCGATTCACAAGGCTAACAAGGGTGTCCTCTACGTCGATGAGATCAACACGCTGGACATCCGTTCCCAGCAGAAGCTCATGACGGCCATCCAGGACGGCGAGTTCTCTATCACCGGTCAGTCAGAGCGCTCCTCGGGTGCGATGGTCCAGACCGAAGCCGTTCCGTGTGATTTCATCATGGTCGCGGCAGGTAACATGGACGCGATGGAGAACATGCACCCGGCACTGCGCTCGCGAATAAAGGGTTACGGGTACGAGGTGTACATGGACGACACCATCGAGGACACCGCGGAGATGCGCCGCAAGTACTCCCGCTTCGTGGCACAGGAGGTCGAAAAGGACGGCCGTCTGCCACACTTCACCCGCGAGGCGATGGAGGAGGTCATCCTCGAGGCCCAGCGCCGTGCTGGCCGAAAGGACCACCTCACACTGGAGATGCGTGATCTCGGTGGACTCGTGCGTGTCGCCGGTGACATCGCCCGTGCAAAGGACAAGGAACTCACCCAGCGCGAGGACGTACTCGAGGCAAAGGACCGCTCGAAGTCGATCGAGCAACAGCTTGCCGACGAGTACATAAAACGGCGCAAGGACTACGAGCTCACCGTCTCCGAGGGTGGCGTCGTCGGCCGTGTCAACGGGCTGGCTGTGATGGGTGAGGACTCCGGTATCGTGCTGCCCGTGATGGCTGAGATTGCGCCCGCACAGGGCCCCGGACGGGTTATCGCAACCGGCAAACTCCAGGAGATGGCCCAGGAGGCTGTCGAGAACGTCAGCGCCATTATAAAGAAGTTCTCGGCCGAGGACCTCTCCGGAGAGGTGCCCGACTGGGACGAGGGACGGTACGACGAGAGTTCGTACCCGCAGGCCTCGCTCGCCGGCAAGGATATCCACATCCAGTTTGTCCAGGCTGGACAACAGGGTGTCGACGGTGACTCCGCCTCGGTCACTGTGGCGACAGCGGTCATCTCGGCGCTCGAAGATATCCCCGTCGCACAGAACCTCGCGATGACCGGGTCGCTGTCGGTTCGCGGTGACGTGCTCCCGGTTGGCGGTGTCACACACAAGATAGAGGCCGCCGCGAAGTCCGGTATCGAGACTATCATCATCCCGAAGGCGAACGAGCAGGACGTGATGATCGAGGACGAGTACGAGGAGCAGGTCGACATCGTTCCAGTGACCCACATCTCTGAGGTGCTGGAAGTGGCACTGGAGGGCGAACCCGAGAAGAACTCGCTGGTCGATCGGCTCAAGTCCATCACCGGACGGGCACTCGAACCCGACTCCGCGCAGGGAAGCGGCACCCCGACCCTGCAGTAACGCGTGCCCCAGTGGGGCCCGTTTTTCACTGTTGTCGCCGTTCTCACTGTACTGTTACTGGTACTCGCACGACAGTCCCAGCAGGTCATCAGTGATGGAGTAGACAGTGGCACCGAGCAGACCAGCAGCAAACAGACTAACGACAGAAGCCAACTCGCCGGTGACCAGACCGGTGCATCTGCCGGCAGGCCAGCAGACACACCGGCGGAGGCTGTCGATGATACACCGGTGGGGACTGCCGATAACATACCGACCGACACACCGGCGGAGATTGCTGATAACACGCTAACCGACACACCGGCGGGGACTACCGTCGACGAAACCGGTGGATCCGGTACAGCCAACAGTCGTGACGGGGGTGTCACTAGCGAGGCAGGGAGCGGTGTCCCGGGCGCGCCACCGGACAGCAAACAGACACCGGATTTCGACACACAGGCGGGAGACAGCGGGGTGCAGGCGGGTGATGTCGAACTCACGAGCAGACTCATGCTCGCGAACGTCGCGTCGACACAGGCGCTCTTTGCCGGGGTGGTCGTCACGGCGGCGTGGTACTTTTCGATTCCAGCGGACGCATTCGGTGTCTTCACCGGGTCACCGGCGGCCGGACTCCGGGCAGTAGCCCTGGGTGTCGGATTCGGAGCGGTGCTGTGGCTGGCGAACGAGCTCGCGACGACAGTTGCCGACGCTGTCGGGGCGGCCTACGACGAGAGCGTCCGCGGGTTGCTCGCGCCGGAGTCGACGGGTGGCTGGGTCGGCCTGCTTCTGGTCGTGCTGCCGCTCGTCGCACTGGCCGAGGAGCTGCTCTTTCGAGCAGCACTCATCGGTGTGCCTGCGGCCGGATTCGGTGTGTCACCGTGGCTGCTCGCTGTGGTTGCCTCGCTCGCGTTCGCGCTCGGTCACGGCGCACAGGGGCAGGTCGGTGTCGTCGTCACCGGCCTGCTCGGTCTCGTGCTCGCGGCGGGTTACATCCTCACCGGGAGTCTGCTCGTTGTCGTCGTTGCTCACTACGTGATCAACGCGATGGAGTTTCTCTTCCACGAGTTCCTGGAGGTCGAAACGGTGTGGCCGTTCGCGGTCCGGTCCGGGTGACTCTCACCGACAGTATCGGCACGATGCGGTTCGGCCCGGACGAGCGATGACAGCCTCCCAATCATGAACGGAGAGGGGCTACACCAGTCGGGCAGCTGTCACAAAACGTCGTTGCCGATCGGACCTGCTCGCCGACACAGGATGACAGGTCGAGTGTCGGCGCGACTCAGCGGATCCGGGCGTACAGAATCGCGGTCCCGAGCTGGAGACCGACCGCGCCCAGGAACGCCCCGACACCTGCGACCGTGGTTCCAGCCTGTAGTCCGACGAGCTCGTAGACACCGACGAACACTCCCGCTGTGAGTAGCCCGGACACGAGCGCCCACAGTGCCGCGTACGCCGGACTGTGCTCGACAGGCCAGAATTCGTTGTATGTAAACGCGGTGTCCATCAGACTCAGCGACAGCAGGAACTCTGCGCGGAACTCAGCCGGCACCGGGAGAGGAGTGTTGTCGAGCGACACCAGCACGAACACCACCAGCCCGAGTCCAACGGCCGTTGCTGTCACCGACTGACTGCCTGTGAGGTCTGTACGCAACCGACTGCGGAGCGGTGCGGATTCACCCATCGAGCATCGGTAGGAGGGACGAGGCAGAAAACTGTTCGGGACAGTCTCGTCGCCGGAGAGTCGCCAGTAGTTCCGGTAGTGCCCGGGAAACAGTCCCGTGACACGCCATCGGCCATCCCGGGTGCTCTGCCGACTCTTTCACAGAGGGCGTGGGGGTTCCCTCGTGCAGAAGTCGAAAATCTTATTCAATTCGTCGTGAATCACCTGACATGGTCGTGGTCATCATATACGCGGCGGCGTTGTCGTTTACCGGAACTGTTGGACTTTCATTACTGTTGTACAGCGGTATCGACTACTTTCGCGACTCGAGGCGATGGGCCAGTATCATTGAGGGACTCGCCGGTGTGATAATCATCGCGTATCTGTTAGCTTTCCATCTCGACGGGTTCACGGAGAGCGTCTCCCGGCAACTGTTCTTCGGAGGACCCACCACGACGGCGTACGTTGCTCTGCCGGCACTCCTCGCACTCGTCACGACAGACTTCCTGCTGCGACGGATTGTCCCGCTCGTGAGTGGACTGGTCGTGCCGGACGACACGGGAGGCAGTGAGGAGACGAGCATCGGCGGCACGGTGCGGTCCCGGCGGTCCGTGCTGGGTGTGGTGGTTGGTCTCATCGCCGCGTCGCAGATCGGGGGGACGAGCGCCCTGCGAGGTATGCTGCAGTCGCCGATCCCCGAGGACGACGGTATCTCAGAGTTCGACCGACAGGTATCGTTTGATGCCCCGTTTTTTCCGACAGCACTGGACTTTACAGACGACGGGGAGTACGGATACCTGACGAACAGACCGTCGCCCGAGTCGGGAAATATCTTCAGATTCGAGCTGCCGTCCCCCGATCAGGAGTCACTCGAGTTCAACAAGGTCGCTTCCGACCTGAGCGAACCACACGGTATCGAGGTGTCCGGAGAGACGCTGTACACCGTCGACAACGGGAGCGCAGTTAGTGGCAAATACGGCGAAGAGGAGGGGTACAACGTGTTGCAGGATTCGAACGGGAAGGTGATCGCCTTCGATATCGAATCGGACGGGTCGCTGAGCAACAGGCGAACGCTCATCTCGAATCTGCCTGTCGTCAACAACGACCACGCACTCCAGCAGATCGAGACAGGGCCGGACGGACGGCTGCACCTCTCGATCGGGCACATAGGCGGGCAGAAGTATCCGGAGATGTTCGACGGCAAGGAGTACACCCCCAGCGCCGAGGACCACCCCAATGCGCAGTATCTGGGGACCGTGATATCGTTCGAGTCGGACGGGTCCGATATCGAGATAATGGCCGAAGGGTTGCGGAACATGTACGACTTCACGTTCGACGAGCAGGGCAACCTCTTCGGTGCAAACAACGACGGCATGTCGATGCGGTCGAGAGCACACGAGTCGCTGTATCACATCACGGAGGGTGCGAACCTCGGCTACCCGGAGTACGGCACGTTCGATACGGTTCCGACCGAGGAGGAGATACTGAACCCACTCTGGACACTGGACCACTCCGGGTCGACAGGTGTCGAGACGACCGACAAACTCGACGGCGACGTCCAGGACGGTGTCATGATCGGGTCGTCATCGACCGGTGACATCGTTTTTGTGCCAGTCGAGCGAGAGAACGGCGGGGTGTACGCGCCGGAACTGCTGGGCGACGAACCGACCGTTATAGAGCTGAACGATAGCCCGATCATCTTGGAGGCAGGCCCGAACGGTTCCCTGTGGGTCGGGTCCACCGGACGCGACGACCTGCTCTCGATCTACCAGCCGAGTTGACCGGTCAGATCAGGTCGGGTCAGGCCCCGCGTTACTGCCTGTCATTAGGTGGACGCCGGAGTCTCTGTTCGGTTCGGCGCGTCACTGTCGGCCGTCACCCGGGGGTCCACGGACAGGCCAACTGCTCTCGCGGTGGGATGCTGACGGGGTCGCCGGACTCCCCACGCATCTGTCGCAGTCTCTCCGGTACGGGACACTGTCAGACGCAGTCGTGGCCGTGGTCTCCTGTTTCCGTTACCTGACGATGCGTTTCCCGTCAGCGTAGCCGGCGACCAGTTCGGCGACGCGCGCGGCACCGTTTGGCTGTGGTCGTGGCGACTCGACATCGCCGAGCAGTGCCTCGACATCGTCGAGTGACGCGGCGGCGTAGAACCCGCGGGTCTCGGAGAGCGCATCCGCGACACCCTGTTGTTCCGAGGTCGTCGGTAGCACGAGACACGGTGTCCCGGCGACTGCGGCCTCCATCACGGTGGAGTAGCCGTTACAGACCACCAGGTTCGCACCGGCGATGTACGGCTGGAGGGTCGGCTCCGTCTCCCAGTTCTCGCCGCCGACGAGCGTCACCTCGCGGCCCCGCGCCCGCAACGTGTCTGCGAGTCGGTCCGGGTCGATGCTGAACGCGCTGGGGACGAGCAACACGTCGACATCCCGCTCCGCGGCGTCGCGTTCGGGTGCGAGGGGTGGGATCACCTCCGCACCCGGCACTGTCGGCTCGCCGTCCCAGACCTTCGGGAGGAGAAAGCGTGTGGCGGTCCGCATGGCGAGGCGGTTGCGGACGACCGCACCGACCCGTTCGACCGGGTTGTCGTAGAAGGCGGCGGGGTCGTGGGAGACGTAGAGGTACTCACGGTCGTCCGCCGCGGCGGCGATTGCCGCCGAGATGCCGTCCGCGAGAACCAGTGCCGGCGACTGTGCCCGGTACCACGCCCGGTACTCCTGCACCCGGTCGTACAGCCCCGGTCCACTGTTTCGGAGCACGTCAAGGAGACCCCCGTTCTGGAAGTCGTCGATAAACTCGACGGTGGCCGGTTCGTACTCTGTGTGGCCGTTTTCGTCGACAAATCTCGTGCCCGGGCCGCCGCCAGCCATCGCCGTCTCGTAGCCGGCGCTTTTGAGTCGTTCCACGACAGCCAGCATCCGGGTTGCGTGTCCCGCTCCCTCGCAGGAGTGTGCGACGGCGATGCGCGTCGGCTGTGCCTCGGTCCGGGTCAACTGTACGCCGGAATCTGTCCCCGAGAAACTTAATTGGTCTCAATCGGGTCGGGAACGCAGCGCTCACATCGAGCGGACGCCGAGCGCACTGGCGGCCGCGGCACCGACACCCGTTGTGAGGATGTAGCCGCCGACACTGTGGATGGTGACCGCGGCCGCGATTGTGGGTGCAGCGGCACCAGTCAGAACTGAGAGCAGTGTGACGTTGACGGCCTCCGTCCCACCGAGACCCCCGGGCGTCGGGAGCACCGAGCCGAGCTTTCCGAGTGGGAGAACAAAAAAGGGCACGTACAGCGGGACAAAAGACTCCAGTGCCAGGAACGTCACCCAGAGACCGACCGCCTGGAGCCCCCAACCGAGTGCCGAACAGCAGACCGCAGCAACGAGTCGCCGTCGGGAGGCCCCAACCCGTCTCAGCGCGTCGGTGAACCCGTCGACGCGTTCCGCAACGGCGTCGTACGACACACGTGGGATCACCCCGAGGACACGTCTTCCGACCGCTCCCGCGGACACACCAAATGGACGACGAACCGTCGCACGGTACCGCCAAACGACTGTGACAGTCACGGAGAGTCCGACCGTGACCCCGAGCACCGCGACCGGGAGCGCCCCCAATCCACCCCCAGCCGCCGTGGTGGTGTAGTAGAGTGCACCGACCGTGGCGAACGTCAGCGACGGGACGACGTTGATAGCGTCTAAGCTCGTGATAGAGGCCAGACTCACCTCGTACTCCGTCTCGGTGGTCCGGTTGAGCAGCCACGCCGTCACCGGTTCGCCGCCCGCCTGTCCAAAGGGTGTGATGTGGTCCGCGAACGCGCCAGCCGCGTTGACCAGCAGGGCAGTGTGGAGCGGGGCCTCGATGTCGAGCGCCTGGAGAACGTTCCAGAGTGCCAGGCCCCACGAGGCGTTCCAGAGCAGCATGAGTCCGGCGACGGCGGCGAGCAACACCGGGTCGGCCCGACCGGCGGCGGCCAGTACCTCGCTCGCGTCGACCAGCCAGAACAGGGCGGCGAAGATCGCGAGCGCGGTCACGAGACCCGCCACAGTGGTGGCGAGAACATCTCTCTGCACGACTGTGGCTACTCTCGTGTGTAAATCAATCTATCGACTTGTCGAAGCGCCCACCAACGGATGAAAGGGTTTTTTTCCGACCCGGAGAACCTACTCACCGAGACCAATGCGAAACCAGAGATAACCATGTTCGATATCGCTGCCCCGGCGGCGAGCATCGCCCGCAACCTGCGGCACCGTGGGTTCGGGGCTGTCCACGAGTTTGCCTCGATGGTGCGGTACTCGGTCGGGTCGACGACGACCCCCGACCCGGTGCTGACAGCGAACTGGGACGTGCTGGTGGTGCTCGATGCCTGTCGGGCTGATCTGTTCCGCGAGGTGGTCGTCGACGGGGGGTACGAACTCCCCGACGGCCGGTTCGACACCCGGATGTCGCCGGCGAGTGCGTCGACTGGATGGCTGGACACAGTTTTCGGGGCGGCGACCGACGCCCAACTCGCTGACCTGGTCTACGTTACCGGGAACCCCTACTCCGCCTCGATGGTCGAGGACACGCGATTCCAGGCTGTCGAGGAGGTCTGGCGGGACTCGTGGGACGACGACGCCGGGACGATCCCGGCCCGTCCGGTGACCGACGCGGCGGTCCGCGCCGGTCGACGGCAGGAACCTGCCCGACTCGTTGTCCACTACATGCAGCCACACTTCCCGGCGCTCGGTGACAGCAACCGCGCGAACGGGGTGACCTCGGAGAGCGAACACAACAGTCGGAGTCGGGGTGTCACCCTCTCGGAGTTCGGCGACCGGGGGATGTCTGTCTGGGAGGACCTCCGACTCGGCCGGTGGACTGTCGAGGGGGCCTGGGAGGCGTACCGTGCGAACCTGGTGTACGTGCTCGAGGAGGTGACAGCCCTGCTCTCGAATCTCGACGCCGGGACGGTCGTGCTGACCGCGGACCACGGAAACGCGTTCGGCGAGCACGCCGTCTACGGTCATCCGGGTGGCGTCGACCTGCCGTGTCTCCGCGAGGTTCCCTGGTACGAGACGACCGCCACGGACACACACAGCCGCGAGACCCGCTCGCGCGAGAGCACAGGCAAACAAACGGGTGACGTTGTCGAACAGCGCCTGAGAGACCTCGGATACAAGCAATGACCGATGAGAGCGACACAGTGAGACTGTCGACAGTCGGGCGCGAGGAACAGACAGACGAGTCCAGCGGGCCGAACCTGTTGTTTGTGTGTGTCGACTGTCTACGACAGGACTTCACCCGGCGCGACGAGGTGGACACCCCGTTTCTGGACACCCTGCGCGAGCGGGGGCTAGAGGCAACAGAGGTCTACGCCACGGCGACGACGACGACACCGGCGGTGGCGAGTCTGCTGACCGGGACATACAGCGAGCGCAACGGTATCCGGTCGCTGC
>KB659933.1_pt37 | contig 11032 bp, 9 predicted proteins | sample 558768 | NCBI scaffold set KB644980.1
GCTCTTCCTCTATCTCTTCCTCTCGTTCGTCGCTGTGGGTCTTCTCCGGGCCGTAAATCTGTGGGCTTTGGACACCGGTGACGATTATCATAGAACGCAGCGTGGTGTCCATGTCGTCGCGTATCTGGGCCCCCCAGATAACCTTCGCCGAGTTGTCGAGCTTGTCGGACACAGTGTTGACGACCTCCTGCGCCTCGTTCAGTGACAGACCCTCTCCACCGGTGACATTCACCAAGGAACCCTTTCCGCCGTCGATCTGGACGTCCAGCAGTGGGTTGGAGAGAGCCTTCTGGACGGCTTCCGTTGCTCGGGACTCCGTGTCACTTTGACCCATACCTATCATGGCGATACCTCCCTCGCCCATGACAGCGCGGATATCGGCGAAGTCGAGGTTCACCAGCCCTGGCTTTGTAACGAGCTCGGTTACGCCCTTGACCGCGTTCACGAGTATTTCATCTGCTATCTTGAACGCGGTGTTTAGGGAGACGTCCGGTACGATTTCTAGGAGCTTGTCGTTCGGTATGACTATCAGTGTGTCGACCGTTTCCTCCAGCATTTCGAGGCCGTATTCGGCGTTCTCGCGGCGTTGGTCGCCCTCCATCTCGAACGGCAGGGTAACGATTCCGACTGTGAGCGCGCCCTCTTTCTTTGCCTGTTGGGCGATCACCGGGGCGCTGCCCGTTCCTGTTCCACCGCCGAGGCCGCAGGTGATGAAAACCATGTCTGCGCCTTCAACTGAGCTCTTGATCTCTTTCTGGCTTTCCTTCGCGGACTCCTCGCCAACTTTGGGGTCCGCACCGGCTCCGAGGCCTCCGGTCAGTTCCTTTCCTATGAGCTCTTTCCTGTCTGCTTTAGCGTAGAGAAGGTCTTGTGCATCGGTGTTCATAGCGAGGGTTTCGCAGCCCTCGATTCCGACCTCCACGAGGCGTGATATCGTGTTGTTTCCGGCACCTCCTGTGCCGATGACCTTGATTTCGGCTTGGCGCTGTTCTATGAGTTCGCGGAGTTCCTCATCGATTTCGTGTTCTCCTTCTTGTTGGGGCACGTTACCATCGTCTTTCCGCCTTGCCTTTTGGATTCTTTCCTCCATTTTAGAGACTCCCTAACACGATACGCAGTTGCAACTATTTAATGCCTTGTGGGTGGCAAAACCGGTTTACGAGCCGGAGCCCGGTTCGCCCGTATTCTCCACCCGCTCCTCGTACTTGCGCATCGCCTCGTCGAACGCCTCTTGCGCGTCCACGTCCAGGCTGCCGCACACCATGAAGAGCGAGAACAGGAGGTCGCCGATCTCGTCCTGCTTGACTTCAAGTTGTCCGGGTTTCTCGCCGTACTCCGCTGTCTTCGTGGCGTCCTTCGCTATCTCTCCGAGCTCCGACACAAGATCAAGTAGCCTGAAGGGGGTCGGGGCGTCTAGGTCGTTCCTCTCCGCGAACTCTTCGGCTCTTCTCTGTTGCTCTTTCATTCCTCGAACTCGACGTCTTCTAGGCCTGTGTATTCGAGTATCTCGCTGCGGACGGTGTCTTTCAGGTGCTGCGGTATCTCGTGGTCGTGGTCGTGTGTCACGGTTGCAGTTCCGTCCTCGAAGGATATACCGCCGTGCCCGAGGCGGTACGAGAAGATGTACTGGGCCTTCTCCTCGTTGTCTTCCACTTTTCTGACCACCTCAACGTCGTACTCGAGCTCTTGGCCTGCGAGAGGGTGGTTGAAGTCGATTCTGACGCGGCCCGACTCGTTGGACAGAACTCGGCCTCTCCGGTTGCCTATCATCAGCTCGTCGCCCCTGCGGACGTTGTCTATGCCCTGGCTCTCGAACTCGGACTCGCGATAGACATCCACGTCCTCTGAGTCACGCTCGCCGTAACCCTTCTCGGGCTCGACACTCACGGTCTCGGAGTCTCCGACCTCCATCTGTTCCACCGCCTCCTCCAGTCCCTCAATCACGTACTGCTCGCCAACGAGCACCGGGGCGGGCTTGAAATCTTGGTCCGTGTCGAGGTCGTTCTCGTTCGCGACCTCTTCGCGCGAGGTATCGAAGACCTCTCCATCGGTTTTCCCTGTGTAGTGTATCAGGACGAGTTCGCCTTTCTCCATACAGCTTCGTCACCGCGGAGTAGCGTTTTAAGCCTACTACAGGACTGTTGTACATGAACTGGAGAGAGTCGCTTCCGGAGGATATCAGGGAGTCGCTGGAGGAGATGCTGGAATCCACGGAGAGCTGGGGAGAGTCGTTCTCCAGCGCCGACAACCCAGGTGCGGCACAGCTGTGGACTGCGGTCGCTCTCCTGCACCGCAGAAACAAGAGACTGGAGGATCTGGTGATGAGGCAGCGCGGCGCCCTGAAAGACCTAGATGTGGATCCCGAGGAAGGTCTGGACGACGAGGTCAGCGACACCCTAAGGAACTACTGAACAGCCTACTCAAGGACTATGGCGGGTCTGCCCGGCTCCGATCGACTGGCCTTTTGGTGTGAGGAGTCTCCCGCGGTCTCGACCTCTATGTCTGCGTCAAACTGATCGGACATGTATTCTCTGTTGTCCTCCAAAGTATCGAGCTCGCGCCGTGTGGAGAGGACGCGGTTTGGGAGGTCGCCAGGACTGTCTATGTACGACTCGAGCCTTTCCTGGACGATTTGACCCATTTCTTGCCTTCCAGCCACTAAGTCTTCCATCGCCTCGCCGAAGTCATGCGTTTCTTCCAGTACCTGTTTCATGTCACGGAACAGGTTGCGTTCGTCCTCCTCAGCAACGATGAGCCTGACGGTTTTGAAGCCCTCGACCATGTCGGAGACCTCTCGGACGTCTTCGACCACCGAGCTGAGGAACTCTTCGGCGGCCTCTGCCTCCTCGTCTCGGAGCTGTTCTTTGGGCTCTGGGTACGGTTGTTCGGCGGCCAGCGCGGAGTGACCTGTCTCGCTCCAGATTTCCTCGCACACGAAAGGAGTGTAGGGAGCCATGAGCGTAACCTGTGTCTCCACGAGCCTGGTCGCGACCTCTGGGTTCATTTCCTCCACACGGTTTCTGTACTTGTTCGCGAGGTTGTTGAGGCGGAAAAAGGCTGCGAGGCCTGCCTTCCGTGTCTGGAACTCCTCCAGCCCTTCGACCGCTTCCCGCTTGATCTCCTGTAGCTTGGACAGCACATATCGATCCACGTGGTTCTCTTCTTTCCTGTCGCCGGCGCCGTGCATCTCCAAGCTCCGGCGGTAGAACTGCTGCAGCTTGTCCTTGTAGTTCTCGACCTCTTCGCGCCTCCAGTCGAAATCCTCCCACGGCTCCACGGATGTGAACAGGAACAGGCGAGCGGTATCGGCTCCGAACTTCTCGAGGGCCTCCGAGGTCAGTTCCACGTGGCCCTTGGAGCTGGACATCTTCTGGCCCTCCAAGAGACCGAGACCCCACGTGGCGATGCCGCCGGGCTGGTTGTCCTCCGAAAATAGTGCCTCATGGTGGAAAGTCATGAAGGTGAGGTGATTCTGCACCAGTTCGTGTGCAGAGGTTCTCCAGTCCAGAGGATACCAGTACTCGAACGACTCCCGCGCCTTCTCCACGAGTTCCAGGTCAATGCCGGTGGAGTCCGCGACCTGCTCAGCGTCGTGTTCACCGTTGAATACGTGGTCGAAGAACTCTGGGTCTAGGTTCTCCGGCTCTACATCGCGTACGATGTGTGATATCGTGTAGAACGCCATGTAGATGGTCGAGTCGGACAGCGGCTCGACTATGAAGTCGTCGTCGAACGGGAGCTGGGTTCCGAGTCCGTAGTTCCTGATGCACGGCCACTCCTCCAGCCAATCGACGGTGTGGCGGTACTGCGACAGCTTGTTGTTGGGAACTATGTCCATCTCGTCGAACCGGTTGTGAACCCGATCCTTCCAGCCGCGGTCGGCGTAGTCAATGAACCAGGAGTCCTGGAGCGAGACTATGACCTTCCCGCCACACCGGCACTTCACCGGCTCCGAGAAGTCGTGCATCGAGTCGAACCTGCCCATGTTCTCGAACTGCTCAACCATCCTATCCTTGACCTCCGAGACCTTGTCGCCAGCGAAGTCCTGGCAGTTCGCGTTCAGCGTGCCAGAGTGAAACTCCTTCTCATAGACCTCCTCTGTCGCCTGCTCCAAGGCCTTAACGTCCTCTTGGGACTCGATTCCATGGTTCTCCACGGCGCGTTCCGCCGGGAAGCCATCGTAGGCATCGACGTTGATTACACTCTTTGGCTCTATCTCCCTCACAGTCTCCGGTTCGACGCCGTACTCCCTAAGCGTATCGGGGCTCTGCTTGAGATCCTGGAGCGATATCCAGTCGTACGGTGCGTGTGCCGGAACGGACATGACGATACCGGTTCCGGAGTCCGGATTCACGAACGACGCGGGGAGGACGGGCACCTCCTCGCCGGTCACGGGGTTGGCGGCGGTCTCGCCGACCAGTTCATCGCCGTCCACCTCTCCCTTGATTGCGACCTCGCGGTCCTGGAAATCCATCTTCTCCGCTGCCTCCCGCGACAGCAGGTGCTCCTCGCCGTCTACCTCCGCCTTGACATACTCTGCGGACGGATCGATGTGGATATGTGTGACGCCGAACACTGTCTCCGGCCGCAGCGTGGCACATGGGATCACGGTGTTGCCGTGCCTGAACCTAACGAGCGTGTACTCCTGTTTCTCTGCGTCCTCGCCCTCTAGGAGGTCGTGGGTAGTGACCGGGTTTCTGTCGTCGAGGCAGTACTTCACAGGGTGCTTCCCTCGGTCGATGAAACCTTCGTCGCGGAGGCGCTTGTACTGCCACTCGATGAACCTGTTGTAGCGGTCGTCGTTGGTGGTGAACTCGCGGCGCCAGTCCACCGACAGACCCATACCGTCCATACCCGGCTTGAACGAGTTGTCGATGAAGTGGTTCGCGAAATCCATCGGCTCCTCCATGGCCTCAAGATCCTCGTCCGGGACACCGTAGACATCGCGGAGCACATGGAGTTGCTGCTCCTCTCCGTCCTTCAGGCGCTCCAGAGCACCTACAATGGGTGTGGAGGTGACGTGCCAACCCATTGGGTAGAGGACATTGAAACCTCGCATCCTCTTGAACCGGGCGATGACATCCGGAAGACCGTAGCTACGTGCGTGTCCCACGTGCATCCCTCCGCTCGGATAGGTGTAGGCAGATGTTATGTAGAACTTCTCTTCGTCGGAGGGCTCCGGCTCGAACAGACCTTTTTCGTCGTACTCCTGCGACCATTTCCGTTGCATCCCTTGGAGCCGGTTCGCGAACTCTTCCTCTGTCACACCACCTGTTTTGAGTGCAATTAATTTGAATCTGAACCGAGTCGAGCCGGACGGATTATAAATAGGAGGCGAGAATTCCTGTTACCGTGACCCGGCTAATCTGCGTCACAGGTGGAAAAGGTGGAACCGGCAAGACCACGGTGGCCTCGAATCTGGGTGCCGCGCTACAGGAGTTCGGCCGCGACACCATAGTCCTGGACGCCAACCTTACCAACCCCAACCTCGGCTTCCACCTGGGAATACCGCTGTACCCCAACACGCTGCACGACGTGCTGAAGGGAGACTCACACATCACGGAGGCAACGTACATCCATGACTCCGGTCTCCGGGTGGTGCCCGCAGGACTTTCGATAGAAGACCTCGCGGACACAGACCCCGACAACCTGCCGGACGCACTGCTGGATACGGTGGGTGACCCGGAGTTCGTGCTTGTGGACTCGGCCGCAGGCCTAGGCAACGAGTCCATATCCGCAATAGAAGCATGCGACGAGGTAGTGGTGGTCACCAACCCAAACCTGCCTGCAGTGACTGACGCTTTGAAAACCGTGAACATCGCGGAGGAATCGGGAACCGATGTAACCGGGGTGGTCGTGAACAAGATACAGAACAGAGAGGACGAACTGGACGCGGATGAGATAGAGTCGATGCTTGGTCACGGAGTGCTGGCGGAGATACCTGACGACCCTGCTGTCCGAGAGTCGCTCTCCGTAAAGAAACCGGTTATCCACCACGAACCCGACCACCATGTGTCCGAGAGATTCAAGGGTGTGGCGGCAAACATGGCGGGTCTGCAGTACGAACCAGATCTGTCCGGACCGGGTCTGCTGGACAGAATCAGGCAGAAAATCGGCGATCTCTAGTCCAGAGGCGGAAGCCATGTGTTCCCGCACCCTTTTTATTCAGGTACGGCTTGATTCCAGTCTGTGACTAGAATAGTATCGGTGGTCTCCGGCAAGGGGGGTACAGGCAAAACCACCGTAACCTCGAACCTCGGAGTAGCTCTTCAACAACAGGGAGAGGACGTCTTGATAATAGACGGAAACTTCTCCGGCGCAAACGTCGCCCAGCACTTCGGGCTCGGGTTCCAGAAGATGAGCCTGAACGATGTCCTAGGCGGGGACGCCTATGTTAGCCAGGCGGTGGCGAAGCACCCGACAGGGGTGTCAGTTCTACCCGCCTCGATACTGGAGTTCGACGCCAGCGCCGACAACCTGAAGCATTCAGTCCTCGACTTCCTAGGAAACAAGGACTTCGTGCTGATTGACGCCGCCGCCGGAACCGGGGACGAGGTGGAGGCAGCGATAGAGGCGAGCGACGAAACCCTGCTCGTGACACAGCCAGAGCTGCCATCCCTCACTAACACGCTCGGGGCTAAGAAGCTGGCAGAGTCACACGGGACCAAGATATCTGGCGTGATACTGAACGGTGTCAGGAATGAGAAGGCGGAGGTCGAGGACCACGACATCAAGGAGCTGCTCGATGAACACATCATCGGCAGGATACCAGACCATCGACATGTGCGCGAAGGTATAGCGCTCAGGAGGCCTGTGGTCGACCACAAACCAGACTCACCTGCCTCACACGCAGTACAGGACGTGGCCTACAGAATCAGGGGCGAAACACCGCCCGAGAAGACGCCAGTAGAAAGACTCAGGCTCGGAATCAAGAGACTCTCGCCCCTGTGACGGAGTTCTTCCACGCATATGACATCCGCGGTACATCCGATGAGCTCGGAGAGAAGGAGATGCTCAAGCTCGGGAAATCCTACGGAACCTTCGTTGACAAGGACGAGGTGGCGCTGGTGCACGACGCCAGAAAACACTCGGAGAGACACACACAGGCATTTACAGAGGGATTGACATCTACAGGAGTCGACGCGTTGGTCGGGGGGCTGGAGCCCACGCCCGTCGCGTACCACGCCGCATGGAGCCGCGGCATCCCGGCGGCCGCGATCACGGCGTCACACAACCCACCGGAGTACACCGGTGTCAAGTTCGCCTCGCCAGGAGGGGTCGCGCTCTCAAGGGAGGCGGGCATGGCAGAAATACAGAGAATCTATGAGTCCGGGGAATTCGACGAGGGAGATGGAGACGCAGACGAGGTGAATCTGGGGGCAGGATACACGAACCACCTTTCGTCGGGGCTGGAGTCAGACGCGGGCGTGGTGGTGGACGCCGGAAACGGGGCCGGCGGAGAGAGAGCCAGGCAGGTGCTGGAGGAGATAGGTTGCGATGTCAGGATTGTCAACGCAGAGCCGGATGGCAGCTTCCCGGACCATCTTCCGGACACGGAAACTGAAAGACTAGAAGAGGAAGTGGAGAATGAGCTCGGAGTCGTCCTGGACGGAGACGCCGACCGCGCGGGTTTCCTCGTGCCCGGTCACGGAGAAGTATCTCCGGACGAGGCAATGGCGCTGTTCGCCGAAGAGTGTCTGGACGGCGACGGAGCGGTGCTTGCGGACCTCAGGTCATCAAAAACCGTTCGGGGAGAAGGTCGAACGCAGCGGCGGGAACTATTTAGAAAGCCGAGTGGGCCACACCTTCATCTCCGAGAGAATACACCAAAACAGCGACATCGTGTTCGCAGGAGAGCTGTCGGGACACTACTACTTGCCAGGTCTCCAGGTTCCGTGGGACGACGGGGTTTTTGCCGCCGCACTAATGGCCCGTATGCACTCTACCACGGACCTAGCGAGGAAGCTCCGAGAGCTACCTCAGCATCCAGCGTCGCCGGAACTCAGGCCTGACTGCCCGCACAGCCTCAAAGAAGATGTGATCGAACACCTGAAGCGCGAGTACTCTGACCACGAAACCTCCACCAAGGACGGCATCAAGGTACACTTCGAAGATGGATGGCTGCTGGTTCGGCCCAGCAACACTTCTCCAAAGATGAGCATCAGATGCGAATTCGACACCGAGGCTCGCGTGGATGAGGTCCTTAAACGCGCCAAAGGAACAGTAAATGACTACGTAAGAAACAGTAGCTGAGGTCGCAGTTTGTCGGGTATGGGTGATGCGACATTACCCCGATATAGTTCTGAAACCAGCACATCACACCCCTAAAATCATGGCGGTAACACGGAAGCAGGTGCTACCGGCCGAGATGTCCTGTCAATCGGAGAAGGGTTGGCGTCACGATGACCTCACCGGATGAATAATGAGGCTTATATTCGAGCTGGCAGGGGCTGTTGTGTGAGCTTCAGTGTAGAAATCGACCATGTCTCCAGCCACGAGAGGAGCGTCCAGCGCCTGCCACGGCAGAACGAACCCGAGTTCTCAAAGAGAGGTGTCGACCTCGACAAGGTGAGAGAGATATCGGAGGATAAGAGCCACAGCCACCTGATTGTCATCGGCAGGGGTGGCGCGGTCACAGTCTTCAGGGCGCTGTACTACTCTCTCATAGAAGAGGCGGACGTCGATGTCAGGCTGGTCACCACGATCGATCCTGACTACCTGCAGAGACTTGGCAGAGAGCTCGAGATGGAGGAGACGCTCATCTATGCGGTCTCAAGCTCCGAGAGCCCTATCGGTGTGCTTGAGGCCACGGACTTCTTCATAAGCAAGGGAGCCGACCTCGTGACGGCATCCAGCGACGGATCCGCACTCAGCGACTACTGCTCGGAGGCAGGAGGTGAGAGCCTGGACACACAGGATATTCCTGGGCGGTTCTCCGGATTGACGGGGAGCGGTCTCGTGCCGCTGGCACTCGCAGGAATTGACCCCTTAGAGGTACGACATGGAGCAGAGCAGATGTACACGCAGGTCTCGCCCGAGAACCAGTACAACCCCGCTTTGAACCTGGCCTCCGCGTTGCACAGCCTCGACGACCAAGGCTACGCCGAGGTGATGGCATGCATATACTCAACCCGGCTCTACGGCTTCGGGCCGTTCCTCAAGCAGCTGATGCACGAGACCGTCTGTAAACATCAGAAGGGACAGACGTTCCACGCAGAGCACGGACCGGAGCTACACAGACACGCCGCACAGAGACTACTAGGAGGCCACCCAGATGTCGCGCCGCTCTTCATATCCACCGACACCCATGAACGCGTCGAGCACTCCTTCGACACCAATATAGATGTGGGCGGAAACAGTGTAATGTCTCTCAACAAGCAGACGCTCGGAGACAGCCTCAACGCAGAACTGGAGGCCATGAAGTCAGAAGTCGAGAACCTCAATAGACCATCAGCACAGATAGAGCTCAAAACGCTGTCACACAGATCCGTCGGCAAGCTAACAGCGTTCCTCCAGTACCTAGCATACTACTCCGCACTTATACGCGACGTATCCCCGTTTACACAACCAGACATAGAGTCCCTACAGCGCCGATCCCTTGACAACAGGTTCTAGCCAGGGAGCGAGGGTATAGCAACGATTCCAGCGCTGATCGACGCCAAGCCAACAGCAACGCCGACCAGCGAAAGAACGACCGCAGGCGCAGACATCGCCGCCGCCGCCCTCCACCCAAGAAAGGTCGTGAACCGACTTGAGGCCGCGAACCTCAAGAGCGAACAACGCCGGAAACGCAAGCAGATTCAGACCTAACACGCCGCCGAGAACGCCGACCGGAGCATATAGACCGAAAACCTTGTACGTGAGCTCGTATCTGCCTCCACCAAAGAGATACACAAGCGGGTGAACGGTAGCGGCCGCGACAGCAGGGCCTACCAAGCCTAAGGCACCTCCCAGACCAACAAGAGCAGGGAGGTGCGCGAGACCAAGTAAACCGAGGACAGTCAACTGAACCCAGACTACCAGACCCCAAGCTGCTCCGGACATCCCCGCCACCTTCAGCGGGAGGGAGAAACCATCCTCGACACTAGGTATCTGCTCGCCCGGCGACCTCAGTGAAGCAGCCAGAGATGCCATAACACGATATAAGAGCGGTCGCTTAAGTTAGGTGGCGGCGCAGGAAATCTATCCACGCCACCCTCATGCTCTGTTCTGCGGCGTCGGAGAAACTATGTCCCTCGCCCGGCATCTCGTGGTACTCAACCCGTGTATCGAGAGAGCTAATCGCCTCACGGGTCTGCTGCACAGGAACATACGAGTCACTGGTTCCCTGAAACAGCTGAAACGGAACAGACACATCGACCGAGCCAAAACTGTACCGGTTCAAGTCCTCGAACAGCGGTTCTCCAACCCTCTTACCGGGCAGGAACTCAAAATCCCCGCCCCGCTCGACCCGAACCCTGTGGGCGTTCATAACACGATCTAAGAGCGCCGGAGACTTCACCGTAACCAGCCCCGGCTGGAGCTCTTTCAGTGAGAAGTACGCTACCTTTGCTCCGAAACTCGCGCCGAAAAGCGCGTATTCCTCTGGTTCAAAGTAGTTTACGACCGAGACAAGATCCTCTACACGAGAGCTGAGGGTCTGTTCTACGAACTCCCCCGTGCTTCCGCCGTTCCCGCGGAAATCAAACCGGACAGCGCTGAAACCGTTCCGGGCGAGGAAGTCGGCTCGTCCCCGGTGACCTCCCTCCTTGTCGGATCCGAAGCCGTGGCACAGGAAGACACACGGGTCGGAGCCCTCTCCATGGCGGACGGCTTCGACCGCCCCACCGCCTGAATCGATTCTGTGGCTGTCCATGTAGCAGTAACCGCCTATTCACAGACTTATATCATAGGAGAGACACGCCAATACATAGTGTCCTTCCCAACGAGAGACAAGGACTCGCGGAAAGGCGACAACGGGAGGGCGGGAGTGATAGCAGGTTCGAGCAGGTTTACCGGGGCGCCCGCCCTCTGCGGCCAGGCGGCGATGCGC
>KB659949.1_pt150 | contig 11031 bp, 8 predicted proteins | sample 558768 | NCBI scaffold set KB644980.1
ACGTATAACAGCCGGCACGCGGTGGCCGTGGCTAACTGTTCGCAGCCGACATTCCTTTTTCAAATCCGTCGGCGATGACTTTGTACAAGACACCCGCCTGCCCCGCAAACACTGCCAATATACCAATCAGGAACACCACCCCACCGCTGATCAGAGACCCGCCATCTACGAGCGAAAACCCAATCAAACTCAGCACCACACCAACACCAAGCACCGTAATAAGATATCCCATCAGTCTGAACCCGTACATCATCCCATTAAGTGGATTGACGTTTGCCATGGTACGTGGTACACATTAACATTATTAAACCTCAGGGTCGCGGCAAGATTGTATACTGTCAGTCGTGGCTGAGTGGACCCTCAGATAACACAGCCGCGGAGACCACTAATTATCTATACGGCTGGGCTGCGTATGAGCTAACACTCAGATCATGAGCGTCTGTTTCGGCTCATAGTACTGTCTAAATAACAAGTCTGACAAGCAACAAACAGACACTCAGAACTGTGATGAGCGGACTTCGCAAGCGAATTTCTCCGCGTCCATGTAGGAGGGGTTCCCAACCGACTCGTGCAGATAGAACAGCCCTATTACGCAGGCTAAACAGATGCGTTCGTTAGTAAACATACGCTGACACGTTACATCGGCAGAAACCTAACTCGGATTTGAGATTATTTGATGAGATATCGGGAGGTTACGTGTGTATGGTCCATTGTGGTAGATTGCTTAGCCTTGCTCGCACACTGTGGGCACAAAATTCCGATAACTGTACCGAGAGTATCTGTGGCTGTCGGTATTACAGCGCGCACCCGCCGCATGAACTTGGCCCGCGAAGCCGGTATCACGGGCACAGCAGACCCACTTTCGATACCCAACTCAGTAGCTGATAGATACTTTGATTACTTTCATAATGCTATCTCTCAGGAGAGTTCGTATGACTCCTGCATTGAACAGGAACGACCGGTAACCACATGAACCGATATCGGCCGAAGGAGCAAACCACAATACGGCAGCGGGTCCGACTCGTGCAAGAGAACCAAACCAGTGTATGGGTCCGGGCAGATTTGAACTGCCGACCTCCTCCATGTCAAGGAGGTGTCATAACCAGCCTAGACCACGAACCCGTGAGTAGCGGTAATTGTCTACCCCAATTGAAGCTTTCGCATTCGGTGGCCCAAGGTGTGACGCACAACCTATTTGCCGGCGCCGTCCGGGGTTCGTGGTATGTTCGTGCTCGTGAACTTGAAAGCCTACGCGGTCGACCCGGCCGAGATCGCCCGCGCGGCTGCGGCCGTGTCGACAGCCGACGTGTCCGTCGACGTGCGGCTCGCGGTCGCGCCACAGGCCGCCCACATCGAGCGTGTCGCGGCGACCGACATCGAGGCGTGGGCACAACATGTCGCCCCAATCGACCAAGGAAGTCACACGGGGCATGTTCGTGCCGAGGCGGTGGCCGACGCCGGCGCAGTCGGGACGCTGCTCAACCACTCTGAGCGCCGGCTCCAGTTGGGGGCGATTGAGACGAGCCTTGCGGCCGCTGAGCGGGCTGGGCTGGAAACGGTGGTCTGTGCGGCGACGCCAGCGCAGGCGGGTGCGGTGGCGGCGTTAGGACCGGACGCGGTCGCGATCGAGCCACCCGCGCTAATCGGGACCGATACGCCGGTCAGTCAGGCCGACCCTGGAGTTGTGACAGAGGCCGCGGCGGCGGTTGAGACGGCCGCTCCCGGGACACCGGTGTACTGTGGGGCTGGTATCTCGACCGGCGCCGACGTCAGGGCGGCATACGAGCTCGGCGCCGACGGCGTGGTGCTCGCAAGCGGTGTTACTGAGGCCACCGACCCACAGGCGACACTCGCCCAGCTCGTAGCTGAGCTGTGAGCGTGGTCGCTCGTTGTTGACCCCAGCATTGACCCCAACACAGCGACCTACCGGTTCGCAGCGCCGCCACGCTGCCCGAGCACCAAGCCAAAGAAACCTTTTTTCGGCCGGGCAGAGAGCTTCAATCCGAACTAATGGGGTCTGGAGACAACAGCCGGCACCGACAGGAGAGGCAGAGCAACAGGTCTGGAATAACACTGTGCGACCGGGCACACCGCCAGCCGCGGGGGTGAGAACGGGTGTATGATACGCACATAACGAACTCGGGACACACGGAGGCGATCGTCGGCTGTATGATGGCCGGAAAGACGAGCGAGCTGATCAGACGGATCCAGCGCAGTCAGATTGCTGGCGTGGACTGTGAGCTGTACAAGCCCGTTATCGACAACCGGTACGGCACCGAGACGATCAAGGGGCATAATGGCCTCGAAATAGAGGCTGTCCCCGTCGAGAGCCCTGCGACAGTCCCCGAACAGCTCGCCGACCCCGATGTCGTAGCGCTTGACGAAGTCCAGTTTTTTGCGGCCGAGCCGCTGACCGAGACTATCGAGACGCTCGCGGCCGACGGCGTTCGTGTTGTCGCTGCCGGCCTTGATCTTGATTTTCGGGGGGAGCCGTTCCCTGCGACTCGTGAGTTGATCGCACGCGCCGAGTACGTCGACAAGCTCCGAGCAGTGTGTGCCGTCTGCGGTGAGCCCGCAACTCGGTCACAGCGGTTGCTCAGCAATGAGCCCGCGCCGGCCGACAGCGACCGTGTGCTCGTCGGGGCCGAGGAAACCTACGAGGCTCGATGTCGGACCCACCACACCGTCCCGGCGAGTGCCGACAAAGACAGCTAACACGCAGCGACCGCCTGTCTCGACACTGGTGACGGGCGGCTGCTTACGCCGTCACTGGTCTGAGCGACCTCCCGCCGACGGGTCGTCGGACTCCGTCTTGTCGGCATCCGTCTCGGGCTCTGCAGTCGGGTCGTCATCGGCGGCCGTCGTGTCGGCTGTCGCCTTTTCTGACTGTGTGCCCGAAGCAGGTTCTGATGTCGGGGTCTCGACTGTGCTGACGGCCTTGGCGGGCGAGAGCTCAACCGGGGATGGCGGGAGTGCCGCCGTCTGGTCTGAGCCTGCGCCGGTCGTCATGAGCAGTCCCAATCCCTCGCGAACCGACAGATCGACCTCGTGGATCTGAGACTCCGGGACAAACAGCAGGCGTCCACCCGCAGGGTTTGGACTACTCGGGAGAAAGACGTTCCGTACTGGTTCCTCGGCCACGTCAACGACCGCGGTCGGACTCTCGCTGGTCACCAGACCGACCGCGTACACGCCTCGACGCGGAAACTCAACTAACACAAGACTGTCGTAGGCGGTTTCGCCGCTGGTAAACGAACTCGAGATCTGGCGCACCGTCGCGTAGACCGTCCTGATTACCGGCACGACCGCGATGAGCCGGCCCAGGCTCCCGAACAACCGCTGGCCATGCTTGCGCTGTGCAAGAAAGCCAATCAAGACGATCGCTGTCGCGACCGAGACAACTGCAATCGCCTGCGCGATTAGCTCCGCGGTGTACTGTTCGAGGTTCGACTCCTGAACGACCGGATCGACCGCTGACAGCAGAGTCCCGACAAGAAGCTGGAACAGATACAGCGTGACCACAAGCGGCGCGATCAGCACAAGCCCAGCGACAAAGCTGGTTTGAACTGTGTTTCGAAGTGCCATACTGGCCTGTCTCAATCGCAGGCACAAGACTGTGGTCGCTCCGGCATTTCTTGACCGGAAACACCCCGGCCTGTCGTCGGCTGGACGGCCGGTCGCTCGGTTGCGGCTGCTGGGGGTACACGACAAAACACCCAGAGTGCTAGTGTCTGTCAGTCCTCACCCAGCGCGACACGCTCAATCTCCTGGAGGTGCTGGTCAATACGGTTGTGCTCGGCAAGCCCGTCGTCCTCACGGAGGACTGCCCTGAGCCGGTCGTCGTAGTAGCCCTGTCCAACGTGATTGATCAGCCCACGGGTCCGGAGCGCGCGATTACGAGCGTACGATCGCTTCCGGTCGCCGTCGCCGCCCGCGGCCGCGTGAACCTCTGTTGGCTTCATGGGGCCGTCGGTGTAGTAGACCGACAGCATCTGCCGTGTCAACGTCTCGAGGCCGCTGATTTCCGCTTTGCGCTCCCTGACCGCGACCGGCTCTTGATTGGCCGACGCCGGGGTTAGGTCCTCAGGCGCGTCCTGTGTGTTGGCGTCATCGTCTGCTGTGGTGGTCGGCATCAGTCTCAGCTCGGTCTGCCCGGCCGCGAGTCGGTCGCGGAGTGGGGACCCGTCGCGTCGCTCGACCGCATCGATCGAGAGATCTGAGGCGGCACTCAGCGTTTCGAAGATTGCTGCCGCACTGAACGCCGACCCGTGACCGTTCGAACGCTCTGTACGGCCGTCGCTGGACTCGCCACCGGCTGCAGGGGCTGGCCCTGCCGTGTCAGCATCATCATCCGCGCGTTCTGGCTCGTTGGACGAGCGTAATCGGGTCTGCATCCGCTCTTGTCCGGTTCGGCCGGGCGCGGCGCCTTCGACGTGCTGCACGAGCGCATCGACGAACTCTGCCGCCATCCGGCGCAGGTCCTGGGCGTCTTTAAGCTCGCGTTCGAGCTCGGCGATCCGACTGTTTTTTTCCTCGAGGGTCGTGCGCAAGTCGGCGATCCGGTCGCTTTCATCAGTATCGTTGTTCTCGCTGGCCCCGTCGAGCTCTGCGACCAGCTCGTCGCTGACGCTTTTCAGCTCTGGTCGCTCGAAATCGTCCAGTCCAGGCGTCGCGCCCGCGTCAAACGTCTGTTTCCGGTAGAACTGGACCCGTTCGGTCTCGGCCCAGTCGGTCATCAAAAAGCCCTCACCGTCAGCGAGTTCCTCGACGGCGCTCGCGTGCTCGCCGTCGAGCATCCGGCGGACGACGTTCGTGTCGTTGTCCCAGGTCAGGCGGTGCCACAACAGCCAGTCACACTGGGTGATATAATCTTTCTTGACATCGGCCGGTCGCTGGCTAATGCCGACGATCCCCAGCCCGTGCTTGCGCCCTCGTTTACCGATCTTGATCAGCATCTTGCCCGCCTCGCCGACTGATCCCTGCTCGGGAATGTACTCGTGGATCTCCTCGACGATCAGCAGGAACGGCTGTTTTTGCTTTTTCGCCTTTGCAAACAGATGCTGTGCTACCGCGGTGAGGACCGCCTCGGCCTCGCTCTCGTCGAGGTAGCTCGAGACGTCCAGAATAATCGGTACGTTCCGCTCGAGCGCGAGCGTTGCGAGCTTGTCGGCGTGCTCGGCTGTGACCTGAATGTCACATTCCTCGTCGGCGCCGACGTGTAACAGCTCGTAGGCCTCCTTCAGCCCGTAGTACTCTCCGTCGATGTCAACGATCAACAGCCCGAACCCGTTGTCAAGCAACTTCTCGGCGATGACGCTTATCGAGTTTGATTTACCGGCGCCGGATTTCCCGGTCGCAAAGCCACGACCGGTGAGAAGCTCGACGACCGGTAGCGACACCGCCGCTCCCGGGTCGCCGACGCTTCCAAACCCGTCGCTGACCTCCGCGACGGCAACCTGCTCGGTTTCTGCCATTGTTAACTGTATGGGACAGCCGGCTACATAACTTGCTGTCAGACAGACGGCAGACAAAACGGTCGCCCGACTGTGGCGTTATCGGCGTTACCACAGGTCACTTGTCGAGTTTTCGTCGTGTTTGCCCGCCCACGTCACACGACAGTCACCGACGTGTCCCGGCCGGCGTTGTCTTCGCCCGGAGTCCCCGTCATTTTGACGTGCTCAGTCTCATCTAACATGATTGTGTTCTCGCGTCGTCGCAGTCTCGTGTATTGGAGCTCATTGGAGCTCCCGCCCGATCTTGTCAGGGAGAGCGTCTCAACGCCGTACAACGGGTGTTTGTGGCCCCCGGATGCATTCTTCTCCACCCCGTGTTTCCGCGCCGATGCTCTTCGCACTCTCACACACGGACCCCGGGTCCGAGAACTGCTCTGTGGCCGCCCGCGGCGAAGCGACTCGGGCAGTCTGCCGGAGCCAGCGCCTCGTGAGTCCGTGGTCTGCGACTGTCTGTCGACTCGGACCGTCACCGCTCGTGCCCCGCTGGCTGGTCGAGCTACCGCCCAGCCCCGACACAAACACATACTAGCTGAGTGGCATATGCGGGAACAGACGCCAACGTCAGCGTATGTGTCCAGCCCTGTGGTCGGACATGAACATAGCCCCGGAATAATCGGCGTCGGAACCACATCACCCCTCGTCTCGGATAGCCGCCTCAACCCGATCTTGAGATCACCGATCTTGTCACCGGGGTCGACGCCGACCAGGCTGTCATCGAGCCGGTCAGCTTCCTCCACAAGCAAAGCGAGACACTCGGTAATCTTGACGATACCCTCCAAGCGGCAGTCCCTGGCGACCTGACACTTGTTCGTGTGCCGGTCCCTCATGACGAGAGTCAGCTCGGCGCGGTCATTACGGACCTGCTCGGGCCGTTGCTCGCCGGCGCCGGTCTGACGGATTCTCGGCTTCGTTGGTGTTAGCGTTATGCCACGCTAGACGTGGTCTGTCTGACCGCCCGCGGAGCTTACTGACCGACCGGTGAGTGGCCGCGCCGACCATGTCTCGACCGTGTGGTGTGTCCGGACACAGCCCGCCGGGAGACAGCTTACTCGCGCACATAACTCCCCTGAGTCGTCCCACGGCGGCCGATACTGGTGTGCCCCTGGGTCGCGATCGGGTCGACCCGATCATGATCTTAAGCTGTCGAGACACGTCCGCGTGTCCCTTTCAGATGCTGAGGATCTTCCGGTCTGGACGGGACTGGTACCCGCTCGCAGACACGCTCACGAGCTCGTCCCGACGCCAGTCGTAGGCGGTCAACTCCCCGCCGTAGACACAGCCGGTGTCGAGTCCGACCGCACTGTCGCTGACGTACGGCTCCGAGAGCACTGTATGCCCGAAAAAGACTCGCGGGCTGTCGGTGTATTGCTCGAACCAGAACGGCCCGTCATAGCTGTTCCCCCGTGGCACTGACCGCATCTCAAGCAGGTCGTCAGGCTCGTGCTCGACCAGCTCCCACTCGGGATGGATCCCGCCGTGGACGACCATTGAGTCCCCGAACGAGACTACCAACGGCAGTGCCGTCACCGTCTCAAGCACCGGCTCGAACGGTGCCGTCTCCACTGTTTCCCGCACCAGTTTCATCTCGTTGTTCCCTTTCACGCTCACGGCATGTGGGCTCTCGGCGATGAACTCGACAACCTCGATACTCGCCGGCCCTTTCCGCACGAGGTCGCCGACAAACACAACAAGGTCGTCGCCGCTCGGCGTCAACTGGGCCCAGAGCCGTTTGAGCTCGTCGATGCTGCCGTGAATGTCGCCGACGATATAGATCTCGTCGTGGGCGGCTGGGTCGAACCGCCAGTGATAGGGGGTAACCGTGTCGCCGAATGTCATCGGTGTCTTCGTGTGTGCTGCCTTCTCCTCGCGCTCGTCTAAAACGGTGTACCGCTCTGCCGGCTCGGGTGAACGGTCTTGTGTGCTCATACTCATTGAATGGGCCGACACACACAAGAGCCGTGCTAATTGTCGGCCACAACAGTATATATCAATATATACCGGCTGGTTAATCCCAGTCGCCGCGTTCGGCCTCGCTCATGAGCAGCTTTTGTGCGTTCTGGACAGAGGCGTCGTCAGGCCTGTGTTGTGTGTAGCTGCCGTCGGCGTGCATTTTCCAGCTCTTCCGGTTGTCGGCAAACGCGAGCTCAAGCACGTGCTCAAGCCGGTCCTGGAGGCGGGGCCTTTCGATTGGTGCGACAGCCTCGACACGGTTATCCAGGTTTCGCTCCATCCAGTCGGCCGAACCGATGAAATACTCCGTGTCGCCGTCATTGTAGAAGTAGAAAATCCGCGAGTGTTCGAGAAACCGGTTGACGATGCTGGTCACGGAGATTGTCTCGCTGACGTCCTCAAGACCCGGCCGGAGCCGACAGATGTCCCGGACCACCAGGTCGATCTCGACGCCGGCCCGTGAGGCACGGTACAGCTCCGCGATCACCTCTGGATCTTCAAGCCGGTTCATCTTCGCTGCGATCCTGGCCGTGCGACCCGCTCGGGCGTGGTCTGCTTCCCGGCGGATCAGTTCGATGAACTGCTCGCGCATGTTCCCCGGCGCGATCAGGAGCTCCCGGTAGTCGTCGTGCAGCGACTGGCCGGTGAAGTAGTTGAACAGCTTCACCAGATCCTGCCCGACGTCTTGATCGGCGGTGAACAGCCCGAGATCCTCGTAGCGCTTTGCGGTCTCCGAGTGGTAGTTGCCGGTGCCGATGTGTGAGTAGAGCTCGACGCCATCGTCTTCCTCGCGGACGACCAGCGTTGTCTTCGTGTGTGTCTTGTAGCCAATCGTGCCGTAAGCAACGTGGATCCCCTCTTCCTCGAGCCGTTTTGCCCACTCGAGGTTGTTCTCCTCGTCGAACCGGGCCTTCAGCTCAACCATCACCGCCACCTGCTTGCCGTTCTCGGCGGCGTCGATCAGGCTCTGGATTACCTTTGAGTCACTCGCAGTCCGGTAGATCGCCGCCTTGATCGCGAGCACGTCCGGATCCGACGCCGCCTGGTCGAGAAACGTCTGCACAGTCCCAGTAAACGAGTGATACGGATGGTGCACAAGCAGGTCATCCTGCTGGATCGCTTCGAACAACGACCGGTCTGTGTGGCCGGTCAGCCGTGGATGCGGCTGTGGTGTCCACTCAGGAACCTTGAGATCCGGCCGGTCGAGGTCGGTGAGCTCGTCAAACGCGCTGAAATCAAGTGGCGCCGGCAGCCGGTAGACTTCGCGGTCGGAGACATCCAGGTTCGAAAGCAGCGGCGCGAGCATCTGGTCCGACATCGACTCCTCTACCTCGAGTCGCACGACGGTCGCGAACCGGCGCTGTTCGATCACGTCCTCGGCGAGCTGGATTAAATCCTCGGCAACCTCCTCGTTGCGCCGGACCTCGGCGTTCCGGGTTACGCGAAAACTGGCGTGTTCGAGGATCTCGACGTCGGGAAACAGCTGTTCGAGGTTCGCCGCAACAACCGCTTCGAGCGGAACGTGCCGGTCGTCGACGGTGACAAACCGAGGGCGGTTTCCGGGGATCTTGATCCGAGAAAACGTTGGCCCGTCTCCAGCATCGGTAAGCACACCGAGGCTGAGCGAGAGGTTCGAGATGTGTGGGAACGGCTTGGTGGCGTCGGCGGTCAGCGGCGTCAACGTCGGCAACACAGAGTTCTCAAAGTGCTCGTCGACACGGTCCTGCTGGTCAGACGACAAGGCGTCGTAGGTAACGACCTCGATGCCGGCCGCCGCCAACGCCGGCTTGAGTTGCTCGTGATAGCAGCTCGCCTGCCGGCGAAACAAGGGTGCCGCCTGCTCGAGGGCCGCCCGCCAGTGCTCGGCCGGCAGCCGACCGTCAGGGCTAGGCTCGGTGACCTCGGCGGCCCGTTGTTGTTTCAGTCCGCCAACCCGTTTCATAAAAAACTCGTCCATATTCCGGGTGAAAATTGAGAGGAACTTAATCCGCTCGAGCAGTGGGTTTCTCTCGTCGGCTGCCTCAGCGAGAACACGCTCGTTGAACTGGAGCTTGCTCAGCTCCCGGCTCAGGTAGTATTCGGGCGCGTCGAGGTCTGGGTCGGATCCGTCCGCGTTAGTCGTACTCTCGGCGTCGGTCGTCTCGTGGCTGTCAGTTGCCGTCGGCTCAGTTTTGATTGTGCTCCCGTTGTCGACGGTGGCGTTCGCGCTGGTCTCCGGTGGCGTCGACGTTGGTCTCTCGTCCTCGGATCCGTTGTTTGCCGTACCGTTGGACGCCGATCCGGTGTCCGACCGGCCAGCGAGCCCAGATTGACTATCCGACTCGCTGTGTTTATCATCTGACATGCTTCGGTACCTTCTGTTACAAGTACACTACTACCAGGCAAAAGCGTGGCGGTCGGTGTCTGTGTCTGTTGGTTTGTTTCAGTGTGACACCGCACCTGTGACTGATGATTGGCGGTGCTGTCGTAGCGAACCTTTTCACGAGCTGTAATGTTCAGACTCGCTGTCTCTGTCGTAGCATACTCCGGACATTTGGTTCTTCAGTCGATCTGCACATACTTCCTCCGATAGCGGACACGGGCACAAGGGCGACAACCTCACACAGGGATTGAACAAGATGTCGAAGTATCCCGCTGAGGGCCGTCTGAGTGGACATATCCACCGTGGCAACGGTGGGATGTCGTAATCCTCACCGAGTTGTTTCGCTCAGTTCAGTAAGATCATTAATTCTATATAAAATATTATACACTATATGATCGTACAACATACCGATGATCAATCCAGAAAATTTCTATTGAGAGTGTGTGTACTCTGTCGGAGACAAAAACCACCCAAGGAGATCTGGAAGAGGTGACTAATTACAGAGGCATAGACAAACACGTGGCTATTGCCATCACAAACAGTGAGGGTGAAATTCTACAGAGATAGCAAGCAGAGTGCCTCGGGGTCGAACGGACGATCTCGTCTTCTGTGATGACGAGAGACGGTGTCTCTCGAACCACTTGACCCCGAGGGTGAGTGCTGTCACTACATTACATAAATTTAATCATTTGTAGATATAGCAGGTAGACAACGACCAGAAAACAACCCTCAAACTAAAACATAGAAGAGCTCTAGTTCTTTGCTGGTCGTTCGGCAGTTTGGAACTGTGGTCCCTCTCAAAATCGCTGATTAAGCGTGCGACAGGGGTTCCAACGGGCTGTGGTGGAGCCCGACCCACGGACACACGGTGTGTTCGAGTATGAATTCTAGCCGACCTATCTTGGGAAGCTCGAGGGGAATTAAATTCGCCTGCGGGTGCGGTGCAGCCTAAAACGGTGAAGCCTCGGGGCTTGGCCCCAGGTACCTCACCTGCCGATGACGATTTAGCTGAATGCAGGCGGTAAGCCCCCTCGGTCAAGCAGCCCCATAGGTCGCACTAGCGGACAAGGAGCGCAGGAGCGAGGGGAGGGGAAACAGTGCCGTCATGATCTTCCATCCACTGGTTTCTTTCTGGCCCACAGGCCCACGCATGCAGTTATGCCAACGAACGCCGAACTGACAGTCAAAATGTACGTTCCGACCTGT
>KB659944.1_pt52 | contig 10950 bp, 15 predicted proteins | sample 558768 | NCBI scaffold set KB644980.1
TTTCCATGCTCCTAGCACTTAAGGTATTGGAAGGAAACGCTTCCAAAACTGTAAATTTTGATGGACTCGAACTAACAGGAACAGAAGCAAGAACGTCTTTACTTATAATTGCCTTAGGAGCCTCAGCCTCTCTCAGTTCTTTCGCATTTTATATAGGTATGGTGTACATCTCACTGACCTCCTACCGTGTCTTAGCTATATTATACAGATTTATCGAGGAGTTAATGCAGGTAAAGCTCAAGAACAGAGTATTTTCAAATTGACTGCCAAATTTACAGCCTCCTTTCTGCCACCTATTTAATTTTTCCCGCGAAAATAGCTGAATATGAAGGCTCCAATATGCAACGTATGTTTGAAAAGTGACGTCCTCTGCAGCAATTGTGAACAGAAGCTGGAGGATGACGAAATAACTGAACTTGAAATCAAGGTATCAAGAATTCTAAAAGACCTAAGCAATGAGTACGGGTCACTTAGAGACTCTGAGATAAGACATGTCTACAACACTGAAAACGTTCTCGTGATAGTTACAGCTGAAGGAGACGGCGCAAAAGTCGTAGGACGTGGCGGAGAAATAGTAAAAGAGATAGCAGATCAAGTGGACAAAAGTATACGTGTAGTAGAAAGATCGGAGGACGACAGGGAAGTAATCAAGGGTCTACTGAGTCCAGCAGAAATCAGGTCAATAAATACAGTGTTCAAGCCAGATGGCCAAGCCCAAAAAGTAGTAGTACCTGATCAGTACAGAGGTAAAGTAAATCTATCTATCGAAGAGCTTGAGACACTTGTCTCTAATATAACGGGAACTGACTACCAGATATCCTTCGAGGAGTAAGTCCGTGCCTAAGCCTGAGGAAGCTCACAAATGAGTACGACGGGAAAAAACGCCAAAAACTTCATCGTATCAATTGACCAAGAGAAAGTTGAACCAGATCTAGCGAAAGAGACAGTCATAAAGTATGACCCTTTGAACAGGTCTGGAAAGGAGGGAGGATTCTACCTAACAGATGAAGGAGAGCTTCATATTGAAAATGAGAAGGTTATGGAGGCTCATAAGATGGCAATCAACAAGTACCCTCATGATGATGCCATCAAACTGATTAGACTTGACAGGGAGTTTGGTGATAAGATACATCAGTTTGGCGAAAACTCCTTTAGGCTGTACGGGCTTCCAGAACCTCAGGAAGGAAGAGTAGTAGGTATTCTAGGAAGAAACGGAATAGGTAAATCGACAGCGCTCAAGATACTTTCTGGGCAGGTAAAGCCCAATCTTGGTGAAGCTGATAAGAACCCAGGCTGGGATCAGGTAATGAAAAGATATCGTGGAACACAGCTTCAAGATCACTTCAAAGACCTATCCAATGACAATGTAAACGCTGCTTTTAAACCACAGCAAGTAGATAAGATGCCTGAACTACACAGAGGGAAGGTCAAAGGTTTTCTAGAGCAGAAAGACGAGAGAGGAGTCTTAGAGGAAGTCTCAGCCCAGCTAGATATTACCCAGATACTTGAAAGGGATATGAGCGAGCTCTCAGGCGGAGAGCTACAGCGTGTTGCGATAGCAGCAACACTTGTGAGAGATGCCTCAATGTATGTATTGGACGAACCCTCATCCTTCCTCGATGTAAAACAAAGGCTCAATATAGCAGAAATTATCTCAAATATGGGCGATGAACGTGAAGTTTTGGTCGTTGAGCACGACCTAGCGACTCTGGACCTTATATCATCGACTACACATCTGTTCCATGGTGAGCCACAGGCATACGGAATGGTTTCAAACAGTTTCTCGACACGCCAAGGAATAAATCAGTATCTTGACGGATATTTACAGACACACAACCTGCGTATAAGAGACGACTCAATAAAATTCGACAGAGCAAAGAGAAGTCAGGTCGAGAACAAAGCTGAAGTAATCAAATACCCGAGATTCAGGAAAAGCTTTGGGGATAAAGAATTCTCTCTGGATTCAGAACCTGGTTCGATCCATGAAGAAGAGATTCTTGGAATCCTAGGAGAGAACGGAGTGGGAAAAACAACCCTTGCAAAAATGCTGGCAGGAGGAATAGAGCCAGATCATGGTGAATCACCTGAGAAATCAATAAGCTACAAACCGCAGTACTTACAAGCACAGGATAAAACTGTGGAGCAAGCGCTAAAGAAACATGTAAACCCTGAAGAGAAGAGATTTAAGACACGCATCAGCGAGCCTCTTGAACTAGAAGAACTCTTCGATCAAAACCTTGAGGAGCTATCAGGAGGGGAGCTACAGAGGGTTGGAGTGGCAATATGTCTAGCCCGGGACGCAGACATCTATCTTCTTGATGAGCCCTCAGCCTACCTTGACGTCGAATCACGTGTAGAACTAGGTAAGACACTGAAAAGGTTCGCACGAAAGACAGGCAAGCCTTTGCTGGTGATTGATCACGACCTGCTACTGATGGATTACATCGCAGACAGAGCCATCATATTTTCGGGAGAACCAGGAAAGAAAGGAACTGCAACACAACCCATGAGAATTGAAGAAGCTATGAACCGGTTCCTAAAGCAGATGGATTTAACATTCAGAAAAGATCCCGATACGGGGAGACCTAGAGCAAACAAGCCAGGAAGCCAGAAAGACCAAAAACAAAGGAAAAGAAACGAATACTATGAACAGTAGCTTTGATTATTCAAGCTCAAGTCAAGTCTTTCAGTTGTTTAATTAGATCCTTTTTCAGCCCTTCAAATCCTTCATCAAATCCTCTACCTAGCTTCTCCCTTATCTTGTGCTCTGTAAGCTCCTCCTGAGTCACCCCTATATCCAGATCAAGCATAGAGGAATCCCTCTTCGATCCGGTAAGAGCATACTTATCTGCCTCTACGTCTAAGGTGGCTATCTTCTCGGCTACTGAATCCGATCGAACTGTAGATATTATCTTATTAGCGTCCGATACGTTACCTCTTGACCATGCCCTATCATCTCTTGCATCCCCAAGAAGTGTCTTGGAGCCCTCAGGCGCCGTTCCCAGCTTCGACTTATCATTCTCCAATACAACTGTTTCATCAAATGACTCGGCCACTTTCCTCCCGATCAGACCGCTACCGACTATAATTGTATGGTCCTGTATATCTATTTCAGTTTTGTCACTATGTTCAGAGGTCGATTCGATTAGGCGATATAGTCTATCTGAGTAAGCTGAATATATTGATGAAATTAAGGAAGACCCAAGCGCTGCAATTATAATGCCCGAGGTCAAAGCCCCGTTGAAGACCCCTGTTGATACTAAGCTAAGCAATACAATCTCTGATACAGAGCATAGAGATAAAGCCGCTAAGACAGATTGATGAGGTGAGATACCGGTGGAACGCAGTGAGAAATAACTGATAACCGGTCCAAGAACTGCTACACCGACAAATATTAGACCAGAAAGTAGGAAAGAATCAGCACTGAAGCTGTATAGACTGCCCAGAGACACAAAAACACCGACGAGAAGAAAGCCTCTAAAGGCTTGATCGACTCCAATACATCTACATCAGCCGGATACTGAGAGAACAGAGCTCCAGCAGCTAGCGCTCCAGCCGCCAGACCAAATGTTAAACCAGCAGAGATAGACACAAAAATCAGCAATGTTGCAACGCCAAGAAAAAGGTACACGTGTTCGCTGGCATCTAAATCCTCAAGAAATGAACCAAGACGAGACTTCAGCAGGAAAGACACACCTAAAACTGAAATAGCAAGAACTAGTCCAAGCCTTCCACCCGCAACAAATCCTAGAAATGTGATAGCTGCAGTGTCATCCAGAAATGATGAGGCCTCAGCTAAGCGAGCATGACTGAGTCTTCTCTCAGCTTTCTCACCTATTGATCCAACAGCTGCTGCGGTTGAGTTAATTGATGCAGCGAAACCAGCAAAAACCGAGACAGAGGTCTCAAACCCTAGAAGATATGTCAAAAACGAGACCACAGTCCAGACTAGAGACGTCCTCACAACTGTCGAGATCAAAGGTGTTCCTATCTGCGAAGTCGAGAATGTTTCAGGTAGAAGTCTTGAGCCTGCTGAAAATACGACAAATATTCCTGAAAGCTGGACAAGACTGGTAAGGACACTTGAACTAGGTTCAAAAAGTGACAAAACCAGCCCCGCCGAGATATAACAGAACTTTCTGGATACAGAGAGGAACTCAGAGATTAAGGCCGCAACTGAGGCTGCGAAAAGTATAGTAGAGAGCAATATGATAGGTTCAGTCATTCTTAACACGCTCCACAAGTTCATTAGCTGCTAGCAGCTCAGGATTTACAACATAGTCAGCTGATGCATCGAGAAAGCTAAGACTGAGTTGAGGTGACTTCTCTAACAAGATCAGCTTTCTAGACCGGAAATCTTCTATAATTTCCTCCTCCACGTCAAGATCGTCTTTTAGAGTAACTATAGTCTCTGCACTTTCAGAACCAGCTTTCTGCCTGATTTCTTCGTGGGAAAAATCGCCATAAACCGTATCATCCAATGAAGCATTCTCGGGAGTTCCTGTACCTCTGTTCACAACTATTACGTCATCATAGAAGTTTTTCAGGATATTAAAGACTGTATCAGCGTTTTCCGATGATCCAAGCAGTATAGCATCTGTATCCTCTCTAGAGTATGATGGTCTATCGAAAAACTTTGATGCCAATAAGTCGCCTGAACTAATCAGTATACTGCTTGCAGCCATAGTTAAGATAACTACCAGTGTTATCAAGGCTACTGATTCTCCTCCAAGTAGCCCGGCTGAGGCCGCCGCGGTAACCAGCACTATTGACACGTCTGGCACCTGCGACAGGTCAAGAGCAGACCTCAATGAAACATATCCACCTTCCCCAAGAGATCTTGATGATATATAGTAGAGAGAAGCTTTAGCGGGTACTAGCAATAAGGCAAGAATCAATGCGTCGGCTGCAACGCTTGAAACGCTTGAGGGAGATAATGTTAGACCTAGGCTTGCCAAGAATATAGCTAGGAAGAACTCGGTCATTGGGTCAACAGCTGCCTGTAGCTCACTTGAGTAGGGAAGCTGTGCCAGTGCAACCCCAGCAAAAAATGCACCTATCTCAGGTTTCAGACCTGCGAAACTGGAGAACAACACAAACGCACCTAGTAGACCAAATCCTGCCATCAGGAAGGATTTCTGATCCTGTAAAACTTCCGAAACTATCTTAGGAAGTACTAGCCTCGAGGAAAGGTACGCGATAATTAGTCCTAGAGACATGGCCACTAAAACCTTCAGTAGAGCAAGACCGGAACCTTTGGATAAAGCAGATACGGCACCAACTGCTACAACCAGATAGACGTTCTCAAGCACAAGAACAGATATGTCCAGCATACCATTCTCCGATGAAAGTTCCTGCTGCTGCTTCAGCATCGGAATAACAATCGCAGCAGAGGAAGGAACCAACGCAGCACTCAAAATTAGTATTTCCAAGAACTCAAATCCTGCTACATACAGATAGATAGAAGCAAATCCTGCTACTCCTAATCCCTGTACTAATGTCATGACTGATCCGGTTTTCAACTTTTCCGATATCTGGCTAAGCTTCACCTGAAGACCTACTATAAATAAGAGAAACAACAGACCTAGCTCAGAGACTAGGGACAATACGCCTCCTGTCAAGGAGATTTCAGGGACAAGCGCTGAAGTCGATAGAACCGACCACAGCGGACCAAAGACTATGCCCAAAGCTAAGTAAATAGGTATAGAGGGCTTATCAAACCTGTCAGCAAAGAAGGCGATCAACCCCAATAGGCATACAAACAGGGCAAATGATCCATTAATTACCACACTAAAACCTTGTACGATTTTCTACATAAATAATCTGGGCCAGGATACACTCCTATAGGCGAAGGTTTCATACCGGAAAAATTCTATACCAAAACTCTAAGGATTATTTGAGGGAAAATATTATTCTCTCAACGTCTTGGCCTTTGCTTTTCCTTTCCTCTATGTTGAATTCTTCTAATTCGCCTGTAGAGTCTACATGTGTTCCTCCACACGGACATATATCTATATCTCCAATCTTCACAGCTCTCAGAGGATCTATGTGTGATGGTATAAGGTCTAAGTTTGTTCTTCCTTCCTCAGTTTTCTCCTCTAAGACGTCACGATCCATCTCAGATTTATCCAGACTAATGTCTTCATCAATTATCCGATTAACTTCTTTTTCTATAGCCTCAAGGTCTTCTTCATCGAAGTCAGCTGGCTCAAAGTCAATTCTGGATCTATCCTCATGAACCTGATTACCAGCTGTTGATGCATCATACATATCAAGAACAACCATTGATACAACATGCTGTGCTGTGTGCATCCTCATATGTGAGTAACGTCTCTTCCAGTTAATTTGACCATGCACTTCAACACCTTCCTCAGGCACGGAACCGTCAACATAGTGCCTGATTTCTCCATGTTCCTTTTGTACATCCACCACATGAGTCTCATGATCATTCCAGAATAGATTGCCTTTATCAGCAGGCTGTCCACCACCTTCTTTGTAGAACAAGGTACGGTCTAAAACCACATAGTTTTCGTCTTTGTTAGATTTGATTACAGTTGCATCAAACTCCTTCTGGTACTCATTTTCAGGATAGTAGAGAATCTCAGATTCGGACATACTTTTTGATTGACGGTCTGTCAGTTATTAGTTTATCGATGGAGAGTTGCGGAGTTGAAATGTCTGTATAAGGAAAGATGAAATTTTAACAAAAAGAAATATTTTTTGCGGCCTTGATGGCATTAAGCCAATCTTTAAGCCATTTCTACGTTGACTGCTTCAGGACCTTTTTCGCCTTCTTCTTGCTCGAAAGTTACTTCAACTCCTTCTTCAGGTTCTTCCTCTCCTTCAACGTTGCTGATGTGGAAAAACACATCGTCTTCTTCCTCGTCGACGTCTACTTCAATGAAGCCGTATTGCTTCTTGTCGTGGAAAAACTTTACTGTACCTTCCATAAATTCTAACACCTCCTTATATCCAAAATATGGCTGATTATCCTTATAAATGAGAGGAAAAGGAGAGATCAATTCTGAAGCTCGGAATCTATAGCTGTTTTGATCGCTGCATAACTATTTCCATTAACCTTGTCGCCGTTTACGAACACGGTTGGTGTTGATGATACGCTATTTGAGTTAGCTATGCCTCTCTCAGTCCTAACCTGTTCTGCTGTATCTCTACCTGATATGCAGCTACTCAGTTGCTCGTAGTCAAGTCCTTCAGTGTTTTCTCTTGCTAGATCCATAAGCAGTTCCTGAGTCGCCCATCCCTGTTCAGAACCCTGGTTGTCATAAATACTCTTATGATATTTCCAGAACTCTGTCTCATTCTGTCTGTAGACACATTCACCGGCCACAGCAGCCTCCTGAGAATCTGGTCCCAGAAAAGCCAGGTTTACGAAGGAAAATTTTACTTCTCCAGTGTCAATGTAGTTCTGCTTGAGTTGAGGGTATGTATCCATCTCAAAGGTTCTACATGCAGGACAGCTATAATCACCAAACTCAACAACAGTAACAGATGCATTCTCACTCCCGATAACCGGCTGACCTTCAGCAGTTATATTAAATTGCCCTGTGGAACCGGATTCAGGTATAAACTGTGGTATTATAAGCGCTGCGAGACCTAGAGCCAGTATACCGGCAGAACCATAAATCATGTACTGTTTTCTCTTTTTCCTCTTTCTATCCTTTTCTTCTTCTTTCTTCCTTTCAGCTTTCTTCATCTCCTCTTTCTGATGAGAGTTCAGCTCATCTTCGTGTTCACGCCAGTGAGCGTGTAAGTCCTTTTCATCCTCAAATTCCTCTTCACAGAATTCACATTCAGCCATCATAATAATTTTCGTCTCTGTAATATATAAGTGGTTTTGTCTCTATCCTGGGAGAAGGATATTCAGTGCAGCCACCACCAGTCCTGCAAGACCCATTCTAAGTCCAGCCTTAACCCAGTTCTGTTCAGATATATCCGCCATATATACCCCAAATCCGAAAAGAAGTCCTACAGCCATGAACACCGATGCAGCAGTTGACTGAAACATATTCAAAAGTAAACCCTCTAACAGGAAAGGTGATGCAGTCAAAAGCACTCCAAGCACAGGACCTGCGCCGCTCATCGCAGCGTTCACAGCTCTGCCCTGCTTCTTTATCTCATGTATCTCTGTACCCTCAAGATCCGTCAACATGTTTTCCTCAAGATCATGTAATTGGGCAAGCTTCTCAGCCTTCTCAATCTCCCAGACACTCCAGACACCTGAAGTCGCTAGACCTACAGCGGCTCCAGCCGCAACCTTAAACACTGTTGCACCTGTTGAAACACCTGAAAGGTATGATCCTACGGTTATTCCTACTGCTGTCAATGTTCCATCAAAGCCATTTGATATAAAGTACCTGCGAGAGATGGACTTTACTTCATCCTTGTTCCATGTTTTCCTTGAGCTTACGGAGCTTATCAAGGATCATGCTTAGTCCTGAAGGGTTTTACTCTCTTCCACCAGCTTTTCGCCAGCTGCAACCTCATCTATACTATGTATACTTGCTCCGATCTCCTCAATCTTATCTCTTATCTTCTGCTCGTCAATCTCTCCTTCCACCGTCACCTTGACGTTTCGCACCTTTTCATCCACTTCAATGAGAGAGGAGTTGATTCCGTCAACGCATTCCATCTCAGATATTTCCTCTGTAAACTCTACCATCTCAGGTTCACGTGGCTTCAAAACATCAAGTACAAGACGCCTGATTTGTGTCATGACAATTTTACACGTTTCCTTTAATTTAAATCACAGATTTCCAGTAGGGATTTAAGAGGTTTAACGCCGATGTACATAGTATGAGTAAAGTAAGGCAGACATACATCAAACGACTCGCAAAGGACCTAGTAGACGCAGACTCAGATAGATTCTCAGAAGAGTTTGAGGAAAATAAGGAAGAACTAAAGGATACTGAAGAGTTCGAGTCCAAACAGCTGAGAAATAGGGTCGCAGGTTATATAGTCAGAGTCGTACAGAATAGTAGAGAGTAGAAACTAACAAAAGAAGATATAACTGAATCAGGCCTATGCCAGAAACTTCCCTTGCAGCGTTTGGCCTGTTGTCCACGTAAACGTCAATTCTTTCCGTAGTATTTAGCACATAGTTGGGGCTATCTGTAGAGACAACAAGTTCAGTTTTACCAATCTGGTCGGGAGATATGATGATATTGAAGAACTTTCTCTCACCTGGCTGCAAACTGAACTGATTTGAAGACTTTGAACCTGTAGACGAAATTTTGCCGTCAGCTGTGTACACAGTTGTCTTCAAGTCGCTTTTTGGATTGGCTCCATCGTTGAATACTGAATACCTGACAGACCTTGAATTGTTAGGTGATACAAGAATTGAGTTGTACGGTGTCTCAAAACGGGTATCTACTCGCAACTGACTGGGGAACCTGACTCTGAACCTGAACTTTCTGGTCACTGTCTGATGATTATCGGAAACCTCAAGCTGCCAGAAGTAAGTCTTCAGCTGTTGAAGAGGACTCCATGTATAGCTTTCTTGTGACCCTGGTGAAACTCCTGTAAAATCATCAAGGAGATTGTTAGTCGACCCAGTGGAATTTATGAACTCTACATCAATCCTCTCGCCGTCCTCATCTGTGAAACGAGCAGAAAGGTCTACAGAGTTGGATGAGATAACTGTATTTGTCGAAGGTTGAACATCAAAAACCCTTGGAGGGCTGTTAGGTATAGGATTAAGAGCTGATCTATTACCTTCTCCACCACCAAAATCTTCTGCGGTCACAGTAACATTAACATCTTCCAAAACATTGTAGCTCGAGGTATTGTCTATACGGCTATAGAAGCATCTCAGTTCATCCCCGTTTCCGAAAGTCCTATCAATATTCATGGATCTTGAGGATATTCCAGGTGCGTTTAGACTACAGCTTGAGACCTCATCATCGCTTTCGCGATCCAGTACAACAGCCGATACGTTAAAAGCGTGTTCCGAGGTATAATTAAAGAAGTTAGGACCTGAGATAATTTCTGGATCAAAAGTATCAGCAATCACGCTTTCCGATCCCATGGTCCTATCACCTGAGCTAACAGCCGTTGCATTACAGAGTACTTCTTCACCTTCGTTGTACTTGGATTTTGACAGAGTATAGTTTCTCTGAGAATTATTGCTTACACCCATGAAAGTTTTGTTTTTTACCTCTGTCCCACCTACTGAGTAATTAAACATAAGCTTACCTGAGCTGTCGTCTAAGTCTGTAAATGTAGCAAGACAGTAGGCATCATTATCGTCATATAAAGGGGCTGGCTCAAGCTGAACATCAGGATTCTCAGGAGTTATCGGACCTGCATATACTAAAGATGACACGAGCCCAAATACTAGAAGAATTAGTACACCTTTATTGTATGAGTTCACAATTAATGAGTAGCTGGAGATGCACAAAAATCTACGGGGTAGTTCTTTACCCTCTCTATTCTGAATTATAAGATTTTACGGTGAATATGGTTAATATGGATCTTTCAGAAAACAGGACTTTTTTCTTTGATCTAGATGATACCCTCTGGAACTGGGACGAGTTCAAGTCAGGCGCCTTAGATCTCCTTGAATCCCTAGAGTCTGCAGGTAGGAATATTTACTTCCACACAGATAATACACTACATAACAGGGAGGGCTATGCAAGAAAACTCTCAAAAATGGGTTTTGAAACGGACGAGGATCAGATCATAACTTCAGGTTTTATCGCATCCAAGATCTTGAATGAGAACAACATTACCAAGGCCTATGTAGTAGGTGAGTCCGGATTAGTTTCGGAGATACAGGACTCTGGAATTGAAATCTCAGCGGACGCAGAATATGCAGTAGTAGGTCTAGACAGAAGCTTCAGTTATGACAAGCTTGAGAAACTGAGAAAAATAACAAGGAACGGCGGTCAGGTACTGGTCTGTAGCAATGAAAAGTATTTCTCACGGAAAGAT
>KB659966.1_pt64 | contig 10933 bp, 11 predicted proteins | sample 558768 | NCBI scaffold set KB644980.1
GACGCCGGCCTCATCTCGGCCGCGCTTCGCCCGCCGATCCTGCCGGCTGCGTTCACCGACTGGGCTGATAGCTTCGAGATTGACCGCGCGTGGTTCCAGCCAACCGGCCGGCTGGTGTTTGGGGTCGTCCGGGCCGATGTGTGTGCGGTCGGTGTCTACGAGGACGGCGATCGAACCGACTTCGAGGGGTTTGAAAGCTCGATCAAGTCCGAACACTCGAAAGGCGGATTTTCACAGAGCCGGTTTGAGCGCATCCGTAATGAACAGATCGACGACCATCTCGCAGACGCCGAGGAACTCATCACAACCATGATCGACAACGCCGATCCCGACCGGGTCATCCTCACCGGCGAGGAGGCGATTATCGGCGAGCTTGCGGGGCTGGCCGATCACACTGCCAGCACCGACGCCGGTGGCGACCCGACCGATGCCATCGAACACGCCTTTGTTGATTTCTGGACAGCGCGGCTGGTTGCGATCTGACCGGTGTGGCGACGATGACCGCACATCATCGAACGACCGTCACCGGCACCGGCGACCGCCGGACGACAGTTTCGGAGACACTGCCGAGCAATAGCCGGGCGGCCCCATCGCGGCCGTGGCTCCCCATCACGATCTGATCGATATCCTGCTGTTCCGCGTGGCTGACGATCTCGGTTGCGGGCCGACCGGCCAGGAGTTCGCGTTCGATGGTGCGGTCGTCGCCTGCGGTCTGCTCGGCCTCGTCAAACAGCTCGTCGGCGCGATCCCGCTGGTCGGCAACAACCCCAGCCGGATCACCGAGTATGCCATCGGGGCCAACGCTGCCGTCGACCGGTGTAATGACGTGGCCGAGCACGATCGTTGCATCCGGGAAGGTGTCCAGCGCGTACCGCAGTGCTTCCTGTGACGGTGGTGAGCCATCAAGCGGCACGAGAAGTCGACGTGTCATATCTGTTGGACGCACCGCCGTTAGTAAAGTGCCACGGCCGACCGGACGCCTGTGATGTCACAGTCGTTGCTCCGCTACTGCATGATAGCCGTCAAGCATCAGCAAGCGCGTTGTCGATGAGTATGGGATTACCACACCCGAACGCGGCGGCCGTACCGATACGACTCAGTACCGCCCGCTATCGTATTCGTTCCTCCCGAACTAAGCGAACCAACCGAACTAGTGGTATTCTCACAGGGTAGCGTGCCAGATTGACAGCGCGAGTTTTACCCCACACTGAGTCGAACCAAACTACCTCTCACATCCTCGCCCCCGGAGTTATTTCTGCAAAACCATCACGAAACTCACGTCTGTACATTTACAACGTAGTAGCTCTAACAATCGATATGTCTCTGCCACTTGACGTGGCTGTCGTACAGCATAATCCCACCGTTGGCGATGTTTCCGGTAACTACGCCCAGATCAGTGAGGCCTATGCAACGGCTTCCAACGCGGGTGCTGACCTGGTTGTGACCCCGGAACTCGCGCTGCTTGGATATCCGCCCGGAGATATCCTCCACCGGCAGTCTGTCCGGGATGCTGAACAGGCCGCCCTCGATGAACTCTGCCGTGCAACCAGTGATGGGCCCGCGCTCATCGTTGGCCATACCGCCTCCTCGATCCGTGAGAGTGGCCCCCCACTGATGAATAGTGCGACCGCTTTTGCCGACGGGGAGGCCGTCGCACGATACAATAAGCGACTGCTACCGACGTATGACATCTTCGACGAACACCGCTACTTTTCCCGGGGTACCAAACCCCAAGCACTCCTGGTCGGTGACACCACAGTCGGCATCACGATCTGTGAGGACGCTTGGTACGACCACGAGGTGACCGGCCAGCAACGCCACGGCACGAACCCGATCGCGCCATACAGAGGAGTTGATCTCCTTGTTAACCTCTCTGCAAGCCCATACCGGGTAAACAAACCCACCTCACGAGTACGCCGGTTTGGAACGCATGCCGAAGAGATCAACGCGCCGGTCGTTTTCGCCAATCAGGTCGGCGGCAATGATGACATTCTCTTCGACGGCACGTCGCTGATAGTTGATGCCAGCGGGAGCCGAGTCGCCTCTGGGCCGGTTGGTGAGTCTCACGTGCTATTCGGGTCACCGGATAGCGAACCATCCACCCGAACAATACCGTCCGAGACGACCCAACTCCGTAGGATGCTTGCGGTGGGGATCCGGGACTACCTGTCAAAAACCGGGTTCAGCGAGGTCGTGATCGGCCTGTCGGGCGGGATCGACTCGACGGTCGCAGCCGCGCTTGCCGCCGAAGCCATCGGCCCCGACCACGTTTACGGCGTCACGCTCCCCAGCACTGTCACCGCAGACCAGAACCGCATGGATGCAAAGCGTGTTGCCGATAACCTGGGGATCCGATTTAGCGAGGAAGGAATCGAGGATCTCTCACAGACAGTAGTTGCCTCGATCGATAACCTCACCGCCGACAAAGGGACACGAGGCGTTACCCGTGAGAACGCGCAGGCCCGGGTGCGAGGCCTGTTACTGATGGGTATCGCCAACGAGATCGACGCGCTTGTGTTGACTCCTGACAACAAAAGTGAGGCCGCAGTTGGCTACTGCACCCTGTACGGTGATGCGGTCGGCGCGATCGCACCGTTGGGAGACTGCACCAAACGCCGGGTGTATGGGCTAGCCGAAGCGTTCAACACGGATCCGCCAGCGTGGGTCGACTCACCGCCGATCCCCCCCGCTGTCATCGAAAAGGAACCAACTGCGGAGTTAGCTGAGGGACAGACTGATCAGGACGATATCCCTCCGTACGAGATCATTGATACTGTTGTCAAGCGGTACGTTGGCGACAAACAGACTGTCGCACAGATGGTAAGCGAGACCGATGCGACCCAAGAGCAGGTCGAAACGGTTGTCGGCCGCCTCACACGGTCGGAGTTCAAACGCAAGCAGACGCCACCCGCGCTCCGAGTCACAACAAAAGCCTTCGACAGTGGGTGGCGATACCCGATTGCGGCGTCCTACGCTGAGATCGTCGCCGATGATTTCCAAGGGACGTGATAGATAGTCCTGTCTACCTCTCCGTCGTGAATCGATGCACTCGAACTACACGCCGGGAACCCATTGGTAGGCAAACTGGTAGCCCCGGCCGGAGGCTGGGACAGATCACGAGGACATCTTCCTGTGATGACTCGCAAGCAGCACATCTTCGGTGAACTCGAACGACCATCTGATCCCCTCGTCGGGGGGTTAGCCGATCCTCTCATCAGTATACGGCAGCCGGCTTGGCTCTGCGGCGGTTCCTCAAACCTCCTCTCAGTCATCTTCGGTTTGCAGGTGGCGGTTATACTTCTGCTCGTTGCCTGTCGTCCGAACGGGTTTCGAGCTGTTCACCAGTTCGCATTCGACCGTCTAGCTGCTGTGGGGTTCAGGCTTCCTCGTCGCGGAGTTCGTCCAACTCGGCTTCGATCTCGGCGTCCTCGCTCGTGGTGGTCGCCTCGCCGGAACCGGCGTCCGCTGCTGATGTGTCATCGCTGTCGCTTGTGGTTTCGGTGTCGACAGCGTCTGTGTTGGCACTCGGCTCCGTGTCGGCTGTTGCCGTGTCGTCACCCATCTCGGTTTTCAGTGTGTCGAGTTCGGCATCAACTTGGCTGTTGGTCGACAGCGATTCAAGTTCGCGGTCGATCTCGTCGCCGTCAGACATCGCGTCGTCGAAGGTGCCCGTCTCCTCCAGCTCGTTCATCGCCTCGGCGCGGGCTTCCATCTCTTGGGTTTCTTCCTCGGCGCGCTCAATCGAGCGGGAGACATCGCCCATCTCGTCGCCAACGCCGCTGAGGGCCTCCGAAACCTGCGTTGAGGCCTCGGCGGCCTCGTATTTTGCCTTCATTGTCTCCTTCTTGGTGCGGAACTCCTCGATGCGGCCTTCGAGTTCGTCTTTCTTGTTGACGAGGTCGTCCTGTGTGGACTGGAGATCGGCGATCTGGGTGTTGAGATCCTCGATTTGGGTCATCTTCGATTGCTTCTTTTCGAGGGCTTTCCGCGCGAGGTCGTCTCGATCCTGCTCGACGGCCTCTCTGGCCTGTTGGTTATGTTTGTCGACGTTTTCTTCCAGCCGTTGTTTCTGCATTTCGAGGCGTTTCTTCTGGGTCGTCAGATCGGCGATCCCCTGTTTGACATCTTGGAGTTCGTCCTGCATCTTTTCGTAGGAGTAGTCCAGCGTCTCGGTGGGATCTTCCGACCGGTTGAGGAGGGCGTTCACCTTCGACCGGATAACGTAGGAGGTGCGCGAGAGGATTCCCATACCCGTTATTGAGCGACGACGTGCTTAAAACCTGAGATACGAGGGTATGCCGCCCCTCGAAGTGGTCTGCCGTCGATCAGGAGCGGACGGTCGACACGTGCGTCGGTTGGCTCACGCCTGATTTGTTCCCGCGGTTCAATCGCTGTTGTAGTCGATAGAAAGCCCATTATCACCCCTTGTGAACGTCGAACCGTCATGAACCGTCGAACCGCACTCGCCGCTCTCGGTGGCGGGACCGTCACCGCCCTTGCCGGCCCGCTGTCGACCGCGACCGCCCAATCGTCGCCCGCCGCGGAGTCGTCTCCCGACCGAACTGTCCGTGTCACCGGCACCGGCAGCGTCGAAACCGACCCCGACAAGGCTGTTGTCACCGTCGCTGTCGAAGCCACCGATAGGGACGACGCCTCGGCGGTTGTTTCAGAGTTGGCGACCGACAGCGAGAGCCTCCGGAACGCGCTTCTGGAGTACGGGATCTCCGAGGACGATATCACAACCGAGCGATACTCCTTGCGACATGACGACCGCGGGAACCGTTATGAGGGTGAACACCGGTTTCGCGTCGCTGTCAACGACCCCGACGCCGCCGGTGAGATTGTTGACCGGAGCATCGACGCTGGCGCGGATTCAGTCGGTCACATCGAGTTCACGATCAGCGAGGATCGCCGCAAGGATCTCTACGATGACGCCGTCGACCGCGCGGTCGTCGACGCCCAACAGGAGGCCGATCTGTACACCGACGCTGCCGGTGGAACCCGCGGTGAGCCGATCCGGATCGAAACGACTCAAACCGGCCACCGACCGTTTCGTCAAGAGGTCGATATGACTGCTGAGGCCGCAGTTGAAGATTCGGCGGCGACCCGGATCGAGCAGGGTGATGTGGCCGTCACCGCCGAAGTCGACATTGTCTACGGCTTCCAGCCGGGTCGCTGACGGTTCAACAACGATTGAACCAAGCTAAACGCTCTTGTCGTCCGCGGAAAACACACCCACATGAGCAGCCTTTTTCCGCTCCGCTCCGAGCAGCCACCTCAGCCGACAGAGGCGACCCGAGTTGTCGACATCGGGGACAGCGAGGCCGACCGGATCGTCGAGGCATTGGCCGCCGGGACGACACGTGAGATCCTGCTCGCACTTTACGAGGAACCCGCCCCGGCAACCGAGATCGCAGAACGGGTCGATACCTCCCTCCAGAACGTCGACTACCATCTCGATAAGCTACAGACGGCTGGACTGATCGAGGTCGGCGATAGCTGGTACGCCGAGGGCGGCAACGAGATGAACGTCTACGTGCCGACCGCAAAGGCACTCGTGTTGCTAGCTGGCGACGAGTCGACACGACAGACGATCCGGGAGACGCTCACACAGGTTATGGGAACGGCCGCCGCCGTTGGGATCGCCGGTCTGCTGGTCGACCGTCTTGTCGCGCTACCGGCACGCGGGATAGATACAATGCGTCGGGTTGCCGAGGAAGACACCGCAGCCGAATCCGCCGAAGTCGCCGAGCCGGCCGCCGAGCCATCGCTGTTGCCACTGGCGAAGCTTGGTGGCCTGTTGACTCCCGGCATGGTCTTTGCGCTCGGCGGCCTATTTGCTATCGCAGTCGTCTTGACGATCGTTGCAGTCCGACGGTACCGGGCTGGCCGGGTCGTATGATTCCCGGTCGTGACAGCTACTTATATTGATCCTCGCTCAGTTACCCAATACTGATTGGCTCACCGCTCGCCCGCTCCCTATCAGCATAGCGGCCACAACTACACCAAGACGGGTCGTCACTACTTACATCTTGGAGAGCAACTAAATGCCAGCAGATAATATACAGTGCGTATATCCACCCTCCCAGACGCCCCGATACCCTGAGCCGATTGTCAGCCCAGCGCACAGAGCGACGATCTCGTCTGGTGGGCGACATGGATGATCACCGCCATGGATGACTTCCAGAGCGATCCACCCGAACCCGCACTGTCTGCGTCGGTTGAGCGACTTGTCGGTGTCGGCGGCTGGAGCTACGACAGCGAGAGCGAAACGCTTTCAGCAACGCCGGAGGCCGCCCGAATCAGCGGCTGTGACTCACCGGCTGCGATGACACTTGATGAGGTCATCAACTGCTTCGATCCTGGCGTCCGATCGACCGTCCGACAGGTCATCGGCGATGCCATCGAGACAGCTACTGCGTTCGAGGGCGAATGGCAGCTCGACAGCGAGGAGCCGCGTTGGGTGCGACTCTACGGTGAGCCCGCCGACACTGACGGACCGGTCCGGCTCTATGGGGCGATCGAGGAGGTCACCGATCGGCGACGCCACGAGAGCCGGCTGAACGCGCTTTTCGACACCAACCGCCGGCTGCTCGACGCCGAGACGCCTGCGGCGGTCGCCGAGGTCGCCGTTGAAGCCGCCGCCGACGTGTTTGGCCTCTCGCTCAGCGGTGTTCATCTTTACAACCCGACCGCTGACGCGCTTGAACCCGCGGCGATGACCGACGCCGCACGGGAAACCTTCGGTACCGTGCCGACATTCGAGGCCGGCGAGGGAGTCGCTTGGGAGGCCTTTGAGACCGGTGTGTCCCGCGTCTTTGACAACGTTCGGGCGGCCGAGGCGGTGTACAACGACGACACCGCTGTTTGCAGCGAGATCGTTGTTCCACTGGGTGATCACGGTGTGTTCCTTGCCGGCGCGCTGACACCGGATGTGCTTGATGAGCGAACCATCTCGCTGGCGAAGCTGTTGGGGGCGGCTGTCGAGACCGCCCTCGATCAGCTGACACAACGACGCCGGCTGCGACGACAAAACGAGCGGTTGGAATCCTTTGCTGGCATTGTCTCTCATGACCTCCGAAACCCGCTTGCGGTGGCCAAAAGCGGGATGGAAGTCGCTCGCGCACAGGGCGCGGAGGCCGACGCGCTCGAACAGGTCGAAACCGCCCACGATCGGATAGAAACCCTGATCGACGATCTGCTGACGCTGGCCGAGACCGGACAGGATCTCGATCCTGACGCGCTTGAGCCGATCGCGCTGTCGACGGTCGCCGAGGCCGCGTGGACAACGGTCGCGGCCGACACTGCCACACTCGTTGTTGTCGACGATGGTGCGGTGATCGCTGACGCCTCCCGTCTCCGGCAACTACTGGAGAATCTCTGTGCAAATAGTATCGAACACAGTCACAACCCGGTGACAGTTCGGATCGGCACGCTCCCGGATGGGTTCTACGTCGAAGACGACGGCCCGGGAATCGATCCCGCCGATCGAGATGCTGTTTTTGAGTCGGGTCACTCCGGTCGTGAGGGTGGAACGGGACTCGGACTGCAGATCGTTCGAACGATCGCCGATGCTCACGGGTGGGCCATCTCACTGGATGAAAGCGACGACGGCGGCGCGCGTTTTGTGTTCACCGGTGTTGACCGCGTTAGCGACCACAACTAAACCGATCCAGCCCGTTTAATTGGTGATGCGCCGTCCATTCGAGCGACTCCCGCGGGCGACGGCCACGATCCGGGTTGATCCGGCGGCGTCGGTCGCTCCCATCCGGGACGCACTCTCGCGGCTTTTTGACGACCAGCAGGTGTCGGTAACAACGGCCAACGACCAGGCCGGCACCGACACCGCTGAGGTGGCGGTCAGCCGCGGCGGCGAGGTCGTTGCTACCTCCTCGGCGGCGGCGATGATGAAGTCGCTGCTGTTGGTCAACTCCGATGTGTACATCACCGGAAGCCGCAGTCTTGCGGATGCTGCCCTGCCGCCGACGGTACAGGCCCTCCACGATCTGCCGTTTCGGCTGGCGGGGTTTCCCGACTCCGACTCCGAGAAGCTGCTGTTGATCGCAGTTTCGCGGGCGATCGAACGCCGCGCGCTTGACGGCGGCCGGGGAACACTCCGGGTCGGCTTCCAGCGGCTTTCCCGGCTTGTTGACGAGCCCGGCACCCGCCGGGTCTACGAGCGACTCACCGAGACCGATCTCGCTGTCCACGCCTACGGTGTCGGTGATACGACCCTGCCGGATTCGCTTCCGCTTATCACCCACACCGGCAGATCCGAGTTCCACCGCCGCGGTTGGTTTGTTATCTACCAACCTCCCGCAGACAGCGACATCGAGCCGGTCGCACTGTATGCCATCGCGGTCGGCGACAACCGCTGGGACGGCTTTTGGACGTACACGCCCGGACGGATCGCCGACATCGCCAACTTCGTTACCGATACTGTTTGACGCCATCGGAACCCGCGGTGAACCGCTTGCGATCAGAACCATGGTGAGCCGCTTGCGATCAAAACCACCGGACGGTAAGTGGGTTTAAACAACGGCAGCCCCAATCTAAGGAACGAATCTGTGAGTGACGCACAACCACGCGACCGGGCAAGCACGACGGAGGACGGCGACACGATCTCCGTCCTGCTGGTCGATGACGATGCGGATTTTGTTGCCTTGGCCTCGACGTTGTTAGAAGCCGAAAGCGACCGGATCGAGACGACAACGGAAACGCGGCCGACCGACGCGCTCGACCGGGTCAATCTCGACACCATCGACTGCATTGTCAGCGACTACCGAATGCCGGAGATGAACGGCATCGAGTTTCTTGAAACTATTCGGGACACACGCCCTGAACTCCCATTTATCCTTTTCACCGGCAAGGGCGACGAGGCGGTCGCCAAACAGGCGGTCTCGGCGGATGTGAGCGACTACATAATGAAAGACGGCTCCGCCGAGCAGTACGCCATCTCGGCGACTCGGATCGAAAACCTTGTTGATCAGTATCATACCCGCCAGCGAAGTCATCGCCGCCAACAGATCGACGCGTTGCGGCAGCGTGCGCTTGAAACTGTGTTGACCGAGCCGACGCCGGCGGCCATCGAGCGGGCTGCCTGTGACTGTCTCGTCGACGGCGATCTCTATGGCGCGGCGTGGGTTGGCCGCCGCGATCCACGCGACGGCACGTTTCAGTCCGAGGTGAGTGCCGGCGCGACCGCGCTGTTCGACACGCTCCCGATCACGACCGACAGTGAACCCGAATCCGTCGAGGAATACGCACTCGCCGACAGGCAGCGACAGGTTGCCGAAGGGTTAGCGACGCGGGACAGCGAGTGGGCGCGAGCGGCCGCCGACCACGGCTTTGGGGCCGCGGTGGGCGTGCCGATCGTCGCTGAAGGGGTGCCCTACGGCGTTATCGGCGTCTACACGCGTCGCTCAGGAATCGATGAGAGCGAGGTCAAAACACTCTCGCGGCTGGCCGATCTGACGGCCTTTGCTATCGCGGCCAGCAAACGACGCCGCGGCGACACCAGCGGGCAGGTGGTTGAGCTTACGCTTGACGCCACCGCCACCACCCTCCCGTTTGTCCGACTGGCTGACACGCTTGGTTGCGGTATCGAGCTTGTCGAGACGAGCCACCAGCGCGACGGCACGCCGCTGACGCTGTACCGACTCTCGATCGACGGTGAACTTGCTGACGATGTGCTGGCAACAGTGCGGGAGCTGCGAGAGGTCGAGACGGCCGAACACGTTGACGGCGAGGGAGATAGCGATCTCGTGGTTGCGGCCGCCGAACCGTGGTGGGAACCGTTGGTTGGCGGCTATGGCGCGAACATCCGAACAGCTGCTGTGGGTGACGACGGCGCGACGCTGGTGGTCGAACTCCCGCCAAGTGTGACCGTCCGGAGCGTTGTCGACCATCTTGAGAATCGCTATCCCGGGGTGGAACTGATCGGTCGGCGAGCCCTTCGTCGGGACGGTCGATCGGTTGAGACGGTTGCGACCGAGGTGGTTGAGACACTGACAGACCGCCAGCAAGAGGTTATCGAGACCGCCTACCGGGCGGGCTACTACGAGTGGCCACACGAGGCCTCAAGTGAGTCTGTCGCCGAGCTGCTGGATATCACTCAGCCCACCTTTGCCGAACACTTCTGGACGGCCCAACGCCGGATCGTCGAAACCCTGCTTGATCCCGATGAGGAGTACGGTCCCGACTAATCTGTCACGGGATCTGCTGGATGAGCCATTGCAACCACCTGATGTCAGGCCCAGCCAGCTTGTTTGTGCCTTTCTCATAGCGGGTTCCGATCGGCTGCGATAGCCTTTCCACACAGCGAGTACGGGTAGGTGCCTTTCCATCTATATACCATGATGACTAGCAGTACCAGTGACCCGTTGTCCGACAGCGAGTCGACAGCCGAGCGGGCAGCTGACGATCCGCAACCCGACATCGATCGAGTGCGGTCGACACACCCGCTGAGGGGTCGGACACAACCGTGACTGGTTCACAGGAGGCAGCGACCACGAGCGAGCGCGAACAGGCGATAGCCGCCGCTGACGGCGTCCAGACACAGCCTACCCAACAGCCAAACAGCGAGGAGCCCGCGCTGCTGAGACAGCTACCGAGCGGTTCGGGCTGCAACCCGCCCAGCCGGCGAATACGGTCGGTTCCGAACACGGTAGCTCGACCGCGGGTTCGACGACACCGTTGAATTTGTTGTGACACCTCGGTGACGACTCAGAAATTAACTCGATTTGTACTCTCAGTAAATTTATACCGGCTCCTCCACAATGTACTGGTGATGCCACAGATCACTGTTTCCGATGACCTGTACCGACAACTCGAGGCCGAATCGTCCGATGCGGATGTCAACGACACGCTCTGGAAGATGGTTGGTTCCTACCGGCGATCAAACAACCCAGAGTCGGATATGACCTGATCGGCA
>KB659968.1_pt9 | contig 10930 bp, 12 predicted proteins | sample 558768 | NCBI scaffold set KB644980.1
CGCAGGCATCACAGGCCCAGACGTGTTCGGTGGCGATCACCCACTTCGAGACGGCTTGAATCCCAAGTGCGTGCTCGTCGTGGGGGCAATACGGGCCATGGACGTAGGTGTAGGCGGTATCGTTGGCACTGTACTCCGAGGTGCGCCACTTGCCGTACTCACCCTTCCAGAGTACATCAAAGTGCTCCAGCTCGGCACTCGTGTACACCGTTTCAGGTTCGTTTTTGCCGCTAAACTCATGTGGATCAACGCTCTCACTTTGTTCGTGCTGTCGGGCGGATCGGTACTGCGAAACGGCGAACGCAAACAAGCCCAAATATACGAGCACTGACACCGTCAGCGAGACGGCGACTACAGCCAGAAGCATACCAACCCCGGTTGATGCCGCCAAGGTGTCAGCAGGCGGTACATAGGTGTATGTTACTCGGTAGCAATAAAAAATACTCTGCTTGAGGAGTCAATCGCTCCCTTCCTCGTGTGGTGTAGGAGAAATGGGCCGGCACGAATTTGAATCACGGTCGCTCCTGCTGTCGCTCCCTGAGTCAAATTCAGCGTGTTCCATACACCCGCAGCGTAGACTCGTCACTCCCCTCCTCGTCGCGCTGCGGGAGAAGTGGGCCGGCACGAATTTGAATCGTGGTTACGGCCACCCGAAGGCCGAAGGATACCAAGCTACCCCACCGGCCCGCACTCATCGCCACGCCGCGGTCGAATTTAATCGTTGTGATCGTGTGCTCAGTGGTCGGTATCGCCGGCGGTATCCAACCAATTGTGGGCAACGGTGATCGTCTGATCGGCGTGCAGCGTCTTCGGGCCAACCCGGAGTCGTCGGTCGGCACGGTCGGCCAACAGCGCGGCCTCGCTGTCGGTGAAATCCTCGTGATCCGAGAGCACGAAAACCGGATCGCTCGGGGGCGACGCCTCGGAAAGCGGCGTTCCCTCGACGTGCAGTTGAGTGAGGGTGCCGTCGCCGACAACGTTGTCAAGCGTCGCCGCAAAGCCAAGCCGGTAGAGTTCCATACCGGGAGAGACCTCGGCTGGCTGGTGGCCGATGGCATCCTCGCGCTGGTCAAGGCCGTCTCGGATCCGGGCGGCGATCGTCCGCTCGTCGGGGTAGAGTCGCCGGAGGCTGTCGCTGTCGAACCGGAGGGTGTACTCGTCGGCCAACACCAAGTGAACCCGAACGTCCTCGCGGATACCGTGTGAAAGAAAAACCGCCGTGCCGACACACCGACAGAGCACATCAAGTCGGCCGGCTCCCGGGAGATCATCCAGCGAGAAGTCGGCCGTTGTTGGCGCGTTGTGACCGAGAACGATGAACTGACGCATACGAGGGCGTCGACAGCGAGGGGATTTAGCTTCGGGGGGTTGTCGTGGTCGACAGTTCGTTACCGATAGCTCGCCGTCAACGGTCCAACGTCGGCAACTCGGTATCAACGATCTGCTGTCGGTAACTCAGTAGTCAACGAATCTGCCGTCGGCAGCCCGGCATTGACAACTTGCTGTCGGCAACCTGGCATCGACAACTCTCCGCGGAGCTGACGCCGGCTGGCAATATTTACGAGCGCAGCCACCGTAACCGTATGAAGTTGAGGTATTTCGCGTTGAATTACACACACAAACAGCTATCTCACAGTTAGATTACAGCTATCAGATTTTAGGGCTAGTGACGTAACTTAAATTGGTTGCGCTCGAATGTCCACTGCATGAGTAACTACGCGGAGAGCTTCGGGCAGGGCGGGATGAACGATCAGGTCGATATCGACTCACTCATGCGAGAGATCGATATCGACCGCGGAGAGATCGACTGGCGGAAGGATTTCGTCAACTTCGACGAGGAGGATGTCGCACGGTTGGCCGATCTCCGGCCGCTGTTTGAGGCACACACCGAGGACATCGCCGAGCTGTTCTACGAGAACCTCACCGGGTACGAGGAAACGGTCACAGTGATCGGTCGCTCAGAAAAAAACGTCGAGCAGCTCAAAGAGACCCAGCGGGCGTACTTCACCACCCTTGCTGGCGGCGAGTACGACTACGAATATTTCAAAAACCGGGCTCGGATCGGCAAGCTCCACGACCTTCTGGAGATGCCGATGAAACAGTATATCGGCCAGTACGGGGTCTACTACGACCTTATTCTCCCGTTGCTCACCGAGCGAACGACCGAGCAGCTGACCGATCGGGTTCGGGAGGCTGTCGATGGTGCTGCCAGCGATGACGAGCTCACGAGGATCATCGAATCCGAGATCGAGGAGCTGCGGGCCGATATTACCAGCGTCCTCCGGATCATCAACCTCGATATGCAGGTCGTTGCCGACACCTACATTCACTCCTACAGCCAGAAACTGGAGCGCGAGATCGAACAGCGCGAGCAGCTGGCCCGCGAGGTCGAAACCGATCTCGAAGAGCCACTGGGTGATCTCCAGCGATCCTCGACGAGCGTTGCCCAATCCTCTCAGGAGATCTCCGAGCTGACCGGCGAACAGTCCAGCCGGATTCACTCGATCTCCAGTGAGGTCTCCAATATGAGCGCGACCGTCGAGGAGATCGCCGCCTCAGCCGACGAGGTCGAAAACAACAGCGAGCGCGCCCGCACGCTCGCCGAAGACGGCGAGGCCGCCGCCAACGACGCGATGGGCGTGATGGATGATGTTGGCGACGCAGTCGACGAGGTTTCAACGGATGTCGACGACCTCCAGAGCCGCGTCAGCGAGATCAACTCCGTTGTCGAGGTGATCAACGATATCGCCGAACAGACAAACATCCTCGCGCTCAACGCCTCGATCGAAGCCGCCCGCGCCGGTGAGGCCGGCGAAGGGTTCGCTGTTGTCGCCGACGAGGTGAAATCGCTGGCAACCGACTCCCAAGAGCGCGCCCAAGAGATCGAGAATCTCGTCACCGCGATCGAGAAGGATACCGACCAGACTGTCGAGAGCTTGGAGACAACAACTGAACAGATCGATCGGGGCGTTGAGCGGGTCGCCGAGGCGATGGAACTGCTTGAGGACATCACCGAGGCCGTCGATGAGACCGCCGACGGAATTCGGGAGGTCTCAGATGCAACCGATCAGCAGGCCGCCAGCTCCGAGGAGGTCGCCAGTATGCTCGACGAGCTTGTTGAACAGGCCGACACTGTCGCCCAAGAGGTCGAATCGATCGCTGCCGCCAACGAGCAGCAGGCCGATCGTGTCGAGGAGATCTCCGATGCCGTCGGTCGGTTGACCGAGTAGCCGCGCCGCGAGCTCACACATATTTCAATCGGTCACTGCGTCGCCACAGGTGAACAGCCAAATCTTAACCGCGGCAACGAGGGCAGTTCCGCCGATCAGCAGCACCAGCCAAACGAGTCGTGACAAACGCTGACAAGATGGAGTGCGCTTGGAATACGGGTGAGTGCACAGACCTACTCTGTGATGCCGTACCCACGTTTGATAAGAAGAAAGTCGATCAGGAGAACGGCGCTTGCAGCAGCAGAGAGGACGAGAAGCGACGTATTCGGCGGCACCTCAGTGACTCCCACCATCCCGTAACGGACGCCATTGACCATGTAAACCATCGGATTGAGCAGCGACACCTGCCGCCAGAGCGGTGGCAGCACACTCAACGAGTAGAAAACCGCGCCGAAGAAGACTAGCGGGCGAAGGATGAACTGATTCATCACTGTGAGATAATCGAAATCGGAGGCCCAGAGCCCGCCGATGAGACCGAGCGCCGAAAACAACACCGAGATCACCAGCAGAAAGGCGATCATATACAGCGGGTGAACGATTGGGACGGTGGTAAACACCAACCCAACGCCGATAATGAGGAGCGAAGTAATCACCCCACGAAGGGCACTTGCAGCGACGTAGGAGAGCACCAGCTGAGCGTGCGACATCGGCGACGTTACCACCTCGTGGATATACTCGTTCCATCGGCCGTGGAAGATCGAAAACGAGGCGTTCTCGAAGGCATCCGAGATCGAGCCCAGCACAACCAGCCCCGGAAGCACGAACTGTATGTAGCTAATGCCTGCGATCTCCCCGATACGGTTGCCAAGGATAACGCCAAACACAGCAAAGTACAGCGAGTTTGTGATTATCGGCGGAAGGAAGGTGTTGTACGGCCGTCGCACGTATCTCCGAACCTCCCGCTTGACCAGCGTGTAGAAGCCGGTGGGGACGCCCGCCGCCGCGACCATCCGGTCGACGACGCTCATTGCCGGCCTCCGTCAGGGGCGACCTGCTGCTCGGAGCGATCATCGTCGGCGTCGGCTGTCTCGGTCGCCGATCCGTCGTCGCTGTCGCCGCTGTTGTCGATGTCGCTACCGGTTTCGTCGCTGCTGGTCATCTCGACGAAGATCTCTTCAAGCGAGGTGCGGGTGATTTCGAGGTCGACGATCTCGATATCAGCCCGGTCGAGTTGGCCGACGAGGGTCGGCGCGACCAGCCCGCCGTTGCGGGCGGTGACAGTGAGTTGGCGGCCATCGAGTGTGACCTCCTCAACGCGGTCGTCGTCGGCCAGCAAGTCGGGCAGTGTCGCCGGCGTGTCGCGGAGTTCGACGATAATACGGTCGGTGCCGCGGTTCTTCAGCTCTGTCGGGGTGGCGACCGTCCGAACCTGTCCGGAATCGAGGATCGCCACCTCGTCGCAGAGCCGTTCGGCCTCCTCGATGTAGTGGGTCGTTAACAGGATCGTCTTGCCTTGCTCGTTGAGGTCGGTGACGAGATCCCAGAGGTCACGGCGGAGTTGGACGTCGACGCCGGCCGTGGGTTCATCAAGAATCAGGAGATCGGGATCGGTGATGAGCGCGCGGGCAAGCAGAAATCGGCGTTTCATGCCGCCAGAGAGCCAGTCGAAGCGGGTGTTGCGTTTGTCGTAGATGCCGACCTGTTTGAGCACCCGCTCGGCGCGAGCCGCCGCCTCGTCGGCGGGGACACCATGGTAGCCGGCCTTGTGTTCTAGCACCTCGTGGATCGGAAAAAAGCGGTCAACGTTGAATTCTTGTGGGGCAATCCCGATCACATCTCGCGTTTTTCGGTAGTCGGTTTTGATATCGTGGCCGAAAACACGGGCGGTGCCGCCGGACTTTCTGACAAGCCCAACGAGGATGTTGATAAACGTCGTTTTGCCTGCGCCATTTGGCCCGAGCAGACCGAAGAAGCTGCCCTCGGGGACGGTCAGCGAGACGCCATCGAGGGCGGTCACGTCGTTGTACTCCTTGCGAAGATTCTCGATGTCAAGCGCAGGTGGATTGCTCACAGCCACCCCTCCGGGATGCGTTGAGAACACAGACCCACAACACCTGTCAACGCGGTAGGGCGACAGCGTGCGTCAGCGAGGTCGGATTCCGTAGAAGCCTCCATTCGTGATAAACAAATACGGCGTTTGGGCCTAAATGCTGCGCGGTTCGACCGGCGCGGCCGCTGACCGACGCGAATAGGTCGGCAGGATCAGTCCCCACCGGCTGGTACAACGACCAAGACAGCAGGGAGATAGCATACCGTGCGGCTAGACTGTTGTTGCCGAGACGAGCGAAGCCGGTCGATGGGGTAGCCTACCGCGATAACGAACCGACGTTACACGTGGTTCAGCAGGTGTGAGTGCGCTCAGATGGATTTACTCTCGTGTGTCTTCGATCGCGTCACTGACCCCCTCGCCGACGTGTCGATAGAATCGGCCTCGTAAACTGTCGCTGTGTTGCGACATCTGTGTAACGACGACAACATGGTCGTTTTCCTCTACAACGAACACGATATCAAGTTGGGTGTCGTAGAACTCGCCGCGCAAAATGAACTTATTGTCCGGATAGAGGTTGTCGTGATTCGGTGACGATTTGGTGCAGACGTACCCTGTCTGCTCGCGTAGAACCGTTTTGAGCTGTGCTACACTCAGATATCGCGACCGCTTTTCTGCTGCGGTTCCGCTTACTTCGATACTATCTACGTTCATCTACGGTCGTTTACACTGATGAGCCGCGATACTACTAAACTGTCTCTCAGCTGGTTCAGTAGACAACTATCAGTGCGTATCTAGTGTCATTCCTCGGGATTTAATCATCTGTCGCGGCTGCGTTCGCAAAAAGTCGAACCCGCTGGGATTGCTGATATGAGCACGCCGATGCCATACAACCGGGTCGCACAGTGAGTGACGAAGCCGTACAGAGAGACGTTTTATCCTGCATCCAATCCGGTAGTGGTAGTAGCTGTCAAGGACGCATCTCACCCGATTGAGTGAGAGCCTGATAGACAGACCTGACCGTGGCCACCGGCAGTTAGCCCCGTTGTTCCGGCAGCACGATTTCGATGGCTGTCCGCTCGACACTGTTCGCCGCGATCGAAACCCGACCGCCGTGAGCGTTGACAATCGTCTGAACCTCCCACAGTCCGATGCCGTCACCGTGTTTCAGCGGATCCGGTTCGTAGCCGCCGACGATGGGTTCGACCTCTACCTCCGGGATCGGCCGCCCTGTATCCTCGATGCAGACACGTACCTGTCCGTCGTCAGGGCGTTCTGTGACCGAAACCGTGATCGCCAGTTCCTCGTGTGGGTTGTGTGTCACAGCGTTGTCGATGAGCTCGTCGATCGCCGTCCGAAGCGTCGAATCGGCGGTTGCGTGCGTCTCCTCACAGTCGAACTGCCAGGTAATCTTAGGGTGCTCACGTCGGTATGTCTCGCCGATGTCGCTCACCAGCTTGCAGATGTTGCGGGTTTCCGTGCTCGGGGCCACCTTTGTGGCCGATTTGACCGTATCGATCCAGTTTGTCAGGTTCAACAGCCCGTCGATATTGCGCCGGATTCGCCCGGCTACCTCGCTGTTTGGATCCGTCTCGTCGATTTCGAGTTCGTCAAAAAAGCCGTCGATCGCATTAAGCTTGTTTCGGAGATTGTGACGCGTGATGCGGGCAAGCACACGCAGATGCCGCAGGTTCAGCTTGTACTCGGAGATATCACGCACAAGGGCCGCCACGTACGACCTGCCCTCGATGGTGATCTCCGAGAGTCGCACCTCAACCCAGTAGAGCTCCCCCGTCGACCGCCTGTTGCGCCATTCAAACTGTTGTGGCTCCCCGTCGGCGGCAGCCCGGATCCGCTGGTGGGCCTCCGCCTGTGTAAATGATGCCGAGCTGATCTCGGCGATATCCATCCCGACGAGCTCGGCTTCGCTATAGCCGTACAGCTCCGTAGCAGACTCGTTTACATACCGTATCTCGCCGGTTTCAGGATCGTGGATAAGAATCCCGACCTCTAATCCATCGAACTGGTCGGGAACCGATAACATACATTGAGAACGGCATCTCAAAATATAAGCTTTACCTGTCGTGTAAAAAACCACATAGATAGCTCCCACAAGCAACAACAGTGTTTGTGGGCTCTAGTATCACATCTCCAGCGAACGATCGGTGATCGGTCAACCACCGGTGGAGCGGGGCGACCGCCGCGGTGAAGGGCAAGACAGTTATCGCCGCCGCTGTCTGTTTGTGTATGGACTTCCTTGCGGACGCTCGCGCGGTCATCGACGCCGGCCCGGTCTGTGAGAGCTGTCTCGGCCGGGTCTTTGCCGACCGGAGCTTCGGGCTCTCAAACGCCGATCGAGGGAAGGGGGTTCGCACGACTGTCGCCCTCGCTGACGACGAACCCTACGAGTCGGTCCCCCCCGGCGACTGCTGGGTCTGTGACGGCGAGTGCGGGCGGTTCGATGTCTGGGCCGACCGGGCGGTCGCGGCCGTCCAAACTGTCGACTTTGAGACCTATCAGGTCGGCACCCGAACCCCGCCGCTGATCGAGGAAAACGACCACTTGCTCCGGGAGGACGCCGGGTTGCCCAAGGACGCCGGCGAGCAGTTCAAATCAAATTTCAACCGGGAGGTCGGCAAACGGATCGGCCAACAAACCGACACCGAGGTCGACTTTGGCCGGCCCGACATCCAGTTTACCCTTGATCTTGCAAACAATCGCGTCGATACCCAGATCAACTCCGCGTTTGTTTACGGCCGATACCGCAAGCTCGAACGCGACATCCCCCAGACTGAGTGGCCCTGCCGGGAGTGCCACGGTCGAGGTCGCCACGGTGGCGAACCCTGCGATCACTGCGACGGCGAAGGGTATCTCTACCCCGAAAGCGTCGAGCAGCTGACCGCGCCCGTCGTTGAGGACGCGATGAACGGCAGCGACGCAACGTTCCACGGCGCGGGCCGAGAGGATGTGGACGCGAAGATGGTTGGAACTGGACGGCCGTTCGTGATCGAGATCGACGAGCCCACCCGCCGTCGGGTTGAGGCCGACGAGTTGCAAGGCGAGATCAACGAGTTCGCCGACGGGAAGGTCGAGGTTGAGGGGCTGCGGCTGGCCAGCTACGAGATGGTCGAACGCGTCAAAGAACTCGACGCCTCGAAAACCTACCGGGCCGCAGTCGAGTTCGACGGCGACGTGAGTGCGGCCGCCCTTAACGACGCCGTCGCCGACATCGACGGCGCGACAATCAAACAAGAGACACCCCAGCGCGTCGATCACCGCCGCGCCAGCAAAACCCGAACACGGGAGGTGCTGTCAGCCAGCGCGGAGCGGGCTGACGACCGGCATGCAACCGTCGACATCCATGGCGAGGGCGGCCTCTATATCAAGGAACTCATCTCCGGCGACGAGGGTCGAACCGATCCCAATCTCGCTGGCATACTGGGCGTCAACGCAACCGTCACCGCGCTTGATGTTCGCACCGTCGAAGGTACCGACGAGCCATTCGAACGCGAGGAGTTCTTCCTCGATAGCGGCGACGGCGGCAACGATGCCGGCGATGATAACAACGTTGCCGGGTAACCATGACCGAGTATCAGATCGGTGTCGACGAGGCGGGCAAAGGCCCCGTGTTGGGGCCGATGATCGCCGCGGCCGTTCGGATCGACGACGAGGCTGACCTGCCAGATGGCGTCGCTGATTCGAAACAACTCACCGCCGCCAAACGCGAGTCGCTGGCGGCGGAGCTCCGCGATGTGGCGGCCGTTGACACCGCCGTCGGCGTCATCACGACCGACGAGATCGACGCCCCAGAGACGGATATGAACGGGCTGACTGTGATCGCACAGGTTCGGGCACTCACCGGCGTCGCCAGCGACGGCGACCGCGCCCTCGTCGACGCCGGCGACGTGTCGGAATCGCGGTTCGGCCGACGTGTGCAGGAGGCCGTCGTTGAGCGCGGCGTCGACATCAACGTAACCGCCGAACACGGGGCCGACGACGATAGCCGGCTGGTCGGCGCGGCGAGCATTATCGCCAAGATCGAGCGTGATCGGCGGATCACCGCCATTGACGAGGAGTACGACACCGCGGTCGGCAGTGGCTATCCGAGCGATCCGACGACGCGGCAGTTTCTCGCCGACTACGTCGACCACCACGGCGAGTTACCGGCCTGCACGCGGACATCGTGGGCGACCTGTGAAGACGTGTTGGCGGCCGCCGAGCAGTCTGAACTTGCGGAGTTTTAATTATCAACGGAACGGTGGAAGTCGCCAGCCGTAGGCGACAAGTAGGAGAAAGCCGGCAACGACAAGCGCGATCGCGGGCACGAATGGGGCGTCGACAGCGGTCAGCCCGCCGGCAACAGTCGAAAGGCCAAGCCAGCCGACCAGCAATCCACCACCGATCTGTGTGATCGCCTGTACCGCACCGCGGAGCCCGGTGGCGTCGTCACGGTGATCCAGTTCGTCGCGAACCACACGCCTGATCGCCAATTCGGTTTCCGGATCAATCTCGGCATCACTATCGGTGGAGGGCATACACGGATTTCTCACATCGGCGGTCAAAAATCTTGTCGCTACGATCAGCGTTTTGTCAGTAGGTTCCGCAGGATATCACCGTATGCGGGTCGGGTGACAAAGACGCCGACCAGCACACCGAGGATCGTGAAGATGGCAAAGCCGCGGAGATCACCCAGCGAGAGCACCGCCAGTGGCGACATGGCGATAATCGTGGTTGCGGCGGCGACGCCGATCACCCAGAAGGCCTTTTTGAACCGTGAGCTGAAGACACGCCGACTGGAGACATCGCCCTCGGCCATCACCCCATCGGCGATAATCACCAGGTCGTCAACCCCGGTTCCGAGCACCGCGATGAAGCTGGCGATCACGGATAGATCCAGCGGATAGCCGAGATACGCCGCAAACCCAAGCAGGATCAACACCTCCGAGAACGCCGTTAGGATCATCGGCAGAGCGACCTGTGGCTCGCGGTAACGGGCGAAGACAACACCGGAGACCGTCAGAATCGCCAAGATCCCGATGATCAGCGAGTCCGTCCGGAAGTTCTCGCCCTGTGTTGGCGAGATGAAGGAGGTCGTTCCCTGATCGATCGCCAGCGGGGCCGGCAGCGCGCCAGCCCGGAGATTGATCGCGATCTGTTGGGCCTCCTCAAAGGAGGTCGTCGTCAACACGAAACTCGGGCTCCGCGCCCAGTCGCCGCTCCGCATGCTGTTTGCGAGGTCGCCGTTCATCCCGAAGGAGTTGATGACCTCGCCGTCAACGACGAGTTGGAGACATGGATCGGTGCTCTGAGGGCTATCCTCGTAGCGACAGGTCGCGCCACCGCGTTGGGCAACGCCGGTCTCAACAACTGTCGACTGGAACTCTCCGGCGATCCCGTCTTCCTGGCGGATCGAGACCGGCACGCGTGGGTTCGGACTCTGGTCGTCAGGCTGTCGGGCGTTGCTGATAGAGGCGAAATCGTCCTGTGTCAGTGTGGCGCGTTCGGTAGTGTACTCGCCGTTGTCAGTGTTGTCGTGGTAGATGTCGATCCGAACGTTTCCGCGCTCCTCGATAAGATCGATCACGTCACCCCGATCCTGACCGGGCACCTCGATCAGAATAAAGAAGCCGGTGCCGTCGGTGACCTGCTGGACACTGGCCCCCGAGAGGCCGGCCTGATTGACCTTCCCTTCGATAACGTTGATCGCCTCATC
>KB659968.1_pt218 | contig 10861 bp, 14 predicted proteins | sample 558768 | NCBI scaffold set KB644980.1
AACACTGATGAAGTGTCGGTGCCGCCACAGGCTTCGTAGGTCATCACGTCTAGTTCGATATCGTCGGCGTTTGGGTCGGCTTTGTTCATCCCGACCTCGCGGGCGCGGATGTCCTCACACTCGATGCCGTTGTCGTCGGCATACTCTTGGGCTAACTGCCGGAGATTTGACTTCCAGACGCCGGCGTCGATAAAATCGGCAGGGATGTCTCGTTGAACGCGCTGGAGGCGGGTGTATTTCGGGATCATGCCCATGATCTCGCCGACGAGTTCGGTGGCCTCCTCGTTGTTCAGTGGCTCGTACTCGCCGCGTCGCCACATGTCGTAGGTGAGTGTGTCGCGGACGACGATCGTCGGGTAGATCTTGAGGTAGTCCGGCTTGTAGTTGGGGTTCGAGAACAGCTGCCGGAAATCCTCCAGACACATCTCCTGGGTCATCCCGGGCTGGCCGGGCATCATATGGAAGCCGACTTTGAAGCCGGCATCCCGCAGCCGGCGGTTGGCGTCGATCGAGGCCTGATTGCCGTGACCGCGGTGCATCTCGCGGTTGATCCGCTCGTAGGTCGTCTGGACGCCGACCTCAACCTTTGTGCCCCCAAGATCGAGCATGCGGTCGATCTGCTCGCGGTCACACCAGTCGGGCTTTGTCTCAAAGGTGGTGCCGATGTTGCGGATCTCGTTGGTTTCGTTTTCGGCGATCACGTCTTCGAGATACTCGAACTCGTAGTCGTCGGGATCTTGAGCGAAGCTTTCGCCTTCGGCCGCGGCGGGTGGGTTATCGAGATCGTAATCGTTCAGGGCTTGTAGCGCGCGCTTGACGAACCACTCTTGATAGTCGTGGCTCCGGGCGGTCATCGTCCCGCCCATCAGGATCAACTCGACTTTATCGACCGGGTGGCCGATGGTGCGCAGCTGGTGAAGCCGGAGAGTGACTTGTCCGTAAGGGTCGTAATCGTTCTGTTCGCCGCGGGCGGCGGCGGGTTCGTGGCCCGTGTAGCTTTGTGCGGAGTCGAACTCGCTGGCTGGGCCGCCGGGACAGTAGAGACACTTCCCGTGCGGGCACATATGCGGGGAGGTCATGATCGCCACGGGCGAGACACCGGAGGCGGTTCGAACGGGCTTGCGCTTGACGACCGCCTTCACCGTATCGCGGTGTTCCTGTGGGGCGTGTGCCAACAACTCGGTGTTTTTCGGCACTTTCGGCGCGGAGAACTCCGAACAGACATCGAGCTTCGCGGATTCGAGGTCGTCGCGGTCGATCTCGCCGTCGATGATCCCCTCGACGAGTTTTTTACACGCCTGCTGGAACGCCGCGGATTCGGCGTCATCTGTTGCTCCGGGATCAGTGTCGCCACCGACCGTGCTTTCGGCGTCGCTGTTCAGGTCGGAGCTCACAGCAGCCCCTCCGGCCGCCCAAATTGCATTACCTCTCGGTCGTCGCGTTTTGCGGTTAAGCGTGTCGCTCGCCGATCACTCCAAGTCCTCGGCGGCCTGTTTGACGACAAACACCGGCACGTCGGCGGTGTCGACAACGCGTTCGGAGACGCTACCGAGCGCGCGGAGCTTCTCGCGTGGGGTATTCCCGTCGGTGCCGATGACGATCACATCGATCCCGGTCTCGCTGGCCTCCTTGATAATTTCTTTGTCTGGCGTACCGTGTCGCACGGCGGTTTCGACATCGATACCCTCCTCGGCAGCACGGTCGGCGACCATCTCAACCGCGACTTCGGCGTCGGCGGTCAGCTCAGCGTCAACGCCGTCGCGGTCGTCCGCGCCGGCGGCCTGAATCGAGCGGACATCGACGACCGAGAGGGCCCGAATGGTCGCGTCGTTGTCGGTGGCAATCTTGAGCGCGTGGGGAAGAGTTCGCTCAACCGTCTTGCTGCCGTCGGTCGGCACCAGTATTGAATCGTACATGCGCGACTCTACACAGGGTGGCCGCTTAATTTCACCCCCTGTGGTACTGCTGTGGGCGGCCCTCGAAGGCTGTCGGCTGCTCAGTTGAATTTGCTGCGGCCGGCACTCCCTGAGGCCTCGGCGAGATCGGCGTACACATCGGCGATACGGTCACGAATATCTCGCCCGGCGACCCGCGGATCGAAGCGATCCTTGTTCGGTGCCCACTCAACATCGTTGAAGAATGTGTCGCGGTGGCCGTCGACGCCCTCTGGCGGCACGATCTCGTCGGTTTCCTCCCGATAGAGATCGAAAGCGGTGCGGGTGTACTCGTACTGGTAGCGGGTGTCCTTGTTTACCTTACAGATGCCGTGGGTCAGCATCTCCTGGAGTTGGTCGGGCTGGACACCCGAGGAGCCGTGTAAAACGAGCGGCGTATCAAGACCGTGGTCGCGGAGTGCAGTCCGGATCTCCTCTGTCAGGTCGGGTTTGAGCTCGAGATCTTTCCCCTTGGCAACCCCGTGTTGGGTGCCAACAGAGATCGCCAACAGATCACAGCCCGTTCGATCGACGAACTCGACAGCCTGCTCGGGATCGGTGTAAAAAGCGTTCTCGGCGACAATCTCGTCTTCGACGCCCTTGATCTTCCCGAGTTCAGCCTCGACAAGAGTATCGGCATCGTCGTCGTCGACCATCTCGACGACCTCCTTGCTGCGGGCGACGTTCTCCTCGAAATCCTCGTGGGAGGCGTCGATCATAATCGAAGAGGGGATCTCTAACTCAACCTGTCGCTGGATCGTATCGAGATCCGTCTGGTGATCCATATTCAGAAAGACACCGATATCGTACTGGGCAGCGATCTGCTCGATGTAGTTGCCCATGACCTGCAGCCCAGCGATCGGGTCGCCGTTGCCGGCGAACGTACAGGCCCCGTTGCTCATCTGCAAAAGGAGGTCGGAGTCGACACGAGCCGCGCCCTGAATCAGCCCGATCAGCACATTTGGCTCGGCGATGTTGCTGGCGATCAGCCCGAAGCCTGAATCGAGTGCGTCGTTGTACACTGATTCGAGTTCCGCGCCACCGTAGAATGTCATACCAAATGGGTGGGACGAACCCTCAAATAGATTCCCCCGTCAGTTCGTTGTTCGGTCGCTCCGCTGGCACCATCCCGTCGAACCGTGACGACAGGCCGAGAGCTGATAGCGTCGCTCATCAAGAGAGGATGTCACCCGGGACACTAACGCCCGACCGCATCCTGTGGCGGCATGCCTCGTCGGTCGGGAAACCCTCGTGCCGGGCGGCTGTCGTCGCGGCCGACAGCGAGCCGATGTACCGTGCCTGGGTTCGCCGGGCTGTCATCGCTCCCGAATGGGTACTCGGCCGGGGACTTGTGGCACGTAAAGAAAATTTGAACAGCCAGCGACTTACCCGTTCCGCAACGGTCGATCGTTCGGGATGTCTCAGAACGATGGGCTGTAATCCTCATACTCGTCCATCGACGCTGTCGGGTAGCTGATGGCTGAGAGCCTTCATCGTCATCGGAGCTGCTGAGGATAGAAATGTCGTGCCCCCCACTCAATCCGTTGAGCACAGTGTCGACAACGCTTCTTAACCGACCGTGACCTGCGTTGACCGCGCCCGGCCTGTTGGCGGCCTCTCAAGAGATTCATTATCATCTTTTTCTACAAGAATGGCGGCCAGTAGATCAGCGGCGCGCCGGTGACATCATCCGGCCAAACCATGGTTTGTGTCTCGAAGATCGACACACTGCGGCGGGGAAGCGACTGAATAGGCCAACAGGAATCCGACTGACTTATATATATGAGACCGCTCCCCACGGCAATGACAGTCTCAGTAGGCATTCTTGGCGCAACGGGGGCGGTTGGACAGCGATTTATTCAACTGCTTGACGGACATCCAACCTTTGAGATCGACGCACTCACCGCCAGCGAATCCAGTGCGGGCAAATCGTACCGGGAAGCCGCAAAATGGCGCGCTAACTCACCGATCCCTGATAACATTGCTGAGATCGAGGTCGGCAGCACCGACCCTGATGATGTGAGCGACGATATCGATCTCCTTTTTTCATCGCTGCCATCGGGCGTTGCCAGCGAGGTCGAACCACAGTTCTTGGAGGCGGGCTACGTCGTCTCCTCGAACTCCTCGAACGACCGGATGGCAGAGGACGTGCCGCTGACGATCCCCGAGATCAACCCCGAACATCTTAATCTGATCGAGGTGCAGCGCGACAACCGTGGCTGGGACGGCGCGCTTATCAAAAACCCCAACTGCTCGACGATTACGATGGTGCCAACACTGGCCGCACTCGATGAGGCCTTCGGGCTCACTCGCGCCGATGTCACAACCCTACAAGCCGTCTCAGGGGCAGGCTACTCCGGGGTCACGTCGATGGAGATCATCGACAACGCGATCCCGCATATCGGCGGCGAGGAAAACAAGATGGAGACCGAATCCCGCAAACTGCTCGGAAGGTTCGACGGCGCGGAGCTCTCCTTACACGACGCAAGCGTCAATGCCTCCTGTAACCGGATTCCAACACTCGACGGCCACCTCGAAAACGTCTTTGCCGATCTCGATGCGGAGCCATCGCCCGCCGCGGCGCGGGACGCTTTGGAGTCGTTCCCCGGCGTTGACCTCCCGAGCGCGCCCGATCGACTCATCCACGTTTTCGGCGAGGAACAACCCGACCGCCCCCAGCCCCGTCTCGACCGCAACCGCGACAACGGGATGGCGATCTCCGCGGGCGGCGTGGAGTCGACCGACACGGGCCTCAAGTACAATTGTCTCGCTCACAATACACTCCGCGGAGCGGCCGGCGCGAGCGTGTTGAACGGCGAACTACTGCTCGAAGAGGGCTGGATCTAAGCGTTTGTTGGCGTCGGTCGCCGAGCACTACGACGATCTCTTATCGCTGTCTTCCTCAGTTTTATTCTCCTCGGTGGCCTCGTCAAGTTGGGCCTCGATCGCCTCAGTTTTTGCTTCAAGCTGCTCGGTTGCCGCCGACACCTCCTCGCTGACAGTGTCTTCGATTGTCGCCTCGACCGTTTCCTCAACCCGTTTGGCGACCTCCTCACCGACCGTTTCCTCAACCGTTTTTTCGACCTCATCACCAAGTTTCTCAGCTGGCTGGCTCGACGGTTTTCTCAACCTCATCGCCAACCGTCTCCTCAACCGTCTTTTCGACCTCGTCACCGACGGTGGCTTCGACAGTTCTCTCAACCGTATCGCCGACGGTCTCCTCGACTGTTTCCTCAACCGTCTCACTGACGCCGTCGTCGACGGTCTTGCTGACGGTCTCAGCGACCGTTTGCTCGACCGTGTCGCCGACCTCCTTCTTGACGGAGTCACCGACGGTCTGTTCAACGTTTTCGGCGACCTCCTTTTCGACAGTCTCCTCAACGGCGTTCTCGACCTCCTCTTCAACGGTGTCACCAACCTCCTCTTCGACAGCCTCGACGACCTCCCGGCTCATCCAGTCGGGGTCGAATCGGGACATCTTCCAGACGACGTGGACGGTATATGACAGCAAGACACCGACACCAAATGCAACCCCTGTTTGGGTTCCAACAACGACGAGTAAGACAACAGCCAACGAGATCAAAATCCCAAACGCCATATCGACGACAAAATCGACGCGGTTTGGTTTCACTTCCCCCCTCCAACATGACGAACTAAAACTGGCATACTATCGCTACTCGGCCGGCGGGTTTAGTCTCCCTGTCTACGGCCGTACGGTTTAGGATGGTGGGGATAGTACAATCGGATATGTACGTCCGCAACGGAAAACCCAGAGACGAGACGTGGCTGCGGGAGGAGGTTGAGGCGATGGGGCTTGACGCGGCGGCGTTGCAGGCGGACGAGTATGTGATCGCGGTCGAGGAGACCACAAACGAGCGGGCCGGATTCGGCCGACTTCGCGTCCATGCGGGCGAGCAGAGGGTCGCCGAGCTCACCAGTATCGGCGTCATCGAGCCGTGGCGCGACCAGGGCGTTGGTGCGCATATTCTCGAACGCTTACTCACAAAAGGCGGCGACGCTGGGGTTGAATCAGCGTACATATTGACCGACGAGCCCGGCTATCCAGCACAGTTCGGCTTCGAGCGGTGTCCAACCGACGACCTCCCGGAGCCGCTGGTCGACCGTCGAGGCGAAAAACAGTCTGTGGCCGACGACGAGCTTATCGCCCTCATGATCGATCCCGATGCGTTCGAGATGCCACCGCGGCTCCGAGAGGCGTTTAAATCAGCCGCCCCGGCCGGCGATGAGCCGACGGCCGACACCGACGAGGATTTCGGGATCGACGCCGAGACGGCGACCTACAAGTACGATACGGGCGGCTGAGACGGTCGACACTACCGATCGTCGAGAAAGTCCGTGCTGAAGACGATGTAGGTCAACGCGGTAACAAACAGGATCGGTGGGAGCTGGGCGAACGCCCAGAGCGGTTCAAGCCCGAAATTCAGGATCAGTACCGCGTTGCCGACGCCAAGGGAGAGAAACGGCAGCGCGTAGAATGCTGCTTGGCGGCGGTTACGGTCGCCGTCGTCGATGGCGTCTGTGGGTGGCTCCGAGTCCCCCACTGGCGACGACTCCGCACGCTCTGTCTCACCGGTCGGCTGTACCATATCTGACGGTCGGCCCCAACAGATAAAAATCAGGCGTCTTCTCGGACACCTCAATCGTAGCGTGAGGCCACCGACACTAAGCCGTAGAGTGTGCCGATCGCAACGGCGATAACGACCATCCCGTACAGCGTCATCGCTCCCGGTGAGATCGGCACCGTTAGGAGGCCGAACGGCTCGATCGCGTCAAGCCCTCTACCGCCGTTGGCACCGACAATAAAGCCGAGAACGCCGCCTAATGCGATCATGCCGACTCCCAAGCCCAGAAGAATGCGCCGGCCAGCACCGGTATCATCGGATTGCGTCGTCACACGTTTGCTAGGAACCGCGCTGAATAGAGCCTTTCTGTCCGGTCGTCGGGGTCATAGCGATCGAGAGAAGGATCATGATAGCGGCGATCCCAGCGCCAACACCGACGCCGGCGAGCAGTGGGATCGCCAACCACCAGCCGGCGGCTGTCCCGCCGGCAACCGAGGCGGGCATCGCGGCCAACAACCCATCGTAGCGGGTCAGCGACGGCGGTCTCTGCATACAGGACTGCTGTGTCGCCTTGTAATTAAATATTATTATTCGGCAGACCGATACCAACCTATCCGCCGACAATCTGTTCTCCGACACCAAGCTATTTGCCGGTCGGCCGCCGCTGGCCGGTATGGATGACCCACTGATTGAGCATGCACGCGAGGCACTCGCGGAGGCGCATGTCCCCTACTCAGCGTATCGGGTTGGGGCCGCACTCCGGACGGCCGACGGAACGGTCGTCACGGGCTGTAACATCGAGAACGCCAACTACTCTAACAGCCTACACGCCGAGGAGGTGGCGGTCGGGACGGCGGTGGCGGCCGGCCATCGGTCGTTCGATCGGCTCGCGGTCAGCTCCGGGGTGCGTGACGGCGTCACCCCCTGTGGGATGTGTCGACAGACACTCGCGGAGTTCTGTGACGATGAGTTCACGATCGTCTGTGATCGCGGCGACGAGGTCGCCACCTACACGCTTGGGGAGCTGCTGCCGGAGACGATCACGGAGGCAACGCTTTCGGCCGTTGACAGTGAGAATACGGGATCGACAGACGGTGCAGAGCCACCGGACGAGGGGTCGACATGACCGACACCGACGAGTCAGCCACAGGAAACAGCGAAGATCCAAACACCGACCGGCAGTACCATCTTGAAGTAACCGCCGACGAGGTTGCTGACAGCGTCCTCCTTCCGGGTAACCCCGAGCGGGTGACAAAAGTCACCGATGTGTGGGACACAGCAACCGAGGTTGCCAGCCACCGGGAGTACCGAACCGCGACCGGTCAGTATCAGGAGACGCCGATCTCGGTGACATCAACAGGAGTCGGCGGCCCATCGATGGGGATCGCCGTCGAGGAACTCGCCCGCGTCGGCGCGGAGACGCTGATCCGTGTCGGCTCCTGTGGCACCGTCCGGTCGCATATCGCTGTCGGCGACCTTGTGATCACCTCAGGAGCGATGCGGGGTGAGGGAACAAGCAAGGAGTATATCGACGAAAGCTATCCCGCGAGTGCCGACTACGAGGTGATCGCCGCACTGGTCGCCGCCGCCGAGCGATTGGGTCACGACTACCACATTGGCGTCACCCTCAGCACCGATAGCTTCTACGCCGGCCAGGGACGGCCGGGGGTTGAGGGGTACGAGGCACCCGGCAGCGACGACCTCGTCAAGACACTCAAATCAGCCAACGTTGCCAACATCGAGATGGAGGCCGCAACGCTGCTGACCCTCGGAAATCTCTACGGGCTTCGTGCCGGGGCGGTGTGTGCTGTCTACGCCAACCGTGAGACTGGAGAGTTCGTCACGGCCGGCGCGCGGGATGCGGCCGAAACGGCGAGTCTCGCGGTCGTGCTGTTGGCGAAGATGGACGCCACAACGGATGCGGCTGGCACCGACCGCTGGCATCCCGGTCTCTCGATCGAGTGAGTCCATCCGAAACGCATCGCACCGTTCCAAAGCCGCTTTATTTGCGGGCCTCAGAAACGGTTGTATGTCAGCCAGTGTTGTCGTTGTCGGTGCCGGCTATGCCGGTGCTGGAGCCGTAAAATCGTTTGAGGATGAGATCGATGAGGGAGAGGCCGAGCTCACATGGATCTCCGAACAGGATTACCACCTCGTGTTACATGAGACCCACCGCGTGATCCGCCATCCGGAGGTCGAATCAAAGGTAGCGATCCCGGTTGATGAGATCAAATCGCCGGACACAAACTTCATCCGCGATCGGGTCACCGGCATCAACGCCGGCGAGCAAACACTCGAGGTTCAAGACGGCGAGCCTGTCGAGTACGATTACCTGCTCTTAGCGGTCGGCAGTTCAACCGCCTTCTTTGGCATCGATGGGCTCAAAGAGCATGCCCTGACGATGAAAAGCCTCGATGATGCCCGTGAGATCCACGAGGCAGTTCGGACAGCCGGCGAAGAGGCAACCAAATCGGAGCCAGCACAGGTGTTGGTCGGCGGTGCGGGGCTGTCGGGGATTCAGATCGCCGGCGAGATCGCGGGCTACCGCGACGACACCCGCGCGCCGATCGATATCAAGCTGATCGAGGGGCTCGATGAGATCTTCCCAGGCAACAGCCCGGAGGTGCAGGGCGCGCTGAAAAAACGCCTGTTGGATCGGGATGTCGAGATCTTCACCGGTGAGTTCATCTCTGAGGTCGACGAGGAGTCGGTCTATCTCGGCGAGGAGTCGATGCCCTACGACGTGCTCGTGTGGGCTGGCGGTATCGCTGGCCACGAGCCGGCGGCCAGCAGCGACCTCTCAAAGGACGAACGATCGAACCGCGTCCATGTTGAATCAAACTTCCAGACCAGCGACGACCGGGTGTTTGCGATCGGTGATACCGCATTGATCGATCAGGGCGGCGACGAGCAAGCACCGCCGACCGCCGAAGCAGCGTGGACGGCCGCGGAGATCGCCGGCGAGAATCTCGCTCGGGCCGTCCGCGGCGCGCCGCTGAAATCTTGGCAACATAAGGACAAGGGAACCGCAATCTCGATCGGCGAGGATGCGATCGCCCACGATGTGATCGGAATCCCGGTCAACACGTTTGGCGGGATCGCCGCAAAAATGTTGAAAAAGGCGATCGCGGCCCGGTGGATCGCCGAGGTAAGTTCGACAAAGCGAGCGATCAGTGCGTGGAGTGATATGTAGGAGAAGTCGATTCCAGACCGAGTCGAAACAGTGTCGGGGCTCTTTCTTTTGCTGACCAACCAACTACCAGAAGTCTGAGATTGACAAACTTGGAGTTCAACAACATCTACTCACTAATGAAGCTAACATCAGTGATCTCAAACCGCATCCCGCCATCCGATCCCTCGACAGCGTGAATCTCCCACCCGTGGGATTCAACGACCTGTTTGACGATATGTAATCCCAGTCCAGTTCCGCCCTGTTTTGTGGAGTACCCCCACTCAAAGATCGTCTCTCGGCTATCCGCGGCGATGCCAGAACCGTTGTCTTCAATATAAAACCCATCAGCTATCTTACCGATTGTCACCTGAACCTTCTCACCGCCATGGTCGACCGCATTCCGGAACAGATTCTCAAAAAGCTGTGTTAGCAGGCCAGGGTCTGCCCGGATCTGGGGCTCGCTCGCAACCGTGTATGTTGCTGCAGCAGTGTTCACACGCTGCCAGCAGGTCTCCACAATCGGTGCCAACTCAACCGGCTCGGTGTCGATATCATCTTGGGTGCTACGTTCTAATGTCAACAAGTCTGTTATTATCGAATCCATCCGCTCATGAGCGCGAGAAATCTTATCGAGATGGTCGTTATCGGACTCTTGTTGGGCTAAGTTTAGCTGACATTGTGCAACGAGTAACGGGTTTTTCAGATCGTGTGAGACAAGACTTGCAAACTGGTCAAGTCGATCACGCTCTCGCTGTAGCTCACGTTCACGCTGTTTGAGCGTCGTGATATCAGTTCCCGTCATATACACACGCTTGTAATCGTCGGCGTGAGCCGCCGGGACATACAGATCAAGTATCTGTGGGAGCCGCTCGCCGTCAAAGGTCTGTGCAACCGTTTCACCGCGGAACTGCGTCTCCCCTGCAGCGACACTTGCCCACAGATCTACCGTCAGCTCCCATGCCTCCTCATCTAACACCTGATCGACATTATTCAACAGATGTGTCTTTGACTCCGCGTTGTAGTACTCCACCGCGTTCTGATTCACATCGATCGTCGTGACCCGACGGAAAAGTGCTCGAATTTCGCTGGGATTGGACGCAAAATACGATTTCAGGTCGGTGGTCTCGGCTGCTAACTCGTCAACATACTTTTTTGCCGCCGAAAAGTCGTGC
>KB659842.1_pt6 | contig 10859 bp, 15 predicted proteins | sample 558768 | NCBI scaffold set KB644980.1
GTTTGCCTGCCTCATCTCGTTTATTTGTTCGGCCCAGATGCGCGTCGGACGGATTCACGGGATGCAACAACGACTCGCCGCCGAGTACGGCGAGACAGTTGCGTTCGACGGGCAAACGTATCAGGCGTTTCCGACCCCCGAGGCGTTGGCCGCCCGAACCGAGGCCGAACTTCGGGAACTCAGTCTCGGATACCGCGCGCCGTACGTCCAGCGGACAGCCGAGATGGTCGCCGATGGCGAGGCCGATCCGGCAGTCGCTGCCGACCGCAAGTACGAGGCTGCCCGCGAGTATCTCACACAGTTCGTCGGTGTCGGCCAGAAAGTTGCCGACTGCGTGCTGTTGTTCTCGTTGGGGTTTCTCGAAGCCGTGCCGCTTGATACGTGGATCCGCACCGCCATCGAGGAGTATTATCCCGACTGTGAGCAGGGAGGCTACGACGCCACCTCACGGGCGATCCGCGAGCGGTTCGGCGGCGCGCACGCGGGCTATGTCCAGACGTACGTGTTTCATTATCTACGAAACGGCGGCGAGTAGGCCAACAGCGCGATCAACATCCAAACAGCCGGAACCTGTCGCGCGGGCGAACTTTCATACTTGCCGCCCTGCTACCAGTGCCTATGGACTGCCGAGTCGTCGTCGAAGCTGCGGTATCGGTGTACGACGTAGAAACAGTCGATGAGGCTGTCCGCATCGGAATCTCAAAGACCGGCGAGCTACTGAACCCGGATCTCAACTACGTCGAGATCGACATGGGATCGCCGACCGGGCCGGACGGCGAGGAGCTCCCGGCGGCGTACATTGTCGCCGATGAGGCACTTGTCGCTCTTGAGCTGACGATGGACGTTTTCAACGTCGAGCAGGAGGAACACGCAAAGCGGGTCGCCCGCACGGAGATCGGCCAGCGACTCAGCGAGATTCCATTGGAGGTTATTACGGTTGACCCGATTCCCGACGAGGGCACTGACGACGACGCTAATGATTGATCGGACGCGTGATAGCTCCCGAGCAGGAGTGTTTTTAGGCCGACTGCCGCATCACAACGTATGCAAACCCACATCGTCCCGGTCGGCTTCGATTACGACCGACTTATCGCGCCGCTGATCCGCGATCAGTTCGACGTGGATCGCGCGATCCTCTTGGAGGGCGCGGTCGGCAGCGAGGCAAACGTCGAATACTCCCGAAACCTCGCCTCCAAGCTCGAAACCGATTTTCAGAGCCTGCTTGGCGCGGAAACCGACCGGATTCGCCTCGAAGACGTGTACGATTACGACACCGCCTTCGAGGGAGCCTTCGAGCTCATCAACGAGCAACTCGACGGCGGCGCGGAGGTCTGGGTCAACGTCTGCTCAATGCCCCGACCAGTCAGCTTCGCCTTCGCAACCGCGGCCCACTCGGTGATGGTCGAACGCCAGGAGGACAGAGACCGGATTCACACCTACTACACCGCCCCCGAGAAGTATCTCGAAACCGAGTTGGCCGAGGAGCTACGGGCCGAGCGCGAACTCCTCGGCGACCTGCTGGAGGCCAACGATTTCGACCGGGAGCGCGTCGAAGAGCGACTAGAGAGCACGGCCGACCTACTGGCTGAGTTCGACGAACGCGGCAGCACCATCGGCGCAAAGGAAATCAACGGCCAGCATATCGTCGAACTCCCGGTGGCCTCCTTTTCGAGTGTCAAACCCTTCGAGGAGCTCATCCTCTTTACCCTCGGCGAACACGGCGAGTTCGACTCCGTTAGCGAGCTTGCGGAGGCACTCGCCCGCGATCTCAACGAGGAGTACACCGATAGCTTCCGATCAAAGGTTATCTACAATGTCGACCGCCTCGGCCCCGGCGGGAAGGGGTATATCGAACAGGAAGAGGTTGGCAAATCCTACCGGACAACGCTCTCGCGGATCGGCGAGCTGTGGGTTCGCTCACACGCGGATACCACACGAGAGTAACCAACGCGCGCTCAGAGAACGATCCCAACGAGTTGGGAGAGCAACCCAAGAGCGAACACCGCGATCAACAACACCGTCGTCACGATGACCGCCGGCGAGAGCTCCGTTTCTTCGGTGGTGATGTATGAGTCCAGTTCCATACCCGGAGTGGTTGCTCCGACGTATAATGTGTTGCTACTTTGGGCGATCGCTGCTCAGCCCGACGCGCCCATCATGTTCACTGTCTGCCGCACCCACCCTGTCGCACCGCTGGGGAAGGACTCCGTCCGCTCCTCAGCCTGGAGGGTACCCTCGCCGTCAACAGCGCGAACGACCACCTCATGGCTGCCGTCGGGGGTGAACACATGCCGCCACTGTCGCCACACGTCGTCGCCGGGCAGCGGTTCGGAGAGCTCTGCGTCGATCCACGTCTCGCCACCGTCGGTTGAGACCTCGACGCGCTCAATGCCACGCGTGCCAGCGTATGCGTGGCCGGCGAGTTCGAGCGTGCCATCGTCACGGGTAGTCGTACTCCAGAGCTTGGCAACGGTGTTGACCGGGCCGGTGCCGTGCCAGCCGCGCTGTTCCCAGTAGCCGTCCATCTCCTCCTCTAAGAGCTCGATCTCCGAGAGCCACTTGACGTTCGTCTCCCCCCAGTGACCGGGCACGAGCACCCGCACCGGGTGGCCGTGCGACTGGGGGAGCGGTTGGCCGTTCATCTCCCAGGCAAGGAAGGCGTCTTCAAGCGCGTCAAGTGGGAACTGGACGAAATAGTCGTCCTCGGCACGCAGCATAGCACACTCGCAGTTCCCCTCGGGGTCGGCTTCGTCCAACAGCGGCTTGAGCGGCGTGCCGGTCCAGACGGCGTTATCGAGCTTCTCGCCGTTGAGACTCTCGCCGACACACCGCAGCGTGACGTGGCGACGTTCGACCGGCCGATCGGTCAGCTCGGCGTAGCTAACGGTCACATCCGCGCCGACCTCACCGGTGATCGTCATCGACCAGTCCTCGGAGGGAACCTCAGGATCGAACTCGGCGATATCAACATTGTAGAACTCGCCGATTGAGCTAACAAGTCCCGGCACATCACCGGAGATATCGAGTGCCTGTGACTCGGCTTGTTGGATCTGGTCGGCAACCCCGTCACCGATAGCCGTCTCGGTCGACTCGGTGGATCCCTCACTGGTCAGCTGACCGACGCCGACCGAAACGCCAACAAACGCCAGCGCGCTGGCGACAACGCGTCGACGGGCGGGGCTGTGCTCAGGGTCGTCGTTCGGGCGTGTCACCGACGTGACGGCCAGCGCGGTAAAGAGCAACACCGGCGCGGCAGCACCGACCGCCAGCGTCGCGTTGCTCGTGATCGCCGCGGTCAGCCCCCAAGTGAGTCCGCCAGCGAAGACGATTCCAAGGGTTGGCTCGGTAAGCCTGTCAGCGACCCGAATGCCGAGCAAGGCGATCGCCGCCAACAGGCCGGTTGCGATCCCGAATGACAGGGCGATATGCAGCAGGTGGCCCTCCTCGCCGATGTTCTGGATAAAGAAGGCGACGATTTGCCCCGGTGTGAGCCGGACGACCAAAGCGTCGATCGGGGCGACAATGAACTGGCGGGTGTAGCCAGCCACCGCATACGAGCCGGCGACGCCGCTGATCCCTGCGAGCACCGCAAGGAGCAACTCGGTGCTGCTGATCGATGTGGATTCGCGCAGTCGGGTTGGGAGGTTCATCGGCTATCACTCCCCCGATTGTATGGCGGTGCTGTTCTGACGACCATGTGGGCACCGGGGGCTACTCTGTCGACTCTCGGTTCGGTCGGTGTCAACGGGTTCAGCATCATCTATGTGTCAGGTGCTGTCGTTCATCGTCTCGTTGTCCATCGAGCCGTCATCCATGGAGCTGCTCATTCATTGAGTCGTTTTCCATCGACTCGTTTTCCATCGATCCCTCGTCCGTCGACTCCGAGTCGTCAGTGCTCTCAAAGCCAGCGCAGCCGGCAGGGGCGATCATTGTCGCCACGCCGGTCGTCTGGAGTAAACGTCGTGTTCGTACCATACCATCGCTACGTGCAACCGACGAAAGGGGGTTTTGCAAGGTTCGACCCAACACCGTTCACCCTTTGTTCAAATTTCGTTTGGACACCCAGGCGATCTGTCGCCGACGGGTTGTAGACACCCGGCTGAAAACCACTTGAGGGGTGGATAAGATATTGAACAAAATTTGGTCGACTCTTGAAGAATCTATTTACATATTTGAGGTAAATATATATCTACTGTGTCGCCTGTTGGTGATCGATCGCAACCGACAATCGATCTGTGGGGTGTCTATCTTGGAACGGGCATATCATGTAGAAAGCGACTTGCCACTGCCACGAGGAGTAGCGGCTAACAGATGGAGAAATCCCTGTGGTATCTCTTTGCTGGGAGCCGCGGCGGTGTCAACAGGGTTCGCATCGTTCGGGAGCTCGGCGATCGGCCACAGAACGCAAACGAGTTGGCTGAGGCACTAGATGTCGACTACAATACGATCACACACCACATAGAGATGTTACACGAACACGATGTCGTCGAGCCGAGCGAGCATGACTACGGGAAGCTGTACTTTCTCACCGATCGATTTGAGCAGTACAGCGAGACGTTTGAACAGATCGCTTCGGAGGTCGAATAACCCATGGCTATGGATATCGCAACCACAGCCGCAATGGGTGTTGCTGGCGTCAACAGCCTCCTGCTGACCGTTCTCGTTGTCGTCTGGGTGCAAAACTACCGGCAGTTTGGCTCGACGATGATCCTCGGCTTACTAGGGTTCAGCAGCGTCCTGCTCGTTGAGAATCTGATCGCACTTGGGTTCTTTTTCAGCAGCATGCAGATGCTGTACGGCATGTCTCCGCTGGCCGGACAGGTTGTCCTGGCGATGCGACTGCTTGAGTTTGTAGCGATTGGCTTCCTTAGTTACGCGACATTGCGGTGACAAGGTATCGTGAGAAAGATGATGGGACTGCTGAGAGTCGAACTCAGGTCCTACGGACCCCATCCGCAGAGGATACCACTACCCCACAGTCCCACACCCTGAAGGATGCAAGACGATCGTTTAACACCTTTGTTTCGGTTGTCGCTGCCGACCCCGTCCGGCGGTTTGCGGTGACAACGCGATCGCAACTCAGACCAATACAGCTTCGAGATCAACCACAACACCGCTGTCGCCGTCGGGGTCGCCAACGAGAGAGCCAAGACAGACCGCACTTCCGTTCGGCGTGTAACAAGCGACGAGTGCGTCGTCAACCGCGTTGTCGGGGCCATCGATCACACCCGGCGCGTACACCGGCGCGCCGGTGGCGACCTGCCGGGCTGCTGAGGGGGCGATAACGACGCTGGGCAGATGCTCCAAGGCGCGTTCGGCCGGCTGGACAACCTCACGCAGCCATTCGGTCTCACCCGTGCGGGCGGCAACAAGGGCGTCTGTCAGCTCATGAAGATCCACCAGCGATGTATCATCAAAGGGGTCAGTCGCGGTACGGCGGAGATGGCCCATATGCGCGCCTGTCCCCAATGCTAACCCCAGATCGTGACACAGCTTGCGGATGTAGGTGCCACTTTCACACGTGATTCGGAGCAATGCCTGTCGGTCAGTGGCGTCCAGCAGCTCAAGCGCGTGGATCTCTCGAACGCGGAGTTTACGACGAACCGCACTTTTTTTCGGTGGCTTCTGGTACAGCGGCCCTTCAAACCGCGATAGTACCGCTTCGAAATCAGCCGGCCGCGGGGCATGCAGCTCCAAGGCAGCAACGTACTCCTTGCGGCCCTCAAGAAAGGCCTGTGCCATCCGGGTGGCATCCCCGAGCAGCATCGGCAGACAGCCCGTTACCTTTGGATCAAGTGTACCGGCGTGGGCCGCTCGGTCGATCGTCGACATCTCGTCATGCTCAGCCGGGGCAGCAAGATCGGCGATCGCGTCGTCTGCGAGATCCCGTACCCAGCCGGCGACCTGGTGGGCCGAGGGGCCGGCCGGTTTATCAAGGTTGACGACACCGAAGGCCAACAGCTCGGCGGGCGTGCGGTCGTCGGGCGCGGGACGGAGTGGGTCGGTCATTTGGTGGTCGTGGTCGCGTTCAGAAGTCGTAGGCGACGCCCTCGACCGGTGTTTTGCCCTCATCGATAGCCGGATCGTAGCTCTCGACAGCGGTAGCAAGCACCGTCTGAACAGCTTCGGGGCCCCAGCGGGCGGTGTTGTATGTGAGATCGTAGATCGAAAGCTCCGCGATATCGATGTTGTAATACTCCTGATACCGCTTGCGCTCGCTTTGCTCGCGGCGTTCGGTCTCCTCGCGGGCGACAGCGGTCGGCTTCTCCTCACGGTCGGCGATGCGGTCGGCGCGGATGGCAAGCGGTGCGTCAAGCCAGATCTTCAGGTCGGCGTGATCGCCGGCAAGCCAGCCGGCGAGCCGGGATTCCAACACAACATCGTCGTCTTCGACGGCGATCTCTCGCAGTCGAGCGTCGAGATCCCGGTCGATCTGGTCGTCTTCTTCGGCCAACTCGTTGAACGCAACCGGTGAGTGGCCGCGTTCGGCCGCCAGTTCCCGGAAGATATCGCCGCCGCTGACGTGATCAAGCTCGAAAGCCTCCGCAAGGGCGGCAGCGTTCGTGGATTTCCCGCTGCCCGGTGGGCCGGAGACGGTAAGTAACATATCCATTCTGCGGCCGTCCACCTAAAAGAGATTGCCCTTCACCGCGTCCGTGAGGGGCGGTCGCATGCGCGGAAGATCGGTCGGCTCACTCGGCCGACGGCGTCATACTGACGTTGAGCCCTTTCTGGATGATCTGGTTGAACGCCATCGAGCAGAGGAAATACCAGACGATCCAGATCTGCATCGGCCCAACGATCCCGCTTGTCCACGAGACCTCACCCGCAAACGGGATGACGATGTTCTGGAAGGTGTAGTGTTCGATGCCACCGCGGAACCCTAACGCCCAGTACATCCAGAGAAACGCCGGGATGGTGAGAAACATGATCCAAACCATCGGGCGGAACTGCTCTTTGAACATGCCAAGCTGGTCGCCCATCGCCTCCATCTGCTCCTGTTGGATCTCCTCTAAGGCCTCATCGTCGCCGCGCTCCTTTGCGGCCTCGCGTTTCTCCTTGATCGCATCCATCTGGGCCTTGTATTTGCCCATCTTCTCGGTGTCCATCAGCGCGACCCGCAACAGCGTCGAGTACAGCCCGGTCGCTAAGGCGATGATCATCACGACAACGTAGAACGGGACAACGTCTGTCAGCGGGCCAAGAACAAGATCGATCCCGCCAGCAACGACGTTGCGGGCTGGAGCCCACGCGTAGCCGGCAAACAGCCCGACGGTCAGCGCGGCCGCACCCTTATCCCACTTTGTCCAAGAACTCCCCTCGATCTCCTCGTCGTCGGTCTCCTCGGTCAGCCCCTCACGCACAGCGTCGGGGGATTCGATCTGAAAGCCGCTCTCGCCGTCGACGAGAATTCCTTTTTCGATCAGTCGACCCCACTGTCCGCTGGAGATATCATCCCGAACGTCAACCCACTGTACCTCGTTGTCGGTGGCACTGTCGAGAACGGTCTCGATCGCCGGTTTCATCTCAGCGTCGGCGGTGACCAACGAGCGAACTTTGCGTTCGATTCGACTCATTGCCACTCTGTTGGCAACCCGAGAATAAGAAGGTTGTACTCTGGTCGCGTCGGCGACGCGCCGAGAGTTCGTGTCGGCCGCACAAACAATGACCGCTTAGGCGTCAATCCCGGCCGCGTCGACGATGCGGTCAAAGACGGTCTCGGGGTCGGCCTCGCCGTCGACCTCGATCAACGCGCCGTCCTCCCGATAGTGCTCGACAACAGGCTCGGTGTTCTCGCGGTAGACATCCAAGCGTTCGGCGGCGACCTCCTCGGTGTCGTCCTCGCGCTGTTCAAGTCGGTCGGCGACCGCGTCGTCGTCGGGCATGTTGAACTCGGTGTGGTAGACATCGCCGGTCTCGGGGTCGACACGGCGGCCTGTTAGGCGGCGGAGTAGCTCGTCTTCGCCGACATCGAGAAACACGATCGCGTCAAGGTCGGTGATCTCATCGAGATACTCAACCTGCGAGAGGTTTCGCGGGTAGCCATCGAGAATGAAGCCGTCGGCGTCGTTGATAGCGGCCTTGACGATCTCGTTGACCAAGCCGTCAGGGACGAGCTCGCCGGCGTCCATATACTCCGCGGGCGTACCGTACTCGGTTTCCATATTCTTGTTTGCCCGGAGCGCGTCGCCGGTCGTGATATGTTCGAGATCGAACGCCTCGGCGAGCCGTGAGCTCTGTGTTCCTTTCCCGGCACCTGGCGCGCCAAGCAACAGCAGTCGATTGCTCATACCAACACCACTGTCGGCGGCCTTATAGGTTTGAACAATTCCTCGCCGGTGTCGGTTCCGCGATTAACTCACTCCTGTAGCCGGGTTGTGGTTTCAACAAGCGGGTGGCGATCCTCCTCGATAAGCGTGATATCGTCGATCGAAGACAGTCCCTGTTTAGCCGCGGTGGTTGCCATCCCCAGCTCGATCGGTTCGGCGGGGACGATCACATATGCGTCCGTCTCTGTGATCTCAAGAGAGTCGGCCGCAAGCGCGCGATGATGGCCATCAACGAGATACAGCTCGCCGTCGCCGCCGGCATCGATCACGACCAACGGCTCGGCCAGCCCGCGTTCGAGTTCATACTGTCGTCCCGCAAGCTCGTCGGCGTACACCTCCGCCTGCGTTGGAACAAGGTCGGCAAGCGCGACCGATCGCCGCTCTTGGGTGAGTTCAACGCCATGGATGTCGGTCAGCGTCCGGCTGAGCTTGGCGACCTTTTCGGGGGTCGCCCGCTCGATCTGGCTGCGGATCACATCGGTGTTCGAGAGAATCCCGACAAGCTCGCCGTCATCGTCGACGACAGGCAGCTTTTCGATATCGGAACGGACGATCACCCGGGCGGCATCGGTGATCGTCATCTCGGGATCGGCAATGATCGTCTCATCGCTCATGACCTCGGCGATCGTCTCATCGCTGTCGGCGGCAAGCAGATCGCGGCCGGTGACAAACCCCTCAACGCGGCCGTCATGACAGACCGGAAACCCATTGTGGCTATCCCCCCTGTCGATCTGTTCGCGGACAGCCACGACTGTGTCGGTCGTCGAGACCGTCGTGACCGTCCGCGTCATATACGATTTGACCCGCGGCTCAGTTTCCATTAGTAGCTCTACAGACAGCTGACAAAAAACTCTTGTCGATCACTCCGGCGGGAATCTAACGAGCGGATCACCGTGCTTGCCGGGTCGCGGCGTGGTATCGAGGGCCTGAAAAAACCGGTCGGCGATAGTGTCGTGGACGACAACCGACAGCGTCTCCCACTCCTCGACGGTATCGAGCATCCCCATCGGTACCTGCGCGCCGGCCATCGTCGCGTGGCCGCCCGCGCTACCGACCTGGCCGAGTGCCTCCCGTAACGTCTCACCGAGATCGACAGACGAACCACGGCTTCGGCCAGAGACGTAGATTGTCTCCTCGTCGTAGCCGAAGACGATCACCGTCCCGACCCCCTCCATATCCAGCAGCTTGTCGGCGGCTTGAGGGAGGGCATCCCGCTCGGCGAGTTGGCCGACACAGCTCGCCAACGCCGAGTCGCGCACCTCTCTGTTGGCGATCGCGGCCGCCAGCGTGTCGGCGACGGTGTGGCTCATCGTCGGTGATTCGATCTTGGTGAGCGCGCCCTCGTCAGCATGCTCGGACAGAGCGGCCGCAGCGTCGAAATCCGCGGGCGCAACACCACGCGTAAAGCCGTCAGTGTCGGTCTGAATCCCATACAGCAACGCGGTCGCCAGCGACTCGTCGGGTGTCAACCCAAGCTGTTGGAAGTACTCGACCATGATCGTGCTTGTCGAGCCCATCGCCGGCCGGATGTCCAGATAGCCGCCGCGCTCGTCGATCGGCTCGCGCTGGGGATGGTGGTCGATAACGAGCCGAACGATCGTCTCCGGCGGCAGCCCGTCGTTGACGCCGGGACGGGCGTGGTCAACCAGGGCGATCGCCCCAAACTCGTCGACGGCAAACGATTCCGGCGTCGTCGCCGTCAGCGACAGCGACAGGAGGTTCACCAGCGCACGGTTTTCTTGATGAGTGATCTCTCCAAAGTAGTAGGCCTCGCTGTCGATACCGAGATGGTCGGCGATCTCGGTCAGCGCGATCGCGCTGGCGATAGCATCCGGATCGGGATTGTCGTGGGTGACGACCGCCAGCGGCTCTTCAAGCGGGCGGATCGTGGCCAGAAGGTGTGCCATCCGACCGCCCCGGTCATCACCGGCGATCGATCCCAGCTCGGCGGCGATCTCGGCGGTCGGCTCGATCAGCGTGTCGGCTACCGTCGCAAGGGTGTCCTGCCGGGTGGGGTCGATCGCCGCGGGACAGACCGCGATCAGTGTCGCCGCGGGAAAGGCTGCCCGCGCCTGCTCGGCGATCGCACAGCCGCGGTCGGCGTCGCTGGCGGCGACAACGATCACGTCGGCCGCGTCGGGATACGCTGTTGGATCGGTTGGATCGGCCTCAGTTGCTCGAATCCCGTCCTCTCTGAGCGTTGCCGACCAGCCGCTGTCGTCGGTGACAACAGACAGCGATCCGGGCTCGTCGGCGACACCCGTGGCGACAGCGTTGCCGACGGCGCGATCACCGAGGACGAGCCGACGTATCATAACCAAATGTTTGGGAGAGATCGGGAAAACGCTGCCGTGTCGGTAACGCGGCGGGAGCGGTTAGGCAAACAGCGCGGCCGCGGCGGCCTCAGCGGTTTCGATAACCGGCCCAAAGCCCGGTAGCAGGAGGACGGTGACGACGCCGGCGACGATAACCGCAGCGTAGAGCCCGGTTGGCGCGTCGCCGATCGCATCGAGATCGGTCGTTGCGTCC
>KB659931.1_pt6 | contig 10855 bp, 15 predicted proteins | sample 558768 | NCBI scaffold set KB644980.1
TTTTCATCAGGAGACTTTATACTTACATTCATCGGGTAACATCGTTCCCCGGTCATTTGCAGGTAAGTCACATATCCACACATATCTACATTTCATATTCCTCACTGAGCTCCAATACGTACTGTTGTTCACCCGAACACGCTCACATTTTGGTAGTTCCAAATCCACAGTAAACCACTGTTTGTTGTGATTGAACTACATATAATACTATAAATATTTTGTTGTGAGTAGAAGGTAATGCTTTAATTTTGAATAAAACAAATCTAATTAGTTAGATGAGTTAGTTAAAATGCCTGTTAAACTTTCGAGATCTTTTGAAATGCCCTGAATCTCAAGTTGAAGATTAATAACCATGCCAGAAAGGAATTGAAGTACGTCCAAACCTTGCATGTTCAATACGATCTCCATAACAAAGAATGTATGATAGAACTTCGCGAATACGTGTTTTTCGTCGTCTTCTTTGTAAATCAACTTGGGCATCCGACATGGATCTGCCTTAACATAAAGAAGGTATATTTTCTACGTATTGATGAGAAGATCGATTCTGCCTCAACCTATTATACCTTCTTTGTTTTGAAGTTTTTGGAAAATATTCCAAAATTTATGTTGAGTGTTCGCTGTTACCTAACACTCATTGGTGTCTGTTTCTCGCTAAAGAACCCTCCTATGTTTGAACATCAGGACTTCATCTGTGCAGGCGTGGTTCTCACCGTCTCTTGTAGACTTAGGTAGCCCACACAGGGGAAGTTGTGTATTAAAACTCACTCAAGGCCTCTACGGACGATATTGCATATAATAAGAAAATCTGTGAGTATTTACACTGATCTATTCAGACTTAACAGCTTAGTACTAACAATAAGTATATAATCACGTGCTATGTTTAGTATTTGCGAACAATCTGCCGTTGGATAATGTTCAACTTGGATGAACAGTCCCGTGGCTTTGTGAGTTTTCTAAGCCCCACCCAAGGACAATTAGGTGTACTTCTACTTGATCTACCATCAGAAACTCTGAGCAAAAAAGACAAGTCGAGATATATGCTTTGTTTATCTCTAAATGCTGCGGTCTGTGTTAAAGTGCTGCCATAACGAGATCGCTAAATACATAAGTGCAGTCAACTATGTGGCCTTACTCCTAGCCTTCCCTCGTATGTCCTCCGAGTCGAGCGTTGACATCGTAAAGTAGCCTACACATATCTCTAGATAGTATGTTGCAGCTCTATAGAGAACTGCCGCAACTAGTGCAGATGATGCTGATATCGAGGAAAATATTAGTATGAGCCCAACAATTGCGGATTCCACGAAACCTGTACCACCTGGAGTTGGAGCATAGTTTGCCAAGCTCGATAGAGGAATTATCAGAGCAATCACGAATACACTTAGTTCTATCCCTAAGCTTGTCATTATTATATGGAGAGAAAGAATTCTAGACAAGAACGCTATTGAAATCAGTGCCGCAGACGACATAACAACTTTCTCATTACCCCGAAAATCCTCAAATGCATCGAGTACATTGTTTCTAAATGTTCCAACTTTCCCAGCCAAATTTGAATGCCCCAATATAGTGTCAATAAATCTAATAGGCTTTAGAACGAGATCTACTAAACGTTCGAATTTACTCGGTGAAATCAGGCCTAACATCAAAGAAGAAGTCCCAAATGCAATTATGAATAACAGCCCAAGAAATAGCTTGTTCATCTGATCAGTCAATACACCGGTAAAATACAGATATGTATATCCTGTTGTCGCTGAAAGAAGTAGAGGAAAGGAAATCAGTATGTTAGAAGTAAGAATTGCTGATAAAGCTGTTCCGTAATCAGGCTCTGTATTCTCTGATACAACTATAGCCATTATAGGTGCTCCTCCAAAATGACCCAGAGGCGTAATTAGGTTGACAAATCTTGAGGAACAATAAACCCTGAACATGTCTCTAATTCTTAGTTTTACGTCTGTAAGGGAGAACATCCTCCTCCATGCAACAGACCACATTACCATGTTCAGAAGACTAGGCACAGATGCTATAGCTGCTAGCTCAAGGTCTGCAGTTGATAGTGCATCCAATATTTTTGCGAAATCCGTGCTAAATGCAAGTGATATCAACATGGCTATTGCTATGATCTTCCAAATATTACCATATATGATATCCTTAATTGTGCCAATTTTCAATGTAGCCAACCAGGCTGCCCTGATACTTGACTATATTCTTAGCTCTGCAAAATCTCAACTTCATATCCTTCTGGATCCTTAACAAATGCATAGTTTCCTGGACACTCCTTCGGTGGTCTGTAATCTTCTCCCCCTGCTTCAACAGCTCGTCTGTATGCCTCACCGAGTGAGGTCCCTTCAGGTGTGCGGATTGCGATGTGTCCAAATCCTTCTCCTTTTTCGTATCTGTTGTCTTCGCCGTGGTTGTACGTGAGCTCTATCTCTGCTGTTTGTCCTGGGTGGCCGAGGAAGTAGAGTGTGAACGTATCCATCTCCTTCTTCCTTTTCATTTCCATGTTAAACGCTTCTGTGTAGAAATCTATCATCTTGTCCGGTGAACCTGTCCGTAGCATCGTATGTGCCAATTCCATAGGTGTGTCTCTGTAATTGAATGTTTTGAAGGTTTCTTAGTCCTGCGGCAGGATGTTTACCGACTCCGTATTTTTTGAACCTTCAAGCTTGTTGTAGAATTCTATCACCCTATCTGCTGATCCGGTGGTATGGAAGACCTCGAGGCATTTGTCATTGGTTAGTTTGCTGTGTAGCTGGGTTGTAAGTATATTATCAAATTTGTGGGCTATTTCTGCGATCTTTTGTTCCTTGCTATGGCTGTGACGAGCGATAATTACGGCGTTTAGCTCGCCTTCCAGTTTTTCCCTGTCGCTGGTTTCTTGGTGCAGGTTTTCAATGGCTTTCCTGATGAGTTCGCTACGCCCGTTGAAGCTTGCGCTTTCGTTGATCTCCTCGATTTTGTCCAGTGTTTTGTCATCTATGGACAGGCTTATTACCTCCATAAGCTTAAATTAATAGGATACTTTAAAAAATTATTATCAAGGGTTGCACTATGGCTATTGAACTAATAATCTATAGCCTCATCATCACCTCGCTTCTCTCTGGTTTAGGAGCACTTTTCTTGGCCCTGGGAGATGAGAAAACACAGCTTGTGACACCTTATCTTATCTCGCTGTCCGCTGGCACAATATTCGGAGGTGTTTTCATTCACTTGGTCTTCAAGATGGCTGCATCAGGCTACACAAGATTTACAGGATTATTGATACTTACAGGTCTTGCAGCATCCTTAGTGCTTGAAAGGATCATTCACTGGCACTGTCACAACAAGAACCATCATGTAGACGCATTTTCATATGTTTTAGTGGCTGGTGACGCAGTTCATAACGTACTGGATGGTATACTTATAGCTTCAAGCTTTCTAGCAGGTACTTCAGCTGGTATAGCATCTACTGTAGCTGTGATGGCGCATAAGATACCAAAAGAAGCTGGTGATTTTGGCGTGCTTGTTGAAAGCGGTTTTTCAGATAGGAAAGCTGTAGGTTTTAATATAGGGATCAGTCTGTTCATGTTTGCAGGTGCGGGAATAGTTTTGGCTCTATCTACGGCTGCTTCAGGGATAAATACCTTCCTGCTTCCTCTGGTGGCTGGAAACTTTGTTTATATAGCTGGAGCAGATCTGCTTCCAAGATTTAAGGAGGATGAGGATATACTTCTCCATCTTGTGATGTTTGCATTTGGCACGGCAGCAATGTATGCTGTGCCGTTTATCAAGTCATTTTTTGTCAGCTGATAAAATCCTTAACTGACTCAAAGAAGTTCTTTTCGTTTATCTCTGTTTCTCTCAGCTGTTTCATGACTTCTTCCTGTTCTTTAGTGAGTTCTTCAGGTATCTCGATGTCTATCTTGGCATAGAGGTCTCCTGATCCCCATCCACTTGGCATTCCTTTTCCTGAGGCGCGCATAACCTGTCCTGGCTGTGTTCCCTCTGGCACGTTGATTGATATCTGGCCATCAGGATGTGGAACTTGTACTTCTGTTCCAAGCGCTGCGTCGCCTACACCTATCTTTACTGTAGTATAGAGATCTGAGTCACGTCTTTCCAATGATTCATGGGGTTTAACACTTACAAACACGTAGAGGTCTCCTGAGATCACCGTTTCTGGCTGTGTGACCTTTTCCTTTTACTCTGAGTCTCTGTCCGTCCTCGACGCCTTCTGGTATATTGACCGTAATTGTCTCTTCTTTCTCAGTTATTCCTTTACCGTTGCAGGTTGAGCATTTCTCTTCAGGTATGTTGCCTGTGCCGTTGCATTCAGGGCATTCTGTTACCTGTCTTGCTCTACCTAGAGGTGTTCTTCTTACTTCTTCAACTTTTCCACGTCCGTTGCAGTTAGAGCATGTGTTGGTTTCACCGTTTTCAGCTCCGGATCCGTCGCAGTCTGGGCACTCTGATTTTCTCTGGACTTTGAAGCTTTTCTCTACGCCGTGGTATGCTTCCTCTAGAGTTATTTCTGTCTGAACCTTGAGATTTCCTCCTCTTTTTGACTGTCTTCTTCCGCCTCTTCCTCCAGCTCCTCCGAATATCTGCTCGAAGATGTCTTGGAAGTTTGCTGAGGCACGTCGCTGGCCGCGCGACGACGATCCTTCTACGCCTTGTTTTCCGAATCTGTCGTACTTCTTTCTCTTATCTTCATCTGAGAGAACGTCGTAAGCCTTGTTTATTTTCTTGAATTTCTCTTCATCTGCAGTATCCTTGTTTGAGTCTGGATGGTATTTCTTCGCCTTCTTCCTGTAGGCCTTCTTGATTTCATCTTGACTTGCGTTTTCGTCCACTCCTAGAATCTCATAATACTCTTTTGTCATAGATTTGTCTTCTCCTTTGATGTATAAAGAAAATATGAAATGCGCTGGGAGGTTTTTACCTCCCTCCTTCAGACGCTATTTTTCCTTGTCTTCGTCAGTGTCTACTTCTTCGTATTCTGCGTCCACGACTTCGTCGCCGTTTCCTGGGTTGCCTTGTCCCATGTTCATCTTTTCGGCTGCTTCCTTGAGGTCTTCTGTGTCCATGTCTGATGGGTCAAATCCGCCCATACCACCCATTCCGCCTGGGGCACCTCCTTCGCCGTCGTATATTTCTTGGCCGATCTCTTGGAGCTTTTCTTCAAGATCTTCCACCTTTTCCTCAAGCTCTTCTTTGTCCTCGAGCTCTAAGTCGTCCTCTCTAAAGTCTTCAAGTTCGTCTATCTTCATCTCAATTCCTTCGACTATAGAGTCATCAACCTTATCTCCATGCTCCTCAAGTTGGTCACGGGATTGGCTAATTAGCTGGTCGGCTTTGTTCTTTGCTTCGATGAATTCTCTACGCTTCTGGTCCTCTTCGGCATGTTTCTCAGCTTCTTCCTTCATGTCCTCGATTTCGTCTTCGTCGAGACGTGCCTGATCTTCGATTGTGATTGAGGCTGATTCTCCTGATTGTTTTTCCTCAGCGGAGACGTTGAGGATCCCGTCTGCGTCTATCTCAAATGTTACCTCGATCTGAGGTTGTCCTGCTGGTGCAGGTGGAATACCTTCGAGGTTGAACTGTCCGAGAGACTTGTTATCATTTGCCATCTCTCTTTCTCCCTGTACAACGTGTACAGTTACAACGGATTGACTGTCTTGTGCTGTTGTAAATGTCTTGGATTCTTCTGCAGGGATTGTGGTGTTTTCTTCGATCAGTGTCTCTGTCAAGCCACCTTTAACCTCTACTCCAAGGCTTAGAGGAGCCACATCTAGCAAGAGGATGTCATCCATCTCTCCTGTTATGCTTCCTGCTTGGATTGCTGCTCCGTCTGCCACTGCTTCTGCAGGGTTGACCTCCTTGTTGGGTTCTTGACCTGTTATTGCCTGAACGTGTTCGCGTACGGCAGGCACTCTGGTTGTTCCCCCAACGAGTATTACTTCGTCAAGATCGGAGTTATCTGCTCCTGCATCGTCCATAGCTTTCTGTGTAGGGTCTGTAGTTCTTTGTACAAGATCTTCAACTAGGCTTTCAAACTTTGATCTTGTTAGTTCTTGATCTAGGTTGTATGTGTCTCCGTCCTCTTGGTAGATGAAGGGTATGCTGATCTTTGTTGATTCACGGCTTGAAAGCTCTTTTTTAGCTTCCTCGGCGTTTTCTCTCAGTCTCTGCATGGCTTCGTCGTTTTCACTTAGATCAATGCCGTTTTCTTGTTCAAACTCCTCTAGAAGGTAGTCGACTATCTCTTGATCAAAGTCGTCTCCTCCTAGATCGTTGTCTCCTTCTGTACTCTGTACTTCGTAGATTCCGTCTCCGATTTCTAGTACTGTTACGTCGAATGTTCCTCCTCCGAAGTCGTATACTAGGATTGTTTTTTCGCGGTCATCGTCTAGTCCATATGCCATTGCGGCTGCGGTCGGTTCGTTCAGTATTCTCTCGGCTTCAAGCCCTGCAATCTCCGCTGCGTCTTTTGTAGCCTGTCTTTGCGTGTCATCAAAGTGTGCAGGCACTGTAATTACTGCTTTTTCTATGTCTTCTCCTAGCTTGTCTTCGGCATCCTGCTTCAGCTTCTGTAGAATCATAGAGGAGACTTCTTGCGGGGTGTAGTCGTCTCCGTCAAGTTCTACTTCGTAGTCCTCTCCCATGTGTCTCTTGATGGACTTGACTGTATTCTCCTCGTTGGTCAACAGCTGGTTCTTCGCAGGTTTTCCAACGAGTCTCTCCCCGTCGTCGAAGCCTACTACTGAAGGTGTTACTCTTTCACCTTCCTTGTTTTCTATTACTTTTGGTTCTCCGTCTTCTATGTGCGCCATTGCGCTTCTTGTTGTTCCTAGGTCGATACCTATAATGTTGCTCATGTTTGAATTCACCTATGCTATATTTTTGTTTACGTGAATAAAAATTTTTAAACCGTCCTGTTTGAATTGATTTAAGTTGAATAAGAGTTCTCGTGATGACCAGTTACTAATCTTGGTCTTGACTATTCTCATCTACAACCACTACTTCGGCAGGCCTCAATACCTTATCATTGTACATGTATCCCTTCCTCTTCTCCTCAAGAATGGTTTTTGGCTCGTTTTTCTTGTGTTCTCTGGTTTCAACTGCTTTGTGAATCTCTGGATTAAACTCATCACTTGTCTCGATGATTTCTAGGCCCTCAGCGTTCAATGTCTGATATAGCTGGTCTTTCACCATATCAACTCCTTGAACTACGGCGGTTTCTTCGTCTGCAGCTTCTAATGCTCTCTCAAGATTATCTATGACTTCTATTAACTCCTCAGCTAGTTCTTCTTTTGCAAGGTTTTGCCATCTCTCCTTTCTCTCGTCCTGTTTTTTCTTGTAGTTTTCTAGGTCGGCCTTGTTTTTCTTAGCAAGCTGTTCAAACTCCTGTCTCTTATCTCTCTCCTTCCCAAGCTCTGTTTCCATGGTTTCAAGCGCTTCAATAAGTTTCTCTCTAGAGAGATTATCGTAACCCATAAACTATTGGAGAGGCTTAACCTTCAAAAATTTCCCTTGCTTCAACTACTGGGGTCTGCTTGAGCTTGGTTTAAAAATTAGAGATGCGGTTTGATTTGATATGGATATTACTGTTTCACTTCCGTTCCTGCAGTTCAGTTCTTCTGGTGGTTCCGCGAGCTTATTTGCTTTTATATTGTTTTCTTTGAGCTGGATTGCGGTTATATTCAGTTTTGCAGGAGCTACGGCGGTTCTAGGGAGGATTTCCGGAGCCTTCAAGTAAGTTCTTTTATACCTCCTTTATTTTATGTTCATTTTATGTCTGGAGATAAGCATCCCTTTGTAGATGAGACTGCAAGGAAAACTTCTACTATAGTAACCAAGCATAGTATTGCTATTCCTGAGGACGAGCAAAAGTTTAAGAAAAGTGAGAGAGCTTGGAACTGGGAGAAGATTGTTGATCTATTCTTTCCCGAGGAGCAGTCTCCTAAGAGGAATAAGTATGCAAAGATTTTTCTCAGAGAGCTTAAGGATGAAGGAAGTATAGATTCCGAGAAGCTAAACGCTTTTGATGAGTGGGGTCATGAGAAAGGAAAATCAAATCTGAAGAACAAGATTCTCCCTAAGTTGCGGCGCCTTGGTGTTATAAAGTATGAATATTTGGAGTACCGGGATTCGAGAGAGGGTTCTAAGGGTCGCCGCAAGCTTGTAAAACCAGCTAAGTCCTTTACATCGGTGCTTGATTCTATGGCAAATGGCTGGGCTGCCTTTGAATCCGCATCCTATGGTAACCAAGATTAGGCTAGAGTGCTGTGGCGGTTACGACTTCTGCTTCAGGGCTTAGCTGCGTTGTTCTTCTTAGTGCGTCCTCTGCCTGAGCTAAAAGCTCTGCTTCAAAGTCTTTCACGTTCGCGTTCATTTTTTGATTGCACCTCTTTGTTCTGTGTTCTCGTAGGTTGAATAGAGATCTTTAGATATGGCCCGTGGATGATATACCACCTTGCCAGCAGTATACCATCCTAAGGTCTTCATCGCCGTGTTCCATAGAGGCAGAATGAAGAACCTGTTGAGTTGGGTTAAATTTTCGCGGTCGGTGCATGACCCATGTGGTTTGGGCCAAGACTTCATCCCGCTTTAAGCTGGTTGATAGATAATGGAGAAGATCTTGGCCTTGTTATTAGTATGGTTAGATCTCACCAGATCCCCTGACATGTTTCCAGTGAGCATCGTGTTAAACAAGACCATGCTTTCAACCCATAATTGATAATATTCGTTTTTAAGTGTTTGCTTTGAACCATTTTGGTTTAGGGGAGACTTCCTCGATGAGCATGTCCTGGCGGTTTCCAGAAGGGTCTGAAGGTTTTCGGCATCATACTGGTTATACCTAACAAGCTTGTCTAAAGCCTCCTCTGTTTCCGTGTTGCTTGTATCTCTTCCAGAGTTTGATGGCCTCTCGACCATCTATATCCTCAAGTTCTCTTTCTACACCTAGATCTTTCTCGATTTTCTTCAGGCCGCCTGAGTATCCAAGCCTCTGGAAAAGGTACATCAGGTCGATATGAGGGTTCTCAATATTAATTCCAAAACTCTTCTCAAGAAATGGTTTATCAAATCTTTTTCCATTGAAGCTGACAAGTAGTGAGGATTCAAAGAACTCCTGCTCCAGCTTCTCCTGGTTGAGGTCCTGTCCTCTTATTAACGTTCTAGATTCTCCGTTTCTATAGAAGCTTACGGTCGTGGTTTTGTTCCTCTCAGGTTTGAGCCCGGTGGTTTCGATGTCGAAGAAGCATACATTTTCTTCGAAGTTTCTGTAGCTCCGCCACAGACTTTTGTTTGGAAGTTTATCTTTGAAGAATGCCTCGTTTCCAACATGCAGGTTCTTCTTCGCCTTTTCTCTGTGTTTGTCTATTTTGTCTGAGTATTTGGTGGAATCTTCCAAGTTGTCCCAGTGCCGGATACCGTTTCTCCATAGTTTCTTTTCGGTTTTTTCACCGATTCCTGGGAAGAGTATGAACGAATTTTCTAGTTTCACTATGTTAGAGAAGGAGAAGTGAGAAATAAAAAAGAAGTAGTTAACTGGTTTCCACGCCTTATTTATGCGGAAGCCTTTACGTCGTCTTCCTGTACAGTCTTGCGGCCTGCGTGCTCTGCCATCTGCTTTGAGTCACGCGCACGCTCGGAAGCATGATCTTCTAGTTCGTCTCTCAGTTCCTCTACTGCGTCTTCTGAGACTCTTTCTGCTCCGGCCTGCTTGATGATCCGCTTAACTGGTGCAAGTGGTAGTTCTGCCATTGAATTTGTCACCTCCTTAATTATTCCTCTAGTTAAGAATGCTTTATTGCTTGTATAAAAACGTTTGCTATTCACTGTGGTGCGGCAGACCAACTAACATTTACTATCCCTAGTTTGCGGAAGTTATTGACCTTTTTTGTATTCTGTCTTAGCTTGTTTAGGTTTAGAGCGATTTAAGCTCAATATCTGCGTCTCCATCAGTTTCTACAACCGCATAAAACCCTTGCATAACAGGGCCGGGATTGACAACCTTTGTACCCTCTAAGCTGTCAGTACCTCTTGATTCGTGTATATGTCCGGTGACAGCTAGGTCAAACTCTGACTCTGTCAGTAGATCTTGTACAGCTTCACTTCCAACGTGTTGTCCATCTGCAATATCTACCTCTGTATCTTCTGGTGGTTGATGTATCAAGGCAATCTTATTGTCTGATCTCATTCTGTTCTGAAGTGTTTCTAGGGCGTTTTTTATGTCGCTTCCTTCAGGCTCAAAAGGTGTTCCAAAGGGCGTAATCCCTCCTCCGTAGCCGACTAGTTCATATTCTTTGAGAGATGAGATTTCTCTGTGCAGATTTATTCTGTGCTGACGCAGCGTCTCTACACATTCTCTTTCAGGGTCCATGTTTCCGGGTACCGCCTTTACAAACTTTTCTTCCCTGTCCATCTCCTCTACAACGTTCTTAAGATTTTTATTGTACTCGTCGTACTTTTCTGCGTCGCTGAGGTCTCCAGCGCATAAAATGGCTTTGTAAGTTTCCTTTTCTAGGATTTCTGACAGCTTTTCATGATCTCCATGTATGTCTGTGACCAGTAGAATTCTCATACAAATGTATGTTTTCTGCAGGGTTTAATTTTTCACGGCCACGCTTTACTTAATTTCAGGACACTATAACTGTGATGTGAAGCTCAAGGCATCTGTTATTGATATAGATTACAGGACCTATGAGTCCGGTGAATGGAGTCGAGCTGCGGATGTTTGCAAAGTCCCTTGATGGCAAGAATATTCTGGCTGTTGAGAGAGGCTTTGATCCTTATTTTTACGCTTTGGTGGAGGAAGACTTCACCCCCGAGGATGTCAAGAACAGAATTGTCTCCGAGGAATTTCAAGACGACA
>KB659972.1_pt227 | contig 10822 bp, 10 predicted proteins | sample 558768 | NCBI scaffold set KB644980.1
ACGGATGAACCCGATAAAGGACAGCGTGCACGATTACATCACGCTCGACCCGGTTGCGGCGGATCTGCTGGACACGCCCACTGTCCAGCGACTCCGCCACATAAAACAGCTCTCGACGGTTCGGCTGGTCTTTCCATCGGCCAATCACACGCGACTGGAGCACAGTCTGGGTGTCTATCATCTGGCGGACACGGCACTGTCACATCTCGATGTCGACACCGAGCGGGCGGGGCACGTCCGGGCGGCCGCGCTGTTGCACGACGTGGGGCACGGTCCCTACGGCCACCAGACGGAACGGCTCATCCAGCGACGGACCGGGATGGACCACGACGAGGTCGGGTGGCTGCTGACCGACCCCGACCGGCCGGTCTGTCGGGCGCTGGAGCGACACGGACTCGACCCGGAGCGTGTCGCCGCGTACGTCGCCGGTGAGGGGGCGCTCGGCCAGCTCGTCTCGGGTGAACTCGACGTCGACCGGATGGACTATCTGGTCCGGGATGCCCACCACACCGGCGTCCCGTACGGCAGTATCGACCACGAGCGACTGGCCCGACAGCTACACATCGAGGACGGCGCGCTCGTGCTCGGCGAGGGGAACGTCGCCACCGCGGAGTCGATGCTGCTCGCCCGGTCACTGATGAACGCCACCGTCTACCGTCACCACGTCTCCCGGGTCGCCGGTACGATGGTCGAGCGCGCGAGCGAGGTGTATCTCGAACGGACCGACACCACCGTCGAGGAGTTCCGCCGGATGGCCGACCACGACCTGCTGGTGGCGCTCGTGGAGACGGTTCCGGAGTTCGGCCGGCGCATTGAGCGCCGGAACCTCTACAAGCGCGCGGTCTGGGCCAGACTCGAGGACGTTCCCCGCGGCACGGTGGAGGTCGGTCACGAGGGCGAGCGGCGGGCCGAGCGCGAGATATGCGAGCGTGCGGGTGTCGAACCACACGAGGTGCTGGTCGACGTTCCGCCGCGGCCGGCGCTAAAGGAGTCTGCCACGAACGTGGTCGTGGACGGCGTCGTCCAGCGACTCGAGGACGCCTCGGAGCTCGTCGCCAGTATCCGGGCCGCCGAGCGTGCCCGCTGGCGACTCGGCGTCTACTGTCCCCCCGAGCACGTCGACCCCGTTTCCGAGGCCGCACGGGATCTGCTCGGCGTCCGAGACCCCACCTGAGCCGACCGCACACCTCCTGTCCGGGGTGTCGGAACATCCACTACCTGTTGGAGGACCGGCATCCTCACCGGGTCGAGATAGGAACAGCCAATTGCGAGCGCACCCACCTTCGAACGAGAACAACTGTTGTACCCATATCACACCCGGCAGCCGTCGGAACACGACCGGGAGCGCCGGAGCGTCGGTCGGAGGTCGACCTGATGGCCCTCGACACCGGACGCCTGGCGTCGGTCTGGCGGCGAGTCGCGTCGCTGTCCTGGCCGGTGATGGTCGAACAGGTGACCCGGACACTGATGCGGACGACCGATATCCTCGTGACGGCGCTTTTCTCACCGCTTGCGGTCGCCGCGATCGGTCTCGCCGACCTGTACGCCAGACTGCCGCTGCGCATCGGTCTCGGACTCGGCACGGGCGCGATTGCGCTCTCCAGCCAGGACACCGGTAGCGGTGCGACGACCAACCGCGACGAGGTGGTCACACAGGCGGTTCTGCTCGGAGCACTCACCGGGATTCCGTTTGCTGTTTTCGGTGTGCTGTTCGGCGAGCAGGCCATCGCCGTGCTCGGGTTCTGGGCCGACCGCGACGAGATGAGCCAGGTGGCCGACCTCGGCGGCACCTACCTCGCTATCATCTTCCTGACCGCACCCGCCAGACACGTCGCGCTCATCGGTGCTCGCGCACTCCAAGGGACCGGCGACACGCGCACCCCGATGTATGTCAACATCACCTCGAACGGTCTCAACATCCTGCTCTCGCTCGTGCTCGGTCTCGGCCTGTTCGGTGCCCCGCGACTCGAGATCGTCGGTGTCGGTCTCGCAACCGCCTTCGGCAACGTGTTCACCGCGGTCGCGTTTCTGACCGCGCTCGCAACCGACTGGACACCGGCCGACCTTGTCTACCCGCGCAATCTCGTCATCGCCAAGCAGTTACTCGTCGTCTCGGCACCGAAGATCGGTGAGGGGTTTGTCGCGACGGCTGTCGAGTTCCCGTTCAACGCACTCCTGTTGTTTTTCGGTGCCGAGGTAAACGCGGCCTACCAGATCGGCCGGCGGGTCTACCAGCAGGTCACCAGCCCGCTCTCGCGGGGTCTCAATATCGGCGCGAGCATCGTCGTCGGGCAGTCACTGGGCGAGGGTGACCCCGGTCGGGCGCGGTTCGACGGCTGGGCCACCGCCGCACTCGGCCTCCTGACTGTCGGCGCACTCGGTGTTGTGCTCGCCGTGCTGGCCGAACCGCTCGTCGAACTGTTCACCGACGACCCCGCGACGCTGCCGGTCGCCGCGGCCTTTGCGTTTACCTACGGCGTGACCGCCCCGTTCACCGCGCTGTATATTACACTCTCCGGCGCGCTCCAGGGCGGCAGCGACACGAAGACACCGCTTCTCGCCCGCACAGTCGGTCTGCTCGTGTTCTACCTCGGGTTCTCGACGCTCACGAGTGTCTATCTTGACTGGGGTGTGTTCGGCATCTACGTCGGCATCGTCCTGTACTACGCCTCGGCGTTTCTCGTGGTCGCCGCCGGGTTCCGGTACGGCGACTGGGCGACCCGCGCCACCGAGATGATGACCGAGCGCGGGAGCACCGCCGACGACGACTGAGTCTCGGGTGAGATTTGCACACGACGCACTGACGACCCGAGAGGTGAGACCCCTGTCCCGTTTTGTCCCACTCGCAGTTCCCGCCGTGTGTATCCCCGACAGCAGGGGGGTGGTCTGCAAGAGATAAGTGGGTCGAACGCCATCAGTTGGCATAGACTGAATGTTACAATCCTATCACACAGGCCGTCGTGAGACACCGACACGGTTCACACACGGGTGGCGGGTCGACCGGTACCCGCGTCGAGACGCTCGGGACAGGTACCATCGGCGAGCAACGTGGCGGTCGGCGCGACCAACGAGCGGCGTGTCCTCGCCGGTCTGTACACCGGGGGGTGACAGATGGTAGACCGGCCGCCCGACGGCTACTCGACCCAGCGGTATCTCGCCGCCAAGCGCACCGTCGACGACCGCGCGCTGAACGCACGGGTGTTCGAGGAGACCGTGGCGTTTCTGTCCGACTGTGACCCGCCGGCCCAGATTGTGGAGGTGGCCGCCGGCATCGGGACGATGTTGGAGCGACTCCTCGAGCGCGACGCCCTCCCCGGCGAGGTGGAGTACACGATGCTTGATATCGACCCGGAGAGTATCGCTGCCGCCGAGCAACGACTCCCCGAGCAGGCACGCTCGCTGGGCTACACGGTCGAAACCCACGACGGACAGCGTCTGGCGGGTGGGTTCCGGGAGTCGGCCCCCTCCTTCGAGGTCACACTGTCGCGGTCGGACCGCCGAGTCCGGGTCCGGGCCGGGACTGCCGACGCGTTCCCGTTCGCGGCGGGGACCGACCGGACGTGGGACCTCCTCATCGCGGCTGCGTTCCTCGATATCGTTCCCGGGAGCAACAGACTGGAGACCCTGTTCGAGATGGTCCCCGGGGGTGGGTACTATACCCCGATCACCTTCGACGGCGCGAGCCGGTTTGTTCCGGCTGTCGACCGGTTGTTCGACCGGCGACTGGAGCAACGCTGGCACGCCGGGATGCGCGCCGGTGACGACCCGAACGACCCGCGGGCGGGGTCGCGGCTGCCGGTCCGGGTCGCGGAGGCGGGCGGCACTGTCGAGTCGATTGGCGGGTCGAGCTGGGTGGTTCGCCCGGAGCCCGGACCGGACGGGACCGGCTACCCCGGCGAGGAGGCGTACTTCCTGTTTCACGTGCTCCAGTTCGTCGAGCAGTCGCTGATGGCCGACCCACAGCTCGACGACAACCGGGTCCGTGAGTGGGTTGCCGACCGCCGCAACCGGGTCGGCGAGGCGACCCTGCGCTACATCGCGCACAATCTCGATGCGTTCGGTCGCGTCGACGAGCCCTGAGACGATACGGAGTCCGAGTGTCGATACGATCCTCAGGCCTCACGTCGACACCTGTCTCGAGGTCCGGTCAGTCACGACGCTGGAGACGGGCACACAGTCTCCGAACGGTCCCCGAGACAGGACAGTACAGCGAGGGGCCCGCTTGCCGAAGGGGATCTCTCACAGTAGACGAGTGACACCGCCACAGTCAGACCGTTCGATGGGTGTCGGCTCCCAGCCGTTCGAGGAGTTCCAGGTCGACCGCCGTGTCGTTGTACAGCAGCCCGAATATGTTACAGTTGAGTAACTTCGCCCCGCGCAGGTCGACACGGGAGATATCGGCCCCGCCGAGGTCCACCTCGTAGAGATCTGCGTCTTTTAGTGTCGTGTCCTGGAGGTCGGCGTCCCGGAGGGTCACGTCTTGAAATCCCGCGTCCTCGAGTGTCGCGCCTCGGAGGTCGGTATCCCGGAGGTCGGCGTCTCGAAGATCCGTCCCCCGGATATTAGCCTTCCGGAGAGTCCCGTCCCGGAGGGTCACACCTCGGAGGGTCATCCCGGAGAGCACCGCCCCCCGGAGGGTCGCCTCGTCGAGCGACACGTCACGGAGGTTCGCTCCCCGGAGGTCTGCACCACAGAGGTTTGCCTCTCGGAGGTTCGCCCCGCGGAGGTTCGCACCCTGGAGAACCGCGTTCTGGAGGCTCACACCCCGGAGATCAGCGTCCGGCTGGATATCGTCCTCGCTGATATCCGCGTCGTCCGGGAGTCTCATCGGGTGTAGAAGGGGTGGCTGTGGAATTGAGGGTTGCGGTTGTGTCGTACCCGGCGACTTCTCTGTAGCCATCCTGCAGGTATCGGTTGCACACACAGTCTGTCCCCGCCGGTGGAGCGCCGTGCTCACCGTCCGACTGTCGACACCCGGAGACGAGTCGTCCACGGTGAACACTCCCGGCGGTCGCGCCGGATTCTGTCGCCGGACCTGGAACCGTGTGGACACAGAGTAAAGAGATATACCCGTGAACGGCATACATCGAACTGTGCCGACAATAGAGTACAACGATGAACAGGTCGACTGTGAGACGGGTCGCAAACTCCGGGACGTGCTTCTCGAACACGACTTGAGCCCTCACACAGGCGCGACGAATCTCCTCAACTGTAACGGTCACGGCACGTGTGGGACCTGCGCTATCAGACTCACCGAGGGACCGGTCCGTGCCGACCAGCAGGCAACGCGACTGAAACTGGCCAGACACGACGAGATGGAGACTGTCCGTCTGGCCTGTCAGTACACAGTCACCGACGATATCGTCATCGAACAGCCCTGAGCCCCCACCGAGGGGCACTGGAGAGAGCCAAATCCGTCGACGCTCGGCGTAACAAGTGAAGCGACACGGACAGGTTGTGCGGGTATCCGGCGAACTCGAACAGGACGGCAACCCCCCATGATTCTGTCATCGTGCCGCTTATTAGGTGCAAAACCTAGTAATCGTATGGTGAATGCTGAGGGTAGTTCCTCCAGCGAACAGAACCAAGTAGAGAACGGTAATCGGATACGAGCGGACGGAGAGACGGGAGTCTCTACGAGTCGGCGAGCGTTTCTTGGCGGCCAGTGGCACCGGAGCGGCGCTCGCGATGGCCGGATGTCTCGGTGGCGGTAGTGGAACACTAACCGTGTCCACGTGGAGTGGCACAAACGTCGAGGTGTTCCGGAACACTATCAAGCCGATGTACGAGGAACAGACCGGAAACGACCTCAAGGTGGTCGGCAACTGGAACAACATCCTCGGCAAGATCAGACAGTCGGGCGGCGACCCGCCGTTTGACCTGACTGTCGGCAGTAACCGTGATCACTATCTTGGCGATCAGGACGACCTCTGGGAGCCGATCCGGTATGACAATATCCCGAACGCTGACACGGTCAAGTCGACGCTGGACAACAATCTGGAGAGCGACCGGGGTGTTCCGGTGGCCTACGGGGTCATGGGTTACGCGTACAACGCCGACGAGATGGACTTCCAGTTGAGCTCCTGGCGTGACCTCGTGACACAGGACGTCGATATGAATCTCGCACTTCCTGGTTCGTACTTCTTCAACACGGTGATAATGGGCGCAATCGCTACCGACGAGGCGCCGATGGAACAGGAACTGTACAGCGACAGTCAGCGGGACCTGATCTTCGAGACACTGCGGGAGATGCCAATCTCGAAGTTCTACGAGGGGGCCCAGGACCTGTGGACGTCGATGTCACAGGGTGTGACCGACGTGGGACAGTACTTTTACGCGTACAGTCGCAAACGGGACCAGACCGGTGATATGAACATCGGTATCCAGGTTCCCGACAGGACAATGGGGTACGTGGACCACTATCAGGTTGCCCGTGGCAGCAGTAACCGCCAGTCGGCGGAGGAGTTCATCAACTTCCTGCTGCAGGAGGATGTTCAGACGGCGTACGCCGAGGAGTTCAATCTCGGGATGGCGAGCAAAGAGGCGACCCACCCCGAGGCAACGAGGGCGGAGGTACCGATCGAGAACGCCGAACTCGAGGGCAACACCGTGTTCAAGCAGTACAGCCAGGTTGCTGAGTCGGCGAGCAATCTGAACGACCGGTTCACAGAGTTCCAGACGGAGTTCTAGTCCAGCAGTACCTGATTCACCGTGACACACTCCTCAGACACAGCCACGTTGTCGCGAGCAGTCCCGCGAGACAACACACAGAACGGCACGGGGAAGCCCCGACAGTCCGAGACACGTTACTCTCGGGGGGCACCACCACGGACAACAGGAGGTGGGTAGTGTGCGGACTGTTGTCGAACTCGACGGGGTCCGTGTCGAGTACGGCGAGCTAGTTGCCGTGCGTGATCTCTCCCTGTCGGTCCGTGACGGGGAGTTGTTCTGTCTGCTCGGACCCTCCGGGTGCGGGAAGACGACCACACTACGGACAATCGCGGGGTTTGAATCACCCGACACGGGGCAGGTTGTCCTCGACGGGCGGACCGTCACCGATCTCGCACCGTACGCCAGGGACTGTGCCACGGTGTTCCAGGACTGGGCGCTGTTCCCGAACAAGACGGTCATCGAGAACGTCGCCTTCGGGCAGAAGATGGCAGGTGTCGGCAAGACAGAGCGGCGTGAACAGGCCCGTGACCACCTGGAGACAGTCGAGATGGGTGACTACGAGGACGCGCGCCCGGCAGAGCTGTCCGGCGGGCAGAAACAGCGCATCGCGCTTGCCCGGTCGCTCGCTGTCAACCCCAACGTCCTGTTGCTGGACGAACCGCTGTCGAATCTCGACAAGCGCCTCCGGGAGACGATGCAACTCGAAATAAAGGAGATCCAGGAGCGACTGGACACCCCGATGGTGTACGTCACACACGACCAGGAGGAGGCGTTCACGCTCGCAGACCGGATCGGTGTGATGAACGACGGTAGACTGGTGCAGGTCGGCGACCCGGAGACAGTGTACGACGACCCGGTAGACCAGTTTGTCGAGTCGTTCCTCGGAAACAGCAACTTCCTGTCGGGGCGGGTCGTCGGTTCCGGGACCGACAGACACGACACGGCCCGCCGGGCGGTCACAGTCGAGTTCCCCGCCGTTGGTGCAGAGACACAGCTCTCGGCTGCGAACAGTCTCGCCACCGGCGACGAGGTAACGGCGTCGGTCCGACCGGAGATTGTCGAACTCTCCCCGCTGTCCGGCGGGACAGCCGTTAGCCCCGACGGCGGGACACCGGAGGCGGACACGACCGAGCAACACAACACCGATATCGAACAGGGGGCTGGCAACCGGATGGCACTCATCGGAACAGTCTTAGATGTCGTCTACCGCGGGTCGAGTATCCGGTATCAGGTCGGTGTCGACACAAACGAGAGCGTCGAGCTGTTCGTCGAACGGTCGGTAGCCCGGGCGCCGGACCTGTCTGCCGGTGACCGGGTGCGACTCTCGTGGGATATCACCGCTGTCTACTACTTTGGGCCAGATGGCGCCCGGATCCGCGTATGAGCGACGTCGACACCGCCAGCGGGACCGACCGGGTTCGCGCCGCGTTACAGGCGGCATCCGGCAGTATCTCCCGGACGCGACTCCTGCTGATCCCGTTACTGCTTTTCGACCTGCTCGTGTTCGTCGTACCGATGGGGTATCTCCTCCGTATCAGCTTCGCCAAGCGGTCCGTTGGCGGTGGGGCACTGCAGAAGGGGACCTGGTCGTTCGACGGCTACCAGTATCTGCTCGACTCGTCGGTGGTCGGGACAGTGTTCAGGTGGACGCTACTGTTCGGGGTGGTGGCGACACTGCTTGCGGTCGCGATCGGGACGCTGTACGCGTACGCCGCCTGGCGGGCGTCCGGGACGACACGGACTATCCTGCTGGCCGGTGTCGTGATGTCGATGTTCACCACACTCGTCGTGAAACTGTTCGCCGCCCGTCTGATGCTCTCACCGGAGGGCGCGGTCAACGACACGCTTCTCGCCACCGGGGTACTCGACGGCCGACTGTTGCTCGTGAACAACGAGATCGGTGTGTTGATCGGACAACTGTATATCGTCTTACCGTACACGGTGCTTGCTGTGTACTCCGTGCTGACCGGCCTCGACGAGGGGCTCGTCGAGGCGGCAAACGACCTCGGCGCAACACCGGTGCGGGCTATCCGGGAGGTCGTGTTGCCACACGCGGTCCCGGGGATGGCTGTCGGCGGTATCATCGCCTTTGCGTGGAGTGCCGGGGCGTTTGCGGCGCCACTCCTGCTCGGGTCGGCCTCCGAGCGGACTGTTGCCATCGAGGTGCAGAATCTCCTCGGCCAGTTCAACTACCCGGGCGCTGCCGCGCTCGCGGTTGTCCTGACGACTGTCGTGCTCGTCGTGCTCGCACTCGGGATCGCGTGGCTGCGGCGTCGTGGAGGGCTGAGAGATGTCTGACGAGTCACCCACCCGGACAGACGGGGCCGGTGAGACTGCCAGACCTGGACCGACCACCGGACAGTCGCTGTTCCGTCGTGTCAACGTCGGACGGTGGCTCTTTCGGGCGGGTGTCGGCACCGTGTTCGTGTTCCTGCTCGCACCGGTTGTGGTGGTTGCTGTCACGTCGTTCGGGGACTCGATTACGCCGTCGTTCCCGCCAGCGGAGTTCTCGACACGGTGGTACGAGTCGTTCCTCGAGAGCAGTCGGTGGCAGCGGGCAGCGCGAAACAGTCTGATCGCGGCCGTCGGAACGACCGTGCTCGCGACGGTGGCCGGGACAACGGCAGCACTCGGTGTGAGCAACCTCAGTGCTCGGGCCGAAGGGGCAGTGCTCGGACTCGCGGTGTTGCCGCTTCTGGTGCCCGGGGTCGTTCTCGGGAGTTCACTGCTGGTGTTTCTCGGCGAGTTCGGTCTCCAGCAGAGCTATCTCGCTGTCATCGCGGCCCACTCGCTGTGGGCCACCCCGCTCGCATTCTCGGTGGTGCGGGCGAGTCTGTCCCGGTTCGACCCGCGGTTGCGGGAGGCAGCACTCGACCTCGGTGCGAGTCCGACCCGGGCGTTTGTCGAGGTTGTCGCCCCGAACATCCGGTCCGGACTGCTCGCGGCGGCCCTGATCGCCTTTGTCGTCAGCCTCCAGGAGTTCGTGATGACGCTGTTCGTCTCGGGCCGAGATACCCGCACGATACCGGTCCTGGCGTGGAACGAGCTGCGCAACACTCTGGACCCGGTCGTGAGTGTCGTCTCGACACTGCTGGTCCTCGTTGTCGTTCTCGCGGTGATCATCGGCACCCTGGTTGTCGGTATCGAACGACTGGCGGCAGACACGTGACCTGCTCTCTCTGTGTGGCTATCTAACAGTTGTGTGGGTAGTCAACTCTTTGCTGTCTGACAATCGAGCACGTGAGTTCCCTTTTTGCTGTCTGACAACCGACACGTAGTAACGACCACGCACGTGCTCCGGTGTGACACCCCCTGTGTTCCTACACAGGGGCAACCGGAGACCGACAGGTGGCCTCTGGGGTATCACCGTTTGGTCTCACAGTTCCGTAGAGGCACCGTCTCTAACGGCGGCGACCGCTCCGTCGAAGACATCCGCAGCCTGTGACTCGAGTTGCTGTTCCTCTCCCTCGTGTCGCGGGGAGATGTGGGTGAGCCAGAGCCTGTCGGCCCCAGACTCCGACGCGACCCGTCCCGCATCCCTCGCGGTGGAGTGACCGGTCGAACGGGCCCGGTCGGACTGTGCGTCGGCGAACATCGCGCTGTATATCAGCAACGATGCGTCCGACGCCGCATCCACGACCCCGGATGACGGTCTGGTGTCACCCGGGTACACTATCTTCCGCCCGGGTTTCGGTTCCGACAGCACGTCCTCGGGTTCGACGGTATCCCCGTCCGCTGTCTCGACGGCCTGACCGCTCTGCAGTTTCCCGTACTTCGGTCCTGGGTCGATACCGAGTGCCTGCGCCCGCTCGACTAAGAACTCCCGTTTCTGTGCCTCCTCCACGGAGAACCCGTGGGAGTGCTCCGTGTAGGCTGTCTCGAACGGCTGGATGCTGTACTCGTCTGTCTGTATCGCCGGTTCGTCGCCGCCGTACCCGTGTATCTCGACCGGGTAACTGGGCCACTCGTAGGCACCCTCGATCAGTCTGTGTGCTCGTTCGGTCCGTTGTTCCGGAACGTAGATGTCGAGCTGACTGTCACGCTCGTTCATCTCGAGGGCCTGCACGAGCCCGGGCACCCCGAGCGTGTGATCCGCGTGGAAGTGACTGATGAACACAGCGTCCACGTTCGGAGAGGAGTCGTACCGCAT
>KB646002.1_pt9 | contig 10819 bp, 19 predicted proteins | sample 558768 | NCBI scaffold set KB644980.1
GTTCTTGAGAATGGATCTCTCATTTACCCAGCACAAGACCCAGAGTGTAACGCTGGTGGAGCACTGGTAGGCATAGATAACCAAGATGGTGAGGACAAGCCAGTACACATAACTCCAGCAGAAGACTAGCACTACAATGTCACAAGAGATTCAAGTCGACTTGAACTTTAACGTACCGAACGCAGAATCGAACCCAGAAGTTGATGTTTTCGACGCTACTTTACTTGTCGAAGACGACAAAGGTTTCACCGAGGAACAACTGGCACTATACCTAGCCGAACAGTTGAGCCTATCAATCAGGGGGCTCGAAAGTATTGATGGTGTTGAGCAGACCGACCAACAAGAATACGTTCCCTGATGGAGTAAGTAAGTAAACACATCGAACACACTCACTACTATTTATTAAACCTGAGCTACTTGGCTCAGGCGTGGAGTCCACCCACCGAGAACCCGCTAAGGTTCGGAAGTTAGACCAGTAAAATGTACCAAGAAATTATAGACCAACTTGGCGAGAACAGTATCGACCAGATGAAAGTGACTATCGAAGAAGGTGAAGAAGCAGAAATTAGACAAGAACTTGAAGCCGTGGGAGTTGAGCCGACAAGTTCATATGAGCACGAGGCCGGTATAACTCTTGTCTTCTCAAAGGCACCCAAATGAATAGTCCACCAGACCCTTTCGTGTGGGAGCAACGAGACGCTTCAAAAGTACGCTGTACAGATTGCGGAGAAGTAATGAGCGCAGTAACCATCGACTTACACAGGTGCTAAGCAACAGATGTCAAGCAAATACGTCAAAGGAGAGCCACGAGAAGATTTTCTTGAAGAAGAGCGTACCGAAGAACACGAGTGGAATATATTCCTACATGCCAGAGATCCACCTCGTATTGAGCAAAGAATGAAAGCGGCTAATCTGGCTACTTGGAATGATGATCTAGGCGAACACAATCTTATCCCAGAAAGCGTGACTATGGGTACAGTATCTTTTTATTTTACCGGAACGTTCAAGGAGGCATATGAGAAAGCAATAGAAAAGTGCCGTGAGTTGAGCAGAACAGGTGTAATGTCTTCTTCTACTTGGGAGTTTGAGGAAGGTGATATTATGCCTGTGAGCTAATAGCTAAACCAAAACTTAGACATTTATCATGGGCTTCCTAGCCTATAGCCTGTTAAACCCAGCGAAAGCATATTGATGCTTGGAAGTTAAAAGAAAGAAAACATACATGAAAGTACAACCTGATACCACTTCATACACCGTAGAGGCACTGAAAGTAATTGAGACGTTCGGCAGTGGAGATGACATTACAGATACTGTAAAGTTGATCAAGAATGTAAGCGATGAGGATGCTGTGTACTTTCTTGTGGTACACGAGCCCCCGTGGGGAGAACTCACAGGGCCAGAAGACATAGAAACAGTGGAGAAATTCAAGGTGCTACCATACGAGAACCGATTCGCAGTCCGTCAAGAAGCACGAGAAGAAGCGCGGCAGTACTACAACGAACTTAACGACTAACATGACAAGCACTTACAACGTCTTAGTAGACTTCAGCACAAACTCCCGTAAGAATATACTAGAAGTAATACAAGGAGGAATACACAAAGAGCGGATTGGAGATAACCAATATCAGATAGGTCTAGGAGTCCAAGCAGAAACAAGCTCACAGGCATACAGACTAGCAGTTAACGTTGTAGAGGCTCAACTCGAAGCATTTACGATCCAGAGTTACCAGTTCGATAACGTAGAAGTGTATGGGCCTGAAGACGAGCACGAGGTATTCCGAGGATAAGAATGACTAACCATTATACTGTCGCAGCTGGATCTGACGGAGAACCGATAGTTGTCGAAAGACAAATCAGAGTCCGAGGCTACTTTGCCGACAAAGTAGTAGAAATGGTCGAGATGGAAGGCTGGGAATTTGCCGCCTCAAAGGTATGCGGATACTGTCTATGTTACATCGAAGACGAAGATGAAGATCAGGACTTCACTAATTACGTGTGTAATTGCTCTGATGAAGAACAAAAAGAAAGCAGTATAAGACCTCCAATCTAAACTCACCCTGACGGCTTTTTCTGGTTCGACTCCAGAACAGGGCTTAGCCCGAGATGGCTTAAAACTAGAAACTACAAACTATGACACGCTACATGGTGTTGCTCACTGAAGAATTACCAGTAGAAGAGGAAGAACCACGGGATGTGTGGATACCCAAAGAAGTGTTCTGTGAGACGCCGGAAGAAGCCGTTAGACAGGCACTGACAGATGAACAGATATTAGAATGGCACTACGAAGTCATAGAAGTCGAGCGCGTAATACTAGACGACGACTTTCTCCATGATGGAGTGTTCGATGACCTCGCTGAAGAGCAAGCATAAGCAAGCCCGACAAGAAGTACAGGATTACGACTTTGGAGAGCCGAAGTCGTATTCAACCGATTTCAGATCGACTCGAAGAAGAACAAAGTACAGAAAGATTTCCAAAAAGGTTAAAAAGTCAGATCATGTGGTAGACAAACAAGCAGGTTACAGTTCTCCAACAGACGCTGCTTTGGCTATGGTAGACGCATATTACTGTGACCCTAATCCTAAAGTAAGAGCAAGATCCGTTGCCGCAGCAGCATTATATGCTGCTTCGTTAATGTTTACTGAGCCTGATAGACAAGCAGTAATAGCATACGAACTAAACGTAAATCCGCGTACTATCCAGCGCCACTACTCAGAGTTGCTTGAAATAATAGGGTTGTAGCAAACATGGGACTCAAAGACTTTCAATTAGACGACGATGACGAAGAGGAAAAAGATCAAGAAACGGAAGAAGAAACAACTGATAACGAGGTAAAACAAAAACAAGAAGAATCTACAAAGGAGCACATAGCCTCGAACATCAGACACCGGGTGAGACAACAGGATATGGACATAGATCTTGAAGACGGTAGAATTGAGGGGGATATAAACGACATAGCCATGCTTTTTGCCCTTATGACTATGGACATTCCCGATTCTTACTTTGATACACTGATTAACGATGGAGAATAGCATATAGAATACACAGATCTATACACATATTTGACTGAAAAAACCGAGACGCAACGTTTATATGTATGCCGACCGTACCTCTCAACACGAGTGGCGTCTACATACACTGTAGAAACCGAGAAACTCGCTGGCCCACCAGCGAGCCTGTTGAGATACCCAACAGCGAGGTCTATATTGGAGACCGGAAGTTAGTAGTGGACTAAAATTATGTCAGACAATACTGACCAATCCGAAGAAGCAGTAGACAGACTGTTCACTGATTACGGCGAGCTACACTTGTTGCTAGACGCCGACCCACAGGTGCTCCACGAGACCATCTTCTCGTGCGAGCCGGAGCAACTAGAGAAGATCATGGGAGTCATGGAGAACCAGCTGGCAGATTACCAGTACCATGCTCCTGCTGACCTTCCAACAGCTCAGCAGTTCTTGAGTGTGTGGTTCATGGCACTCCGTGCTTGGGACTACAACACAAGAGAAGATGGTTCGTCCGAACTCACGGACTTAGACTTCGAGACCCTGAAATACAACCAGCACTGGGAGTAAAAAGACCAAAGCCAAACGAATATTTCATACAGTAACGAATAATGGGACTAGAAGACTTTAAACAGGATAGCACTGGACAAAGCAGATCTATCAAAACCAGGGAAGAAGATAGAAAACGTACAGATGGAAGCCTTCTTCTGGGATAATTTAATCTGTACTTCTCCAGAGTGGGCTTATCAAGCCGCCATACACTCGGAGGGAAATGGAGACAAGGCTATTCTACAACGGATGAACAGAGCTATTGAACAAGATGGTGCTGATGGAATCAGAATATCAGAAGAGACCAAAGAAGATATACGTCAATTCCGAGACGAATACATAGAAGAGCATCTGTAAAACACACAGAGAATAGAGCGGTAAAAAGATGAATACTCAAAATATTTCAATCTTGCTGGCTTACCAGCAAGCGTGGCTCCACAGCGGGTCACAGAGCCCTGTGACCGAGGGCGGAAGTCAATGGAGCCATAAACATGGGACTTGAAGAATACAGAGACAGTAGCCAGTCAGTACAGAAGCAGACTCATATCACGATGGCTAACCCGGACCATCCTGATAATGAGCCAACCTACGCAAGTGAAGAAGTGATGCGAAACCACTTCCAAGCAGCTAACGCTGTCCAAGACTCTCAGGTCAACCGGCGTCAGATCGTGGGAGACTTCTTGGTAGCGGTCGAGCGGGAGCTACACAACGAGGAGTCCGAGGCAGTCAGGGAGTTCCTCATGGATCTCCAAGAATAGCGTAGCGTAAAAAAGTAACCACCATCTTTTATAAGCGCTGAGCCCCGCGTAGGTACTGCTAGAGTGTGGTTCGAGTCCACACCGTGGGACTTAACCTAAGCAAGTTATAAAACTGCCTCAAAAAAGCAATGATATACACAATCAAACTTGAAGCAGATCAGTACGAGCATTCTCATTTCCGAGAGACCATTGTTGACCTTGGCGGAGAAATAGTCGCTGAAGCATCATCAGAAAAGAATAGAGGGATAAATCTAAATACAGATGACCCAGATGAAGTTAACTTAATGAAGCTTAACGCCAGTCTAGGGGGACTAGAAAGCGAAGCACATAACGCGCGTGGTGTAGTCTTAGATGCTCAACGGATAGTAAATGAGCTTGAAGATGGAGATCTGCCAGATGAAGAACGAGAAGTGATGGAAGAGGACTTGAAGCAGAAGATGGAAAATGTACAGTACATGCTTCAAGAGATACAAAATCTTGCGGATAACGTGAAGCCACAAGAATGAAACACTCAAGAGATTACAACCCAATTGAGAGAGAGCCGACAAAAGAATTCGGTGACTGGGACCACGCAGATGATCTAGGTCTGTGTGTGAATTGCTGTGATAACCCGATAAATCCAGGAGTATCTGAAGTGATGTGCTTAGATTGTCTAATGAGCATGGGGTCTGGATGGTTATGTTCAGCAGATAACTGTCCAAATGCTGTGACTGGGAGTTTCAGGTCAACTAGCTTCTGTGAGATACACTTAATAGACGTAATACACAAAGAGTATCAGGATTACTGTGAAACGAAGACAACCCTAATGGAAAGGCAAAGAGAAGTCGGTGATACCTTATCCAATATGGAGCAAGACCCACGGAACGTGCCTGACACAGCACTAGATCTTAGCTCGTCTCAAAGTTCTATCTATGCTGAGTGGGAAAGCATACAAAAAGAACTGGCAGACTTAGAAGTCAAAAAGAGCAGAATTAAGTCGGCTATGAAGCACGTAGATCAACCATTCCCAGACGGGTTCGACGCTAGTTTCTAAGCACTTATCTGAGCACGTACATTATTTAATCTTGCTCATATTCCGAGCAAGCCTGGTTAGCCACCAGAGAGCCCCGGAAGGGCGCGGAAGTTATAAGGCAAAAAGAAATGAGCATAGGACCATACACGCTTACGGGAGAGTCATGCGAGACGTGCGGTGTCCCGCTTTGTGAAGAACTGGACGGAGAGCACAATAACTGTACCCTTTGTAGAAGCTACTAATGCCAAAACAAAACTTCCAAGCCACTGAAGGCTTGCTACATGATGTGATGAGGAAACAGAGCGGTGTAATCGAGAAAGCGTGGCTCGAAGCGCTTATGAACTCGGTAGACGCAAACGCTACTGAGTTCCATCTTGATGTGACCGAAGATCGTAGTACCATCAGCGATGATGGAGATAGCATGACCGAACAAGAAGTACAAAAGTACTTCAGCCAGTTCGGGCTTAAAGACTCAGACATTACGGACAAAGAGTTCGGTAAGTTCCGTATGGGACGAGGCCAAATATTCAACTTCGGCACTAACATATGGCGTGTGAAGGAGAACTACATGGTAGTCGACCTTGACAACGAGGCTACCACAGTCAATCTAGAAGAATGTACTGCGACCGAAGACGACGCCATAGTTAGTGTAGATGGTGATACTTACAACGTACAGACAGAAGGTCTGTCGTATGTCATGCTTGATGCTAAACCCCAAGACGATGGGCTAAGCATTACAGTAGACCACTACGAACCAATAGACGATGTAAACAGAACCATAGCAGAATTCAAAAAGCTGGCACGCTACGTTACTTGGTTCCACAACGTAGATGTGTACGTGAACGGCTCCACAGTCGGAGAAGAGCCGGATGTGGCCGAGGACACAGAGCTAGCATATTACATCGAGCCTGGTTCAGGTGTGCTATCAACCAGTGAAGTGTATAACAAAGGTGCTTTAGTTAACAGGTTCAACCTTGGGCCTGTAAGCATCGGTATTATCAGTAAGGCTGACTTGGATGTAACTCTAGATCGGACCGACATTCTAGATTCTGACCCATATTGGAGCGAGATCAAAAAGGAATACAAAGCAGTAGCAACTCAGTACCTAAAAGAACAAGACGAATTGAACAGCAGAAAACGTGAATGGCTCGTGGAGCGAGCCGCCGACTCCCCTAAGGTGTTTGAAGCAGTCAAGAACAAACCCTTGCTAAAAGACGTTTCAGGGGATATGCGTACAATATCAGAAGTAGAAGGCCGCGACGTGGGCTTTGCTGAAGCAAACAACAAATCTGCTGAAGCGGCTATGAACCGTGGAGATGCCGTAATTCTAGACTCAAACCAGCAAGAATCGTTCAAAACGCTTGCTTCGGGTCATGCTTCTAACACCGATAGCTCCTCAATCCGAGACTTTGAGGATATAATCCAAAAAGATCTACAATTCGAGATGAGTGAGATTGCTCGTGATAACCTCAGCAAGCGGCGTCTCAAGCATCTTGAGATAATTGAATCGGCTCTAGATGACCTTGGAGTTCGGGTAACAGTAAAGGCTGGTTACTCCAATCACAAGGACGTGTGGAAAGATAAAGAAGACAACTTATATATCCATAAGGACAGGCTCAATTGTAGGAAATCCGAGCTAGCTACGTCTCTGATTCAACGAGTGGTTATAGTTGCTTCCCACGGTGGAGAAACCATGACTAACTTCAACGAAGATATATCTTTGCGCCGTGCCTTCTACAAGACAATCGGTGGCACTAACTTTAGTGCGGAAGCTGACTATGCTACCGTACAGCGTAGAATACTAGACGGGTATTACAAGTAAAGTTTCACAAGCATCACAAACTTTTTAAACTTGGCAGCCTACTGCTAAGCCTGTTAACAGCAGAGAAGCTCATAACGGGAGCTGGAAGTTAGTAGACAACTTAGTACAATAACAAAAAAGAGTTAAGACCTATGGTTAAAGATATAATAAGTCAATATCAGGGATCGTCTCAGATCTCTGCCGAAGAAGCACAGTCGATGTTGGCTGAGATTAAAGCCAAAGATCCAACGTTTAAAGTCACAGAGTACGGTTGTGAGCTGAGCTCTGAGGACGAAGAGCTTGAAGCCCACTTCGCAAAGACCGAAGAAAGGTTTGTACTACAGCAATACGCAAACGGAGTCTGGTTCACTGCGTCGTATTTCTTTATCACTTTCCGAGGCAAAGACTACAAAGTAGAAACTGACGGCCCCTTCGCTGTAGAACTAGAAGGCATTGAAGAAGTAATCGAGGAGGATAACGAATAGTATAGAACGATGTTCTATCTTCTCAAACTTGGTGGCCTACCGCCAAGCCTGACTCATTCAGAGAGGCTCATATTGGGAGCCGGAAGTTAACTTATAGACAGAACAATGCCTTGGCACGAGTACTACATTCACAACTGTCCACAGGTGAACAGACAATATACAAAAACAAGAGTCAAGCGTTCCTCCACTCCATTGTGTGAGCATTGTGGAGAAGAATTCAACACTATGCAAGAATGAGCAAGAAATACGCATACGGAGATTGGAAAGTAGATGGAGTTAGTTGCCCTCTAGACTCACTCGGTCTCACGAATCTAGAGGAAGCACAGCGGTTTTCTGAAGCATACGACTCCATTATCCAAGCCGAACCAGATATAACTGACAGTATTGGCACAGTAAGCAAAGACCAAGCAATAGCTTCCGTTATTGCTACGATGAGAATGAAACAGAGGCTTGTAGAATCTGATGGTGTTATCATTGAAGAAGCCGATGAAGTAGTAGAATTGTGCCAGAGAGTATTGCGAGAAGAATTCGATATTGAAGCAGAAAAATTGTAAACAAGAAACCAACATGATGAAGCACAAAGAGAACAGTCCGCCTTATATTAAAAATGCTAACTTCATCAACGCAGATGAAGATGTAACTAAGAGCCACTGGCCAAGAGAGTTATCAGCATACAATAAGACTGAAGCATGGAAGCGTAGAACTGAGCGGTTGTCACACTTAGTAGATAAGCAAGACATAGAAATAACAATGTCAGACGGAGAACTGTATAGCTCAATAAAGACTAGCGTTACGTTCGCTCGCAGTATAATGGGCGTAGCAATGTATGTAATAGTGAGCAGCGAGCTACAGAAATATTATGGAAGCTACCCTAAAAAACCGACGAGAGACGACTATGAGTACAACGCAGTGAGCGTGTGGCTCTACGTATACGACCAAGAAATGGCAGAACTATTCGGCACATGGAGCAACGAAGATCTAGCGTATATAAATAATTTCTGTGAAAGTGAATCGTTCTAATGTCTCAAGAGCAGCAAGCCCCCTATGCGAACATCTTTGATTACTTACACATACAAAGTTTTAACCGTTACAATCCCGTAAACATTACTAGTCTGTAGTAATGTGCTGTCGGGACTGGCAGGTTGGCATTTCTAGAGTTCGATTCTCTAGCTGTCACTCCGGGCAATAGTTGCCCAGATGTGTGTTATGTCACTAGAAGACTTCAAAACAGACAATCATCATAGTGATAAAATCTATGGTGAGCACGAATTTAATGAAAAGCTAGAGCAAATGGTAGAAGACAACAAAAGCAAGTTCCCAATAGATCTGGACATAGCTTTCATAGAAGTGTCCACGAGGATGACTAAGCACCGAGCTAAAGCATACAAAAGAGAAGGTGGTACGTACTACATAAGAGTGTCAGAAGAGTTCGTACAACGTGAATCACTATACATTATAGAACTTACTGTGGTACATGAGATGGTACACATCTACTTTTACCAGATGGGCTATCCAAATCATGGACACGACAAGTACTTCAGGTGGGTAGTTGGACAGGTACAAGCAAGTATGACCAGAACAAGCACGTTTGAGCAAAAATGGAGAGACTGTATCGAGCCGTTCATGGAGGACAATTAGAAACATGGGTCTAGAAGAATTCCAAAAAGAGGAGAAAACGTCGTCTCCAAATCAATCTGGTAGTCCCAGCTCTGATGGAGTCAACGATTTCTTGTCTGATAGTGATGAGCAGATAGAAGTATCGGGCGGGTACAGCATACCATCAACAGAAGCCACAAACAAAGACACTGAAGTAGTAAAGATATTCGGTGGACCGGGTACTGGCAAAACGACTACTATGGTGGGTAACACTAACATAGATGACTTCTCGGGCATACTCCAGCGTATGTTTGAACAGCGTAATCCCGAGGAGATGTTACTCATCGCTTACACACGGGCGGCTGCTGACGAGGCCAAACGTAGGCTTGTAAGTCTTACTGACGTTTCCAAAAGTAAGGCTGATGAGCGGGTTACTACAATCCACTCGATGGCTATGAGATTTAACAACCTCAAGCCGAAAGATATTGTAGAAATTCGCTACGCTAACGACAAGTACAACTTCTGTAATGATGTTGGGCTTGAGTATCAGTTCGACAACGGAGACGATGATGATGGTGAGATGTTGTCTGAGCCAGACGACCAAGGCCATGTGTTCTTCAAAGTGCTTAGCTGGCTCAAGTCAAAGCTCGAACCCCCAGAAGACTACGAGAAATGCCCGCTCGGTAGCGCATGGCAGCATAGTGACGAGCGCTTTGTTGAGTTGGCTGAGGAGTGGGACGAGTACAAATCCGACAAGGGCATCTGGGAGTTTGATGATGCTATCTTGGAGTGTGTCAACAACGAAGACACAGTAGATACAAGGTTCTTGTTCGTGGACGAGGTTCAGGACCTTTACCCACTACAGCAAGCATTCCTAGACAACCAATTCGGTCACGTAGACCGTATATTCCTAGCCGGGGACGACGACCAGACCATCTACGAGTGGGCTGGAGCAAAGCCTGAATACTTCCTTAACATGGAAGGAAACGTCAACAACAAGATCCCTGAGCTGTGGGACGATAAGACTGGTTATTGGGAAGATGAGGGTGTATACATCTTAGACCAGTCATGGCGTATGCCTAACGACATACTTGAGCTGGCTAAGATGGTGATTGATAAGGTAGACGAGCGGCAGGAAAAGCAGATCAAACCTCACCATGAAGGCGGTGAGTTCGTTCCACTCAAGAACCCAACTCCTCAAGAAGTCATCAATCTGATTAACCCTGACGATACTATGATACTGTTCCGTGCTAAGTATCAGATGAGCGAGTTCGGTAAAAGTCTGATCAAAGCAGGGATACCATACAAGGACAGGTTCAAAACGTGGAAGAAGGAGGTACTCAATCTTAGAGATGGGCTAGCAGCACTCAAGAACGACAAGCGGCTAATGACAGGATCTCAGGCCGCTCGGGTGATTGAAGAATTACCCAAAGCGGCCATTCAAGACAGCCTTCCAAAAAGCAAGCTTGTTGATAGGTTTGCCGCAGAGAGCGAAGTAGCAACCAATCACGTAATCAAAGCTACCAGATACAACAGGCCCACAGATCAGCACGCACTAAGACGGTGGACTAGAGAGTTTGTCACTGATGATATGAATTACTTCAGGGCAAAAGCA
>KB659933.1_pt14 | contig 10787 bp, 12 predicted proteins | sample 558768 | NCBI scaffold set KB644980.1
GCAAGAGGCATTAGAGCTGGAGGACGCGAATCCGTTATCGGAAATATTCCCTCGCCCGCAACCCCGCAAACAACTACAGCTTTCACAGCATCAAACCATCGATTTGCCTACGTCCTTTCTGGATCGCTTGTTCGACATCGACTGATTCCCTCGCATCGTTAAGGATCTCCATAGCTACATCGTCAAACCCCGCGGATGGGTTTTCTATGCCTCCGGTCTCAACGGCGTCCATCGACTGCCTCAGGGTTGTCCTCAAGGCCTGCTTTGACGGTGTATCGATTTCCCTTCCGGATTCAACCTCGTAGAGCCTTCCAGACACCAGGTCGCCGAAGAGCCTTTTGTCGGACTCGATAACGAAAAACCTCGCGTCAACAGATCTGTAGGCGTGGTCGCCGGAGGACGCCACCGATCTGCGTATGGGGTTCTTGCCGGTCTTTGACTCCAGCTGATCGGCGATGCGTTCTGCCTCTTCGCTTGCGCCCGTCCAGGAGCTGCGCAGTTCTATCTCTGCGTCTCCCCGTATCTCGGCTCTCGTGCGCGCGGTCGCAAGCATCTCCCTATCGTCCGTTGGTCCGCCCTTCACGGACATCGCTCCGTCACCAGCTGGCATCAGGGAGTGCGCCTCCACGTTCCCGACTTCCTCAAGATCGGCGAACTCGCTCACGTAGGAGAGGTGCTGCATGCGATCCAGAACGTCGCAGCCATGGGTTCTGTCGGACGATATCATGCCAAGATGCTTTTCGACCCCGACGGACGACTCGCAGAACGCCTTTAGACTGTGGATCTCGTCGACCTCTTGCTTTGCGGCTCGCACGGCAGGGTTGTTGTGTGCTAGGACATCGCTCATCCAAGACACACCGGCCGATGCAGCCGCAATCCTCTCCGCCTTCCTCTCCTCCGCGGTCGCGGTAGACGGGTGTTCTACGAGGTGCGGCACGTTATGGCGGTGCGCCCTGTCCAGTGCATCGAACGTCTCTCCGACGGGAGTGGTGTCGACCACGAGACCTGTGTCCGTAGAAGCAGCTCTGCTGTAGAGACCCTCCAAGGTGTCAAAGCCCTCTGGGCTGTGACCCGCTGCGTCCGCGAACCTGAGGTGGCCCTCTTCGAGGCTAGGGGCGTAGATGCCTCCGAGCCGGTGATCTGTGGATCCGCATATGGAGACCAGGTGCTGCCACGTCGGCTTTCCCGGGCCCTCGGCACCTATCTGGAACACTTTCGTCACAGTAAACTACGCGACCGGCCAGCCATAAAAGTCGCGTCCGGTTTTTAACAGTTCAGCAGGATTTGACTAGTATGGGAGACAGACCGGCCTACATCTACAGAGAGAAACCGGGCCAGCCATACACTCGCAAGAGCCAGACATCCGCGGGCGACAACTACATCAAGGGCGCTCCAGCACCGCGCGTGACACAGTTCGTCATGGGCAACAAAAACGGAGAGTTCGAGGAAAGTCTCGTACTCAAAATAGAGGAAGGGGTGACGGTCAGGAGCGAAGCACTGGAATCCGGAAGAGTGGCCGCAAACTCATACCTCAGTCGCGTCCTAGATCCCGAAGAAGAGTACAAACTGAAGCTTCTCCCGTACCCGCACCACGTTCTAAGGTACCACCCCCTAGCTGGCGTGGCCGGAGCGGACAGGTACTACGAAGGCATGCGCAAGCCGTTCGGCAGGCCGATAGGGAGGGCAGCGCTCACCGACGACATGCAGGACATGTATCGTGTGCGAGTCGACAGCTCAGACAGAGACCAAGCACGGAAAGCGCTCGAGAGAGCCAGCGACAAGATGCCGGTCAGCTGCAGGGTAAGACTCGAGGAAGAACATACACAGTAGACTTTTGTTCCACCGAATCAACTTTTGTAGCTGATGGTCGTCTGGAACGATGAGAATATATCCAAGGAAGCGGGAAAGAAGGCCAGAAACCTGTCACAGATAGAGTTACTACCGGTACCAAGGTTCTTCGTTGTCACGCCGCGAAAGGTCCAGCGCCTGTTCGGTGGAGGAGATCCTGCGTCAGCAGAGCTTGACCAGTCCGTGAAGGAAGAGGTGGAGGAGGCGTACTCGAACGTAGATGTCAGCTCCGGAATCCGGGAGGCTCCGGAGAAGGCAAAGTCGTTGGTAGGAGGCCAGAGGTCTACTCAGAGAGTTTCAATCAGGGTGTCCTCAAACTCCGCGAGTTGTGAGCACAGGCTGAATGTAGGCCCCTCAGATTTCTTCAGATCGATAAGGGAAGTGGCCTCGAGCTACACCGACACGCAGAAGGAATACCCTGCACTGATAGTCCAAAAGATGGTTTCCCCGGAGTTCACGGGCGCAGTCGTCAACGAGTACTCGCAGGGAGGTACTCTGGTAGAGGTGGTGAAGGGTCTCGGAAGCACCTTGGAGAGAGGCACTGCCAAGCCACACGTCTATCTGGTGAGCGATGATGCCTCGTTGAAATCGGACGTTGCGGAGAAGCAGACTTACGAAGTCAGGAACCCTTCGACAGGGAAGCGGCAGAGCCGTACAGAGTCGTTCGAGAACCCGCCAATAGATGCGTCCGAGGTCAAGCGCCTCGCCGGCAAGTCGTCCAGCATAGGACTCAGCCTGAAATTTGTGTACGCCCGCAATACATTCCATATCGTAGATGCATGGGGCGAGTCACCACAGCTGGATATCGACGCAAACCGTCCACTAGAATACCTGAGAGCCACAGAACAGGAACCGTCAGGGATCGCGGGCAGCGACTTCGCATACTCGAAACAGACCGTAGAGCCACAGGAACCGTTCGTGGCCAGGCACGGGGGCTGGACCTCCACTCACTCACAGCAGGCCCGGAGCAGGGGGGTCGCCGCCATTGTCAGGTATCAGGGAGACATACAGGTAGGAGACGCACTCAACTCGGACAAGAACCGTACTGGCCGAAAAGGCGAAACTACGGCGACAAGGGTGTCGACACTCGAAAGTTACCAGAGCAAAGAACATGGGTCAGGAAGCAGGGGGTATCAGTCGGGTTCCGGTCACCGAAGATCCAGTCACATCGAGGAGTTCGGCGACTTCTTCAGATTCGATGGCAGCGAGGCTTTCGTGGACGCTCGCGAGCTAGACTCGAACGGTATCAGGCCTGCACTCGACTACATAGATGCGGACTACAAGACACTGGTGCTGCCACCCGACTTCGAGACGGCGACGGTAGAGGCCGCAGTAAGAGCGGGATTCGACCGAGTTCTGGTCGACAAGAGCGCCGTCGACAGATTGCGGAGAGAGGTGGAGAGGGAGGAGCGCAGATTCATCCTAGAGAGGATACGGGAACTCGACTAAAAGAACCACCTACAAACATGTTGTGTGGAACAAGAAACGCGACAACAGTTCAACTACGAGGAATTCGACGAGGTTCTGCAGGAGCTCAAACAGAACAGCTACGACAAGGTAGGTCTGCAGGGACCGGACGGCATCAAGCCACAGCTCATTGACTACGCAGACCAGCTCCGAGACAACGGCATCGAGCCAGTAATAATAGGAGCCTCGACCTTCGGAGCGTGCGGAATAGCTGACGAAAAGGCTGAGAGGATGGGTGCCGACGCCCTCGTACACGTCGGACACACACGATTCCTGCACCCCGAGAGGGCCGACATGGACGACCTCTCAGTGTACTACCTTCCCTACCGCGAGGACCGCGACCTCATGGGTGTCCTAAAGGACCACCACGACGACATAGAGGAGGAGGAGCTGGGTCTAGTAGGCGTCACACAGTACATGGATCGGGCCGAACAGGCACGGGAGTTCCTGGAGGGACAGGGTCACGACGTCGTCGACGGAACCACCGGGCTTCGAACCACCGAGAAGGGACAGGTACTGGGATGCGACGCAGGAGCTGCACACAACATATCCCACAAGGTAGAGGCCTTCGTCTTCCTCGGAAGCGGAGAGTTCCACCCTTCCCAAGTCTCCGAGACAGGCAAGAAGGTGTATGTCGTCGACCCGTACGAGCGCAAGATATGGGTGGAGCCGCCGAACAGCCTCGACGACGAGACGCAGGCAGAACACGCTCGCGTCCTCAAGTACAAGGACCGAGAGAAGTGGGGTATAATCACCTCCTCCAAAAAGGGACAGAACTACATGCAGGCAGTCGGAATAGCGAAGGACAAGCTCGAGGAACACGGCAAGGACGTCTATGTCTTCGTGGAGGACCGCATATTCGAAGCCGACTACAAAGGCTACGGGATCGACATCTACGTCAACTGCGCTTGTCCTAGGATGACCAAAGACTTCCAAGACCTGGCGTTCGTGAGCCCAAAGGCTCTCGAGGTCCTAGACGAGGTCTAGCCGTCGATTCTCTCGCGAACCTGGCTTGGCTCGGCTCCCTCCGATATATGTTCGCACATCCACTCAATGCTACTGCCCACCGCGGTCGCGCCCGTTAAGATGCCAGCGTCGGAGTGCAAACACACGACCTCGCCGTCCGCGTCTATCTCCTCGCTGTCGAGGCCGGGCTGTCCGACTGACTCAATGGCAAAGTCAAAGTGTCCAACTCCGTATGTGTTCACGTGCTTGAAAACGCGCTCCTCATCACCGATCATGTTTCGAGCGGCGCACCTGCCCATGGCCTCGCTGTGACCCCAAGAACCGAAGCTGGTTCTCCCGAATATCGGCGATCTGTATTCGACTTGGTCTCCTGCGGCGAACACGTCGGAGTCTGATGTCTGTAGTCTTTCGTTCGCCTTGATCTGATCTTTCTCGTTCTTGTCAACGTCTATGAAAGCTGAGTTGGGTGTCTGTCCTATCGCCACGCCTACTTCGTCGGTCTCGATGCGTCTGCCCTCGTCGGTAACGACGGTCTCTACGTGTCCGTTCTCGGAGTCGAGCTCGGCAACCTCCGTGTTGGTCAGTACCTCAACACCCTTGTCCTCGAGGGCCTGGTGCACCATCTCTGCGCCATCCGACCCAAGACCGCGCCTGAACCAGCGGTCGCCCCTGATCAAGTATCTGGTGTCGCATCCCTGTTCGGCGAATGATACCGCGAGGTCGATTCCCAGCAGACCGCCGCCGACCACGACAGCTTTCTCGGCCTTCTCCGCCTGTTCGCCGATTTTTGCGGCGTCGTCCCAGTCCCACATGTAGTGCAGGTTGTCGTAGCCATCGTCCTGCGGTAGCCTCCTTGGGGCGCCGCCTGTTGCGACCAGGAGCCTGTCGTAGTCGAAGGCCTCTCCATCTGTAGAGAAAGCCTTCTTCTCGTCGAGCAGAACGTCTTCTATCCTGGTCTCAAGGTGGAGATCGATGTCTCGTTCCTGGTACCAGTCACGGGTGTGAACCTGCGCGGTCTGGAGGGGTAGCTTGCCCTTGGTATGGCTCTTAAGCAGAATTCTGTTGTACAAGGGGCGGTCTTCGTCCGTTACCACCGTTATGTCGGAGTCCGGCTCTTGTTCCGCCAGTTCCTCGGCAGCCGTGGCACCCGCGATTCCGTTTCCCACTACGAGGTATCGCACATATAGTGACAGCCATTTGAGACTTATACCTGGAGCCGTCGTGGCATGTGTGTCCTTCTCCGAGGTACAGATAGCTGTCTTCATCGTGGCGCCGATTCTAGCCGGCGCTGTGAAGGGTATAGCGGGGTTCGGATTCTCTCTCGTTGGAACGTCGTTGCTGGCGGTGTTTCTCAAGCCCAGCCAGGCAGTCACGCTGTTCATAATACCGCTCATGGCGATAGAGGTCGAGCTCCTCAACGAGCTGACGTGGAACCAGTTCAGGCATGCGGTTCGCCGTTTCCGGTACTACCTCGTCGCGGCAGCGGCAGGGACTGCGCTCGGAACGCTCGCCCTTCAAGAGCTACCGGGCTGGCCCATCAAGGCCGCGATAGGCCTAATGACCACAGGCTTTGCGCTACAGAGAACAGGTCTGGCGGACGGGCTCGTTGACACCATGTCTCGTCTGCGGCCAGAGGCAGGGGAAGCAACGAAGTCGCTGCTCGGTTTCTCGTCCGGAGTTGTGTTTGGGGCGACCAACATCGGCGTCCAGTTTACTGCGTACCTGAAGTCGCTCGAGCTTGGGAGGTCGAAGTTCCTAGGAGTGCTGGCTATGGTGGCGTTTGGTGTTTCCGTCATCCGCATAGGTCTCTCGCTGTCCCTAGGGCTGTTTAGGTCGACGCAGGGCGTTGCGGCGTCGATAGGTATGGCGGCGGTCTCGCTTGTGTCGGTGTACGTCTTCACCCGGCTCGGTGACCGCATCCCGAAAAGCTACAGGGAGAGGCTCGCGACGGCGCTGCTACTGATTATAGGCCTCCGACTTCTTCTGTCCGCCCTGAGCGTTTAAAATGGTTCAGAAGGATTCTCTGGTTGCGGAGCTGGTGTAGGCTGGCCCATCATACTGCCCTGTCACGGCAGTGACCCGGGTTCAAATCCCGGGCTCCGCGCAAACAAGTCTCTAGACTAGGCACCCGGATACAATCCACGCATCAATCAAATTCTGCCCGATTTTCACACAGTGTCGGGAGGCTCGATAAACACGCTTCGGGGCAACCAAGCCATGATAACAGGTGCTTTTGTGTTTGTGTCTATGAGCGAGGAAGACAACCTCCTGAACCACACCTACCACGACTGCCTACTAAGGGGTACGGAAAGGAGCGACAACGAGACCACACTAGTCATAGATACCGATGTGCATCGATACCCGGGCAAACCGTTCACCCTGTTGACCGTCGTGAACATCGACGACACAGGCTATATTAACACATTGGCAGGAACTCACGCGCATCCCACGATGAGCATATCAAAGGCCTCAGTACAGCACTCGGACAGGCCAGACAAGAACTTCTGCCTAGCCATGAGCTTTCATTCAGGGGAGCGACTGGAGGCTCACGTGTATAATTTCTGGGAGGAACGAGTCGAGAGCTACAAGGACTACGCAAACTCCGTCTTCAAGTAGCGGCAGGAAAGTTCAGAGAGGCGTCTGATTTTCGGTGATATGACTGAGCGAATCTACGGGACAGGTTGGATTATGGCCGGTACGACAAGCCTCGGTGCGGCGACCAATTCAGGAACTAGCAAGGCTACTTTAGACGGCTCTATATGAAGGCAGCTCGGGGTGCGCTTTCCGACAGCGACCCCGGGTCAAGAGTACTTCCTAGCGAATTGAATCAGTAGATGTCATCGACAGGGAGAAGTCTCTCAAACTCAATGGGTACATCGACAGATCCTAGAGTGTGGCAGGCCACGGAATTTGAGAATGCTTAAGCAAGTGAAGGACGATGCCCAAGTGTGGAACTGGAGTGCGAGATAGTCGACGTCGACTACAGGATAGAGGACGGAAAGGTGTATGTGCGGGCCTTCGCAAAGTCGGACGGCGAGAACGTTCTACTTGTTGACAGGGAGTTTCTACCTTATCTCTACGCGGTTCCAAGTCAGGAGACGCAGCTCAAGGAGTTAAAGGAGATTGTAGAGACGGAGAAGTTCGAGGACGACGGCGAAAACCTACCTGTCCTAAAGACAGAGGTGGTGCAGAGAAAAGACCTCGATGAAGATGTCTCTGCGGTGAAGGTGTACACCTCGATTCCTCCCAAGATCCCGAAGCTACGGCGCGAAGTCCAGAGCTTAGATACCGTAGACGACACCCGGGAGTTCGACATACCGTTCTACAAACGCTGGCTCATCGACAACGCCATCTATCCTGTATCAAAGGTGAGAGCGAGCGGCCAGCTAGTCGAACACGAGGAGTTCGAGACTTGCATGGAACTGGAGGATATCGAAACCCTCGACAGAGAGACCTCGGAGAGCTACAGGCATGTGGCCTTCGACCTCGAGACGTTCCAAGGCAGAGTCATAATGGCCTCGCTGTGGGGCGAGGACACACGGAGGCTCCTAACGACCGAGGAGATCGACCGGGACTTCGTAGAAACAGTGGAGGACGAGGCAGAACTCATACAACGCCTGGTGGCGTTCGTGAGAGACACGGATGTGGATACGCTCACCGGCTACAACACCGACGAGTTTGATTTCCACCGGCTGCGGGAGCGCGCAGAGAGCCTTGGAATCGACCTGTCTATGGGAAGAAACGGGGAGAAGATGAGGTTCAAGCGCCGCGGCCGCTTCTCCTCCGCCCGACTGAAAGGACGAATGCACCTCGACCTCTACCCGTTCGTCCAGCACGTCCTCGGACCCGGACTCGAGACGACAACTCTCGACCTGGATTCCGTGGCAGAGGAACTCCTCGGAGAGAACAAGGACGACGTCTCATGGGAAGAGATGAAAGAGATGTGGCGAGAAAAAAAGGATCTCGAGAGGTTTGCGGACTACGCCCTGAAAGACGCCAGACTGGCCTACCAGCTGGGAGAACAGATCGTGCCGCAGATGATGGAGATTTCCAGGCTCACCGGACTCATACCGTTCGATGCCTGCCGGCTCACGTACGGGCAGCTCGCCGAGAACTTCCTGGTGCGGGAGGCGTACAAGCGCGAGATGATGGCTCCGAACAGACCGTTCCAGCAGGAGCAACAGCGCCGCCGCCGCGAGGACGACGTTGAGGGCGGCTTCGTCTACCAGCCAGAGCCCGGACTCCACGATGAGGTCGCCGTGTTCGACTTCCGCAGCCTCTACCCGACCGTGATGGTAAGCCACAACATATCTCCCGACACCCTGAACCCAGACCAGTGCAGCGAGAGATTCGAGGTCGAGGACCTGGGGCTCGACTTCTGCCAAGACAAACAGGGGTTCTTCCCAGAGCTGATAGAGGGGCTCGTGGAGGAACGAGCCGGAATCAAGGATGAACTGGCGGAAGCGGCGGAAGGAACCGACGAGTACCTGTCTCTGCGTTCCAAGTCGACCGCGCGAAAGGTACTGGCAAACGCCTTCTACGGATACCTTGCCTACGCCGGTGCGCGGTGGTACAGCGACGACTGCGCCTCAGCCGTCACATACCTAGGCAGAGAATACATCCAAGACTCCATAGATACCGCCAGAGACAAGGGTTTCGAGGTCGTTTATGGAGATACCGACAGCGTCATGCTGAAGCGGGAGAACCTCCGAGAACACCTCGATGGATTCCTAGAGAACGTAAACTCTACGTTGCCGGAGTTCATGGAGCTGGAGTTCGAAGGATACTTCGAGAGGGGTTTCTTCACCTCGACGGGTGAGGGCCGTGGAGCCAAGAAGAAGTACGCTCTTCTCGACGAGGAGGGAGACCTGAAGATAGTGGGGTTCGAGCAGGTGCGCCGCGACTGGGCTCCGATAGCCAAGAACCTGCAGAGAAAGGTCCTAGAGAAAGTGCTAAACGAGCAATCCGACGAGGCAGCCAGCCTGGTTATGGACACGGTGGAGAGGCTGAAGGATGGTGAGGTGCCGGTGGAGAGCTACGCATCTACTCGACCCTGACAAAGGAGCCCGAAGAATACGACTCCACCTCTCCGCACGTCGAGGCAGTCAAGAAGGCGCGCAACAAGGGCGACGACATCGAACCAGAGGCCACAGTCAGCTACGTCATAACCCGCGGAGGAGGCGGGGTATCACAGAGAGCAGAACTCCTGAAATACGCGGAGTCATACGACCCATCCTACTACGTAGAGAACCAGGTGGTGCCGGCCGCCCTGCGAGTTCTCAAAGTATTCGGCTACACGGACGGACAGCTCCAAGGAGAAGGAAAACAGACCGGCCTCGGCAGCTTCTGAGATATAAGACCTCCCTCTTACATCGCAGACAAGAGCGCGGCCCCGGAGGGCAGGTATCATTGACCTGCCCGCAGCTAACGTTGAACCAGTACTCCCCAAACTACCAATGAGACTGTTCCAGTTGCGGCGGCGACCCACCTAGCGCCTGTAGCGATGGACGCAGACTTGGTAACAACCGACCGGGGCGCACAGCGAAGCTGGCGGGGTTGTCTAACAACTACTGTTTGGCGTCCCCGTCCCAACGAGCAGCGATCAATTACAGTGTGCATCCATCGGGCTCCACGAATATTGACGATTTGCTGTGTGCATTAAGGCCTTTAGACCGAAATCTCGGATATAGTGATTGCGGAGCTAACGGCTAAGATCGAGCAGGTCAAGGAATGTGCAGTCTACAACGGGAACGTGTACACTCAGGACGTTGTCGCGGAGCTACAGAATAATCAGACTGTTGAACTTTTTGACGGGGATGTCACTTGCGTTACAGACGATATGGTTGGGAAGCAGGTACCGCTTGAGCTAGAGACAGCTGTTGTAACCGGTGTCAGCGCTACGAACGAAACCACTATCGGAATTACTGCCACCAACGACCACTATGACATAGCAGGCGAGGTAGTCGCAAAAGCTCAACGCTCTGATCGTTCTGTAACCAGAGTCAGGGTTTTGGATGGAGGCGTGTTGGTCAACAGCCGTGAGACCGAAGGATTTGGGGAGGGGGACTGCGTTGAGATTACAAGCCACAGAATCGACGTGCTTGATACGGTCAGAAAACACGCCCAAACGTCTACTACTCACTGAGATATGATTTCAGCTCTGTAATGCTCTTTCTTCTCAGCCTCTCCATGTACTCGCGGCTGTTCAGCGAACCTTCTATGTGGTCGAGGATCTCTTCTGAAGCCATTGCCTCCGGGAAGTTGACGGTCCATGCGCCCTCGGACAGGTACTCGGCTGCCTCCGACGGCGACCGAGCTCGCGGCACAACCGGCACGTCGACCTCCAATGTCAGCAGCTTCTCGGACACCGGACGGGACGGAACAGTTGAGACAACGGCCGCCGCCCCTGCAAGGTTCGCCCTGCGCCAGGTAGATCTTTCCAGCGCGTTACCAAGAACCACATCCGTCCGGTCGGACTCGGCTCTTTCCGGGTTGTTCTCTATGAC
>KB659966.1_pt62 | contig 10764 bp, 14 predicted proteins | sample 558768 | NCBI scaffold set KB644980.1
TGATTTGACTGTTCAGAAGCATATTATCCAGACGAAATCAACACTATGTCTATGAATCGGCGGAACCTACTCCAGCTAGCCGGGGTGTCTCTGACTTTTAGCGCGACTGGTTGTTTGGGAACTGACTCGCCGCAAGACACAGAATCAGACCAATCAGAAAATGGTAGTTCTGGGCTATCAGGCCAATCAGAAAATAGTAGTTCCGGGCTATCAGACCAATCAGAAGATAGTAGTTCTGGCTTAGATGCAAATGCGGAGGCCGCACAGACACCAGACCCAGATCATTCAATCCAGATTACAAACGAGCTCTCTGACCCAGTTAATGTGACAGCAACTGTGGTTCGGGAAACGACAGGAGAAACAGTGCACAACCAGACGTACACCCTCCAACCGGACGCAACCACCACGGCTTACAACACCCGTCAGGCGAATCCCGATAGCATCGAAAAATTCAACGTGTCAGTCACCGCCAGTGGATCAACTGACAGCTTCCCAGTAGAAACGGATCAATGCATGGGGGATCTCGAAGCACAAGTTACCGAGTCTGACGGCATCGATTGGTTGTACGCTATCTGTTAGACGAGTAAAATCGCCGCTAAGATCTGATCACAGGATACGCGCTGTCCACCTTGCACGCCAAATAGTAACAATGTCGCTCATATGATCGTCGTTTCGCTCGATTAGCGAGGGGTCCTCCGGAAATTTAAACCCGACCACCGGCCAAAGGATGGCAATGAAGCCAGCCGAGATCCCCAACCTCCCGCCGGGGGTCGCCGACCACCTCGCCGGCGAGGGGATCGAGGAGCTGTACCCACCCCAAGCCGAAGCCGTTGAGGCCGGCCTGACCGACGGCCACAGCCTCGTTGCCGCGGTGCCGACCGCCAGCGGAAAAACGTTGATCGCCGAACTCGCAATGTTGTCGGCGATCGAACGCGGCGGCACCGCCCTCTATATCGTCCCGCTGCGCGCACTCGCCAGCGAGAAGAAGGCCGAGTTCGAACGCTGGGAGGACGACGGGTTCTCTGTCGGCGTGTCGACCGGCAACTACGAGGCCAGCGGCGAGTGGTTAGCGAGCCGGGATATCATCGTCGCCACCAGCGAGAAGGTCGACTCGCTCATCCGCAACAACGCCCCGTGGATCGATGATCTCTCCTGTGTCGTCGCCGACGAAGTCCATCTTGTCGACGACACCAACCGCGGGCCGACCTTGGAGGTCACCCTCGCCAAACTCCGCCGGATCAACCCCGAGCTCCAAACGGTCGCGCTGTCGGCGACCGTCGGCAACGCCGGTGAGATCGCCGACTGGCTCGACGCCGAGTTGGTGCAGTCCGACTGGCGACCGATCGACCTCCGCACCGGCGTCCACTACGGGAGCGCGATCAACTTCGACGACGGGGATCAACGCAAGGTGCCCGTCGCGGATGGCCAGCGACAGACCGAAGCCCTCGTCGACGACACGCTGGCGGAGGGTGGCTCGACGCTCGTGTTCGTCAACTCCCGGCGCAACGCCGAGTCCGCGGCCAACCGACAGGCTGCCGTCGTCGACTCCCACCTCACCAGCGACGAGCAAAGCGATCTTCAGGAGCTCGCACGCGACATCCGCGCGGTCTCCGATACCGACACCAGCGACGACCTCGCCGACTGCGTCGAGGGCGGCGCGGCGTTCCACCACGCCGGCCTCGCCGCCGAGCACCGCAGCCTCGTTGAGGACGCCTTTCGGGATCGGCTGCTGAAGGTGATCGCCGCAACACCCACACTCGCTGCGGGTGTCAACACGCCGAGCCGCCGGGTGATCGTTCGGGATTGGCGACGCTACGACGGCGAGTTCGGCGGGATGCAACCACTAGATACGCTGGAAATCCACCAGATGTGTGGTCGTGCGGGTCGGCCTGGGCTCGATCCCTACGGCGAAGCTGTGTTGTTAGCCGACAGCAACGAGACAATGGACGAACTCTTCGAACGATACGTCTGGGCCGATCCCGACCCCGTCCGCTCGAAGCTCGCCGCCGAACCCGCCCTGCGCACCCACCTGCTGGCAACCATCTCCTCGGGTTTTGCCAACAGCCGCGAAGCTCTCTTGGAGTTCTTGGATGCCACACTGTATGCGACACAGACCGGCGATGAGGGTCGGCTGACGACGGTGACCGACACCGTCCTCGCATATCTGGAGCGTAACGGATTCATCGAACGCGAGGACGACACGATCCAGGCGACAAACATCGGCCACACCGTCTCGCGGCTCTATCTCGATCCGATGAGCGCGGCCGAGATCATCGATGGACTGCGATATGCCGAGGAGAACCGCGGCACGACCACGGAGGCGACGACGGCCCCAAGTCAGGTCGACGACGAATTGGAACGACCGGCCGCCGAGGAGGGCTTTGTCTCGGCGGGCGACCTCCGATCAAACGGGGCGAGCGACGCCCCGTCGAAAGCGACACCACCGCTGACACCGACGATCAGGAGTCAGCACAGCCCACGCCGTTGGGGCTTTACCACCTCGTCAGCCGGACGCCGGATATGTACGAACTCTACCTGAAATCCGGGGATCGAGGCACCTACAGCGAGCTTTGCTATGAGCGGGAATCCGAGTTCCTGGGTCGGGTACCGTCCGAATACGAGGATGTCGCCTTCGAGGACTGGCTGGCCGCGCTCAAGACGGCAAAGCTACTCGAAGACTGGGTGAGCGAGATCGATGAGGATCGGATCACCGAGCGGTACGGCGTCGGCCCCGGCGACATTCGTGGGAAGGTCGACACCGCCGAATGGCTGCTCGGAGCGGCCGAGCAGTTGGCCGGCGAGCTTGGACTCTCCTCCCGTGTGGCGATCCGCGAGGCAAAAAAGCGGATCGAGTACGGGGTGCGAGAGGAGCTGCTTGATCTTGCGGGCGTCCGTAACGTCGGTCGCAAGCGCGCCCGCCGGCTCTACGAGGCCGGGGTTGAGAGCCGCGCCGATCTCCGTGAAGCCGACAAGAGCGTCGTGTTGGGTGCACTGCGGGGCCGGGAGAAGACCGCGGAGACGATCCTCGAAAACGTCGGCCGCCAGGAGCCCTCGATGGACGGCGTCAGCGCGGCCGAAACCGCGACCGCAGCGGTCGCTGAAAACGACGGCGACAGTGCGGGCGATGGTGATAGAAGCGACGACACCACCAGCAGCGACACTGACCGTCCCGCGGACAGCGACACCGACGACCAGTCCAGCTTGGGTGATTTTGGATGAAAACGGTCGCTACAACGACGAGTATCGACGATCTCGACAGATTTCTCACCGCGATTGAGTCGATCAGTGAGGCGACGGGTGCAACGATTCAGTGTTTCGATGCCGACTACGTTGCCGGCGAGCGACATCTCCGCCGGGCGGTCGACCTCGCCGAGCGATCCCGCCAACAAGGCACGGCCATTGCCGACGATCCGGCGGTCGAGATCCTGCTGTACGCGGCGGGACGACGGCAGATCAACCATGCCCTTGAGATGGGTGTCGATGTGGGTGAAACCAGCGTGGCCGGCGTTGTCACCGGCGGCGACGAGGCGGCCGCCGAGAAGCAGCTACGGGAGTCGTTGGGGGCGACTACACTCGACGACACTGACAGTGTGGAACTCGGCGAGGAGGAAACGCTCAGGTCGTTTTTCGATATCGCTGACGCCGAGTTGAGCGTTGTCGACGGTGATCTGGAGCGTATCATCCTCGAACGGGTTGCACTGCTTGATGTGGAAAAATAGGAGGAACCCCTCCGTTTCAACTGGAGATCAGCGGACGTGCGTCTGACGCTTGGCCGACACACGGTCGGATTTCGGTGAAAATATACGAGATGTCAAACAGACGGATAGTTCCACCAGGATTCGAACCTGGGTCGTTGCCCCCAGAAGGCAACAGGATTGGCCACTACCCTATGGAACTGTGCAACTGAAATCAGTGGATGTGCTTACAAAACCGTGTCGATTCCCCGCCTGTGGGTGATTCTGCCACACGCCTGGCCGTCAGTCAAGGCTGGCTCGGCAGTCTCCTGCGGTTGTATCAGCAGCTATTTGTCCGCGAGGGTGCCTCAATAACGTATGTATATTGGTCGTTTCATCGTCGTTGGGCCGGGAGTCGGTGCCTACCGCGTTTCCTCGCGGTCGTTCCCGAACCGCCGGATCGCCGACCGTGACAGTCTGTTGACCGTCGAACCGACGCCCGACGCCCCCGAGACCGACAACCCATACGTCTCGTACAACTGCCTGCAGATCGTCTCACCGCCCGCGGACGACCGTCGAGATGTCGTCATCGGCAACGGCTCGCACGTCGATCCAATCGCCGAAAAGATCGAGTTAGGGTACCCCGCCCGCGACGCGCTGGCCGAGCCGCTGCTTGCACTCGATTATGAAAAGGACGACTACAACACGCCTCGTATCGCGGGTGTCGTGAGCGACGAGACGGCTCACGTCGGTACCGTCCGCGACGACGCGCTGCTCGTTACAGAGGTTGCGGAGCCAACGCTGGTGGCGACCTACGAGGAGGACAGCCCCCGAACATACGAGCTTGATGCGGCCGATGCGACCGAGACGGCCCAGGCGGTGTACAACGCCGACTACGAACACGCGATCTGTGCGGCCGCTGCAACCGTCGACGACGGCGTCAACTACGCCATCGAAAACGGCGAATAACACGAGCTACCGGACGACCACTACCGGCACCGGCGCGTCCCGGACGATAATTTCTACACTGACGTAGCCTCACAACATAACTGCACCCCTGCTGGGGAGCTCAGAAGCCGAAAAACGGAACAAACCGGAAGACAAGATACGCACCGACTGTCGAGATCAGCGGGACAACGTTCTGCATCAAAATGACACGGGCGGTCGTCGATGGGTTGAACAGATCGGCCGCCGCTGGGATATCCTTGGGGTCTTCCTCGCCGATGTCGGGGAGTGCTTCGCCTTCGGTATCGGCGGCCAGCGAGCCGACGGTGACGCGGGCGTCGCCGGCCTGTTCGCTGATCGACTCCCGGGAGGCCCGCATGGTTCGGGTTGCTCGCCCCCAGCCGAGCCCGATGATCGACATCGTGGCGATGACAACGAAGCTTGCGGGAATGCCGATCGCTGAGAGGCTGATCACAAGAATCGCCGACACCGTGGCGACGACGATCGCCGCTGTCAGCGGCAGGGCGGTGATATCGTTGCCAAGGGTATCCAGCGTTCGGCGGGCGATCGTGAACGCACCGATCCCGACAGCGACACAGGCGATGACGATACCGGTGTTCATCGCCAGGGATCCGCTGCCGACAAGCGGGGCGATCGCGTTGGCGACGTTGCTGGTACCGGAGCTAAACGCCATGATACAGCCGATCGCCACGACGATGGTGGTGCCGATCAGCTCCCGTCTGGTCGTTCCCGGCCCAAACGAAAACACTGGAAGCGGCCCCGAGCGGTCGATGCTCAACAACGGTCCCTTACTTTGGACGAGGGCAACCCGCTTGTTGAGCCTGGCATAGAAGTACCGACCGATGACAGCCGATAGCCAAAAGCCGATCACGGGGGCGACAAGCCACCACGAGACGATCTCACCCATGACGGCCCAATCGAGCGCGTTGCTGGCGAGACCGAGGCCGGCGATCGCGCCGACGGCGGTCATCGACGTTGAGGCTGGCACACCGAAGACGTTGCCGACAAACAGCGCGAGGCCGATGAAAAACAGCACCGTAATGCTTGCCGGCAGGGTGAAGATATCCGGGTTGGTGACGAGATCCCGGCCAAGCGTGTCAACGACACGGCGGCCGATCGTCCACGCGCCAATAAAAAAACAGACACTCATCAGCGCGGCCGCAACCGTCTTTGAGATGGTTCCCGCGCCGACCGCGGGCCCGAACGCCGGGCCGGTTGTCGACCCCCCGATGTTGTAGCCGACAAACATCGCAACGAGCACGCCGACGAGCAATAGTGCCTCTACCATAGCTGCTGGTTTGGGTTTGGGTGGCATAACTCGTCTGATCCTCCCACCCCGGGTTATCGCAGTCCGCATGCGGGTGCTCCACATATATGTTTGACACGCACGATACCATCCTCCCGTCATCGGATTACCGACCGCTGGATCACCCACCGCTATTCGGGTTGCTCTCCGAACCCCGGAACTCTTTTGCGGCCAACAGGCCTACTATATGGCAACATGGGAACAGGCTCTGACATGTATCGACAGCAGATCCTCGATCACTACAAGAGCCCCCGCAACTACGGGGAACTCGAGGATCCGGACTTTAGTCACACCGGCGAAAACCCCTCCTGTGGCGATACGATCCAGATGGACGTGAAGCTTGATGAGGACGGCGAGGAGATCGAGTACGTCAGCTTCACCGGCGACGGCTGTGCGATCTCGCAGGCATCGGCAAGCATGCTCTCAGAACAGCTCGTCGGGATGACACTGGAGGAACTGAACAATCTCGAAACGGATGATATCACCGACATGCTCGGCGTGACAATCTCGCCGATGCGAATTCCCTTGTGCGGTGTTAGGCAATCAGGTCGCCAAGGACGGTGCAAAGATCCATCAGGGCGATCTCGATCCCGAGGACTACGGCGAGACGATCACCGAACAGTAGTGCGGCTGCTCACCAGCCGGTGATCGGTGTCGAAGCGGGCCGTATTTTGACTATGTGTGGTACGACGATTCACAGCTTGCCGAACAGAAGTGTTTGTACTCGACCGCGCCATCGACCACGGTTGCGATAACGCGGTTGGTCGGCAGCTCGACGATCGATTCGTTGCAGACGGCACAGTTCGGCGCGTTTTCCTCGGCGAGTGGTGATTCGCTCATACAGTGTGATAGACGGAAACTGCGGGTATAGTGCTACCGCGGCTGTGCTACTGTTGTGCACACCACGCTATCTCGGGCAGACCCTCAGCGAGGTTCCTCAGAGCCTCTCGGCGAGATCCTCAGCAAAGTATGTCAGGATAAGATCCGCCCCTGCCCGTTTGATACTCAGCAGCGACTCATACGCCGTGGCTTCGAGATCCAACCATCCTCTCTCGGCGGCGGCATGCAGCATCGCATACTCCCCGGAAACGTTGTATGCGGCGACCGGTTTATCGACGTTTTCGCGTACGTCGCTGACAACATCAAGATACGGGAGGGCGGGTTTGACCATCAGCACGTCAGCACCCTCCTCAACATCGAGGGCGACCTCGCGGTGGGCCTCTCGGCGGTTTGCGGGATCCATCTGGTAATGTCGGCGGTCGCCAAAGGCGGGCGCGCCGTCGGCGGCCTCCCGGAACGGGCCATAAAAAGAGGACTCATACTTTGCGGCGTAGCTCATGATCGGGATATGCTCGAAGCCGGCCTCGTCGAGGGCTGCCCGGATCGCCCCGACCATCCCATCAGTCATGCTGGAGGGGGCGACCATGTCGGCTCCGGCCTCGGCCTGTGAGACGGCGGTTTCGGCGAGAATATCAAGCGTTTCGTCATTTTTCACTGTCAGCGTTGGCTCGTCGTGGGCGTGGGGTTCGAGAACGCCACAGTGGCCGTGATCGGTGTACTCACAGAGACAGACGTCGCCGATGACGTAGGCGTCGGTGTTGTCGGTAATCTCTTCGATCCCCCGCTGGACAACGCCATCGTCGGCGTAGGCCTCGCTGCCGATGTCATCTTTCGAGTCCGGAACGCCAAAGACGATGACGGCCTCGACCCCCGTTTCGCGGATCTCCTTGACGCGGGCGGCGGCCTCGTCGACGGGGACACGCTCGTGGCCCGGCATCGAGTCGATCGGCACGCGCTCGTCGGTAGTTTCGTCGACAAAGACGGGCGCGATAAGATCCTGTGCGTCGACGCTCGTCTCGCGCACCAGTGGCCGAATCCCGTCGGTGCGGAGCCGGCGTGGCCGGTCTGTTGGCGTAAACGACATACCAAAGCGTTTGTCGCACCGCTCAAAGACGTATCGCTCTCAAAACAACTGTCGCGGTGTGTATCGGGCTGCTCTCGCCCGGCGGTCACTCGGTGCGGTTGACGTCAAGCTGATCCTCGAGGTCGGCGAGTTCGGCGGAGTCGGTGAGCTCCTCCATGCGCTCTTGAAAGTGATCCGTGCAGAGCCCGACCTTCAGCCCGTCTTTTTCGGCCGCAAACGCCGCCTCCTCCTCACAGTAATGACAGCGCATATGTTCTGTATGTATGCATCGTGTTTAACTCACCGCTTTTCGAGCTGTTGTTGGAACCGTGAGAACATCGACTCCGGCGGCCCCGCCCGCCCCAACGTTGTGTCGTGGGCGTCGCTCCCACCGGTCGCCAACAGCCCGTGACGGTCGATCGCGTTGTCGACCGGCGTTAGATCGACCGCGCGCTCGTATGGGTAGTAGTACTCGACCGCATCGAGGTCGGCCGCGTGCTCAAGGGCGGCGTCGGGGTCGTCGTACCGAAGCGGATGTGCAAGGCCAACAACGGGGCAGGCGTCGGCCAGCAGCTCTCGGCCACGATCAACGGGCGTGATTTTGCGGGCGACATAGCAGGGACAGCCGTCACCGATGAGCTCGTCAAAGGCATCCTGATACCCGTAGGGCGCGTCACTTTCCCCGATCGCCCGGGCGATGTGTGGTCGGCCGATCCCCGGCTCGGGGGTGAGATCGAGAGCCACGTTGAGTCGGGCTTCGACGCGATCGATGATCTCGTGGGCGCGGTCGATCCGGTTCTGCTGGAGACGATCACACTCGGCGAGGAGCGCCTCGGTCGACTCCACCCCATACCCTAGCAGATCGAGTCGTTGGCGGTCGGTTTCGACACGGAGTTCGATCCCACGAATGATCGATACCCCCTCGCGGTCGGTAACCGGCGCGTCGAGGTCGGGATGTACGCGATCGTGATCGGTGACCGCAACCCACTCGACGCCGGCCTGTATGGCGGCTGCGGGTAGCTCGGGGACGGTCAGCGTCCCGTCGGAGGCGGTCGTATGCACATGGAGATCCGCGGCCGGCTGTGTCATGGGTATGACGAACAGTTCGACCGGCAAGACTGTCGTGGATTGTCGGTGCTCCGATCAATCCGGTAGCCCTGATCGAACACAGTCGCCCGATTCCGTGGCGTTGCCTCGGAGTTGTGCACACTGTTGGGATCTGGCACTGACGCCGAATGTGTCACTGCCATTCCTAATGGCCGCCGAGCGGGCTAAGCAGATCTATGCCGACACCGAAACGAGCAGTTCGTAGGCGGCACACAGCGCGACGATCACCAGCATGCCGGCCAGCTCATCTCCCCGGGTTCGACGGGCCGGTTCAAACGTGCCGGCGACGACCGGAACAAGCCAGCACTGTTTTCTGCCTACCGATCCGACCACCGGTATGGCAAATCCAACCGCAACCCTCCACACGAACCATGGCGACATCACCGTCGAACTCTTCGAGGAGCGCGCGCCCAACACCGTCGGCAACTTCATTGGACTGGCAACCGGCTCCAAGGAGTGGACTGACCCTGAAAGCGGCGACACTGTCCAGAACGAACCGCTGTACAACGACGTGCTTTTTCACCGCATCATCGAGGGCTTCATGATTCAGGGCGGCGATCCAACCGGCACGGGTCGCGGCGGCCCCGGCTACGAGTTCGACGACGAGTTCCACGACGAGCTCACCCACGACAGCGCGGGCGTGCTCTCGATGGCAAACTCCGGGCCAAACACCAACGGCTCGCAGTTTTTCATCACCCTTGACGCAACTCCACATCTTGACGGCAAACACTCCGTGTTTGGCGAGGTTACCGACGGGATGGATGTTGTCGAAGAGATCGGTTCAGTCCGAACTGATCGCGACGACAAACCCCGTGAGGATGTTGTCCTCGAATCGGTCGACGTTGAGTGGCAGTAATCGGTGTTCTAACTCACACCCTACTGCGTAACGCACCTTTTCACCCAACAGCAGTATTTCTGTCCATACCATCGATACACTCGATATTTGGATGCTGATCTAGCTGCCTGATTACGCTCAGCGAGAGCCGCCTGCGACAAAGCTTATATCATGGTACGACATACCATAACATGAATTGAATGTTTGAACTATTTTCCGACGGCTACTACCTCGGCGAACTGTACGTCGAACCACACGACGGCGACCGCGCCGTCATCCAACAGGCCGACCACAAGGCCGTCAACAAGCAGCTGTATGCCGACAACGAGGGCGTTGAGCGGCTAGACGCGCCGCTGGTGATGAAGCTCGATACCGCCCACTTCCCGGTCGGTGGCGACGAAGGGGTTCCCTCGGGGACGCTTGCGGTGCCATCGGAGCTACTTGATGAGCAGACCGCGAGTGCCCGGGAAGTCTTTCTCGCTGACCGCGAGCGCGCGATGGAGCTGCTACGGTATGCAGGCTGGAAGCCCACAGCCGGCACCTGAGCGTTCCCAACCGGAACCTGAGCGGCACGGAGCCACCGGTCGACGACCCCACGTTTCAAGTCCACCCGCTGCCGTCGTTCGGTATGCTCGATAAGCTGCTCGGACGCGCCGAACTCAAGGCTCGTATCGAGGAGTTAGAGGACGAAAACCACCACTTAGAGCGACAGCTCGATGCGGAATCCGACCGACGGGCCGACGCTGTTAGCGACAAGCAGGCCGCCGAAGAGCGTATCAACCGGCTGGAAGATCGAATCACCGAGCTCGAAGACCGTGTTGAGCGCAGCGAACACGACGACGAACCCACCCGTGAGCCACGACACACCGATTCGCTCCGTGGCGACCGTCTTACTGACGTGCTTGATCGACTCGAATCGGTCACGACAGGCCCGGAGGGCGCGCTGAGTGCGGCGATCACCGACGACACCGCG
>KB659972.1_pt574 | contig 10735 bp, 9 predicted proteins | sample 558768 | NCBI scaffold set KB644980.1
CGACCTCGTAGACCTGTGTGACCACCAGCACGAAGAAGACGTAAACCATCCCGTTTGCAAACCGGACGAGAGTATCCCCCACGAGGAGTGGACGGAGCGGGTCGGGCATCTCGCGCAGGTCCCGCCTGATCTGCTCGATACCCCCGAACGAGTCGCCGATAGAGTCCTCGCTGGCGTCGTAGAGGACGTGCTGGGCGACCGTCCCGACGGCGCCGAGAACAACGGCGACGGCGAGTACGTACCGGAAGCTCACGGTGAACTCCGGATGGAGGCCGATCAGAACGGCCGCGAGCACCGGACCGATCAGAAACGCCGTTCGGCGGACGGTCTCGGTGCTCGCGAAACCGGCGGCCAGTCGCGAGGGCTCGGTCGCTTGCTTGACGACCGCGAACGTCGCCCCAAGGCCGAAAGACTTCCACGCCTGTGCCAGCAGGAGACCGACGAACACCCAGACCCAGGGCTGAATCGTGACGCCGGCGACAGTGACCACGCCGAGACCCGGTGTGACCAACCAGACCCCGAACCCGAGCGTCGAGACCAATCCAAACACTGTGAGTGCGTATCGCGACCCGATGCGGTCGGAGATCGCGCCGCCGGGATACGGGAACACCGCCGAGACGATGTTACCGACAGTCCCGAACAGGCCGACGACGAACCCGGACGCCCCCAACGCCACCACGTACTCGGGGAGAAATCGACTGGTCATCTGGAAGCAAAGGCTAAACGCAAACATCGCAAGCGACAATACCAGGACGTCCCGCCTCAGCGCGAAGAGCTGTCGGAACGCACTCAGCAGCCCCGACTCGTCCGCCTCGACTGTGACCTGCTCTCGACTCATCTTCGTGGCGAAGCTCTCGCGTCGGGCACAGCAGCTGTCACACCGATCTCAGCGACTGTCCCGGTCGGTTCGAGTCTTTCTCCTGATACCGGCAGGGTGTACTGCGACACAAGGCGACACATACACACTCTTCTGTCTAAACGATACATAGTATTCCCGTATCCGGCAGGCTCTCGAACGTCTGGTCGCCGCGGGGGCAGACAGCGGGGACGTCAAGGGTCAGGCCGGGTTGAAACGCCGGTAGAGGACAAACGAGTACAGTGCCGAGCCGACAGCGATGACGGTGGGGGGCACAGTCAGGAGCAAGACTGCGAGCTCCGGGGCGAGCACACCGCCCAGCGCGAGCACACCGGCGAGCGCGAACAGCGGCGCGGTGTGTCTGTGTGTCTGTTTCCAGACGCGCTCGTCGCTGAGCGTCCACGGCGTGCGGATACCGACGAACCAGTTCTGCTCCGCGCGGTAGATGAGCGGCCCGAGCAGCAGGTACAGCACCGCGGTGGCCGGCACAGTCGCCTCGAGTATCCCGAACTCGTACCCGAGATTGTACGCGATGACCAGCCCGTGGATGTAACCGACAAACGCGACTGTCGCCACGACGAACCCGTCGTACACCGTCTGGAACTCGGCGACGTTCTCCCCGAGCGGGTCCACCCGCGGCAGAACCGCAAACAACACTGCCACACCGGCCGCGAGCAACACGTTCCCGGCCAGAAACAGCTCCGCCTGCACGAAGTTGTTCGGCTCCCCTGCGCTGTCGAAGTGGACTGCGAGCTCCGACGGGAGCTGTGATGCGTACACCGCACTGGCGATTGCGAGCACCGCGACGATTCCACCTGTCGCCAGGTCGCGCGTTCGGATCATGCGTGACTGTTCGTGCGACCGGCACTAAACCCCTTCCAGCACCGCGATACAGTTTCGAATCTGATAAGACAGTCACCACACGTCCGAAACCTGTTTTTAGCCTGACGGCCGAACGTGAGATATGCGAGACGGTTCCGGCTCGGAGTCGGGATGGCAGACCGCAGGCGAGGAGTCGCCGGCGGCGGAGTTCGCGACAGAGCCGTTCGAACTCGTCACCGAGGAGACGCGGGCTGCGATTCTCGGGGCGCTGGCGGCACACCAGGCCGAGAACCCGCGAGACCGGGGACTCGGATTCTCCGAACTTCGCGATCGGGCGGCGGTCGACGACTCGGGAAACTTCAACTACCACCTCGGTAAACTCCGACCGGCGCACGTCAGACAGACCGAGGACGGGTACGTGCTAACGTTCGCGGGCATGTCACTCGCCGGGATACTCAGGGCCGGCGTCGACGCTGAAATCACCCGCGGACCGGTCTCGCTCGACGGGCGGTGTGGCCTCTGTGATACCGAACTCACCGTGGAGTACGAGCGCCGGGTCCTGTCGGTCACGTGTGAGAACGACCACAGGTACCCCCGAGACGAACTCCCGCCGAACGCCGTCACCGGGCGGACGCTCAGGGAGGCGATCTCCATCCAGACGTGTCGAACGAAACACCTTCTCGACCTGGTCCGTCGGGGTGTCTGTCCGGCCTGTTTCGGCGATGTCGAGCGCGAACACCAGGTGCTCGACGCACCGCAGGCGAGTCACGTCCTCGTCGCCACCTGCACCGGTTGTGGACGGGTCACGAGGTCACCCGTCGGGGTGTACCTCCTCGACGAACCGGCCGTTGTCGCGTTCTACCACGACCACGGTATCGATGTCACCGAGACACCGCTCTGGGCGCTTGACCTGCCCATCGCCGAACCGACGGTTCGCTCCGAGGACCCGCTCCGACTGTCGCTGTCTGTCGAGCGCGACGGCGAACGACTGACACTCGTCGTCGACGAGTACACGAACCTGCTCGACAGCCGTCGAACACCCGTCGACGCGGACTGACTCTACTGTGCGGGCGCGAGGCCGGACAGCGTCATCGTCTGGTCTGTTCCTGGATATCGTCACCGGGGGCCACGGGAACGGCAACCCGACCGATGTTCTCGACGGGGTTAGATAGGTCCAGCCACAGAAACAGATACGTGCGGTGTTGTGATACGAAACGACGGTGCGGTGACCCAGGTGGGGTTCGGTGTCGCCGTCCTCGAGCTGAGAACCGTGACCGGGCAGGTGACGGTCCCGGGTTCTTTATAGCTAGTGTGGCATCTCTGCCCGGATTTGGATACCTAGCATGAACAGGGAGGAGATAGGGGCCACTACACTCTACTAACGATGCTTCAGCGATCTACGCAGGTGTTTTCCTCACGGACCGCCCTCCGCCGTGGTGTCCTCGGGGCGATTGCCGTTGTTGCCCTACTGGTGTTGTTGTCGCTCGGTATTCAGCGGTACGCACCGTTTATGTTCGACGCCGAGCAACTTCGAACACAGGTCAGCCAGTTCGGTGTCCTCGCGCCGGTTGTGATCGTTCTGATACAGGCAGTCCAGGTGGTCGTCGCGCCGGTGCCGGGGCAGGTGGTCGCACTCGCGTCGGGGTACATCTTCGGCCCGGTTGCCGGGTCGGCCTACAGTTTCGTCGGCGTCCTCATCGGGAGCGCAATCGCGTTCAGCCTCACGAAGCGGTTCGGTCGGCCGGTCGCCGAGCGACTCCTCCACGAGGAGATCCTGAACCGGTTCGACGATTTCGTCGACCGTGTCGGTATCGTGGGGATGTTCGTGTTCGTGATGATCCCCGGTCTCCCGGACGACGCGGTCTGTTTCCTGTGTGGCCTCACGGACTGGCGACTCCGGACCTTCCTGGCCGTGATTGCCGTCGGCCGGTTCCCGGCGTACCTCGTCACGGTCTACGCCGGCGAGGAGCTCGCATCGGGCCGACTCGGGGTCGCGCTCGCGCTCCTCGCGGTCGTCATCGTGGCCTCCGTCGTCGGCTACTACAAGCAGGACGCCATCCGGAACACCGTCGAGCGCTTCAGGTGACCCGGCGGGACAGACGCGGTTCCCCCGCTGTGCTGACCTGACCACCGCGCCGACCTCTCGAGTTCATTCGTCTCCTTTTGACCGGCCGCGAGAGCGAAAGCGACCTGTTCGGATACGTATCCGACCTCGTCCCCGTGTCCACACGGGAGGAGTCACAGGGCTGGTCACCTGTTCCCGAACGGAAGCCCCGCCCGTCTCTGCTCGTTCGACCCCGGGTCCTGTACAGCCCGACCCCGAGCGCGCCACGGGAGACGGGAGAGCCCCCGGGGGACGGTTTCCCGAACCCTGTTCGGTAGCCTGTCTGTTCCTGTGAGTCCAGGGGTCGTCGGGTGACGGGGGAGTCACAGCCGGTGGTCACGCCAGCGCAGGAGCTGCTCGCGGTCACGCGTGTCGGGCGGGAGGTCACGGAACCAGGCGGCGTCGGTTATCTCGCCGTCGGGGTCACGCACAGTCGGGTCACCGTGCCCGCGGGCCTCGAACAGCGGCAACACCCCCCAGGTCGAGTGGTCGCCGGTGTGGAACGTGACCCGTCCGAGCATCCCGAGACCGTCGTAGCTGGCCTCGACACCCCCCTCCTCGCGGAGTTCGCGCTCGGCGGCGGCGCGGAACGACTCCTGGCCGTCGGTTTCGCCGCCGGGCAACACCCAGAGGTCGATTGCCTCGTGGCGCACCAGCAACAGCGCACCGGTCTCGCGGTGCGTGAGCGTGTGTGCACCGTACGGGGCACCGTTCTCGCGAACCCGTCTGGCGACCGTCCGGAACCGGTCCCGGGAGACGTGTTTCGTCGTTTCGAACTCGAGATACCCCTCGTGGCTCGTCGAGAGTCGGTGGTAGGTCTGTTCGGCCTGCTGGCTCGCCTCGTCGGCGAGATACCAGAGGTCGTCGACTCTCGTCATCGCCGCGACTGGGGCGGGTATCCCTGACGGGTTGGTGCTACGTGTGTGCTCATACCACTCCGTTGGGCTGTTACCAGTATAATCCTTCGACCACCGACGGCGGCGGTGTTCAGTTGCCCGCGGCTAAACCGCTGACCGGCGAGGCGACCCGCTCGTGCGGAATCGGGTGGGAGCTGTACAGGTTGCTCAGGTCGTCGGCGAGAACGGACACGAACCCGGGCGACACCGGGTAGTGTGAACAACTGTGGAGAGATGATCTACTGTCCGCGGACACGATGTCGGCGTGTCTGTTCGAGTCTACAGATGCGGTCGGTTCGCGCGCCGGGCACCGACCGTGCAGGCACAGGGGGTCACGGTTCGATGCCGTGGTCGGCGAGCAGGTCGAGAAAGGCCGTCTCGGAGAGCGTCTCGACGCCGTGTTCCTCGGCGTCGTCGCGCTTTCGCTGACCGGGGTTGTTACCGACAACAAGATAGTCGGTGTTACCCGAGACGCTGCCGGTGGCGGACCCACCCGCGTCCTCGACGAGGTCCTCGGCCTCGCTCCGGGTGAGCGAGTCGAGCGCGCCGGTGAAGACGAACGTCTCACCGGCGAGTGCATCCCCGGTCTCGGCCTCGAAGGGTTGGGGGTCGACGTGTGCCAGCAGGCGGTCGACGGCCGCCCGGTTGCGCTCGTTCTCGAAGAACCCCCGGACCGCACCCGCAACCGCCGGGCCGATATCGGGCACGGTCTGCAGGCGCTCGGTGTCCGGAAGCACCTCGTGGTTGTCCGCCGGGTCGTACAGCGCGGTGAACTCGCCGTACTCGCGGGCGAGTGCACGCGCTGTCGTCGAGCCGACCTCCGGGACTCCGAGCGCGACCAGAAAGGCCGGTAGCGGCGGCTCCCGCGTGCGTTCGAGTTCGTCGAGGAGGTTGGCCGCGCTCTGCTGGCCCCAGCCCTCCAGCGCCGTGAGTTCGAACACCGACAGTTCGTAGAGGTCGGCGGGCTCCTCGAGCAGGTCGGCGTCGGTCAGCTGGGCGATGCGCTCCTCGCCGAGCCCCTCGATGTCGAGCGCGTCGCGGCTGGCGTAGTGCTCGATCGCGGCCTCGCGCTGTGCCGGACAGCCCAGCCCCGCCGGACAGAACGCGAGTGGACCGTCCCGCTCGACCTGTGTCTCGCAGACCGGACACCGGTCGGGAAACGCGAACCGGTCGTCGCTGTGTGCCTCGACCACCTCGGTCACGGCGGGGATAACGTCACCCGCGCGCTCGATGCGCACCTCGTCGCCGACAGCGACGCCGAGGCGCTCGATCTCACCGGGGTTGTGGAGGCTGGCACGCGAGACGGTGACACCACCAACCTCCACCGGGTCGAGCAGCGCGACCGGTGTCAGCCGACCGGTCCGGCCGACCTGCACCAGGATATCCCTGACAGTCGTGCGCTCGCTGCGAGCGGGGAACTTGTGCGCGAACGCCCACCGCGGCGCGCGAGCGGTGTAGCCGAGCCGGTCACAGGCCTCACGACTGTTCAGTGTGACCACCGCACCGTCGATCTCGTAGTCCAGCTCGTCACGACTCTCGAGCAGGCGGTCACGGTACGCGATCGCCTCGTCGATATCGTCGACGAGTTCGGCCCGGTCGGTGACACGCAGCCCCCAGTCGGGGAACCGGTCGTACAGCTCGTCGTGAGTGTCGAACGACGCCGTCGAGTCGAGCACAGAAAAGAAAAACACTGCGAGCGGGCGCTCGGCGACGACCGAGGGGTCGAGCTGGCGGAGTGTCCCGGCGGCGGCGTTTCGCGGGTTGGCAAACGGGTCGTCGCCGCGCTCGACACGCTCGCGGTTGTACGCCTGGAACGCCGCCCGCGGCATATACACCTCGCCACGCACCGCCAGGAACTCGGGGTACTCCCCTCGGAGTCGGACGGGAACGCTCGGAATCGTGCGCACCTGCGCCGTGACGTCGTCGCCCTGCTCACCGTCACCCCGGGTTGCTGCCCGCTTGTACACCCCCTCCTCGTAGACAACCTCGAGCGAGAGCCCGTCGAACTTCGGCTCACAGAGGTACTCTACCGGGCCGTCGTGGCCGGTGTCGGCGAGTCCGTCACGGACACGCTCGTCGAACGCCCGGACCTCGTCGGTCTCGACACTCTGGCCGAGCGAGCGCATCGGCGCGACGTGTGCGACAGATTCGAGCTCCTCGACCGGTTCACCCCCGACCCGGCGGGTCGGGCTGTCGGTCCGGTCTAGATCGAACGTCTCCTCCAGATCCTGCAGGCGGGCAAAGAGCGCGTCGTAGGTCCGGTCCCCGATCACCGGGTCGGCCTGCACGTAGTAGCGGTGGTCGTGGTACCGGACCGCCTCGCGCAACTGCTCGGCCTGCTCGCGCGCCGCGTCCCTCGACAGCTCCTCGACCGGGTCGAACCCTGTGTCCGGGTCGCGGACGTACGGATTGTCCGTTGATGCCTGCTCGGCTACCATCAGTAACTAGTTGCCCCGGACGGGCAAAAAAGCCGCTGACACGAGGACGACCGACGAACAGCCACCCGAGAGTGACGCGCCGACCTCTGTGGCTGTGTGTCTGTGCCTGCCCGAGAGCGGCGCGCCCGACCTCTGTGTTCGGGTGTCCGCACCTGTTGGAGAGTGATACTCCGGAGCACTGTGCTCGTGTGTCGGTGAACAAACGGGAGCGGCATGGCCCGGGTGCCCACACCCACCAACAAAGCGGCGGAGTCGGGCGGTTGTCCGTTATTATCGCACAGATACCAGCAGATTCATTACGTGATAGGCTAACAAGGAGCATGAGCGAGGCCGAGTCTCCGCTCGAAACCACGACGAGTCTCTGTCCGGAGTGTCTCGAACAGGTCCCGGGTACGTACGTCGCCCGCGAAGAGTCGGTGTATCTTCAACGAAACTGCCCCGACCACGGGGAGTTCGACCGGAAGGTGTGGGACTCACTCGAGCACTGGCGGTGGGCAAAGCAGTTCCAACCTGACGCGGCGTTCGACCCTGACGGGGACTGGGCTGTCGACAACGACCACGCCTGTCTGGCGGTGGTCGAGGTGACACAGAACTGTAATCTATCGTGTTCGTACTGTTTCGCCAGCTCCGGTCCGGGCGGCTACGAGCACTCAAGCGGCGAGGTCCACGAGATGCTGGAGACGGTGTTAGACAGCGGCGGTCCCCGGCCGATACAGTTCTCCGGCGGCGAGCCGACCGTCCGCGAGGACCTACCCGAACTCGTCGCCGACGCCACCGAGATGGGGTTCGAACACATCCAGGTCAACACGAACGGGATCAGACTGGCCACCGAATCGGGGTACGCCCAGCAGCTCGCCGACGCCGGTGTGAGCGCGATCTACCTGCAGTTCGACGGACTCGAGGCCGAGACCTACGAGGCAATCCGCGAGGTGGACCTCGTCTCGGAGAAACACGCCGCAATCGAGGCCTGTCGGGCGGCGGGGCTGTCGGTCGTGCTCGTCCCGACGGTCGTCCCGGGAACGAACGACCACGAGATGGGACCGATCGTCGAGTTCGCACTCGACAACCGCGACGTTATCGAGTCGGTCAACTTCCAGCCGGTCGCACACTTCGGTCGGGTGGCCGAACACCAGGACCGGTTCTCACTCGACGAGGCTGCCCGCCGGCTGGCCGACCAGTTCGACAGTATCGAGCCGCGGGACCTGATGCCGGTGCCGTGCTGTTCGTCGTACTGCCAGACAGCGACCGCCCTGCTTCCGACCCCCGGTGGTATCGTCCCCGCGACCCGATTCCTGAGCGACGCGCTGTTCACGAACGTCTCGGGGATGGTCGACGAGTCCGACTGGATGGAGATGATGGCCTGTACCCCGACCGGAAAGAGCTCGGCAACGAACACGGCGAACTGCTGTGGACCCGATGTCGACGCCGTCACCGGGATGCTCGGCGGGGCCGGCGGCTGCTGTGGCGGGACCGACAGTGACGCCGTCTCGGGTGAGGTGGGTGAACTGATGGAGCAGGTGTTGCCGGTCTCGTTCACGGGGTTCATGGACGCCGACGCCGCCGACGCGGGGCGGCTGGACAACTGCTGTGTCTCCGTCCCGGCGGAGTCGGGCGAACTCGTCCCGTTCTGTGCGTACAACATGACCACCGACACCGGTGAGTACGCCATCCGAAATCGTGAGGGCTGGGGTGGCCGACCAGCAGTTGGCGAACCGTTCCAGGCCGAGGCCGAGGCCGAAACCGAGGAAACCCACGGGGACGACTAACGATGATGGGAAAGCTGTTCGATAAGGCGCTCGCGAACCCGTGGGCGGCGCTCGATTACGTCGTCGACGGGCCCCTACACCCCGGCGGCCGGGAGAGCACGGAGGCGCTGCTCGACCGCACCGGGGTCGGCGAGGGGACGCGGCTGCTCGACGCCGGTTGTGGCACCGGTGAGTCGGTTGCGGCGGCCCGGAGCCGCGGTGCCCGTGCGGTCGGTCTCGACCGCGACCCACCAGCCGACGGTATCCGCGGGGATCTCTCGCATCTGCCGGTGCAGACCGGTTCGTTTGATGTCGTGCTCGCGGAGTGTGTGATGTGTTTGGTGCCGGGCCGGTCGCTCGCGTTCCGTGAGGCCGGCCGTGTGCTCGCAGACGACGGTCGGCTCGCGCTCTCGGACATGGTGGTCGCGGGCGAGGTGCCGGAGCTGCCGGCGCCGATGAGCGAGATGCTCTGTCTCTCGAACACCTCCGACCGGACGACGCTCGTCGACCGGGTCGAGACTGCCGGGTTCACCGTCGAGGATATCCGCGACCACCGCGAGGACCTGCTCGCGATGCGGGACCAGATTGCCTCACGTGTCGACTACGAGGCGCTGCTCGGCCGTCTCGGCGAGCGCGGCGAGCGGCTGCTCGCCGCAATCGAGGACCTCGAAGGGCGCGTCGAGTCGGGTGAGCTTAGCTACGTCTCGCTCGTCGCACATCCCCGGTGAGCAGGTGATACGGTCTCGCTCTGTGGGGTCACAACAGCTCTCTCGACTGGGAGCACGACCAACCAGGGTCGGTCGGGACCGGTGAGAGTGTCGTCACCATCACAGCCGACGGGCCCGGCGCGTTCGAGGTGCGCGGTTCCTCACAGTCGACCGGGTTCGACACTGCCGGTGTAGCGGTGACCGTGGTGTGGTGACCGACATCAGTAAACTCATAACGACGACCGGTATAGACTGGGGGTAGACCGGACAGACAGCCCCATGACAGGCGCAGTCACCGGGTGACCTGTGTCTCGAACGCAGGCTTTTGAGGCTGGACACGCTAACATACGTAGATGGACGGCGAGTACGGACTGCTCGACACAGACGAGACAGCACCCGGTGACGAGTGGACAGAGATCGACTACTCCGACACCGAGGCCGACCGCATCGCCCGCGAGCGTGACCGGAAGTTCAGCGACTTTCGCGACCGAATAACCGACGCAGACCAGTTCAAGGTCGAGGCGTCGGTATTCGACGACGCCACCTTCGCCGCGCTGTACAAACTCGTCCAGGACGGGTACATCGACGCCTTCGGCGGTCCGATATCGACCGGAAAGGAGGCGAACGTCTACACGGCGCTGTCCGGCGAGCAGACCGTCGCGGTGAAGGTGTACCGCATCAACGCCTCTGATTTCAAGGAGATGGGCGAATACATGGAGGGGGACCCCCGGTTCGAGTCGATCGGCGGGGACAAGAAGTCGATCGTCATCGCGTGGGTGCGAAAGGAGTTCGCCAACCTCCGGCGGGCGCGTCTGGCCGGCGTGCGTGTCCCCGACCCCGCTGCTGTCGAGCGCAACGTGCTCGTGATGGAGTATCTCGGCACAGAACAGGGCCGCGGGAAGCGACTCGGCGAGGTCCACATCGAGAACCCCGACACCGCCTACGAGGTGGTCCGGGAGTACGTCCGCCGACTCTACGATGCCGGTCTCGTTCACGGCGACCTCTCCGAGTACAACATCATCGTCCACGACTCACAGCTGTACGTTATCGACCTCGGGCAGGCGGTGACGTTCCACCATCCAAACAGTGAGGACTTCCTGGAGCGTGACTGCCGGAACGTCGCCAACTTCTTTCACCGCCAGGGTGTCGACACCGGGCCGGACCAGT
>KB659966.1_pt13 | contig 10733 bp, 11 predicted proteins | sample 558768 | NCBI scaffold set KB644980.1
CGGACTGATAGCAGCGTGGTGCCCATCTTTGTGCTGGATGATGCGATTTTGTCTCGTGCCGACGGGCTGGGCGTGGCGTTTATGCTGAGTTCGCTCCGCGCGCTTCGGGACTGGTATCAGGACCACGGCAGTACTCTCGTGATACAGCACGGCGATCCGACCGACATTGTGGGGCGGGTTGCCGAGAGCATCGGTGCCGAACAGGTCGTCTGGAACAGTGATCACTCACGACTCGCCCGTGAGCGTGACCGTGCGGTTCAGCGCGCGCTCACGCACAGCGACATCGACTACACATCCGTGCCAAGCAAACAGGCAGTTGGGATGCGATCAGCCACACCACCGATCTCGGACCCGGCGGCGTATCTGGCTCCCCCGGACGCACTCGATATTGAAACCAGATCGGTGCCACAGCTGTCGGAGCTTGCTGACACCGGCTACGATGCAACCCCGCTCACCGCCGGCACCGAGGCGGCTCGAAAACGGTTACAGGCCCTGTCGAACGGAACAACGTACCGTCGGTGTGACGACAATAGCGGCTATCTCAATCAGCAGGCATCGGTACGCAACTGGGGCTGAATACCGAGTTCGTAGAACTGGGACGGGACACATGCGAGCCGCCGAGAAAATCGGTGTCGTGACCGGGCAAATCGTCGGATGCGAAGTGCATTTACCCACGACACCCCAACCGTTCATATGGCAACTGCCATCGTGCTGTTGAACTTCGGTGAGCCGGCCGGTCCCGACCGCGAAACCGTCCTCGAATATCTGACGCGTATCTTCTACGATAACGCCTCCCTCGAAGACGCCGAGTCCGAGGAGGAAGCCTGGGAGCGGTCCCGCGAACTCGCCCAGCGGCGACTCCCCGGGCTGATGGAGGAGTACGAGGAGATTGGCGGCTCGCCGCTACAGGCACAGGCAGCGAATCAGGCCGACGCCCTGACCGAGTCGCTAGCGGACCGCGGTCACGACGTGACGGTCTATCACGCGATGCAGTTCATGGAGCCGCTGATCGAAGACATCCCCGAAACGCTGGCCGACGACGGGATGGACGAGGTGATCGCCGTCCCGATCTACCCGCTGTGTGGTCCCTCGACGACAGTGTCATCTATCGACCTGCTCGAAGACGCAATCGACGAGCACGACAGCTACGAGCCGGCGTTCAGTGCCATCACGGGCTGGCACCGCGTCCCGCTCTACAACCGTATTCGCGCGGAGGGTATCGAATCGTTCCTCGCGGAGAACGATGTCGACCCGAACGACCCCGAGACGGCGTTCGTCTTCTCGGCACACGGCACGCCGACGAAGTATCTCGACGAGGGGTACCGATACGACGAGTACGTCACGGAACACGCCGATGCGATCGCCGGGATGGTCGGCATTGAGGAGTACGAGATCGGCTACCAGAACCACGCCAACCGCGGCATCGAGTGGACCGAGCCCGAAACCGAGGAACTCGTCGAGGGGCTCGGCGATTCCGCCGAGCGTGTCGTCGTCGAGCCGATGAGCTTCATGCACGAGCAGTCTGAAACGCTGGTCGAGCTTGATATCGACCTCATGGAGGACGCCGACGCGGTTGGCCTCGACCTCTATCGCGTGCCGGTCCCACACGACGATTCACGATTCCCGACGCTGCTGGCGGATGTCATCGAGCCGTTCCTCTCCGAGTTCGCCCCGGCGTACTACCAGCTCCGACAGTGTCAGTGTCGCAACAAGGACGGCACCTACTGTTTCAACGCCGAGTTGCCGCCGCAGGAAGTCTAGAGGACTCGGTCAGGCTGTATCGGCTGCTGTTTCTTTGACCGTCTCGAAGAACGCAGCGACGTTTTCGACCGGCGTATTGCGGTCGATGCCGTGGCCCAGGTTGAGGATGTGGCCGGTGTCGCCGGCCGCGTCGATGATGGCCCGAGTTCGCTCGCGGACGGTTTCGGGATTGCCGTAGAGCAGTGCTGGATCGAGGTTGCCCTGTACCGGCTGGTCGCCGAGCGTCTCGCGGGCCGACTCGATATCGACCGTCCAGTCAAGGCCGATCACGTCGGCCCCGCTGTCGGCCAGCATATCGAGATTGCCGCCCATGTTGCGGACGAAGACGATGGTCGGGATGTCGACCGCATCGAGAATCCGCTGGTGGCGCGGGACGATATACCGCTCGTAGTCGGCCGGCGAGAGCAGGCTGGCGTAGGTGTCGAACAGCTGGATCGCGTCGGCACCGGCGTCCTCCTGATACTGGCAGTACTCGATCAGGACCTCGGTGAGTGCGTCGAGCAGTTGCTCGAAGGCCTCGGGGTCGTTCGCCCGGAGCCGACGAACGGCCATGAACGACCGGGAGGTGCTGCCCTCGCAAGCGTAGGCCGCCAGCGTGAATGGGCCGCCAGCGAAGCCGAGGACGGCCGCCTCGTCGCCGAGCGTCGCCGACAGCCGTTCGATGAGTTCGCCGACGTACCAGAGCTGGTCGCGCACGTCGCCGCACTCGCGGTCGGTGTCGGCCGGCGACTCGACGGGGTTCTCGATGACCGGGCCGACGCCGGACTCGACGTGGTACTCGAAGCCGAGCGGTTCCAGCACCGTGAGGATATCCGAGTACATGACGACCGCGTCCGGCTGAAACCGCTCCCACGGCTGCAACGAGATTTCCGTGGCGATATCCGGCGTCGAGATCGCCTCCCGGAACGAGTGGGATTCCCGGATCTCGCGGTACTCCGGGAGGTAGCGACCCGCCTGCCGCATGATCCAGACCGGCGGCCGGTCGACCGGCTCGCCGCGAATCGCCGACCGGAAACGATGACTCATACACGGGCTAGGCTGAGTGTCGGCCTAACACTTGTGGAACTTTCCAGACTGTGAGAAATCCCCGATCCGGGTGCGAGCAACGAGACCGCGCGACCGAAACGATATACCGCGGTTGGTCGTAGCACGGACATGGTCTCGGTTGCCGACGACATCACTATCGACGCCGCGCCGGAAACGGTGTTCGAGTTTCTCGACGAGCCGGCGAATCACCGGGCGATCACGCCAGCGATCAGCGAAATATCGAACGTCGAACCGCTCGACAACGGCGGGAAGGAACTCGACTTCACCTATCGGCTGGTCGCCGTCCCCGTCAGCGGCCATCTCGTCCAGACCGTCCACGACCCACCCCAGCAGCATCGCTTCGAGATGGAGGGCGGGCTCTCCGGCAAACTCGGCTTCGAGATCGCGGCTGTCGACGGCGGCAGCCGTGTGACCTACAGCGCAACGTACGCGATTCCCGGCCACGTCATCTCGCGGGTCGTCGAGCCGTTCGTCCGCCGGTACAACCGGAGCGAACTGGAGTCGACGCTGGCGAATCTGGAATCCGAGCTTGCGGACAATGCCGGGCGTCCAACCGAGTGACACGACGCGAGTAGACCCCGAAGTGGGCGAGCAACGCGCAACGAGGCGACCGGACAAGGCGACGCGACGAGGCGATATACAGTTACCGCCACAGCCCCGAATACTGGTATGGACATCCGCGACCTGCACCGCGATCTGATCGAACTGCACGGGCGGCCGAACAAGACCTACAGCGAGGATGGCGTCCGGCAGCTGCTCACCACGATTCTCTCACAGAACGTCGCCGACGTGCAGACGGCCCGGGCCTCGAAGGACCTGTTTGCGGCCTATCCCGACTATCAGGCGATGGAAGCCGCCGATCACGGCGAGCTTGCCGATGTCATCTCCGAGGTCGGGCTGATGAACCAGAAGGCCGAGCGCATCCAGCGATCCCTGCAGGCGATCCGCGAGGAGACCGGCGGCGAGTACACGCTGGCGTTTCTCGACGAGATGGACACCGACGCTGCGCAGGCGTGGCTCACCGATATCAAGGGCGTCGGCTCGAAAACCGCCAGCGTCGTCCTGAACTTCCACTTCGAGAAGCCGACGTTCGCGGTGGATACCCACATCGAGCGGCTGGCAACGCGGTTCGGGCTGATCGAGGCGTCAACGACCGCCGATCAGGCCCACGACGTGCTCAACGAGTTGATTCCCGACGACATCAAATACAGTCTGCACGTTCTGTTGATCAGCCACGGCAAGGAGTACTGTTCGGCACAGAATCCGGACTGCGACAATCTGGTGTGCGAGACGTACTGTGACTGCGAGCACTGTTGAGGTGCTGGTGGCTGCTATCGCCGGGTGAGAAATGAGCAGGTAGGGTATGGGCGTCCACACGAGTCGTGCGGCGCGGCCGATAGCCGGAGGTATAATCGGCTGGCGAGCAAAGGGGTTGTAATGGCAGTTGACCTGGATTCGCGGGTGCTGACGCTGGCGCTGGCGCGGATGGTCGATGCGGTGGCGAACTCGTTTCTCGTGGTGGTGTTGCCGCTGTATATCGGGCAGGTGGTCGCCCTGCCGGCGTTCGTCGGCGAGGCGGTCACCATCGGCGGCGTGAGCTTCACGCCCACCGAGGAACTGCTGATCGGGATCGTCCTCTCGCTGTTCGGCTTTCTGAACAGCCTCGGCCAGCCGTTCACGGGTCGGCTCTCCGACCGAACCGGCAAGCGGAAGGTGTACATCCTGCTCGGGCTGGCACTCGTCGCCATCGGCAGCGTCGGCTTTCTCTTTCTGGCCGACTACGTGTCGGTGCTCGTTCTCCGGGCCTTTCAGGGGATCGGCGCGGCGTTTACCGTCCCGATGACCGTCGCGCTGGTCAACGAGTACTCGGCGGCCGGTGAGCGCGGCGGGAACTTCGGGCTGTTCAACACTTTCCGGCTGCTCGGGTTCGGCACCGGACCGCTGGTCGCTGGCGTCGTGCTCAACTTCGGGCCGTACAACCTGCTGGGCGTGACGCTGTCGGGGTTCGACGCCGCGTTTCTAGTCGCGGTCGTCGGCGCGGTCGCCAGCTTCGGGCTGGTGACGCTGCTGATCAACGATCCCGAGAGCGTCGAGGCACAGGCTGGCGAGGATCTCTCGATTGCAATGTTGAACCGCGACGGGCCGGGGCTTGACCCGGTGTTCGCGCTGGGGTTGGCGACAATCGTGATGGCGATGAGCTTTGCCATCTTCGCGCCGCTGGCGAATACGATCAACGCCCGGCTCGGACAGGGCGAGTTGCTGTTTTCGGTGGAGTTCGGCGCGGCCGTGCTGGCGAACGTGCTCTTTCAGTTGCCTATCGGGCGGCTGAGCGACCGGTACGGCCGGCGGCCGTTTCTGTTGTTTGGGTTCGTGTTACTGTTGCCGACGACGCTGCTGCAGGGAATTGTCACGACGCCGGCGGCGATGATCGCGCTGCGCTTCCTGCAGGGGATGTCCGTGGCCGCGGTGTTCGCGCCGTCGCTGGCGCTGGCGGGCGAACTCGCCGGGAAGGGGAAATCCGGCTCAACGCTGTCGATTCTCACGATGGGCTTCGGGCTGGGGATCGCCTTCGGGACGCTGCTGTCGGGGATTCTGGTCGGCTTCGGCTTTGCCGTGCCGTTCGTCGTGGCGACGGTCGGCGGCGCGGTCGGGCTGGGACTGGTCTACACGCAGGTGCCCGAAACGAACGCCGCTGCGGGTGCGGCGGTATCGCCGGGGGACTGACGCGCCAGCCCGCAGGAGCCGCACCGCTCAGGTTTCGGCGCGGTCGGCGAGGTCGGAGAGCGCGCTGGCGGCGCGAAGATCGGCGATGGTGCAGTACCACGCGCCGCGGACGCCGTTGGTGTCGTTCGGAACCGGCTCGGCCAGCGGGACCAGCGCGTCGAGTTGGAAGACGACAACGCGGTCGGTGTCGCTAAAGGGGTCGATCAGCGCGGTCCAGTCGTCGGCCGTCAGCGGGCCGGGGTCGCCGCGGGTCTGTGGCACCCGGTCGGTGACCCGCGCGTAGTGGGTGAGTGCTGAGACGGGGGCCGTGCGGTAGAACGCCATGTAGTCGAAGGCCGCGTCAGTCCGCGGATACGACGCCGGAGCGGGGTAGCGGCCATCCCGACAGCGGTCGAAGGTGTCGGACTGCGTGGCGACGACACAGACCCGCGCGTCCGCTGGCGCGTCGTCCGGTGGCTGGGCTGTTGTGTAGCGATCCAGATCCATGTGGGACTGTGGGGCGTGGAGCGTAAATATTACTCACTGATGGCGAATGGAAATACAGATCAAGAACCGACTAATTGGATATCTCTGGCAGTTTTAGTATCGGTTAGCGTACAAACTTCGTGACACGCGCTAGGTAGCAGTAATACACAATCTTACAGAGTGTCTCGGTGTTTTACTGGGGTATCCAAATATAATCTTCTGTGGATTTATGCCTCCACAAACCCCAATACCTAGTATGTCTCTGCCGCTTCAGGTTGCTATCGTGCAGCACAATCCTATTGTTGGTGACATCTCTGGCAACCGTGATCAAATCATTGAAGGATACTCCAAGGCTGCCAACGAAGGTGCTGATCTAGTCGTGGCACCGGAGCTTGCACTCCTCGGGTACCCGCCGCGTGATCTGCTTCATCGGCAAGCGGTCCTCGACACTGAACAGGCCGCTCTTGAGGAGCTCGGCAATGTCACCACGGACGGCCCGGCACTCATCGTCGGGCATACTGCTCCTTCGAACGGTCAAAGCGGCCCACCGTTGACCAACAGCGCCACCGCCTTCGTTGACGGCGACGCTGTTGTAAGCTATGATAAGCGGCTGCTCCCCACATACGACATCTTCGACGAACATCGTTACTTCTCGCAGGGGGACAACCCACAGGCAGTCGTCATAGACGGTATGACAGTTGGTATCACCATCTGTGAAGATGCATGGCACGACCACGAGGTGACGGGTAAGCAACGACACGGGACGAACCCGGTCACACCGTACACCGGGGTCGATATGCTCGTCAATCTCTCTGCAAGCCCGTATCGGGTAGGCAAACCCTCGTCACGCGTCACTCGGTTTGGAAGCCACGCGGAGTCTATCGGTTCGCCGGTGGTGTTCGCCAATCAGGCTGGCGGCAATGATGACATCCTCTTCGACGGTACGTCGTTCATTCTTGATCACACCGGGTCAATACATACCGCTGCGCCGATTGGTGAACCACACGTTCTGTCCAGCGCATCTGAGAAAACCGGCTTGGAGACGGCAGTTCCGTCCAACACAACCCAACTCCGGCGGATGCTCAGGCTTGGAATCCGGGATTACTTGGACAAAACTGGATTTGAGGATATTGTCATCGGGATATCAGGCGGTATTGACTCGTCGGTTGCGGCTGCACTCGCCGCCGAGGCTGTCGGTCCGAACCACGTCTACGGTATCACCCTTCCCAGTGCCGTCACTGCGGAGATGAACCGGACAGATGCAGAACGCGTTGCTCGCAACTTAGGGATACAGTTCGGCGAGACGGAGATTGAATCCCTGTCGGAGGCCGCGGTTACGTCGATTGCGCAGCTCACGGACGGAGACGGCACGCGAGGCATCACCCGGGAGAATGTACAGGCCCGGATGCGGGGGCTCTTGCTGATGGGTGTCGCTAACGATACAGACGCACTTGTGCTGACTCCTGACAACAAAAGTGAGGCGGCAGTTGGCTACTGCACCCTGTATGGTGACGCGGTTGGTGCAATCGCACCGCTTGGAGACTGTACCAAACGCCGTGTGTACGAACTTGCCGAGTCATTTAATCAGAATCCACCCTCGTGGGTTGATTCAGCACCGATTCCTGACACTGTGTTGGAGAAAAGACCGACAGCTGAGTTGGCTGAGGGGCAGACTGATCAGGATGATATCCCCCCGTACAACATTATCGATACCGTTGTGAAGCGATACGTCGGTAATAAGGAGACTGTGGAGAGTATCGTTGGTGGAACCGACGCGACACGGGGCCAGGTCGAAACGGTTGTCAGCCGACTTACACGGTCAGAGTTTAAACGAGAGCAAACACCACCCTCGCTACGTGTCACGACAAAAGCGTTCGACAGCGGGTGGCGGTATCCGATTGCAGCATCTTATACCGACATTGTTGGAAGTGGATCTGGAAACACATCATAGTGCGCTATCGGTTCGTTATGTGTTTATGAATCATGGGGGAGAGCAAAGTAGCAAGTAGTGTACCGATTCCTGAAATGAGACACTCAGACGATTACATCCCGCACAGCTGTGCCGTGCAGGATCTATTCGATTGGAATTTACTATATTAGCAGCGTCGAATCCGTCAGACGTGTAGCGCAAACTGTTCTTTGAGAAGGTTCACGAACCGTGTTTCCCTTCTGCACAGTACTCATTCTCATTATAGTATTAGCAGCCTCAACGGTCATGCCAGCGATTGTTACTGTTCTGTTGTAAACTAAGTGCGAGAAACACACATAATAGGATATGCACGAAGGGTGGCGATGACGGCAGCGCCGAAAGGTGAAGACGACGATGGGCTGCTCGCTGAAGTCGTAACGAAGTCCACGGTTGGTGTTGTGGCGTTCATCACGGAGCGTGTCCTCCTAAGCGCGGTTGCGTACGTTATTACGACAACGTCAGGTGCCGCAGTATACGGGTTTCTCTCGGTGCTGATTCGGGGGAAAACGGTCTCGCGGAACCTGGTCGCCGGACTCGGAGACGGGTACACCAGAGCGGTGCCAAGGGCGTCGGCGTCGGCACGACAGGCACTCTTGAGCGTCGGCACCGCTGGCTTCATATTTGTGTGGGCCGTTATTGCGGTGCTGATCATCGGCTTTCGGGGCGATATCGTCGCTGCAACGCTTCTAAAGCCACGTCACGAGAGTAGTTTGGTGTTGTTCGGGCTCGGGCTGTTACCGTTTCTGCTGCTGCGGAACGTCAGAGATATGTTTCGGGCACTGCGGCGGATCAAGCTCGCAATGCTGGTGTCGCGGATATTCGCCCCGGTAGCGTTACTGGTAGGCGTGACGGCCGTCGTGATTGCCGGCGAGCGCTCATTGGTCAGTCTGTGGGCGGGTGTCGTTGGTACCGTCATCGTGCTAGCGGTAGTCGGTGCACACCTGCTGTTTTCAGCCACGACAGTGCAGTTCGGTTCTGTTCGAGCACACCGGCAGGTAGTCCGGGACTTCCTCAGATACTCGGTAGACGCAACTGGGGTTGCGACGCTGGAACTCGTTCAACGGCGGGCAGTGTTTGTGGTCATGGCGCTGTATCTCTCGCCGGTGGCTGCTGGCGCATTTAGTCTCTCGGTTGTGATCGGCCTTGTCGTCAGGTGGCCGCTGAGTGGTGTAAACAGTATCCTGCCACCAATCGCCGCAGCACTCTATCAGGACAAACAAACGCAGACACTCCAGCGATTATACCAGCAGACGAGTCGGCTGGCAACTGTCGCGGCGACGCCGGTGTTCGTGTTGGGATACGCGTTCGCTCCAGAGCTGCTTGCGGTATTTAATGACGCGTACGTCCAGCAGGCGACTGTGCTCCGTGTCGTGTTGGCTGCACAGTACGCCGCGACGGTGTTTGGGAGTGTCGGGCTGTTGTTGTTAATGACAGACAACGAACGCGCGAGTCTGCTCATGCAAGTCGTCAACGCAGGTGTCGCGCTACCGCTGATGATCCTCCTGACCGCCCGGTTCGGGTCGCTCGGGCTTGGTGTCGCATATTTGCTCTCATTACTGGTGAACAACACGACTGAACTGCTTCTATTAAGATACCGCGACGGACTCGTGCCCTTTACGCGTGAACAGGCCTACGCAGTAGCATCCACAATCCCGTCGGTCTACGCCATCCACGCTGTCAGATCGGTAGCCGGTGTTGCAACGGCTCTTGGGCTCGCTATTCTCATATTCGTCATCTATGTAGCCCTCGCATGGCGGTTCTTACTTCGGTCGACAGACAAGAAAGCCATCAAGCCGCTGGTGTTCTAACCGATCGTTGCTGGGGTTGACAGGACTAGCACCCGTTACCTCCGATCAGCAAAAAAGTGGGTTTCAGAAAATACCCCTGATGGGTATCGCTACCGTCTGAAGGGTGGTATTCGGTGGTGTGAGGAGGGGGCGTGTATAGATCATACAAATAACCCGAGCGGTCGGCTATTTCAGACGTTCAACCCATGGCGGCGCTAAGATCAACGATGGTGCAGCACTACGTACCGTGGCCGCCGTTGGTGTCGTTCGGCACCGGCTTGGCCAGCGGAACCAGCGCGTCAAGTTGGAGGACGACGTGGTCGGTGTTATTAAAGGGGTCGATCAGTGCGGTCCAGTCGTCAACTGTCAGCGGAACGGGGTCGCAGCGGGTCTGTGGCACCCGGTCGGTGACGCTGCTGCGTTTGAACAGCGCGCATCGTTTAGGTACTGCCGACCACAAACCAACACGAGAACTTACAATGCGTGACAGTCCTTGTCGGCGCGACTATTTGCGTGCCGCCGGGAGTGCCGTGCTCGTCGCCGTCGCCGGCTGTACCTCAGACACCACGCCCACCGACGGGGATTCCGATCCGTCGTCTGCGGGTGACGGAACCACCACAGCGACCAGCGGCGTCCAGATGTTCAGATACGATCCGGCCCGAACAGGGGCGACGACAGCCGGCCGCGGCCCGACCACCGAGGTCACCGAGGACTGGCGGTTCGAGACCGACGACGAGGTCTGGTCGACGCCGGCAGTGCGTGACGGCACCGTCTACGTTGGGAGCCACGACACCAATCTCTACGCCATCGATGCGACAGCGGGAATCGAAACGTGGGCGGTCGAAACCGGCGACGAGGTCTGGTCCTCGCCGGCGGTCAGCGACGGCACCGTCTACGTTGGTGGTCACGACAACGCTGTTTACGCGCTGGCGGCAGCGACCGGCGACGAACAGTGGACCTTCGAGACGGACGGCACGGTC
>KB659975.1_pt326 | contig 10693 bp, 11 predicted proteins | sample 558768 | NCBI scaffold set KB644980.1
GACACCAGTAGCTCCGCGCCGGTGTCGTACATCAACTGGAACTCCGACGAGGCGGAAACTACCGCCACACAGCAGGCGACGGACGCCTACCAGACGGTCCGGGAGAACCAGGCACCGACGGACACGGACCAACAGACCCGCAACGAGGCGTACGTCCGAATCGAGGAGGCCAACTGGGAGGACGTCGGCTTCCTGCCGATCTACCACCGGATCGACGAGTACTTCTGGTACGACTCGTTGGCGGAGTTCTCCCCGCCGGGTGGGATGGCGTTGAGCCGACTCCAGTACGACTCCATCGAGGTCGACCGGTAACGCGCGAGACCACACGACCCCTCCCGACGGGTCGTGTCGACATCGGTTTCGCCGGCTGCGGCCGAAAGCGTAACAGCCAAGCGCCCGTTACCGGAAACCCGTAACAGAATGCACACGTACAGACGGAGGTGGCTACCGTGAGCCGGTGGCGGTACCTCGGGAAACGACTCCTCTTGTCGCTGCCAGTGTTGTTGTTCGGGACGACGGTCTCGTTCGTGCTCGTCTACGCGAGCCCGTTGGACCCAGTGTCTGCGATTCTGGGCAACAACTACACTCCGGAGGCGGCAGGGAGCCTCCGAGAGAGCCTGGGTCTGAACCGCCCGTTGTGGGAACAGTACGTCGACTACATCGTCGGACTGTGGACCCTCGATCTGGGCAACTCCTGGGTGATCCAACGAGGCACTGGTGCGGGTGAACTCGTCTGGACTTACCTCCCGCGGACGATCTGGCTCGGCTTCTGGTCGGTGTCGATCGCCGTCTTGGTCGGAATCCCGTTGGGGTTCTACGCCGGGCTCAACCCCAACACGGGCGGTGACTACCTGGCGTCGTTCGGCGGGATCGTCTGGCGTGCGATGCCGAACTTCTGGCTAGCGGTGATTCTCGTCAGCGTGCTCTCGCAGTCGGACACCCTCGTCGGCTTCGACTGGGCCGCGTGGCTGGTCGACACGAACGTCGTCACGCCGCCGACGTTGGACTTCCTCGCGGACCCGGCGGGTGCAGTGACGAGTCCGGAGACGTGGTGGATCGACAACTCCGGCGGCGAGGGGTCGTTCCTGGCGGCGTTCAAACAGGTGTTGCCGGCGGCGTTGGTGTTGGGATCGGCGTCGATGGGCAACGAGATGCGGATCGGTCGGACCGCGGTGTTGGAACAACGCAACGCACAGTACGTCGAGACGGCCCGTGCGAAGGGTGTCCCCGAACGGTCGATCGTCTGGAAACACGTGTTCCGGAACGCGATGATCCCGTTGGTGCCGATCATCGCCGGCGAGGCGTTCCTGTTGGTCGGTGGGAGCGTGCTCGTCGAGACGGTGTTCGCGATCAACGGGCTGGGGTACCTGTTCTACCAGGCGTCCATCCAGTCGGACGTGCCGTTGTTGGGTGTGCTCGTGTTCATCTTCTCGTTGTTGTTGGTCGGGCTGAACATCGCGCAGGATCTGTTGTACACGCTGATCGACCCACGGGTTGGGTACGAGGACAGCTAGAATGGCTACAGAGAGTCTCACTACGACGGAACAGACGCTCGAACGGAGCGACCAGACACTGCGAGAGCGCGTGCTCGCGACACCGCGACCGGCGCTGGTGTGGGTGACCGGACTGACACTGCTCGTTCTCCCGGAGTTGGGGGCGTTGTTCCAGGTCACCGCCCAGGCGGTCGCGGGGGTGTTCGGGCTCCTGCCCGGCGACCCGTTGGTCGCGGCGGTCAACGGGCTGTCGGCGGCGGCCGACCAGATCCCGACGTTGTTGTCCCGGGAGACGATCCCCAACGAGGGTCACCGGACCGCGCCCGGCCAGTGGACCGGGACGTTCCTCGGGGTAGAGCCGATGTACGCCTGGAGTCTCCGGATCGGGCTGATCTACCTCTACACCGCCACACTGCTGTGGTGGCTCTGGCGGGGGTACGACACCTACCGGGAACACTACCGGGTCGCCGACTGGAGCCCCGCAGACGACCAGATCGACCGGTTCGCCAGACACGACTGGGGACGGTTCGGGTTGGTCGTGATCACGATCTTCGTCGTGATGGCGGTGTTTGCGCCCGCCTTCGGTCCGACGACGATCGAGCAGAACAACAGACAGCCGTACAGCTACGAGATCGACTACTACGACGAGGGGAGCCAGACCGTCCAGACGATCACGGTCGGGGTCGCGAACGTCCAGTCGAGCTCCGACGGGAGCAACGCGGTCGGGCCGTGGTCGTACGACGCGTACGACCGGTTCCACCCCGCGGGGACGCTCAAGAGTGGGAAAGACATGATGACGTTCCTCGCACACGGGGCCCGGGTGTCGTTGTTCATCGGCGGGATCTCCATCGTGTTGTCCGGGTTCATCGCCGTGGTGTTGGCGTTGGTGACGGCCTACTACAAGGGGTTGGCCGATCTGCTCACTGTCGTGACGAGTGACTCGATCCAGGTGATCCCGCAGCTCCTCCTGTTGATCATGGCGGCGGCCGTGTTCAGCAACCACTGGCTGTCGTCCGTGTTCGACGGCGGGCTGTTGTTGATTCTCCTGTTCGCGTTCACCAACTGGACGTTCATCTGGCGGACGATCCGTGGGCCGGCGCTCCAGGTGGCCGAAGAGGAGTGGATCGACGCCGCGCGCAGCTACGGCCAACTGCCGCGCAAGACGATGAACAAACACATGCTCCCGTACATCGTCGGCTACCTGTTGGTGTACGGCTCGATGCGGATCGGCGGGATCATCGTCGCCATCGCCGGGCTGTCGTACCTGGGCTTGGGGATCACCCCGCCGACCCCGGAGTGGGGACGGGCGATCGCCAGCGGCCAGAACCTGGTGACGACCGCCTCCTGGCACATCGCGTTGATCCCCGGGCTGATGATCACCCTGCTCGTGACGGGGTTGAACGCCTTCGGCGACGGGATCCGCGACGCGATCGACCCGCAGAGCGAGGGAGCCAGCAGTGAGGAGGCCGAGGCGGCCGGAGGTGGGGCGTGAGCTCCGAGAGCCGCGCGGCGACGGCCGTCCCCGTCCTCGAGCGACCGGCCGATGTTGGCAGTGCGGAACCTGCAGACGACGTTCTACACGGACAAGGAGACGATCCACGCCGTCGACGGGGTGAGCTTCTCGTTGTTCCCCGGCGCCACCACGGGGATCGTCGGGGAGTCCGGCTCCGGGAAGTCCGTCACCGCCCGGTCGATCATGGGGTTGATCGACAACCCCGGCCGGATCGACGGCGGGAGTGTCCGGTTCCAACACGTGCCGACCGTCCGCCGGTTCGCCGACCAGTACGGCGGGCAGACGACAGAGTCGTCGGTCGGGCAGACGACGCCGGACGGTGACGACTTCGTCGTCGTGACGGAACGGTCGAACGGGGAGATCACGGGCGGCTACGTCGAGATGACGGCCGCACCCGAGGGTGCGCTCCGACAGCTCCGGGGTGGTGGGATCGCGATGGTGTTCCAGGACCCACTGTCGAGTCTCAACCCCGTCTACACGGTGGGCAACCAGATCCGGGAGGCGTTGGGGCTCCACCAGGATCTGTCGGGGCAGGCGGCCCGGGAAGAGGCGATCGAGCTGTTGGAGGCGGTCGGGATCCCGGACGCGCCACGCCGGCTCGGAGAGTACCCACACGAGTTCTCCGGCGGGATGCGCCAACGGGCGGTGATCGCGATGGCGTTGGCGTGTGACCCGGAGGTGTTGATCTGTGACGAGCCGACGACCGCACTCGACGTGACGATCCAAGCCCAGATCCTCCAACTACTCCAACGGCTGACCGAGGAACGCGATCTGGCGATCATGTTCATCACCCACGACATGGGTGTGATCGCGGAGATGTCCGACCGGGTGAACGTGATGTACGCCGGCGAGATCGTCGAGAGCGCGCCGGCGGCGTCGTTGTTCGACGCGCCGGCCCACCCGTACACCCGGGGGTTGTTGGGGTCGATCCCCGGCCGACAGGTCGGTGCCGACCGGCTCCAGACCATCGAGGGTGACGTACCGACGCCGACGGCGCCGGCCAGTGACTGCCGGTTCGCGCCGCGGTGTCCGAAGGTGTTCGACGAGTGTACCAGTGTCCACCCGGAGACGGTCGCCCCCGAGGCGGGTGGTGACCCGGACGAACACGGGGTGGGGTGTCTGTTGTACCCCGAGGACGTGCCCGAGGCGCGTCGGGTCGATGACTACCACGTCGCAGACGACAGAGGTGAGCAACTGTGAACGACTACGGCGAGCCGTTGGTCGAGGTACGGGGGCTGAAGACGTACTACGACGAGGGCGGGGGACCGTTCTCGGACCCGCCGGTGAAGGCTGTCGACGGTGTCAGCTTCGACATCCACCGCGGGGAGACGCTCGGACTGGTCGGCGAGTCCGGCTGTGGGAAGACCACGTTGGGTCGGACCCTCGTCCAGTTGGAGACCGCGACGGCCGGGCAGGTGGAGTTCGACGGCCGGGACGTGACCCGTCTCTCCGGGGGGGAGCTGAAACGGTGGCGGCGGGACGCCCAGATGGTGTTCCAAGACCCGGAGTCGAGTCTGAACGACCGGATGACGGTCGGGGAGATCATCCGCGAGCCGTTGGACGTCCACGACTGGCCGAACCTCACGGCGACCGTCGAGGGTCGGGAGGTGACCGAAGTCCGTGGTGACGCACGCGCAGTCGACACACAGCGTGACGCAGACATCGTCGTCACCGGGGAGTCGGTGTCGGTCAGGGACTCGCTCCCGTTGTCGGCCGAGGAACTGTCCGTGTCGGTGTCGGGTAACACGCTGACCGTCGAGTTGGACGTGCCCAAGACGGCGATCCGACGGGACCGCGTCCGGTTCCTGCTCGACCGGGTGGGGCTCCAAGAGGAACACTACTTCCGGTACCCCCACCAGTTCTCCGGCGGCCAACGCCAACGGGTCGGGATCGCCCGGGCGCTCGCGCTCGAACCGGAGTTCGTCGTGTTGGACGAGCCGGTGTCGGCACTCGACGTGTCGGTCCAGGCGAAGGTACTGAACCTGTTGGACGATCTCCAGGCGGAGTTCGATCTCACGTACCTGTTCATCGCACACGACCTGAGTGTCGTCAGACACATCTGTGACCGGGTGGCGGTGATGTACCTGGGGAACGTGATGGAACTGGGGCCGACCGAGGAGCTGTTCCGGGAGCCGGCGAACCCGTACACGGCGTCGTTGTTGTCGGCGATTCCGGAGCCGGACCCGGGCGTCGAGAAGGAACGGATCACACTGCGGGGGTCCCCGCCCTCGCCGCGTGACCCGCCGTCTGGGTGTCCGTTCGCCACCCGGTGTCCGGTGACAGTTCGCCCAGACGAGTACGCGGATGTCGACGACGACGTCTGGGAACGGATCCAGGAGTTCCGGGACGTGGTGCGTGAACGGAGTCGGGCCTCGAAGTCACTCGTCGAGTTGGCTCGCGAACGACTCGGACTGGGGGGTGACTACGACGACGCAGGCGAGGTCGTGACGGATCTGTTCGGTGACGTGACGCCGTCGCCGGTCGTCGAGGAGGTGATCGACGAGGCGGCCGACCGGATCGACGCCGGCGACGCGACGAGTGCGCGTGAACTGCTCGCCTCGGAGTTCGGAGGTGTCTGTGACGCGGAGGACCCGGACGCACACCCAGTGGGTGAGGCCGGGCGGACGAGCCGGTGTCACAGACACCGCGCGGATCACGACGAGCCGGCGGCCGTCGCGAGCGAAGTGGCCACGCTACGGAGGAGAGACGACCAGGCGGCCGCAGACGACTGATGGGGGTCGAACGCCGTCCACCACGCCGGACCCGGACACGCCGGCTGCTCGACGCCCTCCAGTACGCACTCGCGTTGACGGCCGTCGTCGCCGGACTGTCGGCGGTGGTGGGTGTCGCCCTCGCCGGGCCGTCGGCGGCGGCGGTGGCGGCGAAGTTCGGGCTGTTCTTCGGCGGGACGCTCCACCTGGGGTACGCGACGGTGCAGACGTGGATCGGCTCGCGCGCGCCGGCGCTGCGGCGCAACGGGTTCCTCGGACGGCTCCGGGAGGTCGTCGTCGGGCGAGGACGGCGGGAGCGGACCGTCGTTGGGTAGTGGGGAGACGACACTCGCGGAGCCGACGGGGTTCCAACGGCTCGTCCGACGGCTGCCGCCGGCGGCGTGGCTCCCGGTGCGTGCCGACGACCGGATCGGCGACGAGGGGCGACTGTTCCTCGCCAGCGCCGGGATGTTCCTCGTGTCGTTCCTCTCGGAGGCGGTGTTCAACGTCACTTTGTGACTCTCGCCGCCAACCGGACACGACGGCCGGCAATGAGTGTCTTTTAGCCGGAGGGGATGCGTGTCTCGGGTATGGAGGTGAGTCGATGGCCAGTGCGGCACTGATCGCGGTGACCGCGACGATCATCGCCGTCGGTGTCGGTGCGAAGGTGTTGGCCGACCGGTTCCAGGTGCCGAGCATCATCTTCCTCGTCGCGGCTGGGGTGTTGCTCGGGCCGGAGGGGCCAGCACGGTTCGTCGCCGGCGTCGACCCACTGATCACGCCGAGCTCCTTCGGCGACGCGCTCCCGTCGATCGTCGGCCTGTCGGTGGCGATCATCGTCTTCGAGGGGGCGTTCCACCTCAGGGCGTCGAAGCTCGAGAGGCGCCCAGTGTGGCCGTCCGGCTGATCACGCTCGGGGCCGTGATCGCGTTCGGCGGAACGACCCTCGCCGTCCGGTTCGCGCTCGGGACGGAGTGGCTCGTCGCCGCGTTGATCGGGGCGTTGCTCGTCGCCACCGGTCCGACGGTGGTCACGCCGATCCTGTCGGTGGTGCCGGTTCGGGACCGAGTGGCGGCCGCACTGGAGACGGAGGGGATCGTCAACGACGTGACTGCGGCGATCGTCGCGGTCGTGTTCTTCGAGCTACTGATCGGCGAGGGCGGCGGCCCGGGGGAGTTCGTCCTCCTGTTCGCCGAGCGGCTGGGGATCGGGATTCTCATCGGCGGGGTGGTCGCGGCGACGGTGTACGTCGCGCTCCAGTACGTCGACCTCTCGCCGGGGAACGCACCACAGAACGCACGCTTGCTCGTGCTCGCCGGGGCGTTGGTCGCCTACGGCGGCGCCGACCTCCTCCGTGCGGAGGCGGGTGTCGCGGCAGTCGCGACCGCCGGGCTGGTGTTGGCGAACGTCGGGGTGCCCTACGAGGAAGAGATCACGGACTTCAAAGGCGACGTGACGCTGGTCGTGTTGTCGTTCGTGTTCATCAACCTCGCGGCACTCCTGGAGTTCGACGTGTTGTTGGAGCTGGGTGTCGGCGGGGTGTTGGTGGTGTTGGCGGTCGTGTTCCTGATCCGGCCGGCGTTGGTGTTCCTGTCGGCCACCGGCGACCGGTTCACCCGCGAGGAGAAGCTGTTCGTCTCCTTCGTCGGTCCACGGGGGATCATCCCCGCGTCGGTGGCGACGTTGTTCGCAGTGGAGTTGGCCGACGCGGGGATGCAGTCGGCCGCCGACACGTTGGTTGGGACGGTGTTCCTCGTCATCCTCGCGACGGTCGTCTTCGAGGGCGGATTGGCACGGCAGATCGCAGAGAAACTCGACGTGATACCAATGCGAGTCATCATCGTTGGAGGCGGCACCGTCGGGCGGGCGCTGGCGGACCGTCTCGAAGACCGCGGAGAGAACGTCGTCCTGGTCGAACGGGACGAGGCACAGGTCGAAGCCGCACGCAACGCGGGCTACACGGCCCACAGCGGCGACGGAACGGACATGGAGGATCTCCGGGCGGCGGGCGCGGACAACGCCCGGACGGTGATCGCGGCGACGGGTGACGACGACGCGAACCTGTTGGCCGCCCAGTTGGTCGACTCGACGTTCGACACCGACCAGATCCTCGCCCGGGTGAACGACCCGAACAACGTCGACGCCTTCGAGGAACTGGGTGTGCGGACGGTGTCGTCGACGCTGGCGACCGCACAGGAACTGGACAACTACATCGAACGACCGGCGTTGGCCAACTGGATGAACGAACTCGGCGAGGTCGGCGACGTCCAGGAGATCAGGATGACCAACGACTCGATGGTCGGACGGTCGGTCCAGGAGTTGGGCCCGGATCTCCCGGGCACGAGCCTGATCGCCCTGATCGCCCGGGACGGGAACACCAGTGTTCCCACCGCAGAGACGGTGTTAGAGGAGGGTGATCGCGTGACGATCATCGGTGACCGCGAGGACGTGCGCGAGGCGATGGAGGAGCTCCACCCGAGCTGACCGACACGACAACCGAGAGGAGACGGAACAGACTACCGGATTACGTCGAGCCCGTCGTCGTGTTGCCGACGGGGGTCGCCGCCGTCGGACTCGGGTCTGTCACCCTCCGCGTTCGCACGGGCGTCGAAGTCGGCGTTCGCGAGGTCACCCTCGAGACTCGCCCGTGACCGGTCGGCCTGTTTCTGTGTGGACGGGCCCAGTACCTGCGCGCTCTGGACCCCGGTCATGATCGCCATGACACGGACCTTCCCTTTGTACTCCTCCTGGATCCGGGCGCCCCAGATCACGTTGGCAGAGGCGTCCAGCCGTTCGGTGATGTTGTCCGCGATCCCCTCGGCCTCCTTCAGCGTGAGATCCGGCCCGCCAGTGATGTGGACCAACCCCCCCGAGGCACCGCGGTAGTCAACGTCCAACAACGGGTGGTTCATCGCGTCGTTGACCACCTCCTGGGTCTTGTTTTTGTCCTGTGTCTCCCCGACCAACATCACGGCGACGCCGCCCTGGTCCATGATGGTGGACATGTCGGCGTAGTCGAGGTTGATGAGGCTGGGTTGGGTGATCGTCTCCGAGATCCCCTTCACCGTCTCCGCGATGATCTGGTCCATCACGGAGAACGCCTTCCCGATCGGGAGGTTGGGGACGTAGTCCAACAACCGGTTGTTGTCCAACACGATGATCGAGTCTGCCTCCGTGCGGAGGTTCTCCAACCCCTCCTCGGCTTTGACAGTGCGAGCGCGTTCGACGTTGAACGGGGTCGACACCATACCGACGACGATCGCCCCCTGTTCTTTGGCGATCTTCGAGATGACGGGTGCGGCGCCGGTGCCGGTGCCACCACCCATCCCGGCGGTGACGAACACCAAGTCGGCGTCACCGAGCACCTCCTTGATCGTCCCCTGTGCCATCTCGGTGGCGCGTTCACCCATGCTGGGGTCGCCGCCCGCACCCAGCCCCTGAGTGAGCGACTTGCCGACGAGGATCTTCGTGTCGGCCTCGATCATCTTGAGGTGTTGTTTGTCCGTGTTGATCGCGACCGTCTCCGCGCCGTCGACACCGATGTTGTACAGGCGGTTGATCGTGTTGTTGCCGGCCCCGCCCGCGCCGACGATGACGATCCGGGGGTCCCCGAAGTCGTCGCCGTCGGCGTCCGCCATCGAGCGGTTCTCCTCTTCGGCGTTCTTCAACGCGTCCTGGACGATATCCTGCATCGGCTTACGCCTTCGCCCAACCGCGTTTGTCGTCGCGGTGGGACCGATCACGGTCGTCGTCCTGTTCGTTCAGCATGTCGCGGACGGCCGCCCGGATCGCCTCACTCCGGTTCGGGTACTCGCCCGTCTCGACCATGCGTTCGACCTCCTCGATCTGCTGTTTCGGAATTCGTAGCGTCACACGCTCCATTGTTGATCTTTCCCCCGGCAAGACGACCCGTGCCTCCCCCGGCGGACCACGACCCGGTGTCTTGGACCGTCTGTAAGACAGGTCGTCTTACACACTGCACGAATCTGCCTCGTGGTACATAAAATTGCCGGCCGTGTCTTACGGCAGGGGGGGGACGGCTGTCTTACGCCGGATCCCCGTCCGTCAACACGTCGGCAGCGGGGGTCCGGCGGCCACACCCAGGGCAGAACGACCAGTCCGACCGAACCTCGTCGCCACACTCACAGAACAGACGGCGAGCAGCCTTCTCACCACAGTTCGGACAGTAGACGTGGTCGTCGGACAACGTCGTTCCACACCGTGTACACGGCCGATTGTCGCCGGTGTCCGACACGGCACCTGTGTCCGCCGTGTGTGGCGCGTCGTGTGCCCCCCCCGTCGGCCGCCGAACTACCGCGTTCGTCTGTGTCTGACGCCGGTCGGTCGTCGTCCGTCCGTCCCGTGGTGTCGTGGCGGTCCCGGCCGTCGAGCCGTTGGCGGAGCAGATCCGGCGTGATCTCGACCACGACGGACCGACCCCCCTCTGTCGGGGAGCGGCGTCGACCGTCTCGTCGTGTCTCCACAGCTCCCTGAGGACCCCCCAGAAACTCGCGGAGCCGTCGTTCGAGCACGCGGTCGAACAGACTCGCGAGTTCCGACTCCGTGGCGGTCTGGGCCTGCTCACGCTCCGGTCCGTCGAGGTACGCCCGGAGCGCCGCCCGCAACACCTCACTCTTCGAGGCGTCGTGGGCCTCCAACTGCTCGACGAGTTCGTCGTCGGCGCGGAACGTGATCTTGCTCACGACGGCCGTACGCCGTCTGTCGTTTCAAAGCTTTCCCACCGGTCAGATGTACTCCGAGTGGCCACACGCCTCACACTGGACCCGTTTCCAGGAGATCCCGTTCTCGGTGACGAACGACCCCTCCCCACAGTGGGGGCAGGTCGGGTCGAGGGCGTCGAGATCCGCGTCCGCCGAGAGGTACTCGATCACGAACTGTTGTTGCTCGACAGTCTCGCGCAACGACGCTAGCTCCGACTCCAGTTCTGCGATCCGGTCGTCGTCTGTCACACGCCT
>KB659972.1_pt17 | contig 10658 bp, 16 predicted proteins | sample 558768 | NCBI scaffold set KB644980.1
GCCCTGCACGCTGCTATCTCCAGTTGAAACAGAGGGCACATAAATGTCAGATAGAGAAGAACAAGACGATGGCGCAGGCGACGACGTGGACTCAGACAGTTACGACTGGGAGACCGGTATCGGAACCGACAGCAGACCGGACGATAGCGGGAGTACAGCGGACAGGTCCGGTGACGATAGTCCGGATAGCACGGGCACGTTCACCACCGGGTCGCAGACCCGTTCAGACGAGGGCTCATCCGACTCCAGGGTGTCCAGAACCCCGAGCGAGCGCACGCGTGACACCTCGACCCCGGGCCCCCGCCATTCCGCGGCGACCGGTTCCGATCAAACCAACACGGGCGAGAGTGACACTGTGGAAACAACCGGTTTGTTCGACAATCTCCTCAGTGGTGACCCCATCTTCGAGGACAAGGAGGTCCTTCGGCCGGCCTACACACCCCGGGATCTCCCCCACCGCGAGGACCAGATCGACAGTATGGCGACTATCCTTGTTTCGGCCATTCGCGGCGACACACCCTCGAACATCCTCATATACGGAAAAACCGGGACCGGCAAGACTGCGAGCGCGAAGTTCGTCAGTGACGAACTCGAGGCCACCTCACAGAAGTACGATGTCCCCTGTGACGTCGAGTACATAAACTGTGAGGTCACAGACACCCAGTACCGGGTGCTCGCACAGCTCGCGAACCAGTTTATCGAACAGAACCGCAGTCGGATCGACGCCGAGCTCGACAGTCTGGATGCGCTCCGCAAGCGGGCCAGGCGAAACCAGTCGGCGCTCGACGGGACCCGGTTCGACTCTGTGCGGGCGGTGACCGACGAGATGGGGGAGCTACGGGCCGACCGCGAGTCGTTCGACGATGTCCCGATGACCGGCTGGCCGACCGACCGCGTCTACAGCTCGTTTTTCGACGCCATCGACTACCGCGAGCGGGTGGTCGTCATCATGCTCGACGAGATAGACAAGCTCGTCGAGAAATCCGGCGACGACACTCTGTACAACCTCTCGCGAATGAACGCGGATCTCGAGCGGTCGCGGGTCTCGATAATCGGTATCTCGAACGACCTGAAGTTCACCGACTTTCTGGACCCGCGGGTGAAATCGAGTCTCGGGGAGGAGGAGATCGTCTTTCCACCGTACGACGCGAACCAACTCCGGGATATCCTCGAACATCGCGCCGAGGTCGCCTTCGTGACCAACGCGCTGACCGACGAGGTGATTCCGCTGTGTGCGGCCTTTGCTGCGCAGGAACACGGTGATGCCCGGCGCGCGCTCGACCTGCTGCGGACGGCAGGGGAACTCGCCGAGCGTGACGACACCGACCAGGTTGAGGAGTACCACGTCCGTCGGGCACAGGAGAAAATCGAGATCGACCGTGTCATCGAGGTGGTCCGGACTCTCCCCCAGCAGTCGAAGTTCGTGCTCTTTGCCATCATACTCCTCGAGGAGGAGGACGTACACAGTATCAACACCGGCGAGGTTTACAACGTCTACAAACAGCTGTGTGGTGAACTCGACACTGACGTGCTCACACAGCGCCGTGTGACCGACCTCATCAGCGAACTCGACATGCTCGGTATCGTCAACGCTGTTGTGGTCTCGAAGGGCCGATACGGCCGCACAAAGGAGATCAGCCTCTCGGTCCCGCTCGAGGAGACAGAGAGTGTGCTGTCGTCGGACTCACGGCTCAGCGATGCCGACAACATACAGCCGTCCGTGCAGGCCCGGTTCGATAGCTGACTGGTCGACGACACGACTGAATCCGGAGCCGGCCGGTCAGGGGATCTCTCCCCATTCGCTCTCGTAGTACGTGAGCGCGTCGCGGTCGGATTCAGACAGGGCCGCTGCCTCGACGCGTCCGATGTAGACCGTGTGGTCACCGGCCTCGACGGTTTCGTGAACCGAGCAGTCGACGTAGCCCAGCGACTCCGAGAACACCGGTGCGCCGGTGGCAGCCGTCTCTGTCGGGTGCTCCTCGAATGGGTCCAGACCCTCGGCCATCCCCGCGAAGTACTCACCGAGAACCAACTGGTCAGCCGAGAGGATGTTGACACAGTAGTGTGCCGCCTCGCCGCTGACGAGTCGCGCGTGGGCTTCCGTGTCGTGGTCGAGACAGACCAGCACCAGTGGGGGGTCCAACGAGACGCTCGTGAAGGCGTTTACCGTGATGCCGTGTGGCGGTTCACTGTCGAGTGTCACCGCCGTCACACCGGTTGCGAACTCACTCACCACGCTCCGCAGGTCGATATCAGTCACACAACTCTGTTAGACCCACCTACACATGAAGATTCTTTTTATCTCCCGTTTCAGGTCTGCAGTCGGAACCAGCCCAGCCACGGGATCCGCGTCTCGGCGGTCCCGATGACCCACCCCGGCCTGACGGGGGCTGTTATCGGTGCCCTGCCAGCCTGGTCGTAGGTTGGGTTGTTGTCACCTTTCGTTATGAACCCGGCGTGGGTGGCGGTGCACCGGTCCTCGTCGGTGTCACGGAGGAACGCGGGGTCGATTGCCTCGTGCTCACACCAGTTCTCACCCTGCTCGACCCAGAACATCGCGCGGTGGATAATCGGCGTCCGCCGACTGTCACCGTTCGGCTCGAACACGATGACGTCACCGCTGTTACCGAACTGACTGTAACCGGTTTCGGTCCCCACCGCCGCGGTCACGACGCCGGTGTCACTGCCGTTTGCCATCTCGACACTCCCGTTTGGCTGGAACCGGTCCGTGTCCATGACGAACGCGAGGTCGTTTACCTGCATGTTCGGCTCCATGCTCCCGCTCTCGATTGCGACCATCGGCGGCCAGATACCGCTTACTGCGAACAGATATGCCCCCAACAGCAACACGGAGACAACACTCGTCGCGAGGTCCCGCGCGAGCAGTGCCCAGTTGGTTCCGCCCTCCTCCTCGCTCGTCTCCACACCCCACCCCTCCGGTCCCTTTTTTTCACCCTCCTCTAACGTGTCCGCGTCGCTCTCCTCGGGGGGTGACATTACCTTTGTTACCTGCGGTTCAGATTTGAATGTTCTGGTCCCCGACTCGGCCCGTTTCGCCACCCTTTTTTTCTCCTCCCGCGATGTGTTTGTGTGCCATCCGAGGAGACCGCCCGCGTCGTCGCAGCACTCGCCGACCGCGGCTACAACGCCGACCGCGAGGCGGTCACGCTACTCGCCCGTGCCCCGGACCGCAAGCGGGCGATCGACCGCGCAGTCGAACTCGCCCCCGACGACGCGCTCGTCCTGTCGGCCGAACACGCCAGCCGTGCACTCGAACCCACCACCCAGTCTGGTGGTCGCACACACACCACGCCCGATGTGTCCGACGACACCGCCGCCGGCTCTCACCCCTCTGTTTCAGGTGGAGATCGACAGCCAAAACAACAGGAAGGCGAGGAGATACTCCAGTCGAAACAAGGGGGTCGACCGCGGCGGCAGAGCCCACCGAGCAGACTGAAGAACGAGGGGAACGGGCGGGACAGCCCCGCTGCAGCCGTTAGCGGCGACATCCAGAGCACGGGAACCGGCGAGTACGGCGACTTTGTCTCGGTGTTCAGGGACCGCTACGAGCGACTGTCCGAGATGCTCCGCGGTCGGGTCACACATCGGCCGGCCGCGGCGGTTGCCGACCTCTCGGACAACAGTGAGGCCGCGATGATCGGCATGGTCGCGGACGCGTACACCACCTCCGGCGGTCACTGGCGGTTCGAACTCGAGGACACCAGCGGCACCTACCCCTGTATGGTGCTCGCGGACAGTAAACCCGCCGCGAAGGCTCCCCGGGTGCTCTGTGACGAGGTGATCGCCGTCGAGGGTGAGATATCGAAACGCCGCGGTGACGACGAGGGTGTGATGTTCGTCGACAGTCTCCAGTTCCCGAACGTCCCCCGGACCCACTCGCCGTCGACGGCGGACCGGCAGGTCCGGGCCGCGCTCGTCTCCGATGTCCACGTCGGCAGTCAGGAGTTCCTGGCAGACGCGTGGGGTCGGTTCACCGACTGGCTCCACAGCGACGCCGCCGCCGACGTGGAGTACCTGCTCCTCGCCGGCGACATGGTCGAGGGTGTCGGCGTCTATCCCGGCCAGGACGAGGAACTCGACATCGTCGACATCTACGACCAGTACGAGCAGTTCAGCGAGCATCTGAAGGAGGTGCCCGGCGATATGGAGCTGGTGATGATACCCGGCAACCACGACAGCGTCCGGCTCGCGGAGCCACAACCCGCCTTCGACGACGAACTCCGGAGTATAATGTCCGCACACGATGCGACAATCTCGGCGAACCCCTCGACGGTCACAGTTGAGGGGGTGTCGGTGCTGATGTACCACGGGGTCTCGCTGGACGAACTCATCGCGGAGCTCCCGGGTGCGGCCTACGAGGACCCGGCGAAGACGATGCGCTATCTCCTGGAGAAGCGCCACCTCGCACCGCAGTACGGCGGTCAGGTCCGCATCGCCCCCGAGGAACGTGACCACCTCGTTATCGAGGAGGTGCCGGACATCTTCCACGCGGGCCACGTCCACAAGTTCGGATACACCAGACACAACGGGGTGTTGACCGTCAACTCCAGCTGCTGGCAGTCACAGACCGACTTCCAGGCGAGTGTCAACCTCGACCCCGACGTTGCCTACGCCCCTATCGTCGATCTTCAGACCCTCGAGATGGGGTACGCGCAGTTCGCGTAGCTCAGTGCACAGAGAGCTGTCCGGCAGAGCGCCCGGAGACGGCAACCGCGGCGAGGTAGATGCAGACACCGGCGAGGATTATGGCACCGCCGTTCGGGAGATCCGCGAGAAGCGCAAAAACGAGTCCCGCGAGCACCGAGACCTGGCCGAAAAGCACCGAGAGCACCAGCAGCTCACGAAAACTTCCGGCGAGCTGTGAGGCCGCCGCGCTCGGGATGACCAACATCCCGGCGACGAGGATGACACCGAGAATCTGCATCGACCCGACCACGACGACAGCGGTCATCACGACCAGCAGACTGTTGTACCACCCGACATTGAGGCGTGCGACCCGTGCAGCCTGTTCGTCGAATGTAATAAACAGAAACTGCTTGTAGTTGACCACGACCAGCGCGACCACGACGACGGTGAGTACCGCGACGAGACGCGCGCCGCCGGCGGTGATGATCGCCGAGTCGCCGAACAGGAACGCACGGATGTCGATCGCGACCGGGAACGCGCCCTCGCCCCACGAGATAACGAGTGTTGCCACCGCGAAACTGCCCGCGAGCGTGATCGCGATCGGAACGTCGCCGTAGGTGTCGGTGTGGGCGGTTAGCCACTGCAGTCCCAGCGCCGCCGCGGCGCTCACGACGAGCGCGACCAACAGGAGCTGACCGGCGCTCCCGGACAATCCGAGCGCCCCCGCGACGACGACACCGACTGCGACACCGGCAAAGGCGGTGTGTGCGAGCGTCTCACCGATCAGCGCCATCTGTCGGTGAACGAGAAACGCACCAACGAGCGGCGCCATCACACCCACGAGCACCCCGGTTGCGACCGCCCGGAGTGTCGTCGACACCCAGAACACGTTCGTTCCAAGCAGGCTATCGACCACCCGGCCGGCGCTCTCGTAGGCCTCGAACCCGGTCTCGCCGACAGCCCCCGGGGTCCCCGGGAACGTCTGGAGCCAGTCGAACACAACGAGCGCGAGCATCGCCACCGCGAGGGCTCCGGTCACCCCCAGACCGAGATACTCGAGTCCGCTCCGGAGTCGGCCCGACGACAGCAGTCTGTTAGGACCCACGTCGTCGGCGAGTGTGTCGGCGGACTCGTCGGTCTGGTCGGCGGTATCCTGGCTCATACGTGGTGGTCGAGAACACCGCTCCGGCGGCCGTAGGCCTCCTCGATGGCGTCGCTCTCGAGAAACGATGCGGTGTCACCGTGGTGGTACAGGCGGCGATTGAGACATGCCACCGTGTCGACGTGTGTGGTCAGGATGTCCACGTCGTGCTCGATCAGCACGATGGTCATCCCCTCGGCGTTCAGTTCGTCGAGCAGGTCGTAGAACGCTGTCCGTGAGTCCACGTCGACGCCAACAGTCGGTTCGTCAAGTGCGAGCAGGTCCGCCTCGGCGGCCAGCGCGCGAGCGATGAACGTCCGCTGGCGCTGCCCGCCCGACAACCGGTCTATCGGCCGGTCCGCCAGGTCCGTGATACCTACCCGGTCGAGCGCGCGCTCGACGGCTGCCCGGTCCTCACCTCCGATACGGCTGTGACCGGCGTGGGGGAACCGCCCCATCAGTACCGTCTCCCGAACCGAGATGGGCATCGCGTCACCCCGGTCGGTCGCGCGCTGTGCGACGTAGCCTACCCGCTCGCCGTCCTCGAACTCGGCCGCCCGCTGTCCGAACAGCCGTACCACCCCCCTGTTGGGCTGTTTCAGCCCGATCATCAGATGCAACAGTGTTGTCTTTCCCGACCCGTTCGGGCCGAGTATCCCCAGGAACTCACCCTCCTCAACCGACAGTGACACCCCCTCGACTGCGACGGTGTCCCCGTACCCGAACGTCACATCGTTCAGTTCGACTGCGCTCACGTGCTCTCTGTTCTGTACAATCTGCTCGATAGTAAAAAGCGTTATTATATCTGGCACTGTCGTTAATAACAAGCCGCGGCGCTCCGCCCGCGACGGCCCCTCCTGTGGTGTGGCCGTCGGTGTCGGTCGGGCGCGGTCCGGCGAGGACAGCGTTTTATCGCTCCCGGCCCGACCGGACGTATGCACAACCGACCCGACACAGGGGCAAACGAGGGAGAGGGTGCCACCCTGCTCGTGTACGCGGACTACGTCTGTCCGTTCTGTTATCTCGGCTACGCCTCACTCGCAGAGTACCGCGAGCGCCGGGACGGTCCGGCAATCGAGACCGACTGGCACCCGTTCGACCTCCGCGGGAGAGAGCGCCGCCCCGACGGGAGCATCGACGACTCCGTCGAGACCGGCAAGAACGAGGCGTACTTCGAGCAGGCACGGCAGAACGTCGAGCGTCTCGCCGAGGAGTACGATGTCGAGATGGTTGAGCCACTGATAGAGGGCGTCGACTCGTACGACGCCCAGCGTGTTGCCCTGCGTGCACGTCAGAAGCATCCTGCGGCGTTCCCTGCCCTCCACAGTGCGGTGTTCGACGCGCTCTGGGTGGACGGTCAGGACATCGGTGATCCCGGGGTGCTCGACACACTCGCCACCGATGCAGGCCTCCCCGACGGGTTCGTCGCCGAGACACTTGCCGACGAGTCGAGCGCCGGACAGTTGGAGACGGCGTTCGAGACGGCCCGCGGGCGCGGTATCACCGGTGTGCCGACGTTTGTCGCCGGCGAACACACCGCCCGTGGCGCGGTACCACCCGAACACCTCCGGCGCCTCCTCGAAGGGGTCTGACTCTCCGCTGTGGTCCGACCACCCGAACTCTGCCGCCGACCGCGGGGACAACTGGCACCGACTGTCGGGTGGTCGGGTCAGACGGTGTTGTCGGGGTCGTGTTTGTCGGCCATCCGCGAGGCCTCGGTGGCGTATCGGTCACGTTTGGCATCGGGGGTCGGTTCGAGTCGGTCGGCCTGTATCTCCCGTGCTGCCGTGACAGACGAGCGCACGACCATCCGCTTTGAGAGCCGTTGCTGCAGATGGCGCTCGCCGTCGGTGCTCGCGTAGACGACGGTGACCAGTCCCGCGTCGGTGTAGTCGCGCTCGACCAGCCAGACGCGCTCAGTTCCGGCGCCCTCTGAGGCATCCTCGCCGCCCTGTTCGTCGTGCTCCTCTCCGGTCATACGCGCTGTTCGCCCGCACTCCTGTTGTATCCACTGCTCCACCACGCCCGACACGCGGACCTCGCCGGAACAGGTGAGAGGCGTCGAGTAGAGTAGAGCCGGACGGGGCAGAACAGGACAGAGCGAGACAGTGCCGGTGCGGGACCCCAGGTTAGAGCAGTGGTGAACTCCTGCCGTAGATGGCGGCGACGATGGCTGCGGTGTACCGGTCGGGGGCGGGGTCCGTGGTGACGATACGTGTCTCGACCGGGTCGTCGATGTCGCGTAGCTCCGTCCCCCGCTCGATGCCGACCCGTAGCTGCTCGGCGACCGTCTCGGGGTCGGTGTCGCCCACCTCGTAGAACACGCCGCCGGCCTCGGTGCTCGCCCAGGCCAGCCCTGCCGCGGCGCGTGCCCCCGGCTGGCTGACCTGCTCTGCCAGTACCACGTCGAGGACGTTCCCCGTCGGGCCGAGCTCCGGTGCCGTGCCGGCGCGCTCTATCTCGGTCTCTGCCGGGATAACCGACGAGAGCCGTCGCAGGTTGTACTGGTGGACGCCCGCGTCTGCGAGTGCACCGTCGAAGGCGGCCTTCTCCGTCGGACCGACAGCCTCCCCCCAGACGAGTCGTATCATACCCGAACGCCGGTGTACGGCAGTATCAACCTGGCGGTTCCCCGACCCAACCGACGATACCGCAGTTCCAGAGAGAGGTGTACGAGCCCTCAGTTGGTGTCCGGTGTGTCCTTACCTCGTGGTCGTGGTCCCCGAGAACGAAGCTAACCCTCCTCGACTCCGGATATGCCACTGTCGATATCGTACGCGACACGATGGAGATGGACGGTCTGGGAGTCGGGTTCGAGAACGGCGTACGCTACACACTCCAGTTCTGGATGCACCGCGTCCAACTGCAGGATTCCGCCGATAACGAGTGACTACCCCCCATCGACGAGTCCGGTCCAGAACGTCTCGTCGCCGATACGCTCGCAGACAGTCTCGATGACAGGGCGCACCGCCTCGCCGGTCGGCGTCCGATTCGGGTCGAACCCGGCGTGGGCGTGCTTGTTCCGGTACTGCGAGAGTTCGTCCCACACCCTGAGCGCCTCGGGCGGCGATTCACCACCGGAGCGGTGCTCCCTGACTGCGCCGGTGAGCACCCTCCGACCCTCGTAGCGAACCTCGGTATCGAGCCAGTCGGCGTCGCTCCCGTGGCGCTCGTAGAGCACCCGGTTGAGGAACAGTTCGCGGGCACACTCGAGCGCCACTCACTCCCGACCGTGCTCGGCGTAGAACCGCACCATGTCGCGCTGTCGCTCCAGTTCCCCCGCGGTGAGGTCGATATCGCACTTCCCGTCGACGCCCGACTGCTCGACGGCGAACGGAGCGAGTTGCTCGGCCAGCGGGTCGAGAACCACCCCCTCCGGGCCGATGAGCCCCCGGTCGTCGAGCGACTGGAGCGTCTCGACGGCATTGCAGGCGGCCACGCCCGCCTCCAGCGGGAGGCCAGCGTCGAGATACGAACTAACACTCTTGAGCGCCGAGTCGAGTTCGACGAGTTCGGGGTGCTCGCCGCCCGCGCGGTAGATCCGCTCGCGCTTGGCCGCGAGCAGGTCCCGCAATGGGCCGAGCGTCCCGGCCGTTCTGAAGTCCCAGAGCGCGTGGTGCCACTCAAGCAGCGTCGGGAGATAGGTCAGGTCCAGCACCGGCGCTGTCCCGCCCCCGCCGGCGTTCTCGGCGTAGTACAGCGTATCGAGTTCCACCACCCCCAGCGCGTCGAGGTGCTACGGTGGTGTAGAGCGCGAGTTGCAGCGACCGAAACGCGTGGGTGATGTCGAGGTTGACGACCGCTCCGTCTGTTCCGGTGAGCGCCGCCCCTACATCGAGGATCTGGTCGACGTTCGCGCGGCCTTTCACCAGCGGCACCTCGACGAGAGTGACATCGACGCCCTCGCTGGCGCACGTCTCGCAGACACGGTCGAGATGGTCCGTCTCGGCCTGCACCTCGGCGGTGTGTGAGCAGTACAGCGTCGACATCGAGCAGACAGGTCAGCGCCACCGGCGCCAGTGCCGCGCGCGTCTCGATGTCCTCGCCACCCTCCAGCACGAACCGCGTCCGGTCGTAGTCGCTCGTCCCCACCGTCGAGAGCAGAATCTGTTCCGGCATGTGCTGACTGTTGTGGCCCGATGAGATGAACCTATCGCGGGTCGGCGCGAGTGAGGGGGAACCCGGTTACTCCAGTGGGCGGAGCAGGGTTACAGATGCCTCGGCCTCCAGTGCCGAGAACTCGTCACCCTTCCCACGGCCGAGCGCGGTGGCCTTACACACCGCTGTCGACGCGAGGTTGACCCCCATCGAGACAGCCGCCTCTTCGACCATCGATACGTGCCGGTTCGCCGTGTTGGATAATAACTATTTCCGCCGACAGGACACTCATCGGAGGCCGGCCGTTCCGCGCCCACCGCCGTACACTCGACCGGCCCAGACGCCGACGCCCCCGGCGATCGATCCGACGACGACCGTGACGACGCCGATAACGACGGCCGTCTGCCCTGTCGAGGAGAGTTCCGACAGGTCGGTGAGTGCCCCGATGGTGGCGGCAAAGAGAACGAACCCTGCAAGCGGCGCCACCGCAATGAACAGGCTCACCACGAGGTCGTCGTTTAGATAGGCGTTCACCCCGGCCCCGACAATGGCCGCGAACGCCAGCAGGTACACACTCCAGGCCCCCGAGGACCCGAACTCGAGCACCGACTCGGAGAACCAGATGAACCCGATAGCGATGAACCCCAGCACCGCCAGCGAGAACGCGAACAACGACACCCACAGCGACACGGACCGGTTCACCGGGAGTAGAATCCGCAGGATATTCGTTTCGTCGTTGCTCGTATCTGTCTCCTCGTCGGACATATACACC
>KB659972.1_pt208 | contig 10603 bp, 8 predicted proteins | sample 558768 | NCBI scaffold set KB644980.1
GGTTCGGCATCGCGGCGCTGCTCGAAAAGCGACCCGGGGACCGGTAGTAACTCCATGTAACGCTGTGAGAAGTCCACGACTGTCAGGTGGTCGGTTAGTGTCTCGGCGTAGGTGTCGGGAAGCACCGCCCTGAGTTCGCTGTAGACGTGCTCGCGGTCGTGTGCCAGCGTCACGTAGGTCACCTCCTCGGGAATCTGTTCTGCCCGGTCCGAGAGGCGGTCCGGGACGTGGCTGGGATTGTACTTTGCCATCATCAGGCGCGCGAGACTCGTGTAGGTGAACGCGGAGATACCGGCGTCGTATGCACCGGCCAGTAGCGCCGCACTCCCTCTCGGGATGCCGCGGTGGTGGCTGTCTATCTCCTCTACACCAAACGGAACGTACGAGACGGCCTCCCCTGGTGCACCGTCTGTCGATGTCATAGTAACAGGTCGGCTACCATTTTCATAGGCGTTGTGGAATCCGGCGTCGCAAAACGCACCGTCACTCGTCGCGACGACTCGTCGCCTCCCGGCCGAGCTCCGCCTCGACAGCCTGGACCTTCGCCGCCGCAGGGTCGTCGACGGTCCGTTTGTCGTCGATCTTCAGGAACGTGCCCACACGGTCGGCCTCCAGAGTCTCGTGGGCGGCCTGTGCCGCCGCGAACACCTCACCGACGTCGTCTGCCTCCAGGACGGTTCCCATCGGTGTTGTCTCGTACTCGAGTTCGAACGACTCGAGTGCCTCGACTGCGCGTGCAACCCCCGGGGCCATGCTTCCGTCGGTGTCGGGCGAGACTGCCAGAAACGCTGTCACGGTCATAACTGTCTGTTTGCGCGGCGTGGCAATGGACCTTCCGGGCCGCGGTCGGTACGACTCTCTCCACAGCGCTTTTTATATCAGGCGGTGTACCCACCCCATGGGACTCGACGAGGACGCTCTCGATTATCATCGACAGGACCCGCCGGGGAAACTGGAGATCTCGACGACAAAGCCGACAAACACACAGCGGGACCTGAGTCTCGCGTACTCACCCGGTGTGGCCGCCCCGTGCCGGGAGATCCGGGACGACCCCGGGAAGGCGTTCGAGTACACCGCGAGAGGGAACCTCGTGGGGGTGGTCTCGGACGGCAGTGCCACACTCGGACTCGGTGACATCGGTCCCGGTGCCTCGAAACCCGTTATGGAGGGAAAAGGTGTGCTGTTCAAACGGTTTGCCGACATCGACGTGTTCGACGTCGAACTCGACCACGACTCCGTCGACGAGATGGTGCGGTCGGTGTCGGCGATGGAACCGACCTTCGGCGGGGTCAATCTGGAGGATATAAAAGCCCCGGAGTGTTTCGAGATCGAGACCCGTCTGCGCGAGGCGATGGATATCCCGGTGTTCCACGACGACCAGCACGGCACCGCGATCATCTCCGGAGCGGCGCTCCTGAACGCGGTCGATATCCTCGGAAAGGAGTTCGGGGACCTCGACATCGTCTTCTCCGGGGCGGGTGCGAGCGCGATCGCCACAGCCCGGTTCTACGTCTCCCTGGGCGCGGACCCGGGTCGGATAACGATGTGTGATTCAGACGGTATCATCACGACCGACCGCGCGCAGGCGGGCGACCTCAACGAGTACAAATCCGAGTTTGCCCGCGACCTGCCGGAGGGTGGGTTGGCGGACGCGATGGACGGCGCGGACGTGTTCGTCGGGCTCTCCGTGGGGGGTATCGTCGACGGGGGGATGGTGCAGTCGATGGCAGAGAACCCGGTCGTCTTCGCGATGGCGAACCCCGACCCCGAGATCAGCTACGAGGAGGCGAAGACGGCCCGCGAGGACACGGTTATCGTCGCCACCGGGCGGTCGGACTACCCGAACCAGGTGAACAACGTGCTCGGCTTTCCGTTTATATTCCGCGGCGCACTCGACGTGCGGGCGACAGAGATAAGCGAGTCGATGAAGGTCGCCGCCGCACGGGCGCTGGCCGAACTCGCACGGGAGGACGTGCCGGACGCGGTGGTAAAGGCATACGGCGAGGACCCACTGCAGTTCGGACCGGAGTATATCATCCCGAAGCCGCTGGACCCGCGGGTGCTGTTCGAGGTGGCGCCGGCGGTGGCGCAGGCGGCAGTCGAAACGGACTGTGCCCGGCGGAGTCTGGACCGGGAGGCCTACGTCGAGCGTCTCGAGGCACGACTCGGCAAGTCCCGCGAGATGATGCGGGTGGTGCTGAACAAGGCAAAGAGCGACCCGAAGCGGGTAGTGCTCGCCGAGGGTGAGGACGAGAAGACGATCAGGGCGGCCTACCAGTTGGTCGACCAGCGCATCGCCCAGCCGGTGTTGATCGGGAGCCGCGAGCGGATCTGGAGCACGATGGAGCGACTGGGGCTGAACTTCGAACCGGAGATTGTCGACCCGTCCAGCGACCCGCTGGACTCCTACGCCGGGCGACTGTACGAACTCCGCCGTCGTGACGGGGTCACCCGTCGGGAGGCCGAGGACCTGGTCCGCAACGGCAACCACCTCGGGAGTGTGATGGTCGAGATGGGCGACGCCGACGCGATGCTGACCGGGTTGACCCATCACTACCCCGAGGCGTTGCGTCCACCGCTCCAGGTTATCGGGACCGCCGACGACGCCGACTACGCCGCCGGTGTCTACATGCTGACGTTCAAGAACCGTGTGGTGTTCTGTGCCGACACCACGGTCAACATCGACCCCGACTCGGAGGTGCTCGCCGAGGTGACACGCCACACCGCCGACCTGGCCCGGCGGTTCAATGTCGAACCGCGGGCCGCGCTGCTCTCGTACTCGGATTTCGGAAGTGTCGAGAACGAGGGTGTCCAGACGGTTCGGCGTGCTGCCGACGAACTGCGGACCGACCCCGCGGTCGAGTTTCCCGTCGACGGCGAGATGCAGGCCGACACCGCGGTGCTCGAGGAGATGCTCACCGGCACGTACGAGTTCTCGGCGCTGGAGCAGGCGGCGAACGTGCTCGTGTTTCCGAGTCTGGAGGCCGGTAACATCGGCTACAAACTCCTCCAGCGTCTCGGCGGTGCCGAGGCGATCGGGCCGATGCTCGTCGGCATGAACAAGCCTGTCCACGTGCTCCAGCGCGGTGACGAGGTGAAAGACATCGTCAATCTCGCCGGTGTCGCCGTTGTCGACGCACAGGACGACTCCTGACAGGTTCGGACAAGAGGACGGTCGTCTGCTGGTGTCACCGGGCAGACCGCTCAGTAGCGCAGGTCGTCTGTTGGTGACACCGGCGCCTGCCCACCGGTCTGCCGGTCGAAACGGTTTTGATTGTTGCCCGCACACCCACAGTATGCCGACGGAATCAAACAGGGACTACGACCCGAGTTTGGGGCGGAAGTTCATCTTCGTCACAGGTGGGGTGATGTCCGGGCTGGGAAAGGGAATCACAGCCGCGAGCACCGGCAGACTCCTGGCGGACGCCGGGTTCGACGTCACCGCGGTCAAGATCGACCCCTACCTGAACGTCGACGCCGGGACGATGAACCCGTTCGAACACGGTGAGGTGTACGTGCTGAAAGACGGCGCCGAGGTGGACCTCGACCTCGGCAACTACGAGCGGTTTCTCGACATCGATATGACCTCCGATCACAATGTCACCACCGGTAAGGTCTATCAGGACGTCATCGAGAACGAGCGAGCGGGCGAGTATCTCGGCAAGACGGTCCAGATTATCCCGCACGTCACCGACGACATCAAGCGGCGGGTACGGGAGGCGGCCGCCGGCAGTGATGTCTGCATCGTCGAGGTCGGCGGAACCGTGGGTGATATCGAGGGGATGCCCTATCTCGAGGCGCTCCGACAGTTCGCGACAGAGCAGGCGGACGAGGATGTCCTGTTCGTCCACGTGACGCTGGTGCCGTACTCGACGAACGGCGAACAGAAGACCAAACCAACCCAGCACAGTGTAAAGGAACTGCGCAGTATCGGTCTCCAACCGGACATCGTCGTCGGGCGTTCGGAGGACCCACTCGAGGCACAGACTCGCGAGAAGATCGCGCTGTTCTGTGACGTCCCTCGTGACGCGGTGTTCTCGAACCCCGATGTCGAGGATATCTACCACGTGCCGCTCCGTCTCGAGGAGGAGGGGCTCGACGGGTACGTGCTGGACCGACTCGGTCTGCACGGGGAGGCACCCCCGCACGCGGAGTACGACACGGAGTGGCGCGACCGGGTAACGAGCGAGGCCACAGCGACGTTGACAGTCGCGCTGGTCGGCAAGTACGGCCTGGAGGACGCCTACATCTCGGTGCACGAGGCGCTCAAACACGCCGGACTCGAACACGGGCTCGCCGTCGACCGGAAGTGGATTCACGCCGAGACGCTTGCCAACGGCTGTGAGGGTGAACTCGAAGGTGTCGACGCTGTCGTCGTGCCGGGCGGGTTCGGCTCCCGCGGCACGGAGGGGAAGATAGCCGCTATCGGGGCGGCCCGCGAGCGCGATCTCCCGTTTCTGGGGCTCTGTCTCGGCTTCCAGATGGCCGTCGTCGAGTTCGCCCGCAACGTACTCGGTCTGACCGACGCTCACTCGGCTGAACTCGACGGGGGCACCCCACACCCCGTCATCGACCTCCTGCCGGAGCAGGGGCAACACGACGACATGGGCGGGACGATGCGGCTGGGCGCACGCGCTACACAGATCACCGGAGGCTCGCTCGCCCACGACCTCTACGGGGAGACCTGCGAAGAGCGTCACCGTCACCGTTACGAGGTCAACCCCGCGTACATCGACGACCTGGAGTCGGCCGGGATGGTCTTCTCGGGCAGGTCCGGCCGGCGGATGGAACTGCTCGAACTGCCGGAACACCCGTTTTTTCTGGGTACACAGTTCCACCCCGAGTTCCGGTCGCGCCCGACACGTGCCAGCCCGCCCTTTGTCGGTCTACTCGATGCGGCCCTCGACGGGGCGACAGACAGAACCGCGGGGCAGACCGCGAGTGGGGGTGAGGCCTGATGGTCGACGCCGAGGAGTTCATCGAGGAGACGGTCGCGGAGATAGCGGAGCGGGTCGGCGAGGAGAGAGCCCTCATCGCGCTGTCGGGTGGGGTCGACTCCTCGACGGCGGCGGCGCTCGCCTACGAGGCGCTCGGTGACCGGCTCACACCCGTCTACGTCGACACCGGACTGATGCGGGCAGGCGAAACCGACTCCGTTCGGGAGACGTTCGCACACGTGGACTCACTGCGTGTGGTCGACGCCCGGGACCGGTTTCTCGACGTGCTCTCGGGCGTGACCGACCCCGAGGAGAAGCGCCACGCGATCGGTGAGCAGTTTATCCGCGAGTTCGAGACCGTCGCCGACGAGGTCGACGCCACCTATCTCGTCCAGGGCACAATCTACCCCGACCGCATCGAGAGCGAGGGCAGTATAAAAGCCCACCACAACGTCGGTGGGTTGCCCGAACGCGTCGGGTTCGACGGCATCGTCGAACCGATGCGTGACCTCTACAAGGACGAGGTCCGCGAGGTGGCGCGGAGTCTCGACCTGTCGGTGTCCGAGCGGATGCCGTTCCCCGGACCGGGGTTGGCGGTGCGCGTGCTCGGTGAGGTCACAGAGGAGAAACTCGCGGTCGCGCGCGACGCCACAGCGGTCGTCGAGGCGGAACTCGAGGCAGACGACCCCTGGCAGGCGTTCGCGGCTGTTCTCGGGAAGGCAACAGGCGTGAAAGGTGATAACCGCGTCCACGGCTGGGTCGTCGCCGTTCGCTCGGTCGAGTCACGCGACGGGATGACCGCCCGCGCCCAGGAGCTCGACTGGGAGACGCTTCAGCGCATCCAGTCACGCATTACCGGCGAGAACGAAACCGTCGCACGTGTCGTCTATGACGTTACTCACAAACCGCCTGCCACCATAGAGTACGAGTAATGAGGGTGATTCTCACCGGCACCGACCAGTACGACCTCGGTGGCGCAATCGCCGACGCGGGGCACGACCTGACCCGTGTCGATATCGGCAACCGTGACGCGCTCGAGGCTGCCAGTATCACGACCGCAGACGTGTACGTGCTGACCGAACTCCGACAGGCGACATCGATTCCGGTTGCAAAGGAGCTCCATCCCGAGGTGACAGTGCTCGCGTACGACGACGACTCGCTGCCGGACTTTGCCAGCGGACAGGCCGACCTTGTGCTCGACCCCGCGCTGTTCGACCCCGAGGATGTCGCTGCCGAACTCGACGCCCGGAACGACCACAGCTCTTAGCTGGACTCCCCGGTTTCTCGGGTTTCGACCTGTTCGGCCCCGCGGCGGAGCAACCCCTGCAGGGTACGGACCTCGCGCGGGGTCGGATGAGCGCGACCGAGCAGCCGACGGAAGAGTCGTGTGGCCTTCTCCTGCTTCGGTTCGGGGTGACCGATCGCCGTCACGTACGCCTCGAAGCGGTCGTGGAGTCGTTCGAGTTCCGCCTCGTCGGCCCGCTCGTGGAGCTCCGCCGGATGCTGTGTCTCCCCGAGTGTCAGCGAGCGGAGTTCGTAACAGACAACGGTGGCTGCCTGGCCAAGATTCAGCGACGGGTACTCCGAACTCGCGGGGATAGAACAGACGGCGTCGAGTCTGGCCAGTTCGTCGTTTGTGAGTCCGACCCGCTCACGTCCGAAGACGATCGCAACGTCCGCGTCCACACCCTGGAGATGGTCGGGCAGTTCCGTGGCCGTGAGCACCGGATACCGGACGTGACTCGTCGAGTCCTCGTTCGTGATGGCGGTGCAACCGACTGTGTGGTACCCCTCGACGAGTGCGTCGAGTGTTATCTCGCTGGCGTTCGGGAGCACATCCTCGCGGGCCTGGCCGGCGAACCCGTAAGCCTCACCCTCGGGGTCGAGCGCCGGTGGGTCCACGAGCAACAGCTCCGAGAGCCCGAAGTTCTTCATCGCCCGCGCGATTGTGCCCACGTTACCCGGCGTCTCCGCGTCGACCACCGCAACGGCGATGCGGGGCGGGTGCTGGTCGCTCATCGACTCCTGTAGGTCCGAACCGGAGAAAAACTAATCGAACACGGATCGAACAGGTCCAGCCGTGGGAACCGGCCGAGCGCAATCCCAGACCACAGGACAGCAATATCTGGTCGACTCGACCAGCCGAGTGCAGCAGCTACCTGTCCAAAAAAGGAGAAACGCGGAACCGACGCGTCAGAAGTCTTGCAACTCTTTGAACAGCACCTGTACGTCGAAGATACTGATCTCGTCGTCCCCGCTGAAATCGAACGCCCAACTGTGCTCTGTAATCACCGTGTCGCCGAAGTTGGAGAAGAACGTCTGGATGTCGAAGATACTGAACCCACCATCGCCGTTGACGTCCTCGTAGTAGTCGTCACCGTCCGGGTCGGTCGGTGGAGTACCTGTGCCCGGTATCGCAGGCATCCGGACTTCGATGGACTCCTGGACGCCGTGGTCCTCACTCTCGACGGTCAGCGTGTGGTTGCCGACGATATCCGGCCCGGTGTCGAGGTCGATCGTCAGCGTGCGCTCGGCCGTCTCACCGGCTGCCAGTTCGACAGTCGTGGTGGCCGTGCCGAGCGTCTCACCCTGTGCGGTGATGTTCTGTGTGCCGTTGGCCCCGCCGATACTCTCGACTGTGACGTTCAGTTCGAGCGTCTCACCCTCCACGAGTGGGGTGTTCGTCTCGACAGCCGCGATCTGGAAGCCGGCCACCCCGTCGGACTCCTCGAGGTACACCTCTCCGCTGGTGCTGTCACCGGTGTCTGCCAGCGACACCGTCCACGGGATACTGCCCTCGACACCGTCCAGGAACGCGATGAACGCGTTGGCGTCGACGATACCCGACCCGTAGCGGTCGTCACGCTCGCCCGGCGGTGCCGGCGCATCGCCCGGTTTGACCGCCGTCGCCTCCAGTGCTTGCTCTATCTCCGCGGGCGACAGCTCCCTGTCGAGTGCCGACTCCGCGAGCGCCACCACACCTGAGACGTGCGGTGCCGCCATGCTGGTCCCCGAGTAAGCGTCGCTGTAGCCGCCACCGGGCACCGAACTCAGCGTGTTCACACCCGGCGCGGCGACTGTCGGTACGGTGTACTGGTCGGGCCAGTACGCCGGCGGACTGTTCCAGTCGTTGGCCGTGTCGACGACCTCACCGGAGGAGAAGCCCGCGATACCCTGATTCGAGTTCGAGGCACCGACGGCGATCGACTCGTAGACGTTGCCCGGACTCCCGCTGGTGCCCTGACCGTCGTTGCCCGCCGACGCGACGACAACCGTGCCCGCGGCGTGTGCGTTCTGCACGGGTTCGATCATCTCCGGCGAGAACCCGGGTGCACCAAGACTCATCGAGATGACGTCTACGTTCTCGTCGACCGCCCACTGCATGCCGGCGATTATCTGGGTGAACGACCCACTACCGTCGTCGGCCAGCACCTTCACACCGTACAGAGACACGTTCGGCGCCACACCGTATGCAGGCACGTCACCAGCAGGGTTCATAGGGCCGGAGACGGTGCCACTAACGTGTGTGCCGTGGCCGTCACCGTCGCTCGGTTCCGAGTCGACCGGGTTGCCGTCACCGTCGAACTCCTGCCAGCCTGCCAGGTCAAGGTCCGGATGGTCCGCCGCCACACCGGTGTCGAGCACCGCCACACTCGCGTTCTCACCTGTCGTGTTGTGTGTCTCCCACGCTGTCGGCGCGTTTATCTGCTCCAGTCCGTACGTGTACGAGCCGTCTGTCGCGCCGGCGGCTGGCTGTGCAAGGGGGAGCCCTGCCGTTGTACCGGTTGTAGTCTCGAAGCGTGTGTTCTCGTGGAGTGCCCGGACACCCTCGACAGCCGCCAACTCCGACAGCGACACCCTCGAGGTGTCCACGGTCACCAGCGCGGCGTTCGCCAGCCAGAGCGTCCGTTCGACCATCACGCCCGGCCGGTCTGCCGCAAACGCAACCAGTGGTTCCTGTGTGGCACTCGCGTGTGCCTGCAGTGCCGTCGGACTACTCGCCCCGTTGCTCGCGGGCAGTGATACGATCACCTCCGTCTCGCCGCTTGCCTCGCGCAACGGGCGGTCTATCTGTACGCTGTCGGCGGGTTCGGTCTGCTCCCCGCCGGTCTCGACCGAAACCGATGTCGAGAGCACGGATGCGTCGACACTCTCGAGCACCAGCGTCCCGCTCGTGGTGCCCTGCGCCGGAACAGTAACATTCGTGTCTGCGTCCTCCGGGGTTCCGTTCACGAGCAGTTCCACCGAACTCTCGGTGCCCGCGACGCTCCCGGTGTTCTCGATGGTGTAGTTGAGTGCCAGGTCCTCACCCGCGGTGAGCGTGGTCGGCGCGTCCACGGACGCCAGTCCGAGCACCGGTTCGTCGGGTGTCTCGACTGTCGTGTTGCCCGACACAACGTCTCCAGAGTCCCAGAGTTCGACAGTGAACGCGATTGTGTCACCCAGGCCAAAGAACTCGGACACACCACCGAAGGTGAGCGTTCCGTTCGTGGTGCCACCGCTTGGCACTGTGACGTCGGAGTCTGTGTCGTCGTAGGTACTGTCGGTGCCGTCCACCAACAGGTCGACGAAGCTCTCGGTTCCGCCCTGAGCACCCAGATTCTCCAGCGTGTAATCGACCGACAGTTCACCGTCCGGTACAACAGCCGCAGGGTAATCGATCGACTGGATGACGATATCCGTTCCCGGCAGCAGGCCAACGCCTGTCGACCCGCTCGATGTGGTGTTCGTGTCGACCATCTCGACAGTCCACTCGATGGAGTCACCCTCCTCGTACCCGTCGACACCGTCGAACGTGAGCGACCCGGTGGCCGTCTCGTTCGTCCCGATCGTTACGTTCGTGTCTGTGTCTGTGACAGTACCGTTGACGACCAGGTTTATCTCGCTCTCGGTACCCGCCACGCCACCGAGATTCTCGACGGTGTAGTTGACCGTCAGCGACTCGTCCGTCTCGACTGTCGCCGGCGCGCTCGTCGTCACCCTCAGGAACGGTTCGTCCTCGACACTGTCCAGGAACGTAATGAACGCGTTGGCGTCGACGATACCCGACCCGTAGCGGTCGTCACGCTCGCCCGCCGGTACCGATGCATCGTCCGGTTTGACCGCCGTCACCTCCAGTGCTTGCTCTATCTCCTCGGGTGACAGATTCCTGTCCAGTGCCGACTCCGCGAGCGCCACCACACCAGAGACGTGCGGTGCCGCCATGCTCGTCCCCGAGTAAGCGTCGCTGTAGCCGCCGCCGGGCACCGAACTCAGCGTGTCCACACCCGGCGCGGCAATTGTCGGCACGGTGTACTGGTCGGGCCAGTCTGCCGGCGCACTACTTCCCCAGTCGTTGGCCGTGTCGACAACCTCACCCGAGGAGAAGCCTGCGATATCCTGATTCGAGTTCGAGGCACCGACGGCGATCGACTCGTAGACGTTGCCCGGACTCCCGCTGGTGCCCTGACCGTCGTTGCCCGCCGACGCGACGACGACCGTTCCGGCCTCGTGTGCGTTCTGCACGGGTTCGATCATCTCCGGCGAGAACCCGGGTGCACCAAGACTCATCGAGATGACGTCTACGTTCTCGTCGACCGCCCACTGCATGCCGGCGATTATCTGGGTGAACGACCCACTGCCGTCGTCGCCAGCACCTTCACGCCATACAGAGACACGTTCGGCGC